>Ga0233365_1001230_pt1 | contig 11111 bp, 9 predicted proteins | sample ElkDunMinimDraft_27_FD_191535 | JGI IMG/M metagenome (GOLD analysis project Ga0233365, IMG submission 191535) | Fecal eukaryotic communites from dung pellets of Tule Elk in California, USA - Elk Dung C36 | ecosystem: Host-associated > Mammals > Digestive system > Large intestine > Fecal | place... | reverse complement strand
GCCACCGGCGAAGTTGAGGTTCTGCGTCACGCTCAGCGCAGCCCAGCTGCCGGTCGACGCCGGCAGGAAACCGATCTCCGCCTTGGACGGGGCATGGACGTGCCCTGCGTCGGGCGCCACCTCGCGTACCAGCGTGCGCAGCAGCGTCGTCTTGCCGGCACCGTCACCGCCGACGATCGCGACGACCTGGCCCGCAGGGATCTCCACGGTGACGTCGTGCAGGGCCCGCACGTCCCCGAACGACACGTCGACCGACGTCAGCCCGTACGTCATGCCCCGCTCCGTGACCGATCGGTGGACCTGGGGCGGCTCTTGACCTTGCGCTCGGGCGCGAGGTCCCGGCGGAACCGCAGCGTGGCCGCGGTGAACACGACCATCGCCATGACGGCCAGGACCAGCAGCGGCAGCCACAGTGCGGTGATCGGTGCGCCGCGGAGCATGACGCCCTGGGAGACCATCGTGAAGTACGTGAGCGGCAGCAGGTAACCGATCCACCGGACGCCGGCGGCCATCGCCTCGAGCGGGAAGATCATGCCGGACAGCAGGATCTGAGGAAGCAGGACGAAGAACGCCACCTGGATCGCCTGCCCCGCGGTCTGGGAGATCGTCGAGATGAAGATGCCGATCCCGAGGACCACGAGCAGGAAGAGCACCGCGCCCAGGGCGAACGTGAGGACGTGGCCGTTGAACGGGACGTCGAAGAGCAGCATCCCCAGGACGGTGATGACCGCCATGTCGAGCGCCGCGAGCAGGAAGTACGGGGTGACCTTGCCGAGGATCACGGTGCTCGGCCCGATCGGCATCACCGCCAGCTGCTCCAGCGTGCCCGCCTCGCGCTCACGGACGAGCCCGATGCTCGTGATGATCGTGCCGATGAACGTCAGGATCAGTCCGATGATCGCCGGGACCATCACCCACGACGTCTTCAGGTCGGGGTTGTAGAGCACCTCGATCGACGTGTCCTGCCCCGAGGTCTCGAGCGCGGCCACGGCCGACTGGGCGGCGAACAGGTTGGAACCGTCGACGAGTGCCTGAGCGCCACTCCCGCCGGTCACCAGCGCGACGTCGACGACGTCGTCGCGCAGGAGGTCGCGCGCGTGGTCCTCGGCCTCGGAGGGCTCGGTCGTCGAGACGTCGAAGAAGCCGGGCACGGTGCCGGCGACCTGCTCTGCCTCGGGTCCGACGACAGCGGTGTCCACGCTGTCGACGGAGAAGTTGGCCGCGTAGCCGAAGACCACGAGCAGCAGCAGCGGCAGCGCGACCAGCAGCGCGAGGGTCCGGTGATCCCGGACGAGCTCGCGGAACTCCTTGATGATCATTGCTCTCACCCAGGTCACGCTACGCCAGGTTCGGCAGATCCTCAACAGGTGTTGAAGCAGGTCAGACGCTTAGTCAGCCTCTAGAAGTGTCTGGAGGGGTGCGGCGACCACCGCGACGAGGTCGTCCAGCGCCATCGACGCCAAGGGCTCGGTGCCGATCACGTAGCGCGCCATCGCGATGCCGAACACCTGTGCTCCCAGCAGGTTGAGGCGCTCGGGGGACCAGCGCGACGCCCCGTCCGCAGACAGCGCGCTCTCGATCGTCGTCCGGACGACCCGGGCCGCGGCAGGGGAGCTCACTGCGGAGCGCACGACGCTGTGCAGGACCGGCGACGTGTCCGGGTGCTCCCAGGCGCCGAAGTAGGCACGGGCGAACCGCTCGCCGAAGGCGTCCGGCGGACCGTCGAAGGCTGTCCGGACCTGGTCGGCGATGAAGCCCGCGTCAGCGATGGTGGCGGCGAACAAGGCCTCCTTGCTGCCGAAGTAGTGGATCACGAGCGCCGGGTCCACGGATGCGCCGCGGGCGATCGCACGCACGGTCGCCGCGCCGTACCCGACGCGCGCGAACTCTGCGCGCGCCGAGTGCAGGATCGAGGCGCGTGCCACGCCGGGGGCGCCGCGGCCGGGCTCGCGCTGATCGGGCGTCGGCTGCTCCGGAGTCATGCGCCGAGCCTAGGGCGCAGCCGCCTGCCGCGTTGTTCGCGTGAGGCGAACGCCGGGCGCACGCTGCGCGGGAACAAGCCGGGTCGAAGGGAAGTTGAGTAGGGCACGCTCAACTTTGAAAGGTTGCTCATGACTGAGGCTCACGCCCCCCAGCAGCTGCCCGTCCTGTTCTTGACCGAGCCCGTCCTTCTTCCCGGAATGGTCGTACCGATCGAGCTCGACGAGGCTGCCCGCGCAGCGGTGGACGCCGCGCGCGCCAGCTCCGACGACCAGCTCTTGGTCGCCCCCCGTCTCGAAGACCGTTACGCCTCGTACGGCGTCGTCGCGGAGATCGTCCAGATCGGTCGCACCCAGACCGGAGAGTCCGCCGCCGTCCTCAAGGCCCACCGTCGTGCGCGCATCGGGACCGGTGTGACCGGACCCGGCGCCGCCCTGTGGGTGGAGGTCGAGGAGGTCGACGAAGGTCTCGACGACGAGCGCATCCCCGAGCTCGCCAAGGAGTACAAGTCCCTCGTGATCGCCAACCTGCAGCGCCGTGACGCGTGGCAGGTCGTCGACATGGTCAACAAGGTCACCGACCCTTCGACGCTGGCCGACATGGCCGGGTATGCGCCGTACTTCACCGAGGTCCAGAAGCGTGAGCTTCTCGAGACGCCGAGCACCGCCGAGCGGCTCGAGACGCTGCTCGGCTGGACGAAGGACGCGATCGCCGAGGCCGACGTGGCCGAGAAGATCGCGGAGGACGTCCGCGAGGGCATGGACAAGACGCAGCGCGAGTTCCTGCTCCGCCAGCAGCTCGCCGCGATCCGCAAGGAGCTCGGAGAGGACGAGCCCGACGGTGCCGACTCGTACCGTGAGCGCGTCGAGGCCGCCGACCTCCCCGAGGACATCCGTACGGCCGCCCTGCGCGAGGTCGACAAGCTCGAGCGGTCCTCGGAGCAGAACCCCGAGACCGGATACCTCCGCACCTGGCTCGACACGGTCCTTGAGATCCCGTGGAACGTGAAGACCGAGGACAACGACGACGTCGACGGCGCCCGTGCGGTGCTCGACGCCGACCACCACGGTCTCGACGACGTGAAGGACCGCATCGTCGAGTACCTCGCCGTGCGTGCACGTCGTGCTCAGCGCGGCCTGCAGGTCGTCGGTGGGCGCGGGTCGGGCGCCGTCATGGTGCTCGCCGGGCCGCCGGGAGTGGGCAAGACGTCGCTCGGCGAGTCCGTCGCTCGGGCGCTCGGCCGGAAGTTCGTCCGCGTCGCACTCGGCGGCGTGCGTGACGAGGCCGAGATCCGTGGCCACCGTCGTACGTACGTCGGCGCCCTTCCGGGTCGCATCGTCCGTGCGATCAACGAAGCCGGCTCGATGAACCCGGTCGTGCTGCTCGACGAGGTCGACAAGCTCGGCGCCGACTTCCGCGGAGACCCGGCAGCGGCGCTGCTGGAGGTCCTGGACCCGGCGCAGAACCACACGTTCCGCGACCACTACCTGGACCTGGACCTGGACCTGTCCGACGTGCTGTTCCTCGCGACGGCCAATGTCGTGGAGCAGATCCCGCAGGCGCTGCTCGACCGCATGGAGCTCGTGACCCTCGACGGCTACACCGCCGACGACAAGGCCGCGATCGCCCGCGACTTCCTCTGGCCCCGCCAGCTGGAGCGGGCGGCGCTCGACGCCGACGAGGTCACGCTGACCGACGCGGCGCTCGCGAAGATCGTCGCCGACTACACCCGCGAGCCGGGTGTGCGGCAGCTCGAACGGCTGCTGGCCAAGATCCTCCGCAAGGTGGCGACGAAGCTGGCAGGAGCGACGGGGCAGGAGACCGTCGTGGTCGACGAGCCGGACCTCAAGGAGTACCTCGGTCGGCCCCGGTTCACACCGGAGTCCGACGAGCGTACGGCGGTCCCGGGGGTGGCGACCGGTCTCGCGGTCACCGGCTTCGGGGGTGACGTCCTCTACATCGAGGCGACGCCGACCGACGGCAAGCCCGGCATCACGCTCACCGGTCAGCTCGGCGACGTGATGAAGGAGTCGGCGCAGATCGCGCACTCCTACGTCCGTTCGCACGCCGAGGCGCTCGGGGTGGATCCGGCATTCTTCGACCACCACGTCCACATCCACGTCCCGGCCGGGGCCATCCCGAAGGATGGGCCGTCGGCAGGCGTGACGATGGTGACGGCGCTCGTGTCGGCCGCGACGGGTCGCAAGGTCCGCTCCGAGGTCGGCATGACCGGCGAGGTCACGCTCAACGGACGCGTGCTGCCGATCGGCGGCGTGAAGCAGAAGCTGCTCGCCGCTCAGCGGGCCGGGCTCACGACGGTGTTCATCCCCCACCGCAACGAGCCCGATCTCGACGAGGTCCCCGCCGAGGTCCGCGAGGCGATCGACGTCCGTCCGATGACGGACGTGGCTGAGATCGTCGCGCAGGCGCTGGAGCCGACCGCTCAGGGGGCGCAGGCCGCCGCCTGACGCCTCAGGCTCGAGGTCGTGACACCTCACTCCCGCGATCCCACCTCCGCCCGGAGGTGGGATCGCGGCGTTCCTGGGGAGCGCTGCAAAGGTCTTGCGGCGCCGCCGAATACTCGGTATACATCTCTCTACCAGGAGCAATACTCGGTATAGGGGGAGCGGATGTCGGTTCGGCAAGGGTTGCTCGCGCTGCTGTCGGAGCAGCCCATGTACGGCGCCCAGCTGCGCTCGGAGTTCGAGGCTCGCACCGCCGGGACCTGGCCGCTCAACGTCGGCCAGGTCTACACGACCCTCGGCCGGCTTCAGCGTGACGGCCTCGTGGAGGCCGACGGCGAGGCCGACGACGAGGGTCGGATCACGTACCGGCTCACCGACGCGGGGCGGACCTCCGTGGGGGAGTGGTTCGCCTCGTCGGTGTCCCCGGAATCGACACCGCGCGACGAGCTCACCATCAAGGTCGCGCTCGGCGTGACGCTCTCCGACGTCGACGTCGGAGCGGTCGTCCAGACCCAGCGAGCCGATTCCTTGCGCCACCTCCAGGCCCTGACCCGCGACAAGCGTGACGCGGTCGCCAAGGAGGACCTCGCCCGTGAGCTCGTCGTCGAACGCTCGATCTTCGCGACCGAGGCGCAGGTGCGCTGGCTCGACCACATGGAGTCCCGGATCCGCCGGGCCCGCCGACGCACGACCACCCCGCTTGCCGATGAGGAGACAGACCGATGACCGCTGCGCACCACCCGGAGATCCTGCTCGAGCTACGCGGTGTGCATCGCACGCATGGTGGCGGGGCTGCAGTGGTCCATGCGCTGCGGGGTGTCGACCTGACGCTTCGGGCAGGCGAGCTCGTCGCCGTGATGGGCCCCTCCGGCTCCGGCAAGTCGACGCTGCTCAACATCGCGGGCGGCCTGGACTCGCCGACCCGCGGTGACGTCGTCGTCGAGGGCGTGGCACTGGGGTCGTACTCGCGCACGGCCCTCGCGCAGGTCCGTCGGCGCCGCCTCGGGTACGTCTTCCAAGACCTCAACCTCATCCCCACGCTCACCGCCGCGGAGAACGTCGCGCTCCCGCTCGAGCTCGACGGGCTCCGCGCGCGTGACGCGCGCGAGGAGGCGCTGTGCTCCCTGGAGGAGGTCGGGATGCAGGAGGTCGCCGACCGGTTCCCCGACGACATGTCCGGCGGCCAGCAGCAGCGCGTGGCGATCGCCCGCGCTCTGGTCGGTCCCCGTCGCGTCCTGCTGGCCGACGAGCCGACCGGCGCGCTGGACTCCGAGACCGGGGAGGAGGTGCTCGCGGTGCTTCGCCGCCGGATCGACGCCGGCGCCGGTGGGCTCCTCGTGACCCACGAGCCCCGGCACGCGGCATGGGCCGACCGTGTCGTGTTCCTGCGGGACGGCCTCGTCGTCGACTCCGGCGACACCGGCGACAGCGAGGCCGCGTCGGCAGACCTCGGAGAGGTGGCGACCGCATGAGCGCCGCACGCGCCCGGTGGAGGCTGGCGCTGCGCATGGCGCGTCGCGACGTCCGGCGTTCGAAGGGCCGCAGCGCCTTGATCGCCGCCATGGTCGGTGTACCGGTGATGGTCGTCGTCGTCCTCACGACCGTGATCGCGACCGACGACATCACCGCCGAGGAGAACCTCCCGGCGACCCTCGGGCAGGCCGCTGCGCGCGTGTCGTTGGTCGGCGGGGGAGCGGTAACTCAGGACCCGGAGGGTATCGGAGGCGGCACGGGGGCTGGTGAGAGTCCGTGGGGGAGGGAGCGTCCTCCCGAAGGCGCCCTCCAGGAGGCGCTCCCGGAGGCGACGCTCATCCCGGTCCGGGCAGGGCGCACGACGGTGTCGCGGGCTCGGGGCGCGGTCGATGTCCTCGAGGTGGACGTGGCAGAGCCCGCGACCGAGGGCCTCGTCATGCTCTCTGACGGCCACCTTCCCCGGACCGGCGACGAGGTCGTGGTCAGCCCGGGCCTCGCTGACGACGACGGGGTGCAGATCGGCGACACCCTCGAGCTCGGAGGTCGAGAGCGCGAGGTCGTGGGCATCGGGACGTACGACTCCGTCGCGGCATCGCCCGGTCGCCACTCCCTCGTCACCGTGCCGGGTTCGGGCCTCCTCGACGACGCGGACGCGTCCACCGACCACCTGGTCGTCCGCGACGCGCCCGTCACGTGGGACGACGTCAAACGGCTGAACGGCCTCGGCTTCATGGTCGTGTCGCGGTCGGTCGTCGAGAACCCTCCGCCGAAGTCCGAGCAGTACGCCGAGCTCGTCGAGTGGGAGCGGTACGACGCCGAGCGCGAGATCCTCGCGATCGTCGTCACCGCGATCGTGCTTCAGGTCGTCCTGCTGGCGGGCCCTGCCTTCGCTGTGGGCGTACGTCGCCAGCGCCGCGACCTCGCGCTCGTCGCAGCGGCCGGCGGAGGGCCGGCGGACGTCCGGCGCGCGGTGCTTGCTCAGGCGCTGCTCCTCGGCCTCGGGGCCGGAGCGCTCGGGGCCGTGCTCGGTCTTGCCCTTTCGCCGGCGGTCGTGGCGCTGATCCCTCGCGCGGTCGACGACACGGTGCTCGGTCCGTACGACGTCATATGGCCTGCCGTCCTGGCCGCTGTGGTCCTCGGCGCCGCCGCGGCGTTCCTGGCCGCGCTCGTCCCGGCACGTCAGGTCGCGAATCAGGAGGTGAGTGCGGCGCTCACGGGTCGTCCGAGCAAGCCGGGTCGGCGCAACGGCTGGCCGCTCGTCGGTCTGGCGCTCGTGGTCGTCGGGCTGGCCCTCTGCTTCACCCGCGGTGTCCGGCCCGGGGGCGAGAACGCTGTCGCCTTCGGAACGATCGCCGTCGTCCTGGGCACGGTCTTCCTGACGCCGCTGGTGCTCGCCGGGGTGGGGCAGCTCGGTCGGGCCCTTCCGCTGCCGTTGCGCCTCGCCGTACGGGACACGACGCGCCAGCGTGCCCGCAGCACGCCCGCGGTCGCCGCCGTGATGGCCACGGTCGCCGGTCTGACAGCCCTCGCGATCGCCGGGGCGAGCGACTTCGAGCAGAGTCGCCGCGTGTACACGTTCTCGTACCCGCTCGGGTCGACGGTCCTGAGCCAGTTCGGTTCCGAGGTCGACGAGGCGGGGGACGCGGCAGGTGGAGCCGCTGGCGTGTCCTTCACTCCGATCGGCACGGCAGGGGATCAGGAGATCGAGGGCGGCGGCGGGCGCTTCGTGTCCGTCTGGGTCAGACCCGGTTCTGGCGATGACTGGTCGGGAGTCTCAGTCTCGGAGGTCGCCGTCGCGACACCGGAGGAGCTTGCGGCCTGGGGCGTCGAGGTCACGCCACCGCAGGCGGACGCGCTTCGCTCGGGCGAGGCCCTCGTCAGCCGGTCCACGCTCGACACCGACGGCCGCCTGCGGCTGACGGTCAACGAAGAGTCGGCCGGTGGCACCACCTCCCGAGACGTGGCCCTCGTCGGGCAGGTCGCCGATCTCGGCATGGGCGCGGTGCCTCAGGGGCCGGAACCCAAGGTGGCGAGAGCGGTGATCTCGCCGGAGACGGCGCGCGCGAAGGGCATCCCGTACGAGCGGATCCGGGCGCTCGCCGGCGAGGAGATGAGCGCCGAGCAGCTTCGCCAGGCACGGACGGCGCTGCGTGACCTGCCTGGCGACCAGAGCCTGCAGACCGAGCGCGGATTTCAGGAGACGTTCACCCTGCAGCTGCTCCTGCTGATCGGCGCCGGCGGGATCGCCGTGCTCATCGGCACCCTCACCGCGACCGGACTCGCCCTGGTCGACGCGCGCCCCGACCTTGCGACGCTCGCCGCCATCGGCGCGGGTCCGAGGACGCGCCGCGCGGTCGCCGCCGGACAGGCCGTCGTGCTCGGTGTCCTCGGGGCGGCGCTGGGTGTCGTGGTCGGGTTCGCGCCAGGCCTGGCTGCGACGTGGCCCCTGACCGTCGACCGCTGGGCGTCCCCCGAGGGGAGCGCAGGAGGCCCCATCATCGACGTCCCGTGGGGCGTCCTCGTCACGCTCGTCGTGGTCGTCCCGATGATCGCGGCAGCGGTGGCCGCACTCGCCACCCGGGGTCGCGTCCCGCTCACCCGCAGGCTCGCCCAATGAAGGCGCTCGTCACTCGCCGGTCACTGAGTGTTACGCAACCGTTACCACAGAACGGAAACATTCTGAGTACCGGTCGCGTCTACAGTGGTCACAAGGTACGGCACAAGGTGTAGGGGGCACTGATGTCGCACATCGATCTTGCTGAACGCCAAAGAAGGGCCGCAAGGCTCCGGATCGCCCAGCTCGTCGCGCTACGGCGCGCGGCTGCCGGTGGGTCTGCGCGGGTGGTGGAGGAACCCAAGTCGTCCTCATGACCGCCGTCGCCGCGGCGTAGCCTGCGGGGGTGCCCACAGACGATCTCGGGACCTCCCCGCTCCTCGGCTTCGACCTCGACATGACGCTCATCGACTCGCGTCCGGGCATCAAGGCCGTGTACGACGAGCTCTCGTCGCGCTCGGGCGTGCCCATCGACTCCGATCTCGTCGTCTCGCGACTCGGGCCGCCCGTCGAGGCGGAGCTTCGGCACTGGTTCCCCGAGGCGCAGGTCGTCGCGATGGCCGACCTCTACAGGGCGCTGTACGCGGACCTGGCGGTCGAGCGCGTCACGGCGCTGGCCGGTGCACGCGCCGCCTTCGACGCCGTGCGGGCGCGACGGGGAAGGGTCGCGGTCATCACCGCGAAGAACGCCCCCGATGCACGCCGCCACCTGGAGCACCTCGGGCTCGAGGCCGACGAGGTACGGGGGAGGGCGTGGCGCGAGGGCAAGGCGGACGCGCTCCGCGAGCTCGGCGCGATCGCGTACGTCGGTGATCACGTCCACGACATGGAGGCAGCTCGGCTCGCGGACGTCACGGGCGTCGGTGTCGTCACCGGACCGTGCTCGCGGGAGGATCTCGAGGCCGCCGGGGCCGCGCTGGTGATCGCCACGCTCGCCGAGCTCCCCGAGCATCTGGACACCGTGTGGCGCGCGACCGGGGTGGCCTAGGCTGGGCTCGTCCCGCGGCGCCGCCGCCCCACGTGCGACGAAGGTGAGGTCAAGCCGTGCCTGTTGGCAAGGTGAAGTGGTACGACCCCGAGAAGGGTTTCGGGTTCCTGAGCCGCGAGGGTGGTGAGGACGTCTTCGTCCGCGCCGACGCCCTGCCGTCGGGTGCGACCACGCTCAAGCCGGGCACGCGCGTCGAGTTCGGCATCGTCGCCGGACGCCGGGGCGACCAGGCGCTGCAGGTGCGCGTGCTCGACCCCACGCCGTCGGTCTCCAAGCAGCAGGCGAAGGCGCGCCGCAAGCCCGCCGAGGACATGGCCGTCATCGTCGAGGACACGATCCGACTCCTCGACCAGGTCGGTGAGACCTATCGCGCTGGCAGGCACCCCGAGGGCCGTACGGCCAAGCAGACGGCGGCGCTCCTGAGGGCGCTCGCCGACGAGCTGTCGACCTGACCGCAGCGGGGTGACCCTGCGTGGCCGCGACTTGCCACGTACGGAAGAATGGTGACATGTCTGCCGCTCGTACTGCGACCACCCGTGCGTCCTCGGCCCGTGCGCCGAAGCTCGACGCGGTCGCGGCAGGTGCAGTCGACGTGGCGCGCGCTGCGCTCGTCGACGAGGTGGGGGAGAAGCAGGTCGGTGGGCACCTCGGTGCTCGCGCCGAGGGTGACCGTGTGGTCACGCACCTCTTCGCCGCCGCGATGCCGGGGTATCGCGGGTGGCACTGGTCGGTCACGGTCGCCCGTGCGCTGCGCCAGAAGAAGGTGACCATCGACGAGGTCGTCCTCCTCCCGGGCGAGGACGCGATCGTCGCGCCGGAGTGGACCCCCTACAAGGACCGTGTCCGGTCCGGCGACATGAACCCCGGCGACCTGCTTCCTCCGGAGGACGACGACCCGCGGCTCGCGCCTGCGTGGTTCGTGGGAGACGAGGCCGTGGACGCGGAGGTCGATCCGACCTCCGTGCGTCCCATCGCCGACGAGGTGGGTCTCGGACGGCTCGAGGTGCTCTCGCTGGAGGGCCGCGAGGCCGCTGCTCAGCGTTGGTACGACGGCGACCACGGGCCCGGCACGTCGATGTCGCAGCAGGCGCCCGGACACTGTCGCACCTGCGGCTTCATGGTCTGGCTGTCCCCTCCGCTCGGCACGCTGTTCGGCGTGTGCGCCAACGCGATGGCCAACGACGACGGTCAGGTGGTCTCGTTCGACCACGGCTGCGGCGCCCACTCCGAGGCGAAGGTGAAGCAGTCGGCCGGCCCCGCTCCGCTCCCGGTCCACGACACGGTGACCGTCGACGACGTCTCGGACGTCGAGCCCCTCTGAGCAAGCCCCTCTGAGCAAGCCCCTCTGAGCGAGCCTCTCCTACGCGTCTTCTCCTCGCGGCGGTGTGATCCGTCTCGCTTCCAATTTAGTTGTGTGCTGAAAGCATCGGTTATATGGTTGCGTAGCAAAACCAACTAGCTCCGAGGTGGACGCCGCATGGTCACGACCGAGACAGCCGAACGGATGGTCGGCGTGCTCGGCAAGCTGAGCCGAGCCCTGCGTGCGTCCTCCCACCGCTGGGATCGCCTCGACGTCGGTCTCCGCCGCAACGACCTCACGGTCCTGCGGCGGCTCCAGCGCCACGGCGAGCAGAGGATGAGCGACCTCGCC
>Ga0233365_1001227_pt1 | contig 11114 bp, 12 predicted proteins | sample ElkDunMinimDraft_27_FD_191535 | JGI IMG/M metagenome (GOLD analysis project Ga0233365, IMG submission 191535) | Fecal eukaryotic communites from dung pellets of Tule Elk in California, USA - Elk Dung C36 | ecosystem: Host-associated > Mammals > Digestive system > Large intestine > Fecal | place... | reverse complement strand
GGACCCGGCAGACCCAAGCCGTTTCCCCCGACGTCGATGGCGGTCGGATGCTCACCGACACCCTGTACGACAACAACGGCCGCGCATCGATGGTTGTCGGACCATACCGGGCCACGGGTGAACCCGACACCACTCTGTTTATCCCCGCCGAAGGAGAAGTGCCCAACCGCATCGAAACCCAGTACGACAACGCCAACCGAGTGGTCGCCGCAATCCAGTACAACCTGCACGAGGAACTGTGGCGCACCACCACGTCATACGGTGGCGACTACACCACAGTGATTCCACCGGATGGTGGAACCCCGACCACGACCATCACCGACGCGCACGGGCGCACGATCGAACTGCGCCAGCACCTCACTCCGGATGCCTCTGGGGCCTTCCAGTCCACCATGTACGAATACACTCGCGCCGGGCAACTTCACAAGGTCACCGATCCGGAGGGCAACTTCTGGGAATACGGCTACGACCTGCTGGGACGCCAGACCACCACCGTCGACCCCGACAAGGGTACCTCCACATCGGAGTACAATGCCTTCGGTGACTTGACCGGCACTACCGACGCCCGCGGTGTCACCCTCGGATATGAGTACGACCAACTCGGTCGAAAGACCGGCATGTACGAAGGCGATATCGCCACCGGTGAAAAGCTCGCCGAATGGCGCTATGACGATCTCCCCGGAGTCCGGGTCGCGCGAGGACATGCAACCGGATGGTCCCGGTACGTCGACGGTCACGAGTACCGCTACGACGTCCAGACGATGAACCAGCTCTACCAAGTAGGGGCCGCCATGTACACGATCCCTGCGGTGGAGGGGACGCTGGCCGGTGCTTACTCCACCGGGACCGAATATCGAGTCGATGGTTCGGTGTCGTACATCAGCTATGACGCCGTAGGCGGTGTCTTGGGGGAGTCGGTTCTGTACGACTATGACCAGCGCACCGGGCTGCCGGTGCGGATGTCTGACACGGCAGGGAACCGCTATGTCACCGGTACGACCTACACCGCGTTCGGTGAACTGCAATCGGTGCGATACGCCAACACCGCCGCCTCTTTCACCGAGCAAACCCATTACTACGACTCGGTCACCAGACGACTGGAACAATCGACGGTCCTTGCTGAGGCATCCGGTGATGTCTTGTCCGACAACAGATACCACTACGACGACATGGGGAACGTCACCAGCATCTGGGAGGAGATCGCGACGACTTCCAGTGCTTCACCTATGACTAGCTTCGCCGCCTGGCTCAGGCGTGGACGCCGCAGTCGGGTGATTGCCATGCCGCGGCTACCGTTGAGGGGCTAGGCGGGCCGGCACCCTACTGGAACTCCTATGACCATGATGCGATCGGTAACCGAGTGTCCATGACAGAGCATGCCGCTGTCGGTGGAATCGCGACGACGGAGTACACGACTCCGGCCGCCGGGTCCCCACTGCCGCACGCGGTTGTCGGTACCACTACGACGGTCGACGGCACGGTCACTGACGAGGCCACGTACTCCTATGACGAGACCGGGAACATGGTCACCCGGCCAGGGCAGACCCTCACATGGGACGCCGAGGGGCGCCTTGCGACGAACACATGGAGCTCCGACGACACCGAGACCGTCACCTCGCACATATACACCGCCGACGGTAGTCGCCTGCTGCGCAAGAACAACGACGGTTCAGCAACCCTGTACCTGCCGGGCCAAGAGATATCCGTTGACGAGCACGGGCAGATCGGTTGTGCCCGGTACTACACCTTCGCGGGCTCGACTTTCGCAGTCCGCACATCAAGTGGCTTGTCGTGGTTGTTCAACGACCACCAGGGCACCGCGTCGATGACCCAGCAGGCTGGCAGCGGCACCGCCACCTACCGATACCAAGACCCGTATGGCGGTCCCCGCGGCTTGGCGGCTGCCTGGCCGAGTGAACGCGGATTCGTCGGCGGCACCAACGACCCCTCCGGATTGACACACCTGGGCGCCCGTGAATACGACCCCGGCCTGGGCGTGTTCATCTCGGTCGACCCGGTCATGGATCTGACCAACCCCAAACAGATGCACGCCTACACCTACGCCAACGCCAACCCGACCACCTTCTCCGACCCCACCGGACTATGGACCCCCGAACGCGGCGGCGTCCCATGCATCGACGGCGACTGCTCATTCCACAACAAAAACGGATCACTCAAAACCAAAGACCAATGCGCCAAAAACGCCTGCGGCACCAACCCGCTATACGACCCGAGCTCGTCAGCGCGGCCACCGCTGTACCTCGGCAACAACTGGGGAGACCCAACCCAGTGCATCGACGGCGACTGCACCTTCCACAACAAAGACTATTCGATCAAAGACGCCGACCAATGCGCCCGATCAGCCTGCGGCACCAACAGCATCTACACGGTAGGCCCTCGCTGGTGGGTCGACGAGCAAAACACCCGAAGAGCCGAACGAGCCGAAGCAGTAGCAGCAGCCGAATGCGGTTGGTGGTGCCAGAACGCCGATTTGATCGGCATCGCTGCAGGCGTCGTCGTCGGTTTGGGATGCACAGTCGCAACCGGCGGAGCCGGAGCACTTGCCTGCGGCGCACTCGGTGGAGCGATCTCGGGTGGCTTGACCAGCGGACTCAAGGGTGGCAGCGTAGGCGATGTTTTGGGAGCGACGCTGACCGGTGCTCTCATCGGAGGGCTCTCCGGCGGCCTTGGGGGAATCGTTGGCTCGGCAGCTCGAGGAGGCCTACAGAAACTTGGTGCGTTGGGTTTGAAATTGGGTGGAAAGGCTGCAGCACGGGTGGCGCGTACTGCGGCTGTAAGCGCGGTCAAGGACATCGCCGCAACGTTCACCCGCGCGGGCTGGCGAAACATGGCTACCAACGCAAGTCTGACGCCGAGGATCCCCGCAGCGATACTGCAGACCCCCAGCCTGATATTCAATGGCGCCAATGTAGGTGGAGCCGCTATTGGAGGGGCGGTCACCGGCGCGGTCGCTGGATTCTTTAATGACGCATTCGACTTCCCTGGAGCCGCTGGCGGGTTCGTTGGCGGGCTGTTCGGGTAGGTGACGTGAATGACTGAATCATTGAGGCGCTACACCAAAGACATAGTAATGGGACGGATTGTTGCTTTCTTGGTCTTGTTCGTCGTTGGAAGCGTCTTTGCTTTGATTGATTCGACGTTGGTGAACCTCAACAAAGGTTCGCAGGTTGCCTTGTTCGTGAACGACATCAACTATCCGGTGAAGGTCCGTGTCTTGTCGTGCACGGAGTACGGTCCGGTTGATATTCGTACTGGGTTCGGATACTGGACCCACTGCGAGGTCGAGTACCGTGATCAGTACCTCGTCAGCACCAAAGCGACGGTGACTCGGTCGATCGTCACCGCTGACGACATAGACACCACCGTGGATCTATGGGTCACCTGTAACCACCTCAACGAGAAATGCACTGTCGGTAACGAGCCGTCACAACTCGTCACGTTCCTGGCGATACTGCCACGCACAGCCACAGTGCCATTTGGTTGGGGAGTTCTAGCTGCATCGGCCGTTGCGTTTCTTCAAATATTTTGGCCCACGAGAAAAAAACAAAACAGCAGTTTGTTGGACACGAACACCGTTCCCGCGATGGAAGCAGCCGATGTATTTGACGAACTTCAGGGTCGTGTGATGGTCCGGTTCACGGATCCGACGGGTGCGTATTTGTATGAGCTACCTCCTCGGATGGAGATTGATGGCGTGCCGGTGAAGGTTCCCGACTGGGGTGAACATGAGTTCCCGGTGGAGCCTGGTTCGCATTCGGTGAAGGTATGGATTCCATATGTAATGTCATCGAAGGTTAGTCGGGCTAACGCTGAGGTCCAGGTTCCGGTGGATGGCCGGGTGGAGCTGGAGTACCTGAGCTCGAGATGGACGATCGGCAAGGGATCGCTGGGCGCGCCGAATGAATAGAACACACAAGCCAAAAACAGCGAGCCAATAGGAGAAGTTGATATGAGTAGTGGCGATGAGAGTCGTGTGGTGATCCGGTTCGGGCATCCGACTGGGGCGTTTTTGTACGCGTCGTCTTCTCCTCGGTTGGAGATTGATGGTGTGGAGGTGAAGGTTCCTGCTTGGGGTGAGCATGGGTTCCCGGTGTCACCGGGTGTCCATAGTGTTCGGGTGTGGGTTCCGTATGTGATGCCGCGGAAGGTCGGCCGAGCTACCGCCGAGGTCGATGTCGCGGTTGACGGTCGCATCGAGCTGGAGTACATGGCACCGACGATCTCGTTTGCGAAGGGCTCCCTGGGAGTCCCGGGTGAGCAGAAGTCGGCGGGCTTTCGCCCGGTGATGGTGTTCAACGTGGTTACGGCGGTCGTCGTGGTCATCGGACTCATCGTCCTACTCACCAGCTGAGCCGGACAGATTGTCGGCGAGTAGATGAAGCTGTCAAGGAGCTTGTTGCCGAAGGACTTGTCCGGGTTGGGTACACCGCGAATCGCGGCTTCGTTCCTTGGGCGGAAGCCGGCAACGACCTGGTGTCTCGCATAGATGATGAAGTAGGTGAGCACGCGGAATTCCCGCTGCGGGCCACCTTTTCTGGCTGGAGAATACCGATCGTGGGGACCGAGCTGCTGAGCGGTCTGGTAGCGCGCAGCAGTGAATTTCCTCGATGAGCACCCGTGTTGTCAACGTTGTAGCAGCCTCCCGGCTTGGATTTTGGTTTTGAGGGTCATGCACACCGCCCCGTATCTCGACCGTGACAGCGGCGAGTGGACCGATGGGGACGCCACACCTATGACGTCGTGCTGGGGAACCTTCCGCGTCCCTGGGCCGTTGACGACATTGATTGGGGGTACTCCACTTCCAATCCGTCCACGCTCTCACTCCGAGCAACAGATGAGGGTCATCTTCGTCATCTGCAAGGGCGGCCTCGAACTCCGAATGCGCGACCACGCATGCCGTATGAAAGTCCATTATGGATTAGCGGTGTCCCCGGGGTGGTTCCAGACGAACCGTCATGGGGCACCCCGGGGCGACACTAATCGGCATTCAATCCCGGAATCGATGCACATTGTTGGCAATATCCGACACTGGGTGTCACCACTTAGAACTGTCTCCATGGGACTCATAACCCGTCGGTCGCCGGTTCGAGCCCGGCCCGCCCCACCATTGTCCGCACTCATCGAAGGACAAGGTGAGAAGACCCTTGTCGACATCACCGTCGACACCGACGGTGACGGCACCGGCGACACCACCATCACCGCAACCGATGGTCACCCCTTCTGGGTCGAATCCACCCAGGAATGGCGTGACGCGATCGACCTGCGCCCCACCAACCTGCTACGCACTTCCGCTGGCACCTGGGTCCAGGTAACAGCAGTAGCCACCCGCACCGAATCCGCCACCGTCCACAACCTCACTGTCGACGACCTCCACACCTACCACGTCGCCGCCGGCGAAGCCGATGTGCTGGTGCACAATACAAATCCAAATTGTGTCAAAACTGGGCTCGGGGACAACCGCGCGAAATTCAAAGATCACTATCTGGACCATAGAGATATTCTGCAAAAGCATCTCGGTAAACAGTATCCCAAGTGGAAAAAGGACAAGGGCAAAGAGTTCTTGGATGATCTTCACAAGATGATGACCACAGGACGGTTGCAGTATCAGGGGTTGGGAACTTTGAAGAAGGGTCAGGAGGTGGCCCATATCTTTAGAGGAGAAGGGCTTACAGTGGTGGTTGACCAACGTGGGAACTTCTGGACACTATTGAAATCTGGCACCGGAATGGATAAAGGTATCGTGATGCTGTTATGGGACACCAAGATTTTGGAGGTGATGTCGCCAAGATGATCCGGGCGGTCGGAACAATTCCGGTCACCGATATCTGCGTACCGAGTTATCGAGATGACGATCGGGAGGGAGTGCTCATTCCCTGGTTCAGTTCTGTATATCTGGAACTGGCATCAGGTGATTACCTTCGGGTTGAGGCCCTTAAGTATGAGGGGCTGCTGCGCCTTGGACTGGTTTCCAGTGTTGACGAGCCACCCGAGCTGAAAGAAGAAGATTTTGAGTTTGTGATTGCATCGTTCGCAGCACTTTACATGGGGCACCTGGTGGCTCCGCAGCGTATAACTGCGTCGCGGTGGGTTATAGACCCCGCATCGCTGAAATTGCATTGTATGGAACTGCGGTTTGCAAACGACAGCGTCGTGTTCTTTGACCCCGAATGGCCCTTGGGTATGAAACTTGGTGACCGACACGCTTACGGACAATGGATTAATGATCACGAAGAAACCATGTTGTGCCAGCATGAATCTGAAACTCAATTAGGATAATCCGAGCCTGCGATGATACCTACAGAGCTTCTCAACAGAACCGTAAACGATGAAGTGGCCGATGTGCTTCAGCCGGGCGTCCTGTCCGATGGTGCACCACCACGCTTCTTTCCTTCCATGCTCGGTATATACCTCAGATTCGGATCGGGCTGGTACCTCCGGTGTGGCACAGCTGGTGAAGTCCGCGGGCTGCGCATCCAAATGCTTTCTGAGGTCACAGAGTCCACCTATACACCCGAGATTGCTAACGAATTCGCGGTTGCGTCATTGTACGAGATTTTCGTGACGGACTCGTTCGCTAGGCCGTGTATTTCTGGTATTCGTTGGATCACTCAGTCTGGCAGCCTCAATGATTGCGCCATCCTGGCCATCGAGTTCGAGTTCGAAAGAATCCGCGCCCTTTCAGTTATATCCCAACAAGATGGGATCCAGCTCGGTGGAGTCGATGCATACCAATATTGGCTCGCCCATCAATCGAGAAGGAGTGATTGGAATGAACATTATTGGGAACCCTAAAAGATTAATCTTGAAACCCCGTATGAGCTTCTCAGATTGGCCGATCTGCTCACACAAGGAGACGGACAGCTACCACTTCACCAGGACACAGGTCCTCGAGTGACTCAGTGGTCGGTTCCAGCGATTCAGGATCGCGCGACATCACGGAGGCACTGTTGGCGCTTGCATGGATTCCATAGCGGCGACGGTCGTGGTGAACTGCGAGGACATGAGTCACCTAGGGCGTCACTCCAGGCCTTAACGCAGCCTCAGGCGACCTCATCTGGAGATTGAGTTTCTGAGCTGTTTCTCCGAACTTACGGACAATTTCGTGTCTTCACGACGGATCCTTCTTTTCATCGGTGTCGGTGGCGCGATGCTGGTGGGGAAGCCACTTGGCTATCGAGACGACAAGGACAGCCAGGCGGTCCAAGATGGTGGGTATGTCGCTGGCAGCGGCACGGGTCAACGCGAGTACCGCGATCACGGTGATGAGGATGGCAACGACGATGATCCCCCGAGGAACATCATCAGTAGTAGCCAGGTGGCCTCCATGAACTCTCCTTTGGACACAAAAGAGCCGCCACGTGACTGGATTCGCGTGACGGCCGGAATGGGTTATCAGGGCATGAAAAAACAGGGCTTGTTCAAGTTCCTGAATGGTGTGGTTTGCACGTGGGGATGCAGTCGGGCACAGACGATTGCTTCAGAGCGGGTCTGTTCTGCCCTGGCTGGGTTCATGTGGTTGCTGTCAGCCTCAGCAACCGGTGTGATCGCTCGGGTGTGTCCGAGATGGCGAGGCGTGGTGCACTCGGGCCGGTGACCTCGTGAGTGTGATTAGGCTGGCTTCGGTGGTATCGCCCCGAGGAGGCTGCCCCGTTGGCGTACCGGTGTCTCTGTCTGGAGTGGAGTATATGGGTGAGTTGTCGATTCGGTTGGGTGCCCTTGTCCCGTTGACGTGGCCTGGTTGGGTTGAGGCTGGTCGGCATCTGCTTGCGGGGCTTGATTTGGGTGTTCGCGAGGTCAATGCCGGCGGTGGTATCGGCGGCAGACCGCTGGAGCTGGTGGTCCGGGATACCGCGGCCGATCCGCGGCGGGCCGTCGCGGCTGTGGACGAGTTGGCCGACTTGGGGGTGACTGCAATCGCGGGCGAGTACCACAGTGTGGTCGCCCGTGCCGCGGCCGCCCGTGCCGATGTCCTGGGGGTGCCGTTTCTGTGCTCGTCGTCAGTCCTTGACGCGCTCACCGAGGAACCGACTGATTGGGTCGCGCGTCTGGCCCCGGCCCAGTCCCATGGCTGGCGGATATACGCAGACTTCCTCCTGAACACGGGTCGGCATCGGGTCGCGGTGGCGACCCAGCCGAGTGCCTACTGGGCCTCGGGCACCGTTGTCCTGCGAGACCGCCTTGCCTCCGGCGGTGCCACGCTCGTCGAACTTGACACGAACGTGCTCACCCCCGAAGCGCTGTGCGACGCACTCGCCGAGCACGAAGCGACGGCATTGCTTCTGCTGGTCGGATACCCAGAGCCGGCAGTGCCGATCGTGAAGGCCGTGAGGGCGGACCGGCGGCTCAAGGGGGTTCTGATCGGCGCTCCCGCCGGCCAACCGGAGTTTTCTGGATGGGTTGCGGCAGTGGGTGACGACGGCGCGGGGATCCCGTTCCTGCGTTACCTGCCCGAGCGCCTGGGCCGACTCGGTGAACGCGTCGGGAAGGAGCTTCACGAGCGACTGGGCGAGGCGCCTTCGTTCGTCGGCTACGAGGGCTGGGACACCATTGCGGTGCTCGCCGCAATGCTGCGCGCGCATGGCCTCGAGCGGGTGGCCATCGCGAAGTCCTGGTCCAGCGTGGTGATCGATGGCACCCGAGGGCCGATCAGGTTCTCCCGTACCCCCGGCATCAGCGTGTGGCAATGGACCTGGGCACCAATCCAAGTCGTAGACCGAGACCCCGCCCACCCTCACCAATTCCGAACCCTCCATACCAGCTGAGAGGCCACGCGGTCCGGCTCGCTATTTGTCGAGTATGGACATCATGGTCTCCGTTGATGCCTTTCTGGATGGATGGCTGTGATGCCGAAGCCCTACCCCAGGAGTTCCGTGATGCTGCGGTCGCGGTCGCCCGCAAGAGTGAGGCGGCTTTGAAGCAGGCCGCTAGAGATTTGAAACCTTGGTTGGAATTGGTCGCGTGGTACCGATTTTGCCGTGCCAGGATCTGGACATGACTCAATCGGATGCCGCCGTCATCATTCAAACTCATGTAGAGGCATTCAACGCCCGCGATCTGAAGAATCTGATGGCTGGTTTCACCGAGGATGCTTCGTGGGTCACTGGCGAAAGCGTGTTCCGAGGGCGCGACGAGCTGACCGAGCTGTTCTCCAGCGCGATGGACGGTTTGCTTCCGCTTCTAGAGATCCAGAACCTGCTAACTGACGGCGATCGGGCCGCCTGCCAGATGGTCGAGAAGATATCGGTGGACGGAGAGGGGCGGGCCTTCGCAATCGCGGGCTTCTAACTGCTGCGTGATGGGCGCATCGCGAATGCGAAGATCTACCGAAGGCAGCGCCGACCTGGACTGAAAACCGGCCACCATCCGAGAGGTCCGCGCCAAGCTCTCCCCACCTGAGGGCCGCGTGTCGCAACCTGGATCTTTCAGGAACTTGATCAAGCCCTGATGAAAAAACCCCTACCTGTTGAGGTAGGGGGCACGGGATACAGCTCCGCCCCAAATATTAAATATAAACCATGAGTGCGCGCCACTCTCAATGCGGTCGTTTTCCCAGCTCATCCTATGTGCGAGGGTCCAAAAATCGTTCGCGACAAATCGTTCGCGACCCCGACCCCGCACCATTTGCATTGCGTAGGTTTGCCCTACGACAAGCGGAGGATATGACAGGCCAGAGCATCCGAGCCTGGCCGTTGTCGGGACGACAGGCCATATTTCCGGATCCTGTCGCCCTCCGTTGTCGGGACGACAGGATTTGAACCTGCGACCCCTCGCTCCCAAAGCGAGTGCGCTACCAAGCTGCGCCACGTCCCGAAGATATTCAATTGTTGGGGCGCAGCTTGGCAGCGCAGTGTGCGCTACGCTGTGCCTTCTGTTGCGGCTCGCAAGCTCGCCGCAGAATGCGCCACGTCCCGAAGGTATTCAATTGTTGGGGCGCAGCTTGGTAGCGCAGTGTGCGCTACGCTGTGCTTTCTGTTGCGGCTCGCAAGCTCGCCGCAGAATGCGCCACGTCCCGAAGTATCAAGTTGTACGGCCTATCCATCACCGCTACTGGTCGAACCGGATACCGGACTCGAACCGGACGTAGCCTACCTCAGGCCGGTGCGGGACGGCGAGGCAGTTATCGCCACTGTCCCGGTAGGGTCGCGCGGTGGTGGTTGTCGAGATCGTGGAACCGACCGTTCTGCAGCTGGTTGAGCTGTTGGGGCTGTATGAGTCGGTCGGCTGGACGAGTTACACGAGAGACCCGGAGTTGTTGTGGCGCAGCGTTTCCGGCTCGCATCGGGTAGCGACGGCGCGGCGCGATGGCCGACTGGTCGGGCTGGCCCGCACCATCTCCGACGGCGCGACGATCGTGTACTTGCAGGATGTACTGGTCGCGCCGACCGAACAGCGCGGTGGGACCGGGCGCCGATTGTTGGAGACCCTGTTCGAGTCGTATGGCGATATCCGGCAGCGAGTGCTGCTCACCGATACCGAGGAGAGGCAGCGGGCGTTCTACGAGCGGCTCGGCTTCACCGAGGTGCACGACCACGAGCCAGGTCTGCGGGCTTTCGTCCGTTTCCGTTGACCGCCCCACCAGAGTCCCGCGTGTGCCATTGACGAGAACGGGCCGAGCGCTCATCGCCGAGTTGCCGTCCCCGCCCGGGGTGTCCCGACAGGCTCACTCGGCCTCGTTGGGGGAGTCTGTCGCCTCGGTTTTGGCTCGGCGCCACCACCAGAGCCCGCCCACCACCACGGCTGTCAGGACCGCGACGGCGATGGCGAGCAGGTTCGGTACGTCGTCGCCCAAGCGGGCGACTCCGGTCTCCAGCTCGTACTGAACCCCGATGGGAAGGAGTCCGCTTGCTTCGGGATCGCGCGCGACGAGGACGAGCACCACGCCCAAGCCGACCGACAGGGCTCCGGCGATGATTGCGTGCCAACTGTTGGTCCACCGGCCGACGGTGACGGTGCGCGGTGTGAGGAACCGGCGGAGCCGACCCGACCACCGCTTCCACGCCAGTGCCAGCGCCAGTAGCGGCAGCGCCATGCCGGCCGCGTAGACGGCGAGCAGAATCGCTCCGTAGACCGGATTGGCGCCGACGGCGGCGATC
>Ga0233365_1001225_pt1 | contig 11123 bp, 15 predicted proteins | sample ElkDunMinimDraft_27_FD_191535 | JGI IMG/M metagenome (GOLD analysis project Ga0233365, IMG submission 191535) | Fecal eukaryotic communites from dung pellets of Tule Elk in California, USA - Elk Dung C36 | ecosystem: Host-associated > Mammals > Digestive system > Large intestine > Fecal | place... | reverse complement strand
CGAAACCATCACGCCACCACCGCCTCGACCAGCCGCACGTTTGCCCCCACAGTGACGTCAATGACCGCGATGGTTTCGCCGTCCGGAGAACACGAGATCTGATCGAAGGCACCGTCGACGATGGTCCGACTGTCGCCATCGGCAGGGTCGATGAGGACAATGGCGGGTTCGGAGCCGTGCACCGCGACCGCGATGTCACCGTCAGGCCCGCAGAACGACAAGCCGGTCGCCTCAGCGGCAAGCGGGAACTCCGCCAGCTCATTGGTAATCGGATTGTGAATGAGCAGCATCGAATCTCCGCCCACGGCCGCAAGCATCGCCACTACATTAGTTGAAGAAACCACTATCTGGCCGGCCTGGAAGCCCTGCCAGCACTCGATCTCCTGGTAGTCGAGCTTGTTGTAGTCGTCGACCTCGAATCGATCGCTCAATCCTTCCAACGGTTCGAATCGATAGTTCTCGATTCGCGCGATCGAGGAGCAACCTTCTTTGGTATAGGAAAGCCAGCCACTCGCTTCGAAGGAACGCGTGGTGTCCGCCGACCAGGCCGTCCAGATTTTCAAATCCTTCCAGCCCTCGATGCGCCACTCGGCCACACGTTCAGCCGACTGGGAACTCAGGTCATATGAGACCACCCGGTACTCAGGTTTGAATCCGCACCCACCCGCAAGAATGATCCGGTCGGACGCCATCGCCTGCACGGTATCGGCAACCCAACAATCGTCCACTTCATCGCGATCGATCTCAGCGATCTCGCCGCTGGGCAGCACCCGATACGGTGTTCCTATGTCATAGAGCGCGTCGTACCCGTCCGCGAACGCCGTGAAGTACAACGTCCCATCCTCAGCCCACGACACTGAGATTCCATATTCGCGTAGCGAACCACTACATCCTGCCAGCAGCGCCAGGCTCATCAAGCTCACCACGAACAGCACCACATTCGACCTCAGTGGACGAGAGGTAGCGGGAAACATCAAGACACATCCGACGGGGTTCGTGCTCTTTCGAGCACCTCAGGCAAGGAGCGGCGAATGCCGCGAGGGGCGATCGCCTTCGGCGAACCCGTGCCGGGGATTCCGTGGTGGTCAACAATCTAAACCATCACCCCAATAGGCTTCCCGCCGTGATGCCAAAACGTTGTCGGCTCAACGCCCCAACCTCCAGGTCGCTCCAGATCCAATCCAGCAAGGACACCATCGGCGCGACCGAACGCCATCCTTGGCGCCCGTGATCACCAGCCTCGCGACAGCAACAATTCCCACCAGCGCGGCTATCAATGACGCCGACTCTCCGATGAGGATCACCAACAGATCGGGCTCAGTCAGCATTAGCATTCGAATGAACGCCACATTGGAGAAAGCCATCACGGTCAGCGCCGCCAAGAGCACCCAACGCGGCCAGTTGGTTCGTTGATTCACCAGGCTGGGCGCCGCAATGAACGTCACCAACACGGCCACGCAGATACTCCAGTCCAGGACGAACCACATCCAGTTCGCCTGAATTCCCAGTTGGTTCGGTATCCATAGCCCACCAAGTGGGCTGACCGGGGTGCCCATCACCGTAGCCAGGCCGGCCAGCGCCAACCGCCATGGCAAAACCGCCAACGCCGAGAAGGCCACACTAACCTTGATGGACAAAGAGAGGCCGTACGTCCGCTTAAGCAATTTGGGGTTAATGTCGACTCACCACGCCTTTTGGTCAAGGTTTGCAGCTGCGCCCGAATCAGCCACAACCCTATTGCGAATAGGGTATTCATCCCCATGACAACTGCAACCCTCTCATTGTCCGTCCAGACCCAAACTACGGATTGGAAGGCCGTTCCCACTACGAAGAAAACGAAAATTGCGACTCCAGAGGCGATTCGCGAAGAATCCCCTATAACACCGAGCACGATCGTTAGAGGAATAAAGCCAAATGCGAACATGAGCATTACAAAGAACACCAAGGCTTCAGACGGAGCACCATGTGTCCACACCGGAAGATGGGGAATCCGGACTTCGGAATGTATCATCCATCCCACGGCAGTGAATATGGCATAGGCTATTGTCCATCCAATGAGAGAACCGATTGCGGAAAATATGATCCCAAAGCAACCAGGCGACTGCTGCTCCTGCAGCGGTTCAGTATCCACAGTTGACATCTGTCACGTCCCAGCCTTGACGAATGCGTGTCGCGTGTCATAGGGAAAGTCGACCGGTGCATTGAACCGCAGCACCAACCCGTCGGATTCGTCCGTCACTTCGATCCAGGTGACCTCGCCGGTGTCATCCACTTCTTCACCGTCTATCCACACGGCGTCGTAGACGATCTTCATCGCCACGTACACACCGTTGGATGGTGGTCCACAATCAGAGCCGCCGTGACGGTATTCGGGTTTCCCGCAGAGGCGCCAGATACCTCGCACTTCCACGCGATGTTTCTGGCTCAGATCACCTGACCACAGATCACCAGGCATATCGGAGATCTGGAGTGTGAAGTCCTCCTCCAGTCGAATCACCGCACCGGTCTTCGACCTCCAGACACCGGTCATGCCCTCACGTGTCAGCTCCGGCCCACTGAAGACGTACATGCCGATGCCGGTGCAGACGAAACACAGAAGCAATCCGCCGCATACCAGCCAAAACGTCAGAACGCCGGATCGCGCGCGCTCAACAATAGGAACAGGTGATGCGACCATCGAACACATCCACGGCAACGGTGCGCTCCATCGAGCGCGCTCAACGGATTTACTGGCGAGACGACGGCCCAAACAGGACACATCGCCGTTCTACGAACCCGTGCCGGGGATTCCGTGCTACAGCATGATCAGCCTATCCGGACCCAATATCAGTCGCCGATCCCCGTCGTGCCCACCATCGACACCTAGCCGGCCGCGGCGGCAGAAGAGAAGACATAGTGCTGCCCGGCATCCGGGTCGCCCTTAACCACATACAACTTGAGGGTTCCGTCGTCGTCCCAGGACCTGAGTTGACTCATTGAGCTGGACGTTTGGTAGTGCAACAGGATCAGATTCATGTCCGCATGCAGGTTCCAGCTGCCGGCACCTTCGCGTAGCGTGCTCCACCGTTCCCGTGGCATGTCCGTGACGTCAAAGGTGTGGTCCTCATGAAACTCGAGGTATCCACCGTCAGAGCCCATCCACACACCCACCAGATCACTACCGCGCAACGCATCCCACTGCGGCCGAGAGTCAGCCAGCAAAGCACAGCCCAGCAACAACGCGACCATCCCCAACTTCAAAGCCGCACCGAGAACGCGCATACCACCAGTTTTCGTCATATGGCGACCAACACCGCCACTAGCCCAGACCGAAGATCAGACTTCCCGTCCATCGGTCACGCTGTCAAGATCACAAGCGACACAACCATCGAGACCAGCAACAGTGTCAGCGCCGCAAGTGGTGGCCAGTCGGGTCGCTTGACTGCACGAACATTCTCGTCGAGTCTCTGGCGGTTTCCCTTGACTCGTTGCTTCAGATCCCGACGCAGCACCCGCATTGTTGATTGCGAACCCGCGCCTGGGATTCTGTGTTGATAGCCAGAGTTAACTCATCAATTCACCAATCAGAACGTTGAGGCCCCTGACTCAACGGCCGAATACAAATTCGCCATCAATCGTGTACACCCATTCATCGTTATCAGGCGAGGTCGCCATACCGTCCGCGTCGATGCCTTGGATCAGCCAGTCATACTCACCGGTTCGGGTATCCACTCGGACAATTCCAACTCCAGTCTCATCCTCGGAAAGCGTGGTACTCCGGATAAAAAGCGATGCTCCGTCTGCCGTAAACGCAAGATCGCCGATCATGTCCCCCTCATCAAATACCACCATCGATCGCCCGCCACCCACCGTGGTCATGACAACCTCCTCCTTTCCTTCGGGTTGCAGAATCACTGAAATACCAATCAAACCGGCTGAACGTGAAATAGCAACCTCATATCCAATCCGTGGAAACCGGCATTTTGAGCCTTCATACTGGCCCAAAGTTTCATCGTCCAGACTCAGCCTCAGCGGAGTCTTCCGCCTACCATCTATCGAATACAACAGTCGACAGCCGTTTTCTCCGAGAATTCGCTCGACTCCAATGGCAGTGGAATCACCAATCGGCAACACGCTCGCCAGTCCGTCAGAATCAGCGATGGGACCGATATTATAGGTATCAACGTTCAGGCGGTAAGCAAGAAACTCAACCTCGCCTTCGTCCATGCACTCGATGGCTATGCCTATAGCCTCGATCGAATATGTAGACGTATCCACAACATATGCCCGGTCACAAAACCCCAATCGTTGACCATTCTCATGAATCAGGGTTAGGTCTCCGTCGACCTCACGCACCCAAAGGCCCTCTTGGACACCGTAATCGTCCCGAATGAAGAATATTTCTCCCGAACTCGCCCACAACAGGTTCGTGAAGGAATCCGAATTCCTGGAAAGAACCAAGGCACACCCAGGGGCAGTCACAAGCAGGCACAGACTGACAAGCAGCAACAGCCAGCAGCGCTCATGTCGCATCTTTTATGTACATCCTAATTAAGAGCTCTAAGGACTACTAATTGGCGACTCGCCGCTCGAACCCTCCTTTATCGGCATGGCACTCCTAACGAGCAAGTTCGGACGGAACACAAGGACATGGGTGCCTACGGCAAGCAGACCATGCAGAATCACCGCCCCATAGCCGATTCCTAGGAAGGGAATTGGAAACACGGTGAGCCCATACGTCATGTACGGAAGGAACTGGAACCCATAGGCCATGGCTTTACATCGAAACTTAAGCTTATGGACCACAGCCAGTGGAGCAATGCTGACAACGAAAGCGATCACCGTCAAAGAAATAGGCGAGGTTAGTTCTACGTACCAACTGAAGAATCGATTTCCCCATGATTGGGTAACCGATGTGAACACAAACCCCAGATAATATATGCCCACCGATCCTGTGGTGAAAGTAGCTGTAGACAATCTCATTGATGAGCCCCGTCGTTCCAGGATTCTGATTTGGACATGCCACCTTCATACAACTTTGATTCTCCAGATCAATGCTTCACTTCCAATGACTTGGGCCAGCTCATAAGCATCAAACGCCTGGCGCACAAGCATCACCTCTCCATCGGACTCAATCAGAGCGCTTGACGAACTTTGCACGAGGGTCTTCAGGGACATCCGGATATGAGTGAAACCAGATAACCTCGCGACCAGCGTCATCGGTCACCTCAATATTCCTGATCACCGCCGTCACGTTCATTCTCCCTTCCATTGATAAAGACAACGTCATATACGATCTGCAACGAGAAGAAACGACCACCATCCGAATGATCGCATTCGGCGTTCGTATTTGGGAGATTCCTACACAACTGCCACCTACCATCGATCTCTACCAAGTCTCCAGCCGTGGTGTAACTCCACACATCACCCGGTAGCTCATTCATATGGGCAGTCCCACCAGCAGCCAACTCCAAAATGGCACCGGTCGCTGACGTCCAGGCCCCAGCCATTTCGTCCCTGCTGAGCTCAATCCCGCCATAACCTATAACGTATGGATAGATTCCGGCACACACGAAAATCAGCACCGAGCCACCACATACGCCCCAGAAAGTAGGAACCCCCCGATCGCACTATATGCGTTCCTTTGCAACCATCAAAGTTTCAGTCCCAGCAATGACCTGTTCCAGAGTGGCCCAAACCCATCGGGGGATTCTCAAAATTCGCCCCACACCGTGTAATGACCGATGACGTATCCAAACAGCCCGAAGAAGATTCCCACGACTCCTTCAACGTTCGACGGCCGAGCAATATACAGGATGAAAGCATCTCTACGCCGGATCCGGTGTTCCGGATCCTCTGAGATCCGCGAATAAATCCGTTCCACCACGCGATAATAGAGAAGACCTGTTTTCAGCCACATCGCGGAATAGTTTGGCAATGCCATACACATCACCGCAATGAGAACAGATATCGGTACGGCCAGCGCGGGTATCGCCGGCTTTGCCACCCCAGCGACAAAGGCGAGAACCATCGTCAGCACCATCGGCAACAGGATAAGTAGACCCCACGCCCTCTTGCGCAGTACGATCGCGATCAGCAACGAAAGGGAGTCGCTCGGGTACTCGAATGCAGACCTCCTCATATCCCTGATGTATCGCCGCCGTTCATGACGCCGACGGTATGTTGGCAATCGCTGATACCGCTTCCGCGACACCTGATATTTTTCATCGGGTGAGAGCAATTCGTGCAACCAGATCACCGGAGCAAGCAACGCGACGACATACCCGCCGATATCTCGCAGCTTACGTTTTTGTACATTCAATTTCGGTCTCTCGGGGACATTGGGAGATGTCGATCGTGGAGCGCCACATTGCCACCGGCGATTCCGCGATTGATCGCACTATCGACCTTCTACTCCACAACGATGCTGATTGATCTTTGACCAGCTGTCTCACCCCGCGATCAGTCGCACGTTGGCTTCTACAGTGGCGTCGACGACGGCGATGGTTTCGCCGTCGGGGGAGCAGGAGATCTGATCGAAAGCGCCATCGACAATGGACTGGCCTTCTCCGCTATTTGGATCAATGAGGACGATCGCGGGTTTCGGCCCGTGCATGGCCACCGCGATATCACCATCGGGCCCGCAGAACGACAGACCAGTCGTCTCAGCAGCGAGCGGAAACTCCGCCAGCTCCTCGTCGACGGGATCGTAGACAAACAGCATCGGCACTCGGTCAACCGTCGCAAGCATCGCCACCACACCTGCGGAAGAGAGCACTATTTGACCGGCCCGGAAGCCGTGCCAGCACTCGAAATCCTGCGGGCCCACCTTGTCACGGCGGTCGATTCTGAAGCGATCTTGAAACGGCTCCCATGGGACGAGTAGGAAGTGGTCGACGCGTGCCACCGACGAGCAGCCGGCCAAGGAATAGGTCAGCCAACCTTGCGCCCCCGCCTCGCCCGGGACACTCGGTGACCATGCCGACGACATCACCAGGCCGTCCCAACCCTTGACACTCCAGTCGCCGATCACTTCGGCAGTACCCGACCGCAGGTCGTAGGAAACCGCCATATAGCTGAGCTCGAAGAGGCACTGACCGGCAACAATCACCCGGCCCGGCTCAACAGCCTGAATCGTGTCAGCGACCCAACAGTCCCGCAACCCCTCGAACTCGATCTGCGCAACTTCACCCTCGGGCAACACCCGATACGGCATATCGATGCTTTCAAACGAATACGCATAAGCATCATCCCCGGTCGGATACGCCGTGAAGTACAACGACCCATCATCGCCCCACGACACCGACTCGCCATAGTCATGCAAGACGTCAGCATCCTGAGCGGACGTTGCACACCCTGCAAGCAGAGTCAAGCAGACAACACTCGCCACCCACCGCCGCCACATAGTCATCTGCTCCCGCTTCGAAATCAGGCCGAACCACAACTGGGGCCACATAGGCCGAGACACATCCCTCCCGGCGACCGTTCACGTTCTCATCAGCTGCCGGGAGATGACAAACACTGCGGTGTTGGGATCACCAACCGCACCATATTGGATCGCATCCGATGAGGTCGATCTGCTCATCGCTAAGGATGCCGGTGTACATCGCAATTTCGTCGAGGGCAGCGTTGGCGGAGTTCTCGGGCTCCCCGCCGTTACGCACGGCCGCAACGTATACCGGTCCGCCGCCATGCCACGGTTGCGCGGGACCAGCGCCAATTGACTCCTGCTGCCCGTTCACGTAAAGACGCATCTCACCAGTCACCACGTCGAACACAGCTGCCACGTGGTACCAAGATCCGACGCGTGCTGTCGTCTGGGAGACCGTCTTGTGCACGGTTGCCGACGTGGAATCGTCCGAGGTCATCGCGAACTCGAATCGCCCAGTCTCACCGTTGTAGTTGATCCCGATCGCATCCTGTTCGTCGCCGGTTTGAGCCAGCAGTGTTTGGAGCGAACTAGAACCATCAACAACCACCCAGAGGCTCAAGGTGAGCGACTCATCGGTTCGGATGGAGGGTCCCGAAGACTCGGCGTACCCACCACCCGCCACTTGATAGGCCGTGCCCGGCCGTCCATCCCGGTTGTCAACCCATTGATGGTCACCATGCAACACAAGATCGTTGCCACCGACGGTATCCACACCTGATCCGTCTAGCGGCCAATAACTCAACGGCGTCGCCCGGATTGCACCAGCCCGCTCACCGTCGACGATTCCGTCGATGACCCGCACGTCGTGGAGCGCGCCGGACAAGCCGTTCCGTTCTCGAACGGCCGAACACCCCACGTGCACGCTTCCGGTTGCGCTCCAAAGGTCGAAGGCAAGCGGAGCTTCACCACGGAGGACACCGTTGATGAAGAGGCGAAGTTGTTTCTCCCGCTGGTCAACGACGCCAGTCACGTGCGCCCAAGTACCCACTCGCGCCGACTCCATCGAGGCGACGGTCGCTTTGGTCACTCGGGCCGGCCGGTCCGCATCGGTCACATGGAGCTCCAAGGCATCGGAGTTCTGCCGATATGCCAACTCAACAGCGATTCCAGCCCGACCTGCCTGGGAGATGACCACCTGGTCACCGTCCTTGTTGTCCAGTTTGACCCACGCCGAGACACTGAACGATCGTGTTGTGTCAACCACCGGCCCAGACGTCGATGCGCACTGGCTTCCAGTCAGTTGCATCGCGGACTCGGGCATACCGGTGGAGTCCTCAACCCAGTCGACCCCGTTGGGGAGCAACAGGTCTTGGCCGCTGTAGCCGGTATCAGTGCCGTCGCCCGCCAGTTGCCACCAACCGGCTTCGCTGGGAAACCGGGTCGTGAAAAGTAGGTCGAATCGAGGGGAGTCACCATCAGCATTCCTCGCCCACACCTGAAGATAGTGATCGATATACCCAGGTGGCGGCGCCACGGTAATGACCGCTTCGCCGTCTACAGCAGGAACGCGGCTGGACGGGCCATGGGTAACGCTGTACACAAACGACTCGGTATCTGGTGACCCGGATATCGCAAAGGTCACCTCGTCGCCCGCCATGGGGTCCTCGGTCAACATCACTGCGGAGGGGCGCAGCGGAGACGCCGCCGACGCCCGACCGGGTGTCACCACCACCAGGAGATACGAGAACAGGAGCGCGAGAGCGGCGGCTACGGCAACGGCTCGTGGCGCAATTCTGTACTGGACGTTGAGCAACACAATCACATCCGGCGGACATGGTGCTCCACAGAGCACACTCGGGCAATTCGGGCAAGTGACCAACCTGGAGGCGAAGTCACCGTCAGTGAACCCGTGCCGGGGGATTCCGTGCGCGGCCTAACCTAACCTCGGCCGCGATGGGGCGACAACCGCTGATCCATAACATTTCCACAACAGCGCGCACTAGGTCGATAGAGAGCCGCCTCCGTTACCGATGAGTTCCGAACCAGCTGATTCGTTTCGGTTCCCCACGCGTCCTGACCGATCCCATGGCAACAGGCCACATAGGAGGAGAATTACGAACCACAACGTCACAACGGCCGCGGTGACGGAGAAATCGGCTTCTCTGGTGAGCACAATCGTGCCGAGGGTCAGCAGCACCGCCGTGCCCGCTTCAACCCAGAATCGGGTTCGGGGTTGTTGAGAGGCGGACTCGTTCGCCGACTCGTCATCGACAGCCGTGTCGTTCCCGGCGAGCCGTCGGCTCACGTTCTGACCGGCAGCTCGCAGCAACATTCCGACCGCAACGGCTGCCGCCATCATCGCAACGACGACCGCGAAGGCTTCCCACAGGAAACCAATCCATTGGGGACTCAGCCCGTCCCGGGGAATCCATGCTGCAACCAGATCAGCCTACCTGGCAGGCTTCGATTCATCATTGCGCTTTTACACCGTACTCAACGGCGGATTCAGTCCAGACACGCGTTAACAACCTGACATGTCACGGCCTGGCCCGAACATTCCCTCGGGCATCACAGCAGCCACGATCGCGCCGTATCCAAACTCCAGGACCGATGGCGCACAAAACCACCACAGGAGCCACCCGATTACCTTGTCGTTTGCTTTGGCCATAGATGCCAATGCGGGAATGACATACGCCAGTGTCCACCGAGCGGTCGCGACAAGCGCCAAGGTAACGGAAAATCCCATCAGAATTGCGCTCGAATAGTTCAGTGCGACAACGACAAACGCGCCCCTGTCAACGCAGGCGATATTTCTCAAGAAGTTGCTGGCAACTATCGGTGGCAGCGCGCATAGAGTGGCGATCAGCCATGCCTGCATCCGATACCGCAGGACTTCCTCAGTCTCGTCCTCACCCTGCGGATACACCGCCGCAATCGCTCGAAAGTCCGCTCCGTTGAAATCGGGAGTGGTTCCCAATGAAGCCGTCTGTCGACGCTCCCACAAACCGAGAACAGGGGACATCAACCGGAGCAACAGAGCCTCGGATCATAAGGGCGCTTCCGCGATCTCACCACGCATCTCCTGAGATCATCCCGCTAGTCCGCACGGATGCCATCCTCTTCAATCAAATACTAGATCTCGAGGTCGAGACGCTCGTCGGGTCCATAGTGTCTTTCGAGTTGGAAATAATGAATGACACGATGACCCCAATGGCCGGTCGTGTTTGTGAACCGTGCCGGGGCTCCGCTGAATTTACTCAGCGATAAAGGTCAACTAGTCGTACGTCATGCGGCGTTGTGGCGTCGACAACCGCGATGGTTTCACCGTCGGGAGAGCAGGAAATCTGGTCGAACGCACCGTCGACAATGGTTCGGCTTTCACCACGAATCGGATCAATGAGGACGATCGCCGGTTCGGGACCGTGGATCGCCACCGCGACATCTCCATCACAAAACGACAGACTGGTCGCCTCAGCAGCAAGCGGGAACTCGGCGAGATCCTGAGCTACCGGATCGTGAATGAGCAGCGTCGACGCCCCGTCGACCACCGCGAGCATCGCCACCACACCAGTGGAAGACAACACTATTTGGCCAGCTCGGAAACCTTGCCAGCACTGGACCTCCTGGTAATCGAGCTCGTCATAGTCATCCACCTCGAACAGGTCGCCCAAAACTTTCAACGGCTCAAATCGATCATTCTCGATTCGCGCAATCGAAGAACAGCCGTCTTTGCTGTAGGACAACCAACCGCTCGCTTCAAACGAACGCGTGG
>Ga0233365_1001223_pt1 | contig 11143 bp, 7 predicted proteins | sample ElkDunMinimDraft_27_FD_191535 | JGI IMG/M metagenome (GOLD analysis project Ga0233365, IMG submission 191535) | Fecal eukaryotic communites from dung pellets of Tule Elk in California, USA - Elk Dung C36 | ecosystem: Host-associated > Mammals > Digestive system > Large intestine > Fecal | place... | reverse complement strand
GACCCTGGAGGCGGCGAAGCGTGAACTGTTGGAGTCGTTCCTGCTGCGGCAGCGACTCGACGACTCCGAACCCGAGGACGATTCGACACGGCGGGCGATGCTCGACGAGATCATCGGCCGCTGCGGGCAGGCCAACGAGCAACTGGATGAGGTGGCTGAGGAGTTCGATCTGTTGCGGGACTTGGTGACTCGCGCTCCCGAGGCCGCCGTGGCGTTGGAGGCTCAGGTCAGTGGGGTCGAGCGGCAGCATGATCACGCTCGCCAGATTTCGCGACAACTGCTCGACCGGTATCCGGAGTCGGCGATGACCGGGGTCGCCGACAACGTCACCGACGCGACGGAGCGCATCGAGTTCGCCCGGGACCAGTTGGAGCAGGCCGATCGGGCGCTGTCGGCCGAGGAGTCGGCTCAGGCGGCGGTGGCGTTGCGCGCTGGCGAGGAGGCGATCGGGCAGGCCGAGCAGTTGCTGGAGGCGGTGGATCGCCGCGCCGGAGAACTGCGCCAGGCCGAGGCCGCGTTGCCGGGCCTGCTGTCCGAGGTGGACCGTGAGGTGGCCGAAGCCGAAGCGGCCGGCGATGCCGAGTCGCGTCGCGCCGCCGCCTCCGGACGGTCGGTGGCCGAAGCGGTGCGGGCGGAGTCCTCCGCCGGAACCTGCGATCCGTTGGACGCGTTGCGAAGGCTGGAGGAGGCCGACGCTCAACTGGACCGGGCTTTGGCGGGGGTACGCGACGCGGAGTTGCGGCGGCAACGGGCGGTGGAGGTTCTCGACCGGGTCATGTTGAGCGCGACGAGCGCGGTGGCGGCGGTTGAGGATTATGTCAACACGCATCGCGGCGGAGTCGGAACGGCCGCGCGAACCCGGTTGGTGGAGGCCCGCAATCTGCTGGACCGGGCGCGCGCGGGCGCGGCCGCCGATCCGGTGGCCGCGTTGGCCGACGCGCAGCGGGCCGACCGGCTGGCCCGTGAGGCGGGCGAGCTGGCGCAGCGCGACGTCGAGGGGTTCGGTGGCGGTGGTGGTTTCGCCGGCGGCGGGTTCGGCGGTGGCCGTGGTTCGACCGGCGCGGTGTTGGGCGGGATTCTCATCGGCGGGATGCTCGGCGGCCGTGGCGGTCGAGGCTTTGGCGGTGGGTTTCCCGGTGGTATGGGGCCGGGCAGTTTCGGCGGTGGCGGCACGAGAGGCCGTCGCGGTGCGGGTGGTCGGTTCTGAATTTGGGCAGGTCGGTTTGCTGGGGAATGGGGAAGTTCGTGACGAAGCAGTCGATTTTCGGTCGGGTCGCGCAGCTGGCGAAGGCCAATATCAACGCGATTCTGGATTCGGCGGAGGATCCGGGCAAGATGATCGATCAGTTGATTCGTGACTACCGGGACAACATCGCCGAGGCGGAGCAGTCGGTGGCGCAGACGATCGGGAACCTGCGGCTGATGGAGGACGACTTCAAGGAGGACGTCGACGCGGCCATGGCGTGGGGACAGAAGGCCGTCATCGCCAGTGACAAGGCCGAGGATCTGAAGGCGCAGGGGGAGGACGCGGAGGCGGCGAGGTTCGACCAGCTGGCTCGGGTCGCCTTGGGCAAGCAGATCGACGCCGAGAAACGAGCCAAGCAGACCGAGCCCGCGATCGAGGCGCAGGCGGACGTCGTCACGAGGCTCAAGGATGGTCTGGCGCAGATGAAGACGAAACTCGGCGAACTTCAGTCCAAGAGAGACAGTCTGGTGGCGCGGCAGCAGACCGCGCGGGCCCAGACTCAGGTTCAGGAGGCGCTCAAGAGTGTCAGCCTGTTGGATCCCGCCAGCGAGATCAGCCGGTTCGAGGAGAAGGTCCGCCGTCAGGAGGCTCAGGCGCGGGGCGCTCAGGAGCTGGCGGAGTCGTCTTTGGACGCCCAGTTCGAAAGTCTCGACGACGTCGCCAACGAGGCCGATGTGGAGGTCAGGCTGGCCGCGCTGAAGTCTCGCTGAGCGCGGCGGCGATCTCACGGGGCGGCGACTTGCCCGGGTCGGATATTGTAGTGATATCACTCCAATATCCCCTCGGGAGGACTTCATGAATCGCCGGGCATTTCGTATGTCGGGTTTCGTCGCGCTCGGGATCCTGATCGGGTATCTCGTCGTGGCGCTGTCGGTGTTTCTGACGGTGCCGGATTCACTGATGCCACCCGTCGGCATCGCCGCCGGCGTGCTGGCACTGATCGCGCTGATCCCGCTGACCGGATCAGTCGTGGTGAACCCGAACGAGGCCAAGATCGTCCAGTTCTTCGGCCGCTACATCGGGACCATCGAATCGCCCGGTTTCTGGTGCACGGTCCCCTTCTCCAATCACCAGACCGTGAGCCTGCGCGTCCGTAACTTCGAGACCGCCGAGGCCAAGGTCAACGACGCCGACGGCAACCCGGTCGAGATCGCGGCGGTCATCGTCTGGAAGGTCGTCGACCCCGCCAAGGCGGTGTTCTCGGTGGACAGTTACCAGTCGTATGTGTCGATCCAATCGGAGTCGGCGCTGCGCCACCTGGCCACCTGCTATCCCTACGACTCACACGGATCGGACCGCATGAGCCTGCGTGACGGCTCCCAGGTGGCGGAGGAGCTCACCGAGGAGTTGCGCGAACGGGTCGACACCGCCGGAATCGAGATCATCGAGACCAGAATCACCCACCTCGCCTACGCGCCCGAGATCGCGCAGGCCATGCTGCGGCGGCAACAGGCCAGCGCGGTGGTGGCCGCGCGTCGCAAGATCGTGGAGGGAGCCGTGGGGATGGTGAGCATGGCGTTGGATCACATCGCCGAGGGCGACATCGTGGAGCTCGATGAGGAACGCAAGGCCACAATGGTGTCCAACCTGCTGGTCGTCCTGTGCTCTGACCAGTCGACTCAACCGGTCGTCAACACCGGTTCCCTGTATGCCTGATGGCCAAGGACGAGCGCAAGCATGTACTGGTTCGCCTCGATCCGGCGGTGCACGCCGCCCTGGCGAGGTGGGCCGGGGACGAGCTGCGATCGGTCAACGCCCAGATCGAGTACGCATTGAGATTGGCTCTGAAGCAGGCCGGTAGGCAACCGAAGCCTCCGGCGGACGAGTAAGAGGTCGTCTTTGAACCTCGTTCGTCGTGAGCGGCGGTCCAGACGAGTGCAACCGCGGCGGCGGAGAAGGTCGGCGCATACCGGCGCTTTTGAAGGAAGCGCACAGCGTATGCCGACCGCACGCCTTCGCCGCGAGGCGCCCGTCTGGACGTCGCGCAACAGCACAGCGGGTTCGAAGACGATCTCCAAGGCGATTCCGTGACGGCTTTTCCGGCGGCAAGACCTCCTCGTCACGGAATCACCCGGTGACGACCCGACCAGAAGTGGACGGCGGGACAACCTCTAGTGTGTCGCGGGTGACTGGATTTGTGACCGAGCCGGTGACCGTCCGGGTTCCGGCCACCTCGGCCAACCTCGGTGCGGGATTCGACAGTCTCGGATTGGCGTTGTCCCTGCACGATGAGGTGACCGCTCAGGTGACCTTCGACGACACCGAGGTGACCATCGAGGGCCAGGGCGCCGACACGCTGCCCACCGACGAGTCCCACCTGGTGGTCACGAGTCTGCACCGCGCCTGTCAGGCGCTCGGTGCCCCCGCGCCTCGCGTGAAGCTTCACTGCCGCAACGGCATACCGCAGGCTCGTGGCCTGGGCTCCTCATCGGCGGCCATTGTGGCCGGCGTGAGCCTGGCCGCGGCCCTGCTGGCCGACACCACCGACACCACCGACGGCGCCGGTGACAACACAGTGGATGATGCCGTTCTGCTGCGGATCGCGGCGGAGCTGGAGGGGCATCCCGACAACGTCGCGCCGTGTCTGCTGGGCGGTTTCACGATCGCCTGGACCGAATCCGACGGTGCCCGCGCGGTCCGGTTGCCGGTCGCGGAGGACGTCTCACCAGTGGTCTACCTGCCCAGTGGGCGCGGCCTCACCACCCATGCCCGTGCGGCACTGCCGGGCCGGATTCCACATGTCGACGCCGCGTTCAACATCTCGCGCGCGGCGTTGGCGGTGCACGCGCTGACCGCCGACCCCTCGCTGCTGATGGCGGCCACCGCCGACCGGATTCACCAGCATTATCGTGCCGACGTGATGCCGAGCACCATCGAACTGGTGGAGCGGCTGCGCCGCGACGGAGTTCCCGCGGTCGTCTCGGGCGCGGGCCCCAGTGTGCTGGCCTTTGACCAGCTCATCCGGCCTGTCGACGGATTTGAGGCGTTCCGGTTGAGCGTGGCTGACGGAGTAACCCGCCTGTGACACGCCACCCCCCAGGTGTTGCCGGAAATACGATCATTGATTATGCTGTAGTCCAATACAGCCGCGTCGCAACCAGCGCGCGCCTGATCTCTTCCGGGGTACAGCTCCGATCCCTGTATTCACGCCAAGACTGTGGGAATGCTCTTCAAAACCTCTTCTGGCAGGTTTGCCCAGCATATGTGGCTACCGTCTGATCATGCATTGAGTGCAGGGGCACTGTCCTTCTTCAGCGATCATGTGTGCCGCCCGCAGCTACACCCGAGCCGTGCCAAGGAATGCACGGCGGTTTGAGGGAAGGAAACCATTGAGCGAGACTACCGACATCACGTCGGAAACCACCGGCACACGGCGTCGACGTGGCGGCAGCGGTCTGGCATCCATGCTGATGCCGGAATTGCAGCAACTGGCGAATTCGTTGGGCATTTCGAGTATTGGCCGGATGCGGAAGAGTGAACTCATTACCGCTATCCAGGCGCAGCAGGGCAAAACCGCTGCGCAACCCACGCTTCCCGAGCCGGAGAGCACCCCCACCGAGTCGGCTGCTGCCACGTCAGCCGAAACCGACTCCGCGCCTGCGGCGAAGACCCGCCGAGCCACGCGTGCCGCTGGCCCACCCCAGCCACGTCGCTCTGCCGTCGTCGCGGCCGACTCCGATTCCGGAGCCGCCGGTTCCACCACCGTCGCGGTCGCCGAGCCGACCGAGCGGGGCGACACCGGTGAACGTTCCGAGCCGCGGACCGAGCGCCGCCGGGAACGTACCCGTAGGACCGAGTCCGACACCGCCAAGAGCGACCGGGGTGGCGACCGTCAGTCCAGTGGCGACCAGCCCGCGACTCGCAGTCGCAGCCGGGACGGCGTGAAGGACAGTTCCGAAGAGGACGGTCGCCGTCGTAATCGGCGTCATCGTGATCGGGACCGTGATCGCGACCGCGACCGCGGTGGCGACCGTGGTGGTGACCGGGATCGGGACCGTGATCGCGACCGGGATCGCCGTGGTAACAACCGCAGTCGTGAACGCAGCGGCGGCGGTGAGCCCCAGGTCAATGAGGACGATGTTCTCGTCCCCGTGGCCGGTATCGTGGACATTTTGGACAATTACGCGTTCCTGCGTACCACCGGTTACCTGGCGGGGTCCACCGATGTCTACGTCTCGATGTCGCAGGTGCGTAAGCACGGCCTGCGTCGCGGCGACGCCGTCACCGGAATGGTCAGGGCGCCGAAGGAAGAAGAAGGCAACAGCACCACGGGCAAGCGTCGTGAGAAGTACAACCCGCTGATCCGGTTGGACACGGTCAACGGCACTGAACCCGACCAGGCCCGCAAGCGTCCCGACTTCTACAAGCTGACACCGCTGTACCCCCAGCAGCGGCTGCGCTTGGAGACCGAGTCGCACCTGTTGACGACCCGGGTCATCGACCTGGTCGCGCCGATCGGTAAGGGCCAGCGCGCTCTCATCGTGTCGCCTCCCAAGGCCGGCAAGACCATGGTCATGCAGGCCATCGCCAACGCGATCACCACGAACAACCCCGAGTGTCATCTCATGGTCGTTCTGGTGGATGAGCGTCCCGAAGAGGTCACCGACATGCAGCGGTCGGTCAAGGGCGAGGTCATCTCCTCGACCTTCGACCGTCACCCGTCGGACCACACCACGGTCGCCGAACTGTCCATTGAGCGCGCCAAGCGCCTGGTGGAACTGGGACACGACGTGGTCGTCCTGCTGGACGGCATCACGCGGTTGGGTCGCGCCTACAACAACGCGACACCCGCCAGTGGCCGGATCATGTCCGGTGGTATCGACGCGACCGCGTTGTACCCGCCGAAGCGGTTCCTGGGCGCTGCGCGCAACATCGAGAACGGTGGTTCGCTGACCATCATCGCCACCGCTCTGGTGGAGACCGGCTCGATGGGTGACACGGTCATCTTCGAAGAGTTCAAGGGCACCGGTAACTCCGAGCTCAAGCTCGACCGCAAGCTGGCTGACAAGCGCACCTACCCGGCCGTGGACGTGCACCAGTCGTCCACTCGCCGCGACGACCTCATGATGGGCCCCGACGAGGCGGCGATCATGTTGAAGTTGCGTCGAGTGCTGGGGTCGCTTGACCCGCAGCAGGCGATCGAGTTGCTGTTGGACCAGTTGAAGAAGAACAAGACCAACAGCGAGTTCCTGATGCAGATCGCGAAGACCACGCCGGGAAACGACTGATTTCCCGCTGACGTTTCACACCGATGGGCGGTCCCGATGTTTCGGGGCCGCCCATCGGCGTTGCCGGGCTTCTCGGCGCGCGCGGTGAACGTCGCGCTGACCTGCTGCCGCGTCGGTGGTGGCGACATGCCGGTCCTCCAGCGACTGGACCCGCGGTCTCACCGGCCCTGGCAATCGTTTGCTGAAAGTTTTACTCCAAGCCACTCGTAACTCTTGAAGAAAATCTTTAGTTGCGGTTGAATGCAGTTCCCTTGAGGTTGTCCCGTTCTCGGTTCGGTTGAGCCGCCAAAGGTCGGTGCCGTGATGAGGAGACTTATCGGCCGGTGGTGCGGAGGAGGAGCTCGTACGTGGTCTTGGTACTCGCGACGCGCGCCTTCACGCTCCAGCGGGACCGCTCCTCGGAAACACGGCCACCACCACGGGACCGCCTTGTGACCCCCATGCCCCCTGGGAGCTCAGGTGCCACATTCACCCCCCTTGATCCGAACCCTCGTCGTATCGGCGTCGCTGGCGATACCGATGCTGGCGCTGGCCACACCGGCCACCGCCGGGCCGGTCACCGAGGCCATCGAAACCCACCGGGAGACCACACCGGTCGCCTCCGGTGTCACGCTCGACTCCTTCGACCGCTGGGCCGCCGAAGGCTGGCTGCGAGCCGACGCGCTCACCGTCGACCTGTCCTCGAACGTCACGATCGACTACCTGTATCCCGGTGAGGTCTCGGCCGCCGCGCCGGTATCCGAACAGGTCGCCGCCCATCCCGACGCGGTCGCGGCGATCAACGGTGACTTCTTCGACATCAACGACACCAACGCCCCGCTGGGAGTCGGAGTGCAGGACGGCGAGTTGGTGACCTCGGCCGAGCCCGGCCGCACCAACGCCGTCGCCATCGACACCGAGGGCATCGGACGGGTGCTTCAGGTCGACTTCGAGGGCACCGTGTCGCTGCCCGACGGTGAACATCCGTTGGCCGCGTTGAACACCGGCCAACTGCCCTCCGGCGCGATCGGGGAGTACACCCGATTGTGGGGCAGCATGGACCGCTCCCGCGTCGTCGACGGCAGCGACGACGTCTTCGAGGTCACCGTGACCGACGGCGTGGTCACCGCGGTCTCCGAAACCCCCGGCAAGGGCCCGATCGACGAGGGTTCCTTCGTTCTCGTGGGCCGCGAGGCCGGAGCCGTCACGCTGGCGAGCCTGTCGGTCGGTGACGAGGTCACCGCCGAGTACTCGCCGCGCACCTCCGACGACTCCTCGCCGCACACCGCCGTGGGCGGCGCCCAGTTGCTGGTCGTCGACGGCGAGGTCCAGGACCACGCCGACCAGGCGCTGGCTCCGCGCACCGCCGTCGGATTCTCCGCCGACGGATCGATCATGTACCTGTTGACCGTGGACGGCCGTCAGAGCGACAGCATCGGCGTCACGATCGGCGAGCTGGGCGAGATGATGCAGGAGCTGGGGGCCCACAACGCCCTCAACCTCGACGGCGGTGGATCGTCGACGATGCTGGCGCGCCAACCCGGACAGTCGGATCTGTCGGTGGTGAACAGTCCCTCCGACGGTGAGGAGCGATCGGTGCCCAACGGATTGGCCATCAGTGTTCCGGCCGGCTCCGGAAAACTGACCGGATACAACGTCGGCACCGCGATGACTCCGAGCGAGGCTCCCGGTGACGCGCCGATGCCCGGCGGCCACCCGGACCGGGTCTTCCCCGGTCTGACCCGTCAGCTGGTCGCCGACGGCTACGACGAGACCTACGCTCCGGTCGACGGCGATCCCCGGTGGTCCTCCAGCAGCAACCGCACCGGCAAGGTCGACAAGTCCGGTGTCTTCCAGGCGAAGAAGAGCGGCACCACGACCGTGACCGCCAAGAGCGGCAAGGCGGACGGCGACACCGAACTGACCGTCCTGGGGGAGTTGGCCCGGCTGGGCTCACCCACCACCCGGGTGGGACTGGCGGACGAATCCGCGATCGGCTACTTCGGACTCATCGGTTACGACGCGGCCGGTTTCAGCGCGCCCATCGATCCCGGTGACGCGAGTCTGGAGTACGACGCCGACCTGGTGACGATCACCCCGGGCGTCGCCGGTTTCGAGGTCACCGCGAACGCCGCCGAGGTCGCGACCCACGTGACCGTGCGCGTCGACGGACACGAGACGGTCATACCGGTCACGGTGGGATTGAGCCAGGAACCGGTCGCCGACTTCGAGGACGCGGCCGACTGGAAGTTCTCGGCGGCCCGCGCCGACGGGTCGCTGGCCGCGGTCCCCGGGCGCACCGAAGCGGCGCTGGGCATGACCTACGACTTCACCAGGGACACCGCCACCCGCGCGGCGTACGCGGCTCCGCCGCAGCCGATCGCGGTGCCGGGACAACCCCAGTCGTTCAGCGTGTGGATCAACAGCGCGGGCAACGGTGAATGGCCGACCCTTCAGTTCTCCGATGGCGCCGGTGCCTCCCTGCTGTTGCGGTCGGACTATCTGACCTGGGAGGGCTGGCAGGAGGTGCGGTTCCAGGTTCCCGCCGGGACCGCGTACCCGTTGACGTTGACCCGCATCTACGTCGCCGAGGTCGATCCGTCGGCGTCGTACCACGGTGAGGTCGCCTTCGACGACCTGGTCGCCGATGTTCCACCCGATGTGGACGTACCGGAGCAGCCGGTCCTGGTCGACCCGACCTACACCGCCTCGGTCGCCGACGCGAACTGGCGATTCGCGGTCATGTCGGACGCCCAGTTCGTCGCCGCCAACCCCGACAGCGACATCGTCGAGTCGGCCCGGCGCACCCTGGCCGAGATCAAGGCCGGTTCGCCGGAGTTCCTGATCATCAACGGCGACCTCGTCGACGAGGGCAGCCCGGAGGACCTCACGTTCGCCCGTCAGATCCTCACCGAGGAGCTGGGGGACGAGGTGCCCTGGTACTACGTGCCCGGCAACCACGAGGTCATGGGCGGCGAGATAGGCAACTTCGTCGATGAGTTCGGTGATGCCTATCGGACGTTCGACCATTCCGGCACCCGGTTCATCACGCTGGACACCTCCAGCCTGAAACTGCGTTCGGGTGGTTTCGACCAGCTGACGATGCTGCGAGACCAGTTGGCCGACGCGGCCACCAACCCGGCGGTGAACTCGGTCGTCGTGGTGCAGCACACGCCGCCGCGCGATCCACTGCCGCAGGCCGGCAGCCAGTTGACCGACCGCAAGGACGCCGAGATCGTGGAGCGGTGGCTCAGCGATTTCGCCGTCGACACCGGCAAGGGCATCGGATTCGTCGGCTCGCACGTCGGTGTGTTCCACGCCTCGGCCGTCGACGGGGTTCCCTACGTGATCAACGGGAACTCCGGCAAGGGACCGGCCGCCGGGCCGCAGCTCGGTGGATTCATCGGCTGGACCGAGTTCGGTGTCGACCCGGTGTCGGCGGCCGATCAACGTCGCCACCAGGCCAACCCGTACGGCAACGGTCCGCAGACGTGGCTGCGCGCCGCGACACACGCGCAGTTGGACGAGCTGACGCTGTCGGCACCGGATCGAGTGGCCGTCGGTGACACCGAGGGTGTCGAGACTCACCTTCAACAGCAGGGCGAGACCCTGCCGCTGGTGTACCCGATGAGCGCCGACTGGTCGCAGTCGACGAACGTCCACGTCGGTGACCAGGCCCCCAAGGGCAAGCGCTACCTGGCCTGGTTCAACCCGGCGACCGGGGAGCTGACGGCGCTGCGCCACGGTGAGGTGACCTTGACCGTCACCGTGAACGGTGTCACCCGGTCGACGACGGTGACAGTGACTCGGTAGACCCGAGGTGCCCGCGGATTCCTCCCCGGGAATGCGCGGGCACCTCGTGCTGTTGACGGGAGCTGGGCCGGCGATGGCGGGACCGGTACGGGTCGGTACCGGTGACGACGACAAACACCACCAAGCGCACGCATTCGGCGGTCCGAGCGGGACCCCCACTTCGCCGCATTCGTACCCGGGTCTGCCAGGGGTGGGAATACCACCACCGGCTAATATGTTTCGTTGGCCGACTGGCCCACCTGCACATACCGGTACCGGTTCACGCCGAGGGCGCACCACCAGGTTCACCTGGTCGGTCGTACCCGCGCCCGGCGACCCGGCGACCGAGAAACGAGGGAATCATGAAATCTGACATCCACCCGACCTACTCCGTCACCGAAGTGACCTGCTCGTGCGGCAACAGCTTCACCACGCGCAGCACCATCGACGGCGGCAAGATCCACGCCGAGACCTGCAACGTTTGCCACCCCTTCTACACCGGCAAGCAGCGCATCCTCGACACCGGTGGACGTGTGGCCCGCTTCCAGAAGAAGTACGCCAAGGTGCAGGCTGCCAAGGGCGGCAAGTAGCTACTGTCAACGGCACTCGACTCGTCGGCTCACGCCCGAGTCGAGTGCCGTTGTCGTTTGCCCCGCCGTATTCGATCCTCGTGAAATGAGCACCGCCATGAGCAAAGCCACCGACTCCAATCGACTGGTGGTCCTGCTGGCCGAACATTCCGAGCTGGAGAAACAGCTCGCCGACCCGTCCATTCACGCCGACGCGGGTGTCGCGCGCCGAGTGGGACGCCGTTACGCCGAGCTGTCCCCGATCGCGGCGACCAACTCGGAGCTCGAAGCGGCCAAGGCCGACCTGGCCGCCGCCGAAGAACTCGCCG
>Ga0233365_1001221_pt1 | contig 11151 bp, 10 predicted proteins | sample ElkDunMinimDraft_27_FD_191535 | JGI IMG/M metagenome (GOLD analysis project Ga0233365, IMG submission 191535) | Fecal eukaryotic communites from dung pellets of Tule Elk in California, USA - Elk Dung C36 | ecosystem: Host-associated > Mammals > Digestive system > Large intestine > Fecal | place... | reverse complement strand
CCTGCGGGGCCTGCCAGTGGTGTCGCACCCGGCCGACCGGGGCGACCGACCGCCGCCGAGTGTGCCCGACAGGAAGGTTTGAGATGTCCTCGCTATTGGACAAGGGCGTTGATCCGACGCGTTGGCCCGACGTCCACATCGTGCCTTGTGCGCCGATACACGCCTGGGTGGCCCGTCTGCTGATGAACCGGATCATCCGTCGCCATCTCATCACAGTGGAGTGGCCGGATGGCGAACTGTCCGGGTCCGAGGAACGTGATCGACCACGCCTGGTGTTGCATCGGCCACGTGACTTCCTCCATCGGCTGGGAAGGGACGGACTGATCGGGTTCGGACAGTCCTATCAGGCGGGTGATTGGGACAGTCCGGATCTTCCGGCGTTGCTCACCGAACTGGCCACCGGTGTCGACACGCTGGTACCGGTTGCCCTGCAACGATTGCGGCGCCGTTATGTGGCCGCGTCTCCGGGCGCGACCGCCAACTCGCTGACCGGGGCTCGGCGCAACATCTCACATCACTACGACCTCTCCAATGAACTCTTCGGCCAGTTCCTCGATGAGACGATGACCTACTCCTCGGCCCTGTTCGCGCAGGGACGGCGACCACGCTGGGAGGACTTGGCCGAGGCGCAGCGACGCAAGATCGACCGGTTGCTGGACCAGACCGGTGTGGGTCCCGGCAGTCGGGTGCTGGAGATCGGCACCGGGTGGGGCGAGCTGGCGGTTCGCGCCGGTGCCCGAGGCGCGACAGTCGACACGATCACCCTGTCGCGGGAGCAGCTCGACGTCGCGCGTGAGCGCATCCAAACCGCCGGATTGACCGAGTCGGTGCGAGCCGAACTGCGGGACTATCGAGAGCTCGACACCGACCCGAATCCACCCGACGAGCGGCGCTACGACGCGATCGTGAGTGTGGAGATGGTGGAGGCCATCGGGCGACACCAGTGGCCCCGGTACTTCCAGACCCTGGATCGGCTGCTGCGTCCGAACGGCCGCGTCGGCATACAGGCCATCACGATGCGACACGATCGAATGGTTGCCGCCCAGGACACCTACACCTGGATCCACAAGTACATCTTTCCCGGGGGACTGATCCCCTCGGTGACCGCGATCGAGCGGACCATCGATCAGCACACCGACCTGTCCATTCGCGACAGACTCGATTTCGGGGCCGACTACGCCCAGACCCTGCGGCTGTGGCGGGAGCGGTTCGACGCCGTCTCCTCCATCTCGGATCTGGACTTCGACGAGGTCTTTCGCCGTACCTGGCGGCTGTACCTGGCCTATTCGGAGGCCGGATTCGCCAGCGGCCACCTGGATGTTCACCAGTTCACTCTCAGGAGGAAGCCGTGAACCTGGCCCAACGAATCAAAGCGCTCATCTTCGGCGTGACCGGCGCACGGATTCCGGTGACCATCCGCGCGTGGGACGGCAGCCGTAGCGACGCGGAGGCTCCGAGCGATCTGCCCATACTGGATATCAGGGAGGCCATGGCATTGCGCCGAATCCTGTGGCGTCCGAACGAACTGGGAATCGCTCAGGCTTACATTCTCGGTGAGATCGACGTCGAGGGTTCGCTGGCCGACGCGTTTCCGGCGGTGTGGGACAGCGTGAGTCGCGAGGGAGGGAAGCCACGAGTCTCGCTCGCCGCGGCGTGGGAGGGATTGCGGCTGGCCACCCGATATCGGGCGCTCGGGCCGCCACCGCCCGCTCCGGAGGCGCAGGCGTCGTTGACCGGGCAGGTCAACGGCCGGGTTCGCGACCGCGACGCCATCGGATTCCACTATGACCTGTCCAATGACTTCTATCGGCTGATCCTCGACGAACGCATGGTCTACTCCTGCGGGTACTGGTGCGACGAGAGCCCCGAGTACGGCTTGGCCGAGGCTCAACGAGACAAACTGGACCTCATCTGCCGGAAACTCGGCCTGCGTCCCGGGATGCGTCTGCTGGACGTGGGCTGCGGCTGGGGTGCGCTGGCCATTCACGCCGCCGAGCACTACGGCGCGCACGTGGTGGCGGTGACGCTGTCGCGGCAGCAGTTCGAGTTCGCTCGCGCCCGCGCCGAGGCGGTGGGCGTGTCCGACCGGGTCGAATTCCGGTTGCAGGATTACCGCGACATCGAGGATGAGCCGTTCGAGGCCGTTTCGACCGTCGAGATGGGTGAGCACGTCGGTGAGGCCAACTACCCGCGATTCGCGGCGCGCCTTCGCGAACTGCTCATCCCCGGGGGACGGCTGCTGGTGCAGCAGATGTCGCGCGGTGCCACCGCGCCCGGCGGCGGCGCTTTCATCGAGTCCTATATCGCTCCGGACATGCACATGCGACCGGTGGGACAGACCGTCGAGTTGCTGGAGGCGACCGGTTTGGAGGTCCACGAGGTCCAGTCGCTGCGGGAGCACTACGTCCTGACGGTTCGTCACTGGCTGTCGACGTTGGAGGAGCGGTGGGATGAGGCGGTGGACCTGGTCGGTGAGGTCACCGCTCGGGTCTGGCGGCTCTACCTCGTCGGGGGTGCGCTGGCGTTCGAACGAAACCGCATGGGCGTTCACCAGATTCTGCTGGTGGTACCGGATGCCGATGGTCGCAGCCGAATGTCGAACACGCCGGTCTGGGCGGTCTCCGACAACCGGGCCACCGATCGCGAAGGATGTTGACAATGGATGGAACCGAACCGTTGATGAACGCACTGCTGATCAATGCCGCCGCCAGTCTGGCGGTGGCGTTGATCGTCGGCCTGACCACGTTCGTCGTGGGCACCCGCATGAATCGGCATCGGGTCGTCGACATCGCCTGGGGAATCGGTTTCGCGGCCATCGCGGTGACGACCCTCGTGCTGTCCCACGACCACGGCGACCCGCTGATTCGTTGGCTGGTGACGGCGATGACGGTGGTCTGGGGACTGCGGTTGGCCCTCCACATCGGAATTCGAAGTCGTGGACACGATGAGGACCCGCGTTACGAGAAGCTGCTGTCGAAGGCTCCGGGAAACCGGACCTGGTACGCCTTTCGCATCGTGTACCTGCTGCAGGCGGGACTGATCTGGTTCATCTCGATCCCGGTGCAGGTCGCCCAGTACGATGACTCGCCGTCGATCGTCGTACTGGTGGTGGCGCTCGTGGTGTGGCTGGTGGGCATGTACTTCGAAGCCGTCGGCGACCATCAGCTGGCGGCCTTCCGCAACGATCCCGGCAATCGAGGAAAGGTCCTCGACACCGGTCTGTGGCGGTATACGCGCCACCCGAACTACTTCGGGGACGCCTGCGTGTGGTGGGGACTGTTTCTGGCGGCATGTTCGAGCTGGGTGGGGATCGCGACGATTCTCTCCCCTTTGGTCATGACCTATTTCTTGGCGGGAAAGACCGGAAAACCGCTCATGGACGAGCATCTGCGGGCCACCCGGCCCGGCTACGTCGACTACATCCGCCGGACCAGCGGTTTCATTCCACTGCCACCGAAACGGTGACGGTGGACGCGCAGGAATGACGAGGCCGGGGCCCGATGGCCCCGGCCTCGTTCTCCGGTTGGGTTCCTGTTGCAGCGGCGCGTTACTCCGCCGGCGGCATCAGAACGGTGTCGATCAGGTACACCGTCGCGTTGGCGGTCTGCACGTTCCCGCAGACGACCGTGGCCTCACCGTTGACCGTGAAGTCCTCACCGGACCCGGTCACCTCGATCGATTCGCCCTGGAGCGTGGTGAACGGTCCCTCGACGCCCAGCGCCTCGGGCGCGATGGTCTGGCCCACCACGTGGTAGGTGAGGATCGTGGTGAGCAGGTCCTTGTCCGCCAAAACCGCGTTCAGGTCCTCCTCCGGGATCGCGGCGAACGCGTCGTTGACCGGAGCGAAGACCGTGATGCCGTCGGCGGAGTTGAGGGTGTCGCCCAGATCGGCGGCTTCCACGGCCGCCACCAGGGTCTCCAGCTCGGGATTGTTGGACGCCGCCGTGGCGACGGGGTCCTGTGCCATGCCGTCGAAGCTGCCCGAGCCCTCGGCCGGCACGGCCGCACAGGCCGGACCGAACGGTCCCGCGACGTCCTCCATGCCGTCGTCGGTGGTCTCCTCCACGCTCGATTCATCCGGCGTGGTGTCTTCCGAAGCGTCCGAGTCGCCTCCGCAGGCCGACAACGCCAGCACGAGTCCGGCGGTGGCGGCCACTGCTGCCAGTCGCGCACGGTTGGTGAACATGATGATGGTTCCTTTCAGGTTGTGAATTCGTTGCCTTGGGTGTTGCCCGGGTTGATCAGTTGGCCGTGAAGACCACGGAGTGCCAGCCGGTGGCTCCGTCGGGGAACGGTGTGACTCGCTCCTCGGGCTGGGTTTGTCCGGTGTGGTCGGTGGCGCGGACTTCGAGGGTGTGGCGTCCCGCCGCGACCTCGATCCGCTGCTTCCACTGGCGCCAGGTGTCGGACGAGATGACGGGGGCGAGTTCGGTCGTCGACCAGTCGCCGCCGTCGACGCGCACTTCGACGGCCGAGATTCCCCGGTGCTGCGCATAGGCGATTCCGGCGACGGTCAACTCGCCGGCCGGGACGGTGGCCAGTGGCTTCGGGGTGTCGACGCGAGAGAAGGTCTTCACCGGGGCCTGTGCGGCCCAGTCGCGTTCCACCCAGTACGGGTCGAAGTCGGTGAATGAGGACAGTTCGAGTTCGACCAGCCATTTGGTCGCGGACACGTAGCCGTACAGCCCGGGGACGATCATGCGGACCGGGAAGCCTCGCTCCAGCGGAAGTGGGGCTCCGTTGAAGCCCACCGCAAGCATCGCGTCGCGGCCGTCACGACAGATGTCGGTCGGGGTTCCGCAGGTCCAGCCATCGGCCGACCGTCCGACGATCTGGTCGGCGCCGGCCTCCGGCGAGGCTTCATCGAGCAGGTCCGCCAACGGGACGCCCAGCCAACGCGCATTGCCCGCCAAGCCGCCGCCGACCTCGTTGGACACACAGGACAGCGTGATCTCCCGTTCGATCATCGGGCGCCGCAGCAGTTGTGAATAGCTGAGCTTCACGGGGTTGGCGACCCGCCCGCCGATGGTCAGGGTGTAGTCGTCGGGGTGCACGCGGGGCACGACGAGGGCGGTGTCGACGCGGTAGAAGTCGGCCGCGGGAGTGATGTACGGGGTGATTCCCGGTACTTCGAGTCCTCGACCGATCGGGCCCGCCGAGGCCGGAGCCGGGAGCCGGATGGCGTTTCGAGCCTTGTCGAGGTCATCACGGCCGCCGAGGGCTGCGCCGGTGACTCCGCCGACGCCGGCGAGGCCGAACGCGTAGAGCACCGCTCGGCGGTCGACCGAACGTCCCGGCACCGGCGCACCCTCGGCCGGTGGTCGGCGGGACCGGAAGCCGGGTCCAACGAGGAGACACAGCGCGACCGCCGCCGCGACGGCACCGGTGAGGCTGGGCAGGGCCCACCACCACTCGGCCCCCGGTCGCCCCCAAGCGGCGGCGGACCCGAGCAGGCCGAACACCGCCAGTCCCGTGTAGCCGATCCAGCGCCGTTTCACCGCCCACAGGCCCAGACCGGCGGAGACGAGCGAGAGCGTGATCCCGATGCCCGCCAACAGCGCGACCTTGTCGTATTCACCGAAGGTGCGGATCGCGAAGTCCTTGACCGGTTCCGGAGTGGCGTCGATGATCGCGCCACCGACGGCGATGACCGGGGAGGTGTCGGGGCCGGTGACCACGGCCACCAGCAATCCCACCGCCACGGCGATCGCCGCGCAGGCCGTGCCTGCCGCGATGGCGAACAATCTGTCTCTCACACCCGGGATTCGCCTCCCGACACGAGACGGATGGGTGAGATCGGAACTTTTCTCAGTTCGCCGTCACGACGAGCGGCTGAAACCGTTGACGCGGGCGGACAGCACACCGCCCACTGTCGACTTCCATCGCAGTGGGCGGTGTGGACACTCCCTGGTGGACTAGCGCGGCAACTCCATGCCCGCGAGCATCGGTGTGGTCGGAACCTGTGACCCTCCGGCCGGTTCCGTGGTCACGCCGAGGATGTCGGCACCCGCCAGATCCGTCACCAGTTGCATGGCCGAGTTGTGGCCCGCTTCGATCACGCCGACCGAGACCGGCTGGTCTCCGGTCACCAGCCACAGTTGATACGCCTGGTCCAGCGCGATCTGCTGAAGGCCCGACAGGATGACGACGGCCTGGTCGAGTTCGAGTGACGACACCATCGACACCTCACCGCCTCCGTCGGCCAGCTGCCTGCTGAACTGCGCGTCCTCGGCGGTGAGCACGGCCTCCATCTGCGTCAGCTGGTTCCGCTGGTCGTCGACCTGGCTCCGCATGAGGGAGAACGTCACCAGTCCACTGGTCAGCGCGACCACCATGATGACCCCCACGGCCACGAGGGCGCGGCGCCACGGGGCGATCCGGCGCGGTTGGAGGATCTCGGCGGCCGACCGCGATGAGCTCGGCGCCGACTGTCGAGTGCGGTTGATTCGGCCCAGAATCGCCGTGCGCAGTCGCTCAGGAGGCTCGACCATGACGTAGTCGGCCAGCCGGACGGCGGTGGCCCGAAACTCCCGCAGCTCCTCGCGGCACGAGGCGCAGTCGGTGAGATGCCGCTCCACCATCTCCCGCTCGTCGTCGTCGACGGCGTCGAGCGCGTAGGCACCGATCAGGGTGTGCACCTGAGTGGTCACCGGACCACCTCCAGACAATCTCGCAACCGAATCAGTCCATCACGAATCCGGGTCTTCACCGTCGGCAATGCCGTCCCCAGTAGATCCCCCACCTGCCGGTAGGTGTGACCTCCGTAGAACGCCAGAGTTATCGCCTGTCTCTGTATCTGAGTCAGGCGATCGAGACATCGACGAACCTGGCGATACTCCAGTCGATCGGTGACCACTTCGGCGACCTCGTCGAAGGCGACGTCCCCCGAGCCCGCCGCGGCGCGACGCTCACGGTCGGTCGCGGCCTGAGCCGACCTCACCCGGTCCACCGCGCGACGATGAGCCAACGTCACCGTCCAGGCCGTGGCGCTTCCCAGTTCGGGATCGAAGTGAGCCGCCTTGCGCCAGATTTCGAGGAACACCTCCTGGGCGACCTCTTCGGCCTGCGCCGGGTCACGAAGCACCCGCAGACACACGCCGTAGACCTTCGGCGCGATGAGGTCGTAGAACTTGGCGAAGGCGGATTCGTCGCCCAGTGCCGAGTCGGTGAGCAGGTCGTCCGGTGTCGTTGGAACCGTATCCGGTGACACGGGACGCGGACGTCGTGCACTGGATGTGTCACCGGCCAGACGATCACTGGCACCATCGAACATATGAGCCCCTCGGCGATAGCTGTAGTTCAGACGGCATTCGTCGCTGATCGCCCTGGGGATGGGTGTCGGGGGAAGAAAGAAAAAACGCCGTGATCCCGCAAAAAGTACTACGGGGTCACGGCGTAGGTCACAGCGCAGTCACAAAGTGCACGTCACGGTGCGGAGCACCGAGCGCGCGTCACAAGGCGCGACGATCAGACCGTTACGCGGCGATTAACCACATCGCCCACCGGGGGTCGGGAGTGCGGTGTCCCAGAACGCACCACAGTGGGTTCTTGGGAGCCGCCGGCGGAGTCGGAAGCCGCCATCCCATCTCGGCCAGCGTCCGGTCGTTCTTCTTGTGGTTGCATCGGGCGCACGATGCCACGACGTTCTCCCAGATGTGCCCGCCGCCTCGGCTGCGCGGCATCACATGGTCGATGGTCTCGGCGGGGCCACTGCAGTAGGCGCACTGCCAACCGTCGCGAGCGAAGATCGCTCGCCGGGTCAGGCTGATGTTGCGCCGGCGCGCCACCTTCACATAACGGTTCAGTCGGACCACCGACGGAACCGGAATGGTCTGGCGGGCACTGCGAAAAAAACCGTCACCCGGGGTGACGGTCTCGGCTTTGTCCGACAGCAGCAACACTGCCGCGCGCCGCACCGGCACCACACACAACGGTTCATAGGTCGCGTTGAGCACCAGGGCGCTGTTGGACACACCGCCCGGAGATTGTGACGTTGTCGCGGTCATCGCACCTCCTCGTCGTCACAGGGTCTGGACGTCAAAGGCCCCCGCCGCCAGCGGCGAGCGGCCAATCGAACGACAGGCACGCGCGGCCGCTATCACGGCAGGGCCGACCTCTGCTTCCAGACCCCTCTAGTCTCCCCTATCGTCAGCCGAATCGCACGCGGCTTTGCGTGGCCGTCTTCGGCCCTACCGTTCTGTCACGTGCCACTCACGGCGAGCGCGGTCCGAAACGGCCCCGAAGCCACATCGATCGGGGCAGCCGCACCGGAGCAGGCGGGGATGGAGTATGAAGTCATCGTGCTGCGACTATTCACCACCGACGCACCCGACTGCGCGGTCACTGACGGCTCGGCCTGCCAGCTCCTCTGGAACATCACCAGCAACGTGTGGCTGGCCGAGAGCAGTGACTGGCTCGTGGTCCGTCCGCTTCGAATCCTGCTCATCATCACGGTGTGCCTGGTGGTGCGCGGTGTGGTCAACCGCGCCATCAAGCAGCTCACCACGCCGCGGGAGACGGGCAAGGCTCCGGCCATTCTGCGGCCGTTTCGGGAGCGCATCCCCAACCTGATGGCCGACACCGACTCCCAGGAGTTGATGGGTGATCGGCGGCGGGCTCGCGCCTCGACCATCGGGTCGGTGTTGCGAAGCCTGGTCACATGGATGGTCTACGCGATCATGTTCATGCTGGTCCTGGCCGAGTTCAACGTCAATCTCGGGCCGCTGCTGGCCAGTGCCGGCGTGGTGGGACTGGCGATCGGCTTCGGCGCGCAGGCGCTGGTCAAGGACGTGCTGTCCGGCATCTTCCTGATCATGGAGGACCAGTACGGCGTCGGCGACCTGGTCGACCTGGGGGAATCGGTGGGCACCGTGGAGGTGGTGGGACTGCGAGTCACCACGATCCGAGATCTTCAGGGGACACTGTGGTATGTCCGAAATGGTGAGATCATCCGGGTGGGCAACCACAGCCAGAGTTGGGCCAACGTCGTATTGGACATCCCGCTGGGTCCGTCGGTGGATGTCGACGACGCCGCCGAGGTGATCGGCCAGGCCGTGGCCGAAGTGGCGGCCGATCCGGAGTGGTCGGACGCGATCCTCGCCGAGCCCGAACTGCAAGGTGTGTCTGACATCACAATGGATGGCTCGAAGTTCCGAGTACTGGTCAAGTCGGACTCGGGTCGACAGTGGGCACTTGGCCGAGAGTTGCGCGGCCGGATCAGCCACGCACTTCAGGATGCGGGCGTCGCTCAGGATCTGGCGGGGAACCGGGTGTACGTGCGTCGCTCCGCCGAGCAACCGGGCGGGAATTGATACGCCTTGTTATCGATCAGGTTACGCAATACCAACGATTTAGCCTTCCGGACTAGCTATAGCCTCATCCGATCGGGCAGACTGTGGGGACACACGGATGACTCTGTGCCGAACCTCACCGGAAGGACGCCCCGGCGGTGACCAAGCAACCGCAGCCCCCTACGGACGACGAACGCCCAGCGACCTATCGGGAAACCTTCGCCGGCAACGAGATCAGGGCACTGCTTGGGTCTTTCACCCTCTCGAAGGCCAGCAGCATGCTCGCCCGGGTCGCGGTGGCGTCGCTGGTATGGCACGCCACCAACTCGCCGTTGATGGCGACCGCGGCCTTCGCCATCAGCTACGCGCCGTATCTGGGTCCCGCCCAGGTGCTCGCCGCCTTGGCCGACCGACTGCCATACCGGTCGACGATGGTGGTGGCCGATCTCATCCGCATGGTGTTGATCGGCCTGGTGGCGCTTCCCGGTATGCCGTTGCCGGTGATGCTGGTGTTGGTGTTCGCCTCGGCGATGGTGGAACCTGCGTATCAGTCGTCGCGGTCGGCTCTGCTGCCGAAGCTGGTGACCGGGGACCAACTGACCTTGGCCATGTCGGTCTACCTGACGATGAATCAGGCCGCCCAGTTGTCGGGGTACTTCCTCGGGGGAATCATCGCCGCCGTCGACCCCCGGTTGGCGTTGATCATCAACTCGGTGACCTTCGGCGTCTCGGCGATCATCCTGATGATGTTCGTTCAGCGGCGCCCGACCGACTCCGACGTGCACAAGCGCAAGCACCTGCTGCGGGAGACCTCCGAGGGCTTCAGCCTGGTGTTCGGCAACCAGATTCTGCGCACCATCGCCTTGGTGGTCTTCACCACAGCCGCGTTCACAATCATCCCCGAGGGCGCCGCCGTCCCGTGGAATGAGGAGCTCGGAGGTGGGCCGTTGCAGCTGGCCCTCATCATGGGTTCCGCACCGGCCGCCGCCATCGTGTCCTCAGTGGTATTTACCCGGATGGTGAAGCCCGCGCTTCGACAGAAACTCATCCGTCCGCTGGTGCTTCTGGCACCGTTGTCGCTGGTACCGGCGCTGCTCGACCCGTCCGGGCCGTGGATTGTGGTCATGGCGATCGTGTGCAACCTCACGATCGCGTCGGTCGCGCCGTTGAACGCGTTGTTCGTTCAGGCGGTCCCCGACGGCTACCGAGCTAGGGCGTTCAGCGTCATGCAGAGCGGCATGGCCCTGGTTCAGGGTGGCGCGGTGGTCGCCGCCGGTGCCCTGGCCCAAACGTCGCTGACCGTGTCACAGAGCGTCGGCTTCTGGGGCGTGGGGGGTACGGTGTTGGTGCTCATACTGTTGTGGCGCTGGCCCTCCAGCCAAGCGTTCGACGAAGCCGTCCGCAACGCGGCGGCACCGGCCAAGCCATCCGACGCCAGTCAGTCGCGTAACGACGCCGTCGTGTCCGGCGAGGCGTCGTCGTCGAACTGAGGCTGTGACTCCAGACGCGTTACCTTTCACATCGCCGGGAGAGCTTGGCACTATATGAATATGTCCGCAGAAAGTGCACGGCCGCAGACCGAGAACGCCTCGGCGATTCCGCTGCGTCGAGCCGCCGCGGTGCCCCCCGACAACTTCTTCGAAGCCGTCGGCGGTACTGACACGTTCAAACGCCTGGTCGACGTCTTCTACGAGGGTGTGGCGACCGATCCGCTGCTGCGCCCGATGTACCCGGAAGAGGACCTCGGTCCCGCCGCCGACCGGTTCCGCATGTTCCTGGAGCAGTACTGGGGTGGTCCTCACACCTACTCCGAACAGCGCGGTCACCCGAGGCTGCGGATGCGGCACGCGCCGTTTCGGAT
>Ga0233365_1001218_pt1 | contig 11159 bp, 10 predicted proteins | sample ElkDunMinimDraft_27_FD_191535 | JGI IMG/M metagenome (GOLD analysis project Ga0233365, IMG submission 191535) | Fecal eukaryotic communites from dung pellets of Tule Elk in California, USA - Elk Dung C36 | ecosystem: Host-associated > Mammals > Digestive system > Large intestine > Fecal | place... | reverse complement strand
CAGGATATTGATAACTTCAATATCATTGATGTCCTTCTACTGTAATAGTCATAGAAGGGTCGTTAACTTCATCCATTAAATATAATAATTTAAATGAAGGAAAGGCGATTAATATTAATATAATCGCAGGAGTTATAGTTCATATTAATTCTATTAAAGTTCCATGAGTTAAGTATTTGTGTGATATGGGTGATTTATTTTCCACATAATTTCTAACAATTGAAAATAGTATTCATCCTACTGCAAATAAAATTAGAACTAAATAATACATAATATTATCATGTAATTCTATTAATCCTTCCATTTGAGGAGTAGCACTATCTTGAAAATAAAGACCTCAAGGGCTAGGTGCATCTAAATTTAAATTTCTCAAAATTAAATTCATAATATTTTTATTAATAAATCCGTAATTTACCTATAAAAGGTAATCTTTTGGTTACTAAGCAACATATAAAAGTAAAAATGCCATCATAAGTGCAAATAAACCTGTAGCTTCTGAAAAAGCAAATCCTAATATAGCATATGAAAATAATTGTCCTCTTAAAGAAGGATTTCTTGCAACTCCTAAAATAAGCGCTCCGAAAACAACTCCAATTCCTACACCTGCACCAATTAATCCTGTTGTAGCTAATCCTGTACCTATTATTTTTGCTACTTGTATCATATATTTAAAGTTAATTAATAGTTTCTTTATCTGTATAATTCTTAATAAACAGACTATGCTATATTCACTGTAATAAATAACGTAAAAAATTTAATTAGCTATAAAATTTTCATAACTAATATTTTTAAATATTAGTACTACTTAAGAAATAAGTGATTTGAACACTTGACCTTCCGTGTGTAAAACGGCTGCTCTACCGCTAAGCTAATTTCTTTATTTTAAATATAAAAAAAAACAATCACTTATTTATAAAGTTTTTCTACTTGATTTTATAGTTATTATTATAGCTCCTACCATAGCTAATAACAATATAAAACTAACTAATATTAATCACATATTATTAGTAGTATATAATATATTACCTATACTAGAAATATGACTAGTTTCTATTAAATTGGCATCTCAGTTGTTACTTGACACAAAAAATAAATTATCATTTTTATCTAATACTTTATTATCATTAATAAAATCTTCATTATTTAACGATAATAATATATTTCAAAAACTATTATTTAAAACTGCTATATCATAAGGTAATTTTTCAGAAAAAGAATAGCTAGAAAATATTCCTATAAAAAAAGCTAATAACATACTATTATTAGTATTATTTTGTAATTCACTTACTCTAACATTAATTAACATTAAAATAAATAAAAATAATATAGAAACTGCTCCAACATAAACTATTATATAAGAAAACCCTATAAAATTTAAACCTACTATAATTAAATATGTTGCTGCAGATCCAAATAAACCTATTAAGAATAATACAGAAATTATAGGATTTTTACTAATAATAGTTAATATACCACATAATATTATTAATAAAGATGTGATATCTAAAATGTATGTTTCAAATCCATTAGTATAAATTTCATTTATAGTATACAAAAAAAAATATTTATATAACTCTTTTAGAGAGAAGATTGTATTTATAACAATAAAAATTCTTTTAGTAAATTTTTATTAATCGAATTAGATCGGACTCAAACCGACATCTATTTTCGTGACAAGAAAATCCTTTACCAATTAAGTTACTAACTCTTATTCTATTATAATTTGCGGCTAGTTGGACTCGAACCAACAAATTCTGTTTGGAAGACAGTTATCTTACCATTAAATGATAGCCGCTATTGTTTAGGATCTATTGGATTTGAACCAATATTTTAATGATTAAAAGTCATATGTATTAACCGTTATACTAAAATCCCTTAAATAATTGAAAATTATTTAATTATTTTTCTACCTATATTTAAGAACCTCAATAATAAATTGATACATATAAGAAAAGTCAAACTACATCAACAAAATGTCAATATAAAATTCCAGCCTCAAAACCTAAATGATGGTTATCAGTTAAATGATAAACATAAATTCTTCATAAACCTATAGCTAAGAATATTGTACCAATTATAACATGTAATCCATGAAAACCTGTACCAAAATAAAAACATGTTCCAAATGCACCATCACTAATAGTGAAAGATGATACATTATATTCTATTCCTTGAAATAATGTGAATATAATAGCTAACACTACTGTAAAGATTGAACCATATAAAGATCCAGCTCTATCTCCTTTAATTAAAGCATGATGAGCATAAGTAACTGTAGCTCCACTCGATAATAATATTATTGTATTAAGTAAAGGTAATTCAAAAGGATTAATAGGTTCTATACCCATAGGAGGTCATTGAGCACCTAATTCTACTGTAGGAGTTAAAGCACTATGAAAAAATGCTCAAAAAATAGCTAAGAAAAATAATGCTTCTGATACTATAAATAGTATTACTCCTAAATTAAGTCCTTTTTGAACAGCTAATGTGTGATTACCTAAAAATGTACCTTCTGATATTATATCTCTAAATCAAAAAAACATAGAAGAGATAACTGTTGCAACTGCAATATATACAAATATATAAGCATTATTAAAACCATGTAAAGATAAAGCAGTACTTAATGTTAAGCTAAGTAAAGCCATACTAGTGTATAAAGGTCATGGAGAAGGTGATACTAAATGAAAAGGATGATCTTGAAAATTACTTCTAATTAAATTAGTCAATAAAGTTTAATTTATTTACGAACAGAAAATATACTACAAAAATATACTAAAGCCCTTAAGATGAATCGAACATCTATCATAATATTAACAGTATTATGCTCTACCGTTGAGCTATAAAGGCTATAATTAATAGGAGACAAGAGATTCGAACTCTTAAAGCAATATAATGCTATTGAGTTTACAGCTCAACCCTTTTTGCCAATAAAGGAACCCTCCTTAAAATAAGAATTCAATTATACATTTAATATAAAGGAAGAGATTCAAACTCTTTAATTTAAATATTAATTATTTAAAATTTTTCTAAAACCTTTTTTTAATTTATACTACTATAAATCAAGTTGCTGGTCTAATACAAAATGAATTACTGTCTAGATCGAGCACTATACATCTTATCTTATTTATTTTTTATTTACCCCGTGCAACTTCCACTACACGAACCGTATTTCGACTTAACACTAATTAGAGTCACACATACGAAGATTTTTACTATAATATTTTAATAAAGTATTTTAAAAGAGATTATAATAAAAAAGCAAACTTATTGTATACGCTCCTTTCAGCATGCGACGAGTGGTTAGTACCAATCCGAGATTGGATTCACCGTGACATGGTGATTCACGATTACTAGTAATTACTTATTCATATAGTCGAGTTTCAGACTACAATCCTTATAAATATTTATATCCTTTTTTTTGAGATTAGCTTAAATTTACATTTTTGCTTCTCTTTGTTAAGGAATATGTGGCACGTCTATAGCCCACAATATAAGGGCCATGATGACTTGTCTTTGTCCTCCCTATCTTATCCAATATAAAGAAAGAACGCTCTATCAAATTATTTTTTAAAATAAAGCAAAGGATTCTGTTAATTCATGGAAAAACCATAGTTTCACAACATTAACTGAAAACAGCCGTGCAACTCCTGTATTACAAAATATATGTAATATTCAAATTGTGGTAAGGTTTTTCGTGGACCATCGAATTAAATAACATACTTCACTACTGGTGTCAGAAACGGTCTAGTGATTTCAGTTCCTGCGTTGCCACATTACTCTTGAGGTGAAATGCTTTCATTTTCATTTATAGACTAAATTTTTATCTAACCTATGGCATTCATCATTCTCTGCAAAGACTACTAGGGTATCAAATCCTGTTCGTGTTCTAAGCCTTCGTCCTTTAACGTCAGTTTTTACATAAAAGATTGCTTACGCCTTAACCAGTCCCGAAGGTATCATAGAATTTTAACCCTCCACCTTAAGTACTATCTTCTTACATAAAACTCTAGTCCTATGTTACCTTTTTTAGGACATATCGACCGTCTGAGTACCCTTTAAACCTAATTAAGATGAATAACACTAGTCTCTTACGTATTACCGCGACTGCTGGCACGTAATTAGTCAAGACCTTTATATATATACTGTCATTATCAATATATACTTAAAATTTTATTCGAATAATCAATTAAATTTTACTAATATCTGTATTTTCAAACTTCCCATTTTTTCAAGTTGCCAGTTCGGCCGTTAGGCCATTGACCAAGATTCCTCACTGCTGTACGTTAATTTGCATTGGGGTTTTTTCAGACCCAATGTGGTCGATCAACCTTTCAGTTACGACTACGAAAATTTTTGGCTAGTTAAGTCATCACCTTAACTACTACCTATCTCGTGGATATTTGTTTTCTTCTTAAAGCAGATTGAATAAATCCTTTTATTATTATGAGATATTTTAATTCTCACTTTAAGGTTAGCCTATAAATATCCTATACTCACCTGTACACCACTTATTAAAAAAATTTTAACTAAATTAAATTAATCGTTCGATTAGCATGTGTCAAGCACTTGAACAGCATTCAATCAGAGCCATCACCAAACTCATCTATTTATTACAAATTTTTATTAATGTATTGTTTTATATCCATTACATCACTATTAATTCTATTGTTTTTTTAAGGATAAATATAAACTATATTATGATATAATAGTATGACTAAAACACTTAAATAATATAGGACGCTCTTTGCCACAACATACTACTTTTTTTTTATAAAAACTATATAAATATTTTACATTTTCTATCTCTAATCCTTCATTTTTATGTCTATAAATTTATTTATTTATATTTATATTATTTATAATTTTTCTATTTTTTATATTTTTATCACTTAATTATTTAATTAATATAATTAAATAATTTTTATAAATTATTAGGTACTATAAATTTAGGGTTTATAGCTTTTAAATCACTAGTTATATTTTTAGCTGAAGATTTAAGATTATCTACTAAACAATCTATAACTATTAAATTTGTTTTAAATTCAGTTATAGAATTAGAAGGATAAAAATTTTCTGTATTATTTTCAATATTATAAATAATATTTTCAAATTTATTGTATTGAATATTATAAAGATCTATTTGATTTGTTATATTATCTAACTGATTTTGTAAAATTATGATTTTATTTTGTATTAAAAAAATATCTAAAGCAGTGTTAATAGAATAACTTGGAAATTTATAATAATAATTATTATTTTTACTAGTGAAAAAATTAAAAAATTCTATTTTTTTATTCATTAAAAAATTATTTTTATCATTTTCCATAATAATTACTGAATTACAATTATTTTTCACGTTTGAATTATTTGGTATGATATTTTCCAAATTTGAATTATTATTTTCTATATTAACACTTTCTGGTATAGTATTTTCTATGTTTAAATTATTTATAATTTCTATATTATAACTATATGTAAATAATATATATCATATAAATAAGATAAATAATAAGGAATTAGATGAAGCTAGTAATATATTATTGTTATTATTTCAATAAATATATTTTAGCTTATAAAAATTAAATTTTAATATTATTTTCATTATCATTTTTTTTCTAATATTATAATTAAATAAAATATATTATATATTTTTTCTACTAAAAATTAATGTAAATCTACTCCATCTTTTATATAAGAAGAAGTTAAAACTACAAACACTTGAGCTTGTATTAAAGCTATACCGATTTCTAATCCAGAAAAAGCAATTATAAAAGATAAAGGTATTAATCCTAAAAAGAAAAAAATTATACCTGAAGTCATAATATTATAAGTAAAACCAGCTAAAATATGTAATAACATATGACCTGCTAAAATATTTGCTGCTAATCTTAACCCTAAAGAAATATTACGAGCTAAATGAGATATAAATTCTATAAAAACTAATAATGGTAATAAAGGTAAAGGACAACCAGCTGGAACTAAAATAGAAAAAAATTTTAAACCATGTGTTGTAAATCCTAATATATTTACCCCTAAAACTATAGTAAAACTAAGAGAAAAAGTTAAAATAAAATGACTTGTTGATGCAAAACTATAGGGTACCATACCTATTAAATTGTTCATTAAAATAAAAATAAATAAAGTATATATAAAAGGGAAATATATTTGACCACTTTTTGAATTAATTTGATTAATTACTATACTATGAATAGTTGCATATAAAGTCTCTTGACTTATAGATCAATTGTTACTTACTAATTTATTATTATTTGTACTTAATACACTAATAACTAATATAAATATAAAACCTAGAACTAAAAATAATCCTATATTAGTTAAAGATATATGTAGATTATTTAAAATAGGAGCGTCTATACTCAATAAATCTCTTATTTCAAATTGAGATAAAGGACTACTAATCTCTTTATTTAAATTTAAATTATATGAAATCAAATAAAACTTAAAGTTTAATTATATAAGCCTTAAAAAATCAGATTAATTGCATAATATTATGTTAATAATATTAATTTTATAATTTATTTTATTATCATACTTGACTATCTATATCTTTCAATAAAATAGTAAAAATACGAGATAAAAATAAATTAATTATTCTAGGTAATATGTATTTCGAAAATATGTAATGAAGTATTACAATTATAGCGAAAGCAAATACTACTTCGTTCATAAAGTAAAAGGGTACTAATTGAGGCATTTTTTATTACAAATTATTAAACTTCTTCACAAAATAAAATTAATTCCATTTTGTATTTTCAGATTATTGCGGTTCGAACGCAAAACCTCTCCTTCCCAAAAGGAGCGCCTCACCAATCCGGCTCTAATCTGTTAATATTTCTTAAAAAATTTAAAAAATCAAGATTAGTTTAATAATTTGTAATATACGCATGAAAACTTACATAACACTAACGAGTTAAACCTGACGAATCTCTGTAAAATTCCTCAATGACTGCTGAACTATGACTATGAAATTCAGGACAAACTATTCTTGATTGTTTGATAATCTCACTTGACTCCATTCAACATTGTTGAACTTCATTAGCATTGTACCTAATTTCATTTGCCATCTTAGACATAATTTTACATGTTACTACTCCGTATTTTTCTAAAATTGCCGGTCTATCTAAAGGATTAATAAGAGATAAATCTATATTGTTCTGAACAACAAACGTATCAAAATTTATTGTTGCTACCTTTAAAGCTTGATAATAACCCTCAGTTAGATGTTGTAAGTGCCCCAAAAAAAATTTACCCGTTGGCATTGTTCACACAAAATTTTGCATTGACCAGACGCTATCTATAGCTTCGCCAAAATCTGCTATAGAGTTTGTGTTTATTATTAAATTATATATTGTTTCTTTCATGCTCGGAAAGAAGGCGAATCGAACGCCTAAATCTTATAAGACACAATTTAGCAAATTGCTCGCTTTACCAATAGCAATCTTTCCAAATAAACCTATAAAATACACAGTTATCTTATTATTAGCTGTATATTTTATTGGTTTAAAAATTTAATTTATAACAATATTTTTTGAATGCAATATCCGTTACATTACTATTAATTCTAGTAATTTATCCACCCATTAATTGATAGATAAATATTTCAATATTTATATTAATTATAAGAGAAAATTAAATTAATAACAGGGTAATGTAAAGTGTCTAATATAAAAGAAGGATATATTCCTAAAACTATAGTAAATAATACTAATATAAATAATAATGTAAATTCTCTTTTTGTTGTATCAAATATGTTTTCTTCGAAAAACTTACTAAATGAACCACCAAATGTTATTCTATTGAACATATATATAGTATATGCTGCGGATAATATAATAGAAGTAGCTCCAAAAATACCTAATATAGGTAATTTTTCAAACATTCCATAAAGAGACATAAATTCTCCTATAAAATTTAATGTTAAAGGAGCTCCACAATTTCCTAATGATAATATAAAGAATAATATAGAAAATAAAGGCATAACTTGAGCTATTCCTCTATATAAATATATCATTCTAGTACCAGATCTATCATATAATATACCTCCAGCACATATAAATAATCCACTAGAAACAAAACCATGAGCTAATCCTAAAATTATACTACCTTCAATTCCTTGTATTGTATTACTAAATGCACCAATTAAATATACAGCTGCATGACAAACTGAACTATAAGCAATTAATTCTTTTACATCAGTAGTTCTTAATGTACTAAAACTTGCATATAATATAGTAATAACACCTATAGTGTATACTATAAAAGTAAGATCTAAAGTAGCTTTAGGTAATATAGGTAATATTAATCTAAATATACCATATAAACTTAACTTTAGAACAATACCTGCCAGTATTATACTACCACCTAAAGGAGATTCAACGTGAGCTTTCAATAATCAATTATTTAAAAAAATAGTCGGAGTTTTTACAGCAAATGCTATAAATATACCAGTAAATAAAATAAATTGAATTGTATAATTAAAATTCATTTTAAATAAAGCATCAAAATCTGTTGTTCCCATTATAGAATACATAGTTAAAATAGATAATAATAAAAACAAAGATCCTCATAATGTGTATAAAAAAAAATAATAACTAGCTCTTACTTTATTACTAGATCCAAATAAACCTATTAATAAAAACAAAGGAGGAAGTATACTTTCAAAAAATATATAAAATAATAATATATCTAATACTAAAAAAACAGCTAATAGTAATGTTTCTAATAAAAGTATAGTTATTAAATAAAATTTAATATTTTCTTTAATTGAATTTCAATTAGATAATAATGCAATAGGCATTATTATTGTAGTTAATAATACAAAATAAATAGATATTCCGTCTACCCCTAAATAAATATCAAAAGATTGTATATTATAATGTTCTTGTACAAATTGAAATTGATTAGTACTTGAATTGAAAAATATGTAAATAATAAAAGATAAAATTAAATTAACACTAGAAGTTGTTAAAGCTACTACTTTTAATGTTTTAAAATTATCTGTTGATTTGTAATTTGTATTATATGCTTTTAAATTAGAAATAATAAATATTCCAATTAAAGGAATAATAAGTAATAAAGATAATAACATTATAAATGAATTTTTAATTATTTAGTTCTTAGTTCACATCATAACTTATGAAAAATATGACGAAAAATATAATTTAATTAAATTAAATTATATACTTATATTTAATACAAATACATCAAAAGTATATAAAGTACAAGGTAATAATACAATAAAGGCAAATAATAAAGGTAACAATACTGTTCAACAAAATGACATTAATTGATCAAAACGTATTCTAGGGAAAGATGCTCTAACTCAAATAAAAATAAATACAAAAATAGAGCTTTTTAATCCTAAAATAACACCATAAAAAGTACCACTTTCAGAAAAACTTTGAACAAGATTTTTTAAAGTATAATACTCTGAAGATGTTATTCATTGTATATCAAAAATATAAGCTCATATATTATTTATTAAATTAAATCAATATATTAAATCAAATCCAGATAAATATCCTCCTAAAAAGAAAATACTAGTTAATATACACATCAATAAAATACTACCATACTCTGCTAAGAAAAAGAATACAAATATAACTGCAGCATGTTCTGTCATAAATCCACTAACTAATTCTGATTCAGCTTCAGCTAAATCAAAAGGAGCTCTATTAGTTTCTGCTACAGAACCTATAAAAAATATTAAAAATATAGGAAATATAGGTAATAAAAATCATACTGCTTTTTGAGCTTGGATATTAATATTTAAATTAAGACTATTAGTAATCATAATTATTAATAAAATAGCCGAACTTAAAACAAGTTCATAACTAATTAATTGAGCAGTACTTCTAAGAGAACCTAAAAATGCATATTTACTATTAGCACTTCATCCTGCTAATAAAATACCATAAGTAGCTAAAGATGAAACAGCTAAAATATATAGTATACCTGATTCTAAATCATTTAAAACTAAACCTGGTCCATAAGGTATTACTCCATAACCTAATAATGCAAAAGCTAATGTAATAATGGGGCCTAAAAAAAATAATATAGTATTAGCTTGTGTAGGAGCTACATACTCTTTTAAAATTAATTTTAAGGCATCAGCAAAAGCTTGAAGTAATCCATAATATCCTACAGCATTTGGACCTAATCTTCTTTGCATACTTGCCATTGTTTTACGTTCAGCTACTGTTACAAAAGCTACTGCTAATAAAGCTGGTAGTATTAATAATACTACTTCTAAAATTGATAATAAAGTTGATGTATAATACATTTATAAAAAAATATAAAAAGAGGTTTATTAAAATAACTTTATAAAAGCAAATATTAAAAATATAAAACTTTATATAAAATATATATGTAATAAGGCTCTTTGTTTATTCCTATTTTAGATTCGAACTAAAAACCTGAATATTAGAAGTATTCTGCTCCACCATTGAGCTAACAGGAATATAAATTCCTATTAAAATAATAGAATACAGCAGAGAATATGGGATTCGAACCCATGAAGAAAAATTTCTTAATAAGACTCAAAGTTACCGCCTTAAACCACTCGGCCAATTCTCTTTATAATTCTTCCAAGAATCGAACTTGAATATCATTCTTATCAAAAATGCACTTTACCAGTTAAGTTAAAGAATCTAAGCTTATATAAAGCATTAATTAATTAATTAATTTTATTTTTCTGAAAAAGTAGCTAAAAATGTGTTAGATTTTTTTAAATTTGTAACAGATTGTCTGCTTTCTATTTTTAAAGCGTTTTTACTTAATTCAAAAACAAATCCTATAGTAATAATAATAGTAAATATAAGAACTATGGCTAAACCGTATATACCATTATCGTATTCACTTACAGCATATGGATATATAGATATAATTTCTAAATCTAATAATAAATAAACTAAACCAAAAATGAAAAATTTTATACCAAATTGAGTTCTATTTTGACCTAAAAAACTATGAAAACCACATTCAAATATACTATATTTTTCTTGATAAGGGTTATGAGGTGCAAAAGCAAAATTAAGAACTAAAAATAATAAAGTTAATATAAGTACAAGTATAAAAAAAAAAGTCATACTACTCATTTAATAATTAAACATAATATGTACCAATATGGTACCCATACT
>Ga0233365_1001217_pt1 | contig 11163 bp, 10 predicted proteins | sample ElkDunMinimDraft_27_FD_191535 | JGI IMG/M metagenome (GOLD analysis project Ga0233365, IMG submission 191535) | Fecal eukaryotic communites from dung pellets of Tule Elk in California, USA - Elk Dung C36 | ecosystem: Host-associated > Mammals > Digestive system > Large intestine > Fecal | place... | reverse complement strand
AGGTTTGATATACTTGCTTGTTCGCCGCCTGTTCCTGAAATCAACAAATACGTTCCAAAAACAATCATTGCTAAAATGGCAACTACTTTAATAATGGAGAACCAAAACTCGGCTTCGCCAAACATTTTTACCGATCCTAAATTTAAAGCGGTTATGGTTACAAAGAAAAATAAACTAGAAACCCACAACGGAATATCGGGCCACCAAAACTGTACATACTTTCCAATGGCGGTTAATTCTGCCATAGAAACCAGAATGTACAAAATCCAATAGTTCCAACCTGAAGCATAACCCGCAAACGAACCCCAATATTTATAGGCAAAATGCGAAAAAGATCCCGAAACAGGCTCTTCAACCACCATTTCTCCCAACTGGCGCATAATAAAAAAGGCAATGATTCCTGCAAAGGCATATCCAAAAATAACCGATGGTCCTGCTAAAACGGCTGCCGGTCCAATTCCTAAAAATAAGCCGGTACCAATAGCTCCACCCAATGCAATTAGCTGAATATGGCGGTTAGACAACCCGCGCTTTAAGGTGTTGTCTGTAGTTGTTTGTTCCAAAGTTGAAAGTTTTAGTTTGTTTTAACTGCTAAAATAAAAGTTTATTTTAGAAAATCAATAAAAAAGGCTACACTTGGCAACCTTAATATTTCATAATAAATACCCACTTTGATTTTTTAGCATTACTCGTATTCAAATCTTGCTTGAAATAAAATACTTTATTATCCTTAATATCAGCTGCCATTCTCACAAGGCGAAGATTTTGAATTGCATTCCATTTTTCTTTAACTTCTTCAGTTGAATCTCCTGTTAATCTTATTGCATCATTCGGAAAAGTTAAAAAATCTTCATCCTCTAATACATCGAAATAAGATGGATCCTTAAAAGGTTTTGGTACGATAATTTCACCATCTCTATTTGAAAATTGCGTTGCATAATAAATCATTTGATTACCTTCTTCAAATAAAACAGTTATATACCCAAAGTCGTTTGCTGGAACATTTTCTGTTTTTAAATTAAAACTCGGATATAGTTGATTATAAAAATAATATTCTCCCCCTTCAAATTTATTCGTTGCATCGTCCACCACTAAAACTGTGACTCTATCAACAGGCTCATAAGGTGCAGGAATAACATCATCTTCTTCGCCGCATCCACACATCGATGCACATAATGATCCACCGAACATTAGTACCAAATTTTTAAAACCCATCATACACAACTGATTTTTACTAAATTAGGGTTAAATATAATTAAAATTTAAATACCTAAATCAATTGAATGTAACAGAATTACAAATGACTTAAAAAAGACTAAATTCTTTTTAAAATTCCGTAAAACAACATACTTAAGCCAACGCCAACAGCCGCACCCAATGATTTTGAATGCCCTGTAATTTTTGTTACGGCAATACCTGCCGCTGCACCTGTGGTTACCAAAGCCGCTATATCTTCGTAATTTAGCTGCTGCATTTCTTGTTTAATTACATTTTTCATAGTTTCTCTTTTTCTATTAAATGTACAAAATTTAATTATTGGTCGATTTTTTTTAACAAAAACACCAATTTTGAAGGATAGAAATTTATTAGGTTTTATCTTTGAAGAAACTTTCACACAATGATTGAAAACATCCAAGTAATTGCTTTTGATGCAGACGATACGCTGTTTATTAACGAACCTTATTTTGACGAAGCCGAAGAAAAATTTTGTGCTTTAATGAGCGATTATTTGTCAAAACAAAGTTTGGCGCAGACATTGTTTCAAACCCAGATAAACAACCTGCCTTTGTACGGTTACGGCATTAAAGGTTATATTTTATCGATGGTGCAAACGGCTTACGAGGTTTCGAACCACACGGTATCGACCAAAGTAATGGAAAAAATCATTGAAATTGGTAAGGAATTGTTGGCTAAACCTGTTGTTTTGTTAGATGGAATTGAAGAAACATTACAACAGTTACACGGAAAATACAAACTGGTTGTGGCTACAAAAGGTGATTTAAAAGATCAGCACCGCAAGTTGCATTTATCGGGTTTGGGCGCATATTTTCATCATATCGAAGTGATGGTTGAAAAGGAAGTATTAGATTACGAAAAGCTGTTGAAACGTTTAGAAATTGAACCTGAAAACTTCTTAATGATCGGAAACTCGTTAAAGTCTGATGTGTTGCCGGTTTTAAATATTGGCGGAACTGCCGTGCACGTACCTTTTCACACTACATGGGCACACGAACGCATTGACCATGAAATTGTGCACAATAATTTTTACAGCGTTGAAAAAACAAGTGAACTTATGACTTTATTGAATTTATGAAAACCGAAATTAATTTAGATACCTGGAAACGAAAAAGTCATTTTGAATTTTTCTCGGCAATGGATGAACCTTTTTATGGATTAACCGTCGAAGTTGATGTAACCCAAGCCTACAAAAAAGCCAAAGAATTAAAGACATCGTTTTTTATCTACTACTTATACGCTACGTTGAAAACCATAAATGAATTGCCGGCTTTTAAGTTGCGAATTGATAACGGAAAGGTTTTTCAACACGATCGTATTGATGCTTCATCTACGGTTTTAAAGGAAAACGAAACCTTTGGCTTTTCACACATTATCTACAATGAAGATTTTGCTGTTTTTCAAGAATCGGTAAGAAAGGAAATTGCACGCGTACAACAAACCGACACCTTGCTTACAAAAGACGATTACGGCGATAACATTATTCATTTTTCGGCAGTTCCGTGGGTAAATTTTACGTCGTTAACACATGCACGCGGATTTAAACATCCCGATAGTTCGCCAAAAGTTTCTATTGGTAAAATGATTGATAAAAACGACCGGAAGTTTTTTAATGTTGCCTTATTTGCGCATCACGGTTTGGTTGACGGTATTGATATGGGTCGATTTTTTGATTTGTTTCAGGATATTTTGAATGAGTAAGATTTTCTGATGTAGTAAAGTGAGATTTCGTAAGATTATTTCTCAACGCAATCCCTTTTTATCTCCTCATACGCATTTTCAGCACTAGCTAAAAACCATTCATCATTACTTTGGCGTATCGCATCCTCACAGTAAAACAATGCTTCTGTACAATTACCTAAATGAAAACTGACAGTAGCACGTTGTAATAAGTAAAATAATTCCTCTTTTTCTGTTTTTTCTAAATCAACTATTTTTATTAAAGTTTCTTCAGCTAATTCAAATCTTTTGCTCGATATATATAACTTTGAAAGATTGATCCAATTATTAAAAAAGTCCGGATGCGATTCAGTAACTCCCTTTAAATACTTTTCTGATTTATCGTATTCTTTAAGGTCAAGATATACAATACCTAAACTTCCAAGTACAAGTTTATTTTGTGGTTCTTCTTCTTTCAATTTTAATAGAATATTTAAACATCCTTTGTAATCTTTATTTGAATGTAATTTTCTGCTTTTATCAAATAACTCACCATTCTTTTCATTTAAAAAATGACTATTTGAAGTATTAAAATAAACAACCCCGTTTTTAAATTCTCTATTTTCTTTTTTTGCGCTATCCGAACACGAAAAAAGAAACAAACAGCAAAATATTATAAAATAAGTTTTCATAAATTTATTTTTAACAATATAAGAAAGTCGTTTAACAACTACTTTAATTTCTCTGCAAACGCGATAATATGTCCGTCTGGATCTGCGAAGTAACAGGCTTTATCGCCCCAAGTTCTGTCTTGAATATCGCTGATTAGTTTCGCACCTGCGTTTACGACGTTGTTAAATTCCAAAGCAATATCTTCCACATAAAAGTAAAGTTCACAACGAGGAATTCCTGTGCCTGATTCGGGATGTGGTGTTTTATCGGCTAAAATTTTTTCAATTCCGTTATTGGGCATCAATCCCAGTTTAAAGTTTTCTGCTAATAGAAATTCGGTCATTCCCGGAACGTTTAATTCAGGATTTTTACGCAATAACTTAGTATAAAAATCGGTACTTAACTGCTGATCGGCTACATACAGAATGGTGTGGATAAATTGAATGTGCATATTGTTTTTCTGTGAATATAAAAAAAATCCCGATGCATCGGGATTTTAATTTTTAGAAGAACAATACTTCGTTGATAACAATTTCGGTAATGCTGCGTTTTACACCTTCTTTGTCTTCGTAAGTTCGATAAGTTAATTTACCTTCAACGGCAATTTCCTTCCCTTTTTCTACATATTTCTGAATAAGCTCTGCGGTTTTGCCCCACGCTACAATATTATGCCATTGGGTGGTTTCTATTTTTTCTTTTTTATCGTTGTAATAAAAATCGCTGGTTGCTAACGATAAAGTTACTTTTGTACCGTTGTCAAAAGTTTTTGTTTCCGGTGTGTTACCTACTCTTCCTACAAGACGAACACTGTTTCTTAATGTACTCATGGCGTTTAAATTTTAAATGATTAAATAATTATCTGGTACAAAGTTGCAACAGCTTCCAAATTTTATTCGGTTGTTAATCATTTATAGTCGATTGTAAACGTTTGTTGTCGAATACAAAGTCGCTTTAAAGGTTAAAAACTTTTGTATACTCAATAAATCATGTAATATGTTCAGATTGTGTCCAAGAATGAAGTCTTTCAATTTTTGCAATCATAGGCAATCTTTCGTTAATTTGATAAAGTTGATTTATTTTCAATATAGCATACTCAAAATTTATTAAGCCGTCTATCAATAATTTGTCAAAAACAAATAAAACACCTCTAACTTCTACTCCGTCTTCAGACGATTGTTTTCTTAATCTACCGTCTCCTGTTAATAAAATTCCTTCAAAAAATTTCGCAAAATACCAAACGGAACAATCTTGAAAACTTAATCCATTAGAATTATTCATCAAATTGGAAATGTTAACTAAATCAGATTGATCTGATTCAGTCAATATTAAATCTCCAGAATTTACAAAGGGTTGTAAAATATTTTTTTGTTCTTCATGAAGCTCTTCATAAACGAAGTCAGTTATTCTTAACTCCAAGTTTTCTAATCGAAAAAAGACATCAACCATTTCAAGATGGATTAAATCAATTAAGATATTTGCATCATTTATTACAATCCTCATATTAAGAACTTAACATTGTTGAATTTCCCAAAACCTCATTAATATTCATGTTAAGTAACGATGCCGCTTTACTTGATGATATTAATTCTTGAGACAACGCTCTATAAACAAGTTGCTCATATCTATGTGATACTTCAGGAGTTTTAAATCTTTCTTCATCTACTTCTCGCTTTAAGCTTGAGTTGAAATTTATTTTTTTGTAAAATTCTGCTAAACGACTTTCACTTAAAATACCAACATCTTTCAATCTATACATAATCGCTTTGATACTTATACCATACTTCTTTTGAACCTCTATAAGTTCCATCAAAGAAATAGCATCTCTGCTTTCACCAAACTCTTTAATAACCATGTTTTTTGGAAACAAAAACTCTGATGCAAATCTGTTACATATATTTTCTTCAAATTTAACTTCACATTCAGGCAATGTCAATAATAGATGCCCTAATTCATGCAATAGTGTAAATCGTTTTCTTTCAACATTGAAATTTTGATTAATTACAATTATTGGATACTTATTATTAATAACAGATGCAAGTCCGTCAAATTTATTCTCCGGTTCATTAATCTCAACTACTTTAATTTCTTTATCTTCTAATAATTGGATAATATTATGAATAGGGTCTAAACCGATTTCCCATTCATCTCGTAATTCTTTTACGATTGATTCAATGTCATCTAATGAAAAAACCTTCTTTCTATTAAGGGGATTTTCAAATGAATTATTAATTTGAAGAATATTCTCAATTTCTAAATAATTGGATAACTTGATTTTTATCTCTTCCTTCAATGAATTTATCTTTTTTATAGAAAAACTATTTTTTTTCCTGAAGTTAATCTCACCTAATTCAACAGTTGAAGGCAAGAAAAAATAATCCAATTTCACTTTTAAAGATTTTGCTAATTGAATAAGTATTTTACTAGATGGTAATGATTCGCCCTTTTCGTATTTGGAAATCATTTGCTTAGACACACCTATTAGATCCGCTAAATCCTGTAATGACATAGCATTAAGAACCCTTCCTTGCTTTATTTTTAGTGATACAATTTCTTTCATGGTAGATACATTTAGTTGACAATTTTTACAAAAATACAAATTTTGTCAACCAAATTTAAAATAACAACCAAATTTAACATATTGAAACACAAAGTAATTAAGTTTATATAAACCAAAAAGGAAGTCATTTGACTTCCTTTATTTCTCTTTAATAACCTTGATAATTCCTTCTAGGTTTTCGTTTAAATTCAGCATTTCGGCAAACACTTTATCGTCTTTAGCTAAACCGCCGTGTTTATTGTTTTTACGGAACAATTCCTTAATTTCTTCCCATCGAATTTTCTCGTCAACCGTAAGTAATCCTGCAAGTTCTTTCAACTTCAGCAAATTGCTTTCGGTATCGGCAGTCAGCGTTTGCGACTCGCTTTCGTAATGCGTCAGCAACAAATCGTTGATTTCTTTTTCGTTCATCATCGGTACCACCTGCGCTACCAGTTTACTCATATTTCGGTACGATCCCTGCATTTTAAACGACGGTTCGGTTCGGTAGACATCCTGCATTGCTGCACTTTGAATGTACTGCTGGTTGACTTTAATCACCACATCGCGAATCTTGATAACATGTTGTAAAACGGTAATACAATCGTCGATTTCCTGCTTGGTGTAATTTCCTTCCAAATCGGGCAACTGCTCTGTTCCCTGCGAAATAAAATCAATTAACGCATAAAAATCCTGAAACGATCTGCTGGCAATTTTCTCTAAATACACATTTTCAATCGCCGCGTTTTCAATTAAACTTAAGTTAAACAAATGCGCCGTATCGCCAATTACATCGCCCAGATTATACACGTCGGCACGGTTTGCCAACATATCGGGAATCTGAAATTTCGATCCACTTTCGGTGTACGGATTTCCCGCCATGACAATACAGAAACGCTTTCCGCGCAAATCGTAGGTTTTACTTTCTCCGTCGAAAATTCCGTCAATTTTTCGCTGACCATCTGCCAATGATATGAATTTTTGCAAGAATTCCGGACTTAAATGCTGAATATCGTCTAAATACAGCATTACGTTATCTGCCATTTCAAACGACAAATTAATCTTTTTCAATTCTTCGCGTTCGCCCGATGTTTTGGCTTCCACAGGATCAATCGAAGTGATGGAATGCCCAATGGTTGGTCCGTTTACCTTTACAAAATGCAGCCCCATGGTTTTTGCCAAATATTCCATTAATGTGGTTTTACCGTAACCCGGCGGCGAAATTAATAGGAGCATTCCCATACGTGCCGTACGTTTGCTGTCGCCTGCAGTGCCTAACTGTTTTGCCAGATTGTTACCAATTAACGGAAAATATACTTCGTTGATTAATTTGTTTCGAACGAACGATGTGAGTACTTTTGGCTCTAATTCGTTTATTTTTAATTCTTTTTCGTACGATTTGCTCAACTGGTTTTTTAGATTGATAAACGCTTCAAAACGTGGAACTTTGTTGTCTGTAAAATCGGACAGTTTGCTTATAAAATCGTAATAATCCAACGTAAAACTACCGTCTTCCAATATGGAATGATTTCCTTTTAGTTCACTGATTTCAACCGAATCTTTACCAAAAACAAGCTGATATTCGTCTTTTGAAAACAATAAAACAACCGCCGTTTCATCGATGTATTTTCGATAGATTTCCAAATCGGCATGTTCGTCAATAAAGGCATTCAACCAGTTTAAAATTAGGAAATAGCGATCGATTAATGAGAATTGTTCGTTTTGAACATCGGCCTGAAAATCTGCCAACGATCTTTTTTCCTGAACAATTCGTAAAAATTCCTGCTTTAAATGATCACTGAATTCACTGATTGCAAACTTTTTATAGTTGCTGAACGATCCAAAAATATAATGCGCCACGCTGGTTTTATCGGTCAAAGTTTGATCTACCGTTGTATGCCATTTCTCAAAATCATTTTCGATTTGATCGATTACCGACTGATAACGCTGTGTGCCTGGAAACGCTTTTAAAACCGAATGCGTGGATTGAATGAGCGTGAATAATTTCTGTTGATTGTTTTTCGATAAATGATGCCAGAACAACTGCGCAACCGACCGTGTAGAAACATTGTAACGCAACACACCCAGCTTTTTGTCGATACTTTGCAAGGCTTCGTAAATAGCAAACGCATCGGTATTATGCACACCTTTTACATAACCTTCAGAATAATTTTGCTCTACCGTTTGGTTGATAAATACCGACGCATCAAAATCGTTATAAGTTGCCGCTTTAAACGTTTTATATGCCAAATATTCCGCACGATAAACCGTGTTGTTTTCTGAAATCAGTTCCTGATTCCAAATATCTTTATAGTCTGCTAAATCGGTATTTTGAACCTTTTGATAAAAACTGGTTCCTGTTAAATGGTAAAAAAGTTCGTTGTTTCTGTTAACCAGCGTTAAACTTAACGATTGGTTGTTAACCGAGAATTTGTGTTTGCCAAGTGCAATAATATTTTGCCCGTCTACATACAATTCGGTTTTATCGCGTAAAATTCGCTGTGCATCTTCTTGCGTTTTCTTTAAAAGATTTTCAAGATTTTCGGCTTTTGAAACATCGTTCAACGATTTCAATTCAGCAACCAATTGTCGAATTTTATCAATCATTAAATCCGAAGCAAAAAAGCTTAAAATATCTTCTTTTGTTGCAAGCGTCAGCGATTTGTTTTCGATGTTTTTCAACACGCGCAAACCAATCTGTTCCAACGAATCGGTTCGTTTGTTAACCTGAGCTACAATCTGTTCACGTTTAGTATTAAACGCTTTAATTAACTCATCGCGCTTATCTGCAATTTTCAGTACAAAATCATCGATATCAGAAAACTTGCTTTCCAGCTCTTCTAACTGAACAACAATTTTGGTATAATATTCATCGGTTTTTTCTGCCGACGTTGAAAGTTCCAGATAATTGGTAACCGTTTGTTCCAACAGCGTTAACTGTGCAGAAAATTCGGCACCGGCTTCCTGATTTCGTAAGGAATTTATCTTACGAGTCAGTTGTGCACGCAATTCGTTCAATGAACTAAAAATCAGCGATATTTTCTCGACAATCTTTGTGGTTTGCGTAGCATCATCGATCTTTAAACCGTTTAAAATATCGATTAAAACTTCTAATTCGGTAGAAATTTCGGTATTGGTTTCTTCAACCGCTTTGGCATCAAAAACCTTATCAATAGCTGTAACTTTTTCTTTTTGTGCTTCAACCTTTTGTTCGTAGGGCAATAAAGCTTCATCTTTTAAAAGAAAGGAAACGGTTTGGTTTGATAGATCAACGGTAATGGTATTTAACCGGTCAATTAACTGATCTACATTTTCTGTTGAAACATAACGAACACTTTTTAAACTGATGAATTCGCCTTGTAATTTTCGGGCAGAAGCCAACAAATTTACCAATTGATCTAATGTTTCAACGGTAGTGCTGTTGATTTTAAAAATCAGTTCCTCTAAATGTTTGTCGGATTGCTGATATAATTCTTCGGCATGTTTGCGTTGTGCCTGAACTTTTACAAATTCATCGATTGCCGTGTTGGCAACATCTTTTATCTGACTTAACGGTGCGCCTAAATCTTTTAAGGCAACATCGTTAATCCAAAAATAAGAATCAAGCAACGTAGTGGTTTTCTTCAGAATTTCTTCATACAAACCTTCGTACGAATCTTCTTTAGTCGCCAACTGAATTACCTCTTGGGTTTCTGCCATTGCCTGCACAATCTGCTTGTTGCCCACTTTGTACAACGGATCTTCTTTACGGGCTTCGTTCTCTTTTAAAACAGCCATGTAAGGTGTTTCCCAAATCTGAACCTGATGGTGGCGCGTTGCCTCGGCTTCGGTTCTAAAATAAATTAAACTGCCGTCTTTAAAAATGGTGAAACCGTTGCAAACAATAGGCGTTTCTACTGCCTGCTGAATGATGTTGTACGACATTAAAATGAACGTATTGGTTTCGCGCTGATTAAAAATGTACAGAAAATCTTCTCCGTTTGGCGATGCTATTTTTCGTAAAAACTGCACGTTTTCCAAATGAGAATCGAACACTTTGTGGGTGCCGTTTTGCAGATAATATCCGTTAGAAAAAATGATTCCCTGATTATCTGGCAACAAAATCGCCGATTGGTTTAACGACGGAAGGTTGATTACTTCTTTTGTTTTTACGTTGAACACATAGGCACGAAAATCTTCCTGATACGGCTTTATGCGTATGGCAATTAAATTTCCTAAATCGGCGTAGTAATATTCGGCATCGTCTAACTGCTGGTCTAAATTGGTGACTTTTTCGCTGTAAATTCCTTTGCCGGAATCGGTATTGTCTTCAATTTTAAAGGTAATATCGCCATGTAATGCTTCAATAAAAACCTTGTCTAAAATAGAAATATGTGGAAATTTACCTAAACGGCGATCATCTAAATTGGTTTTGATCCATTGAAATTCAAACTGCGTTGGCTGTTTTACATCGTGAATGCTTCGATCGTCCTGATAAATCAGCTTTCCGTCTTTTATCAACCATTTAAAAGCCTTTAAATCATCGATATTTTTACTTGTCTGAAAAATCATGTACAAGTAATTCTCGGTTCTGCGGAATTTCGCAAAAATAGAATCGCGGTAATATTTATACAGATTCTGATAATCGGTTACAAAGTTGGCATAGTTGATTAAATCTAACGTTTGCGGTACAAACTGATTATTTTCGAACAGATAAATGCTGAAAACATCGGCTAAATTAATTTCGGTACGCAAACCAAAATGTACGTTGTAACCAAAAATACAAAGATTGTCTATGGCAACAATTCCGCGTGCTGTACAGGTATTTTCGGTATCGATTCGCTGATTTGCCTTTAACACAAAACTGGTAGAATTGAAAACTTCTTTTCGGGCGGTGTTTAAGGATTTTAACCTTGCCAGCAACTCTTCTTTCTGTGTGTGCAAACGCTTACGAATAATCTCGTATGCGCCGGAATCTATGGTTGGTTGTGGTGTTGTAACTTTTTCTTCTTGCATTGATTTTAAATTAATGCGTTAGTGAAATTAAACTTGCCCTTCTTTGGTTTTAAAAGGCAAGTTTA
>Ga0233365_1001215_pt1 | contig 11196 bp, 12 predicted proteins | sample ElkDunMinimDraft_27_FD_191535 | JGI IMG/M metagenome (GOLD analysis project Ga0233365, IMG submission 191535) | Fecal eukaryotic communites from dung pellets of Tule Elk in California, USA - Elk Dung C36 | ecosystem: Host-associated > Mammals > Digestive system > Large intestine > Fecal | place... | reverse complement strand
CGAAACTGCGCGTGCTCGTCGTGTGGGGGAGACCGTCCCCGACGGTGATCGGATTCGGTATCGCGGGGGCGGCGGTCGCCGCCGCTCCGGTGTTGTTGCTGTCGCAGTGGTGGCCGCTGGTCGAACGCGGCGGCGCCGTCTTGCTGACGTCACTCCCGGCGATTCTGCTGTTCTGCCTGTGCGGCAACCTCTTGGAGGAGGTCCTTTTTCGAGGATTCCTTCAGGGGCGGCTGGATCAGTTGACCACCAGGCTTCGTGCGGCCGTCCTGTCCGGATTGCTGTTCGCGGTCTGTCACATCTTCCTGGCCACCACGGTGACCGATGTCGGTTGGCCGCTGCTGGTGTTCACCGCCTGGGAGGGTCTCATCTGCGCGTGGCTTCGCCTGCGATTCGGCCTCATCCCGGCGGTGATGGCTCACGGTCTGGCCATCGTGTCGCTCACCAGCGGACTTCTGTGAGAAACCGGGAATGACCTGAGATGGCTCGGTTCGGTGTCCGGTGGAGGGCTCCGAACCGGGCTGTCCCGTCAGGAGGGACCGCTGTCGAGCACCCAGGTGGTGACGTCGAGGGTGATGGCGCCCTCGGCGGTCTCCTCCTCGAACCGATACTCGACGAACCGAACACGAACGAGTCGGGCCTCGGTCGCGATGCACAGCGATCCGCGCACGGCGGCGTCGATGTGCTCGGGGGGAGTCGGCGTCGTAGTAGGTGAAGCTTCCGCCGGAGTCTCGCGACGCGGCCTCATGACAGCCCTCGGGGGTGTCGGTCGCGGCTTCGGACGCCCACGAACCGTTGTTGTCGTTGTTCGGAATCTGGCCGGTCCCGTGGTTGATCGACACGTCGAACCTGCCGTAACAGTGGCCCCAACTGATGTCCATGCCGTCGACCGGTGGTCTGTTCGGGTCGGCGGTCCAAAACCCCACGTCCCAACCGTTTCCGGTGGTCACGTCGAAGTTGACGCCGCCGTAGCATTCTGAGCCAGGCTTTCGGATGAGGTAGTCGGAGTCGGCGATCTCCAGTTGCCAGCGAGGTCCCTGGACCGCCTCGGTTCCGGTGATGTCGGGGGCGGGTGAGTCGATCGCGGGGCCGACCATCTCGCCGGCCCGATCGGCGGTGATCAGATCGACGGCGACGGCGGCGGCCCCGACGAGGGTGGAGGTGACCACGCCGACGATGGTCCACAACAGAGCCTTGCGGGAATGGGGTTCTGATCCTGGCGATGGCACTCGCCCGGGGGAATGCGAGTGGTGCATACTGCGATGGTAAGCCAGCCGGGCACGCGTGCCGATTTCTCAGAAATATTGCAGTGCAACGGATCGGCTGGTTAGGTATCCATTGAGGTGGAGCCGTCGTCGGGCTGCGCGGCCAGGATGCTGCGAGCGAAGTGCTGAAAGCGCTCGTTGTCGACCAGTGCGATGCCCTGGGTGGTGTCGACCAGCACCAGCAGGGTGTCGCCCGGTGTGAGCCCGAGCAGCTCACGCGCGTCCTTGGGTATGACGATCTGTCCTTTGTCGCCGACCTTGACCGTGCCGACGATGTAGCGGCCGTCGGGGCCCTGAATCATTCCTGTCACGTGTCGACCTCCCTGTCGTGAACCACTTTAGCCGTGGTGGACGCTAGGCGTAAAGTGGGTTGAAACCAACTTTTCCCACTAGTAAGAATTGAGTCTCGCATGGTCGACAGTCGGCAATCCCGTCGCCGAGGTGAGCTGGACGTCGTCGAACAGCAGGTGACCGTCGACGGCCACGTCATCAACTACGCCGAAGGGCCCGCCAACGGACCGGCGCTGGTCCTGTTGCACGGTCAGGGTTCGCGGTGGCAGGACCATTCCAAGGTCCTGCCGACCATCACCGACACCCACCACGTCTTTGCCGTCGACGTTCCCGGGCACGGTGCCTCCGGACGGTTGTCCGCCGACGAATACACCAACGCCTCCGTCGCGGCGCTGATCGCGACGTTCATGTCGACCGTCGTCGGGAAGCCCGCCATCGTGTCGGGACATTCCTCCGGCGGACTGTTGGCATTGGCCTTGGCCGCCCATCACTCCCACCTGGTGTCCGGACTGCTGCTGGAGGACCCGCCGCTGTTCTCGTCGGAACCGCCCCGCGCGGAGAAGACGACCGGGGCGGTGCTGATGCGGCTGGCCGCCGAGTATCTCCGCGACCGCCCCGACGGCGACTTCCAGCGGTACTACGTCGCCAACGGCGAGTATTTCGCCTTCTTCGGTCCGTTCCAGCGTCGCCTGATCAAATACTCGCTGAAGTGGATCGACCGGCATCCCGGACAGCCGTTGCGGATCTTCTTCCTGCCGCCGATCGTCAACGTCTACTTCGAAGGGTTGGTGCACTACGACCCGGCCTTCGGCGCCACGTGGGACGACGGGGCGTGGTATCGCGGCTTCGACACCGCTGCGGCGCTGGCCGCCGTCGACGTGCCGGTCACGCTGATCCACACCGACTGGTGGTATCGCAGGAACGGGACTTCCTACTCCAAGGACGGGGTGCTGATGGCCGCCATGGACGTCGACGATCGGGAACGCGCCGTGAAACTGCTGACCGGTACCGCCACCCCGGAGGTCGTGACGATCGCCTCGGGTCACCTCGTCCACTTCGAGCGCCCGAAGGAGTACCTGGCGGCACTGTCCACCTTGACGGCCAGAGTCCCCTGACGGCGACCGTATCTCCTCGGTGGTGCGCGGCGATCGCTCCCCTTTGGGCGGTGATGTCCACGGTGTTCCGATGCACCACCTGCGGAGGCTTTCGCGCTCGTCCCGGTAACGCGTTCGGGTGAACCGTGGCTTAGGTTGTGGTGGCCCAATCACCATTGTTTCGGCAACCGCTTTCTGGTGCATCGATTTGCAATCTCCGGGCGTGATCCGGTTTCGAAATAGGACGGTGGTGGCGGCAATGCAGTCCGATTTGGGGCGCCTGTGACCAGCGGGCAACGAGAATTCCCCACCGGGTTATCGGTGTTTTAGTGAATGGATAACGCAGCGTTCCATTACCGGCCCGTATATCGCCTGAGGACGAACAGCCAGCGAAGAACATGTGCCAGATTGTCACGCGTCCGGCCAATGTCACCGCTGGTCACGGGCTTGTTTGCCGATACGCGATTAGTTTGTTTTTCGCGGTATTTCGGTTATGGTGGGTTCTTCGTGACGGAATGCCAACGATGCCGACGGTTTCGAAAGCTGGTGAAGTATGTCAGCCACTCAGCGGCCGGAATGGGCTCCTGAAGGTGTCGATATGAGCCGACCCAACATGGCTCGTAGTTACGACTATTGGCTGGGAGGCTCACACAACTTCGCAGTGGACCGCGAATACGCACGACAGGTGATGTCGGCGTTGCCCGGAGTTCGGTTGATCGCTCAGGCCAACCGGTCGTTCATGCATCGCGCGCTTCGATACCTTTTGGACCAGGGCGTCCGCCAGTTTCTCGACCTCGGCTCCGGAATCCCCACGTTGGGCAATGTGCACGAGGTGGCGCAACGGGTCGATCCCGAGTCGAAGGTCGTCTATGTCGACATCGACCCGATAGCGGTCGCGCACAGTAGGCAGATCCTGGCCGACAGCCCAGGCGGAGTGGCGATCCAGGCCGACCTCGCCGACACCGAACGGGTGCTCAACGATCCACTGGTGACCGAGACGCTGGACTTCTCCCAACCCATCGGACTGCTCATGGTGTCGGTGCTGCACGTCGTTCCCGACAGCAACGACCCCTTCGGTGCCGTTGAACGCTACCGGGACGCGATGGTCCCGGGAAGCCACGTGGTCATCACCCACGGAACCGATGACCAGCGGGCCGACGAGATGCACGCCGCCCGCGAACTGTCCCACAAGACCGCCACGCCGGGCAGTCTGCGCAGTCACGGTGAGATCGAGGGCTTCTTCAGCGGGTACGAGCTGATCGATCCGGGCCTTGTCTGGGTCACGCAGTGGCGTCCCGAACCCCCGGACGAGTTGGGCCACCCCACCGAGTTGACCTTCTACGCCGGGGTGGGGCGCAAACCATGAGCGTGACAACGTTTGTCGACGCGTGGCTGAGAGCCTTGCGAGGCACGGTATACGTACCCATCACCCCGGCCGAACAGCGAGAGCTGTTGACCGGCCTCACTCGACGGATGGCCGAAACGCTGACCGCCGACCGGTTCGACGCGTTCCCCGGTTACGAGGTCGGCGTCGATCTGGTCAAACACGAGTTCGCGACGCCGGAAACCCTGGGACGCACGATAACCGTCATGCGCACCCAGCTGCCCACATTGGTGCCCAGCCTGGCCGATTCTCGGTTGACCGAGTTGATCGAGGCGTTGACCACCGGGTTCGCGGTGGCCATGAACGATCGCAGCCTGGACGGTCAGGAGGCGGTGCGCATGGCCGCGCTGTCGGCCCGCGACCGTGCCGAGCAGGCACTGCGCGACAGCGAGGCCCGGTTCCGCCACTTCGCCACGCATGACCAGTTGACCGGTCTGCCCAACCGAACCAGGTTCATCGAACGGCTGGCCGAGGTCGCCGGCGACGATGTCCAGTTGGCGGTGTGCAGTATCGATGTGGACCGGTTTCGGACCATCAACGACAGCCTGGGCCACGACATCGGCGATCAGGTGTTGAAGATCGCCGCCGACCGGCTGCGCCAGATGGCGGTGGGCTACTCCAGTGCCAGCTGTGAGGTGTTCCGGCTGGATCGCGACGAGTTCACCCTCCTGCTGACCGGAATCAGCACGCCCGAGGAAGCCGGGAAGATGGCCGACCTGGCGTTGAGCCTGCTCGCCGAGCCATTCCTGGTGGACGACAGCGAACTGCCGATCACCGCCAGCGCCGGTGTCATGGAAACCATCACCACGCGAGTCGAGCCGGGGGAGATCCTGCGCTCGGCCGAGATCGCGTTGCACTGGGCCAAGGCAGACGGCCAGGGACGCTGGCGGTTGTTCGAGCCGACCAGGAGCGCCGCCGACGCGGCCAAGTACCGGTTGTCGGCGGCGATGCCCGCGGCGTTGCGGCGCGGCGAGTTCACCTTGGCGTTTCAGCCGCTGGTCAACCTCACCGACGGTCGACTGGCCGGTGTGGAGGCGTTGGCGCGGTGGAACCACCCGGCGCGCGGGATTCTCGCGGCCGGGAAGTTCATCGGCCTGGCCGAGGACACCGGCCTGGTCGTCGCGATGGACGACTACCTGTTGGAGCAGGCGTGTCGGCAGGCCGAGCGATGGATTCACATGTCGTCGGAGCCGCCCTACGTCGGTGTCAACCTGGCCGCTCGCCAACTGCACCGCACCGGACTGGTCGGCTACGTCGCACAGGTGTTGACCAGCACCGGATTGCCGCCGGAGAACCTGCAACTGGAGATCACCGAGCACGCGGTCATCGGCACCGACGAACAGGCCGTCGACACGCTCACCCAGTTGGCCAGGTTGGGGGTGCGCATCGCAATCGACGACTTCGGCACCGGTTACTCCAACCTGGCGTGTCTGGGTGGACTGCCGCTGCATGCGTTGAAATTGGACGGTGCGTTCGCGCGCAACGAGACCAGTCGACCGACGACAGTGGACCGTGAGTTCGTCGCGACCCTTGTCAAGGTTGGGCACACACTGGATCTCCAGGTGATCGCCGAAGGAATCGAGACGTTGCGTCAGGCTCGCCGGATGCGCGACGCCGGTTGCGATCTGGGCCAGGGTTGGTTGTTCGGTGCCGCCGGACCGGCGGAGGATATCGACCGGCAGGTGCAGCAGGGCCGCTCCTGTCTGCTCGGCCCCGCCGCGCGACCGGAGGCGTACCGCCCCGAGCCCTACCCGGTCGCCTGAACCGAACGAACCGCCGCGACCACCTCAACCTCCAGTAGCGCTCCCGGGTGAAACAGCCGGGAGACCTCCACCGTGGTGCTGGTCGGGTGATATTCGCCGTGGTAGACCTTCCGCGCTGCGGCGTACTCGGCCAGTCGGTCCATATCGGTGAGGAATGTACGGATCTGAACCACATCGGAGAATGACGCACCGTGTGCGGCGAGGATTCGCTCGATCATGCCGAGCACCTGGTGAGACTGCGCGGTCATATCGTCCTCGCCGACCAGTGCGCCCGTCTCGTCGACGGCGATCTGGCCCGCGATGAACAGCAGCGCGCCGTCACCGCTGTCGACGCGCGCGACGTGTGAGTAGACCCCGGGAGGTGCCGGAACGGTGTCGGGGTTGTCGAAGGTGATGCGCATGGTGACCTTTCGGTGGGTTCCGGGATGGAGTGGTTGTCGCGGGTCTCGCTGTTCTGCGGGGGCGACCAGGTGTGCGCGTGGCGAAGGGCGACGGCACGCCGAACTCGGTGGCTCGGTAGGCACCGGGCCACCTCGGCTGAGGACGGGACGACCTTATGGGCTGTCTTTGAACCTCGTTCGTCGTGAGCGAGATCCAGGCGAGTGCATTCGCAAGGCGGAGAAGAGGTCCTGCATGCCGGCGCTTCTGAGGGAAGCACAGCGTAAGCAGGATCCGGCAACGCCGTGAGGTGCCGTCTGGACCTCGCGCAACAGAACAGCAGGTTTCAAGACAGTCTCTCAGGAACGGCGGGTGATGACCGCCAGATCGTGGGCGCCCAGGCCGGTCGCCGAGACGAGGTCGAGTTGCTCGGCCGCCGTCTCGGTGATGGGCAGGTCGGCCGCCGACAGCGCCAACCGGAGATCCTTGGCCGCCAACGCGACGGCGAACCGCGCGCCCTCGGCGTCGCGCCTGGCCAGGGTCTTCGACAGTGGGCCCGCGCTCAATATCCGGTCGGTGACCTCGGGCTCGATACCGAGTTTGTCGGCCAGCCGTTGCACCTCGGCCAGCACGCTGAGGGAGTTGATCATGGCCGTGTTGGCGACCAGTTTCGCGGCTGCGGCACTACCCACCGGTCCGACGTGTTTGACCGTCCCCAGTGGTTTGAGGGCGGCGGTCACCGTGGCGACCGCCGCCTCATCTCCGCCCGCCAGGATGGTGAGGCTGCCGGCCTCGATAGCGGGAACGCTTCCCAGCACGGGGGCGTCGACCAGTCGGACGTGATCGGGAAGCCGGCCGAGCAACTCGGCTACGGCTTGTGGCCCAATCGTCGATGTCTCCGCGATGACCGTCCCGTCGGTCAAGCCGCTCGCCGCCGCGGTCAGTATCCCGTTGACCGCCGCGCCATCCGTGAGCGCGGTGATTACCACCTCGGCACCGGCGACGGCTTCCGCGGGTGAGTCGTGGCTGGTGGCGCCCAGCTCGATGAGCGGCGTGAGGCGACCGTGGGTACGGTTCCACACCGACACATCGGTTCCCTGCGACAGCAGCCGTCGCGCCATCGCCGATCCCATGTGGCCGGTTCCCAGCACAGTGACTCGTGACATCGTTCCTCCTGGTTGCGGACTCCTCCAGGCTAAAGTCGAATAAGAGATTCCGCCAACGAATGTTTCGCATGTGATCCATGCGAGAAACGCATGGGAGGTAGCCGTGGAAACCGGATGGCTCGAAGTGTTCCGCGCCGTGGCCGACACCGGATCGTTCACCGCCGCCGCCGGTCAACTGGGGTACACCCAGTCGGCGGTGTCCCGTCAGATCGCCGCCCTGGAAACCGATCTGGGAGCCGTACTGTTCGATCGACTGCCGCGCGGTGCCAGGCTCACCGAGGCCGGTCGCCGCCTGATCGATCACACCGGCCCGGTACTGGACCGATTGGACACCGCCCGCCGGGAACTGTCCGACCTGCGGGACCTGTCGGCCGGACAACTGCGATTGGGCGCGTTCCCCACCGCCGACGCCGATCTGGTGCCCCGGGCGTTGGCCGAGTTCCGTGCCAGACACCCTGAGATCGAGGTCTTCCATCGAGACGGTCTGACCGCCGAACTCGTCGCCGCGCTCCGGTCCGGTGACCTGGATCTGGCCGTCATCAACGGTTACCCGGATCGGATAGCCACACTGGACGGAATTGAACTGGTCCACCTGTGGGATGAACCGATCCTGGTGGCGTTGCCTCCGGGCCACCGGATGGCGAATCGTCGCACCGTGCGACTCGCCGAGTTGGCCGGTGAAGACTGGATCGCCGCCAGCACCGACCCGCGCGAGACCCTGATCAGCGCGTTCCTGCGACAGGACTTCCGGCCCACCATCGCCTATACGATCGCCGACTGGACCGCCAAACTCGGATTCGTCGCCGCCGGCCTGGGGATCACACTGCTGCCGGCGCTGGGCGCGACCGGGGTGCGTCCGGATCTGCGACTGGTGTCGCTGCATCGAGACGACGCCCCGGTACGCGGCGTGTACGCCGGGACCGTCGGCTCCACAGACTCGGCTACCGCGTTCGTGCCGTATCTGCGGCGAGCGGTCAGAGTGTTGAACCGCGCGCTGTCCGAACGTCAACGCCAACCGGAGTAGCCGCCCTCACTCGGTCGGAGGGGTCATGCTGACGGTCACCTCCTGTGATCCGTCGCTGCGGAGGGCTTCGATGACGGGAGCGATCCGGTCGGCGAGGACTCGGCGGGGAAGCCCTCCGTCGGAAACCACTCTTTCGGAAACCAGTGTTCCAGAAACCACTGTGGAGGCGCGCCGCGTCCGGTGCGCTGACTCCACACGATGTAGCCGTCGGGCCGAACCAGCATCGTGGGCACCCGGTCCAGTTCCGGTCGCACCACCACGGTGTGTTCGGCCAGTTCCGGCGGCGGTCGCAGTCCACTGTCCTCGGACGCGATCAGCACGAACTGGCCGGATCGCAGCGCCTCGTACAGCCGCGGTGTCGCGCCGGTCAACCGCACATCCGGTGCCCGCGCCCCGATGTCGCCCGAGGTCCCGGGAAGCCTGGTGGCGATACCCGAGACTCTTCCGGCGGCACGCCGCCCGAAGAGGGGAATGTTCAGCGCCGCACCCATCGCGATGTTGCGCAACCACCGCGACGGCGCCCACCGGAGCGTCCCCAGCCGGAACAGCATTCCGCTGGCCCGCACCACATCCGCGCCGATCGGGTGGCGTTCGGCCTCATAGGAGTCGAGGAGGCCGGGCGGCGCCCAACCGTCGATCGTGGCGACGAGTTTCCAACTGAGGTTGGCCGCGTCCTGCATGCCGATGTTCATGCCCTGCCCGCCGGCCGGAGTGTGAACGTGTGCCGCGTCGCCGGCCAGAAAGACCCGTCCGGCGCGATAACGGGCCGCCTGACGTTCGTCGGAGTGGAATCGGGAGGTCCAGCGAACCTCGCTCATGCCGAAATCGGAGCCGAAGATCGAGATCAGCAGGTCACGCACCTCGGACTCGGTCACGGGTACATCATCGGGCCGGTCGTCACCGGCAGCGCGACAGATGACGCGGTGGTAGCCGTCGCCGAAGTCCGCGATGAACGCGAACCCGGCAGCGTTGGCGTTCACCTTCGGCACCTGCCGGGGTGGCGTGTCGAAGCGCACGTCGGCCAGGATCATGGCCGGAGCCGCCAGTTTTCCGTCGAACGGAATGCCGAGTTCCTCGCGCACCCTGCTGTGCGCGCCATCGGTGCCGACCACCCAGTCGGCGGTCTCCTCCACTTGGCCGTCGCCGTCCTCGACGGTGAGCCGAACAAGGTCGTCGTCCTGGGTTACTTCCACGACTCGGCGGCCGGACTTGATGGCGGCTCCGGATTCGATCGCGCGGCGGCGCAGTACCTCTTCGGTGCGGTATTGGGGTGTCACCAGTACGAAGGGGAACCGAGTCGGCAGTGTGGACATCTCGATGCCGAGCCGTTCGGTCAGTCCCACTCGTGAGACGGGCTTGCCCGACTCGATCAGGTCCTCGGCGATTCCTCGCATGTCGAGTACCTCCAGGGTGCGGGCGTGGACCGCGAACGCTCGGGTCAGATTGGACTCGCCGTCCCGCTTCTCCAGCACCGCGACATCGATTCCGGCTTGGGCAAGGTCTCCGGCGAGCAGCAGTCCGGTCGGCCCCGCGCCCACGATGACCACTTGGTGGTGTGGCATCTTCGCCTCCAAAAATTCAACGAGTGATGAATTAATTGAACACCCGAGATGCCCGCATCGTCAACCGAAACACGCCACCGACTGGACTCGACAGGCCGACAACCGTCATTAAGCACCGTCTTCAGTGCGGCGGATGTCAAGATTGGCCCAGCACAGGGGGAGGATGCCGTGCCCAAAGTGGCGAAGATCGTGGTGGGGCTGATCGAACGGGCTGTCCATGTCGGACAGGTTGAGCCCGACCGGGCGGCGGGAATGTTGGAGACGGTCCAGTCGGGCAAGACCATGCTGGCGTTCGACTTCCTCATCTCTCACCTCGATGACACCGATGTCGTGATCTCCCCGGACTACTTCGCCGACGTGGTGTTGGCGGCATACAAACTCGGAGTCTTCTCCGAACCCGATCCGGCCGATCTCGCCACCGACATGGACGCCAATCGCATCCTGCGAGCCACCATCGACCGTCTCGACGAAGGCGTCGACTACGACCTCGACGAACAGCCCCAGTGGCCCAGTGACACCTGAGGCCACCGCCTGTTTCGTAGGTGTGCGGTGACCTCGTTCGTGATGTTTCAGATGCGGGTTGGTCTGGGTCGGGCGAGCCGTGCGCCCCGCTGCGGCTGGTATGGCAGGTAGCCGCGTCCGTGGCAGCGTGAGCAGTCTTGTGGTGTGAGTCGGTAGAGCGGTTGTCCGTTGCGGGTGCCGATGTAGACGTCGGTGAGTTCGCGTCCGTCTCCGCAGCAGCGTCGGCAGCGGACGGTCGGTGTGGTGGTCGGGATGGACTCACGCCGGGCAGGTGCTTCCGCTGCGCCGCAGTGGTTTGCGGTGCCGGTGTCATTGGTCAGTCCTCGCATGGGCGTGTCTCCCCTCGGTGGTAGATCGTCAGGGCGGCGGTGATGATGGCGTTTCGCCAGTCGGGTGGGTTGTCGATCCAGCCGTCGGCCCATTCGGTGACGATGTGGACATCCGGATCGATGATGGTGACCATGACGGTGACCTCGTTTCGCCAGATCGTCCGGAGTTCGAGAATCCCGGGTTGTGGTGACACGAGTTCGAGTGGTTTGGCGGCTTCGTCGGGCTGGAAGATCCCGTAGGTGATCGGCCGTCGTGTCATGGCCTCGCCCCCGAGGTCGCGTGAGTTCCGGTGTCGGGGTCGGTGCGTCGGTTTGTTCCGGCGCGCGCGGAGACATTCGCGCAGCGTCAAGATGTCATGTTCAAAAACAACTCCACAGCGATGAAGTTCGTCTTTGGGCAGTCTGCACTGGCATATCTACG
>Ga0233365_1001213_pt1 | contig 11206 bp, 7 predicted proteins | sample ElkDunMinimDraft_27_FD_191535 | JGI IMG/M metagenome (GOLD analysis project Ga0233365, IMG submission 191535) | Fecal eukaryotic communites from dung pellets of Tule Elk in California, USA - Elk Dung C36 | ecosystem: Host-associated > Mammals > Digestive system > Large intestine > Fecal | place... | reverse complement strand
CCGGTCAGCCAGTTGTTGAACTCGTTGGTGGCGTGGTTGCCGCAGCTGTTCATCGCCGGGGTCATCATGGTGGTCGCCTTCGCCATAGCCAACACCGTGTTCGACCTGGTGTCCGGCACCATGTCGCGGGTTTCGTACGGGCGCCCGATGGCCCGGGCCGCTCAGGTCCTCATCATCGCGGTCGCCGCGATCGCCGCATTGAACCAGATCGGCATCGCCACCACCGTCACCACTCCGATCCTGATAGCGGGACTGGCCATGGTGGTCGGCGTGGTCGTCGTGGGCGTCGGAGGCGGCATGATCGCTCCGATGCGGGATCGCTGGGAGCGAATGCTGGGGGCCGCCGAAGCCGAGTCCGCCAAGCTCACGGCGGCTCGCAACGATCAGCAGTCCGGGCAGGAGTTCGGGCAGCCCAGCTATCGGTCGCCCACCTACGCCGAGACCGGCACCGGGCAGCCGCAGCAGTCGGCAGCCACCACTCAGCCCTCCTCAACGGAGGGACGCACGTCCGGCGAGCAGGGGCAGCCACCGCCGCCGATGTGATCGAACGTTGTTCCCCGATGGAGGTGCGTTACGGGGGTACGCACCTCCATCTTTCATGTCGTCACCCCTTCGACGGTTCCAACCGCACCACGATCGCCTTGGATACGGGGGTGTTGGACCGTTTCGCCGTGGCCGCCAACGCGACCAGCGGGTTGGCCTCCGGGAAGTAGGTCGCCGCGCAACCGGCGGCTATCGGGTAGGGCACCACACGGAATCGTTCGGCTCGCCGTTCCACCCCGTCGGGCCACTCGCTCACCAGGTCGACGTGGTCGTCGGGCTCGATGCCGAGGTCGGCCAGGTCATCCGGATTGCAGAACACGACCCGGCGGCCACCCTTGATGCCCCGATAGCGGTCGTCGAGACCGTAGATAGTGGTGTTGTACTGGTCGTGGCTTCGCAGTGACTGCAACAGAAGCCGCCCCGGTGGCGCTTCCAGCGCGGTGGGCTGGTTGCGACTGAATCGGGCCTTTCCGTCGGGGGTGACGAACTCGCGTCGATCCCGTGGCGGGTGGGGGAGTGTGAATCCGTTGCCTCGAACCCGGTGCTCGTAGTCGGCGAAGCCGGGTATCACCGCCGCGATGCGCTGCCGCACCGCCCGATAGTCGTCCTCGAACTCACGCCACGGCAACGTGTCCCCCAACAGGGCCTTGCCCAGGCGACTGACCAGAGCGACCTCACTGAGCAGATACGGCGACACCGGTTTGAGTCGACCTCGCGACGAGTGAACACAGCTCATGGAGTCCTCGACCGTCACGAACTGGGCTCCGGCGGCCTGATTGTCCACTTCGGTTCGTCCCAGCACCGGCAGGATCAGACCGGTGCGGCCGGGAACCACATGGGACCGATTCAGCGTGGTCGAGATGTGAACCGTGAGGTCCTGTTCCCGCAGCGCGGCCTCAGTGACGGTGGTGTCGGGGCTGGCCGCGGCGAAGTTGCCGCCCAGGCCGATGAAGACCCTCGCGCTTCGCCGCCGCATGGCCTCGATCGCGGCGACGGCGTGAAAACCCGGCTTGGTGGGTACGTCGATGCCGAACTCGGATTCGAGCGCCGGAATCCAGGGCGGGGGAACCTCCCAGATGCCCATCGTGCGGTCGCCCTGCACATTGCTGTGCCCACGAACCGGGCACAGACCAGCGCCGGGCTTTCCGATCATGCCGCGCAACAGTTGCACGTTCACGATCTCCTGGATCGTGGCGACCGCTTCGGTGTGCTGAGTCAGTCCCATCGCCCAGCACACGATGGTGGCGTCGCTGTCGGCGAACCGTTCGGCCGCCGTCTCGATCTCCTCGCGGGTCAATCCGGTGGCCGCGACGGTGAAGTCCCAGTCCACAGTGCTGTCGGCGTACTCGTCGTAACCGCTGGTGTATTCGGCGATGAACGCGGTGTCGATGGCGCCCTTCTGCCGCAACAACGCGCCGATGGCCGTGAAGAGCGCGTGGTCGCCGCCCAGCTTGATGCGCAGGAACTGGTCGGCCAGCGCCGTTCCGCCTCCGACGACGCCGCGAGCGGTCTGCGGGTTCTTGAAGTTCAGCAGGCCCGCTTCGGGCATCGGATTGATCGCGAGGATGCTCGCGCCGTTCTTCTTCGCCTTCTCCAGCGCGGCAAGCATTCGCGGATGATTCGTGCCGGGGTTCTGGCCGACGACGACCAGTAGGTCGGCCTGGTGAATATCGTCCAGTGTGACCGACCCCTTGCCGATTCCGATCGTCTCCGACAGTGCCACACCGGAGGATTCGTGGCAGTAGTTGGAGCAGTCGGGCAGGTTGTTGGTCCCGAATGCCCGCGCCAGCAACTGATAGCAGAACGCGGCCTCGTTCGAGGTACGGCCGCTGGTGTAGAAGACGGCCTGATCGGGATGGTCGAGACCGGTCAACTGCTCGGCGATCAACGCGATGGCGTCATTCCATGAGATCGCCTCGTAGTTGTCGGAGTCGGGACGGCGAACCATCGGCCGACTGATTCGGCCGGCCTTGCCGAGTCGGTGGTTGGTCCACGTCGCCAGCTCCGAGATCGGGTGCTCGGCGAAGAACCGCACGTCGGCCTGGTTAAGAGTGGCCTCCTCGGCGATCGCCTTGGCACCGTTCTCACAGAACTCGGCGGTGGAGCGGTGTTCCGGTTCCGGCCACGCGCAACCGGGGCAGTCGAAACCGTCGGCCTGGTTGACGCGCAGCAACGCCCGGGCGCCTCGGGTCACTCCGGGTTTGCCGAGGGCGTACCGCAGACCGGTGACGACGCCGGGAATCCCGGCCGCGGTGCGTTTCGGCGAGGAGACGGACGGATCATCGTGCTCGGACATGGACCTGGGCCTTTCCGGTGGCGGACAGGCGTCAAGTATGGCGGACATTGCGGATGCGTCCAGTGAGGCTCATCTGACACCATGTATATATGGGCATCGACATTACGCCGGTCTGGGTGGTCCTGGGGGTATCGATCGGCGGTGCCTTCCTCATCGGTCTCACGCGCATGGTGTTGAGTCGAATGTGGAGCCGCCGCAATCGGATCACCACCTACATGAAGCTGGTCTACCGGCCCACGCAGTTGTTCGCGGCGCTGTTGGCGGCGCGCCTGAGTCTCCTGTTCATCGATGTCACCGAGCTCCACATCGATACCGGGCATTGGGTGACACTCGGGCTGTTCGCCAGTGGTGCCTGGCTGATCACCCGACTGCTGCGGATGATCCGAGTTTCCGCCGAACGTGGCGCCGACGACGACGAACCCGCGGACATCGAGATGCGTCGCCGCCGCACCCAATCGGTGATCGTCTATCGCGTCGGCAGCGGCATCACCTGGATCGTGGCGTTCGCGGCCGGGATGCTCACCTTCCCGGAGGCGCGAAGTTTCGGTACCGGTCTGCTGGCCTCGGCCGGCGTTGTCGGCGCCATCATGGGTCTGGCGGCCCAGTCGCTGCTCAAGGACGCGTTCGCGGGGGTGCGGCTTGCGTTCGGGGACGCGCTGCGCCTGGGCGACATCGTTGTGGTGGAGGGAGAGTGGGGAAAGGTCGAGAAGATCGCGTTGACCTATGTGGTCATACGTATCTGGGACAAGCGCTGCCTGATCCTGCCCAGCTCGTTCTTCGCCACGACGCCCTTCTCCAACTGGACCATCGGTTCGATGAACCTCACCACCGTCGTGATGCTCGATGTGGACTGGCGGTTCCCGGTCGCCGAGGCCCGTGAGGAACTGGCGCGCATCACCTCGGCCAGTCCACACTGGGATGGCCGGTCTCGGCACATCCAGGTCACCGACGCGGTCGGTCCGTACCTGCGGATTCGCGCGACCGCTTCGGCTCCCGACGCCGACAGCTGGTGGTCGTTGCAGTGTGAGATCCGCGAGGGACTCACCGGCTGGGTGGCGCGCCATCATCCCGAATGCGTCCCCACGATGCGACTGTCACCCGATCCGGTTCCGCCGGGGCCGCCACCGAGCACGCCCCCGATCGTCGAGCGGTCCTCGGAGGAGATCGTCGAGTCGACACCGATCGACCCGCCTCGGCCCCGTCGAGCCGACGGCGCTCCCACCGTGACGGTGACCGGCCAACCCGATCGACGTGAGGCTTCGGACGCGGTATGGACCGACCCGGGAGGGGGTGGGTAATGTCAGCCGGTGTGGATGAGTACGCGTCTGACCTAACCGCCAAAGTCGCCGCTGCCTGGCGAGACTTCACCAGCGCGCTGGCTGTCGCACTGCCGACCCTGCCGGTGGGCGCCGATCTCGCGTTGATGCTGGACCCGACCGCCTCGGGCACCGGCAACGCGGTGTACGACGTGTCGTTGACCGTTCCGGCGGAGGGACAGATCCGAGCCGACGCCACGTCCAACGCGACCCTTCCCCTGGCGGCGCAACTGGGACGGACCGCGGTCGGCCAACTGGTGGCCCTGGGCTGGCAGCCGCCGGGAGTGTTGGAGGGCACCGGACAGCGGTTCGGCCTGCACACCGACACCGACACCTCGACCGAGCTGGCGACGATCGTGGCTCGCACCCTGCGCGATGTCTACGGCGCACCGCACCCGGCGTTTCTCACCTACGACTATCAACCAATGGACGGCGACGCGTCCCCGCTGGTGTTGGCCCCGGCCAGACCGGTGACCGGCGACGAGGACGAGGACGACGCCGGTGAAGAGGAACTCCCACACACCACCTCGGGTCCACTGGCCGAGGTCGTAGCGACGGTTGTCGCCGCGATGCAGCACACCACACCGTCTCACCTGGCCATCGACGACGATCACGAGATCAGCCTGCGAGCCGGGTCGGCGATGGTGTTCATCAAGCCGACCGAGCGTCCGGCGGTGGTCGACGTGTACTCGCCGCTGCTGACCGAGGTCGAGACCAATGAGCGACTGTTCCGAGAGTTGTCGGAGCTGACCCGTCGCCTTCCCATCGGTCGCCTCTACCACTCCGAGGGCACGATCTGGGCGTCGGTTCCGGTGTACGGGCGGGATTTCCAGCCGTCACATCTCATGTTGGCGGTGCAGTCGATGACCCGGTTGGCCGACGACCTCGACGATCGACTTCAGGATAAGTTCGGCGGTCGTCGGTTCTTCGACACCAAGACCACCACCCGCGACGACCCGGAGGACACGCCCCCGATGGGCATGTACCTGTAACCGTCGGCGTTCCCGGTCGAACCAGTCGCGACTCTTCCCTGTGGACAAGGAGGGTGCGTTCACATTCGAACCGGACCCGACCGACTACCGCTGCGAACAGTTCGGCCACCGAGAACTCCTGCGGTCCCGACTGGGCCGCCGTGTAAGTTGCGGCTCGAGGCATGCCAGGTCCAGCCGAGCCGAATCCATGGCGTCACCATCGACCAGGAGACTGCCGTCGGGCTGGGCGATAGCCGCTGCTGGCCGTGGCGCGGAGCCCTCGAACATCAGTGCACCGACACGACCGTCGGTGCGAGACCCTCGTGATGTGCCAAGCGCCGATGCCGAGGGCAACTAGTAGGGGATCCGGCATGGGACAGCAGTATCCCGATCACACCGAAGACAGGCACGACATCGTCGGCCGAACCCCTTGCGCGCGTGGACCTCAGGATCGGTTGAGGAACTTCGCCATGCGGTCCCTCTTCTCGTCGGAGTCGAACAGCAGCGCCTGAGCCGCCAGCTCCACATGTGGATGAGCGGCATCCCCGGCGTTGACCGCCAGCTTCGTAAGGCGCAACGCCATCGGCGCGGCCTTGGCGATGTCGTCGAGCATCCCGGTGGCGTGTGGCAGTAGCTCCTCGGGCTCGACGACCGCGCTCACCAGGCCGGCGCGCAGCGCCTCCTCGGCGGGCAGCCGTCGACCGGTGAACAACAGCTCCTTGGCCAGGCTCTCGCCGACCAGCGCGGGAAGACGCCAGGTCGCACCGGCCCCGGCCAGAATGCCCAGCCGGGCCTCCGGTTGACCGAAGAAGCTGCGCGTCGAGCAGATGCGAATGTCGCACGCATACGCCAGTTCGGCGCCACCGCCCAGCGCCGGACCGTCGATGGCCGCCACAGTGGGCATCGGAAGTGACCGAATCCGTTGAAACAGGCCGGAGTTGATGGCGCGCAACGCATCACCCGAGGTGCGGTCGCGCAACTGTCCGATGTCGGCACCGGCGGCGAACGTACCGTCAGTGCCGCCGGTCAGCAGCATCGGCAGCGGGTGCCGTTCCAGCTCACCGCATACCGCGTGCAGTTCATCCACCATGGATTGATCGATGGCGTTGCGTTTGCTGGGGCGGTTCAACACCACCGTCACCCGGTCGGTCGCCCGCGTCACGATCAGCGATTCAAAGTCCATCAGGTCACCTTCTGTCCGCCGTGCCAACGGTAAAAGCCTTCGCCGGTCTTCTTGCCGAGCTTTCCGGCCTCGACCATCTCGATCAGCAGGCGCGGCGGTGCGAAGCGGTCCCCATACGCCGCCTGGAGGGTCCGCGCGATGTCCAACCGGACGTCGAGGCCGACGACGTCGGTCAACTCCAACGGCCCCATCGGATGCCGGTAACCCAGCGACATGGCCTTGTCGATGTCGGCGGCCGAGGCGACACCGGATTCGACCATGCGGATCGCCTCCAGACCCAACGCGTTGCCCAGCCGCGATGTCGCGAACCCCGGAGCGTCCCGCACCACGATCGGCTCCTTGCCGAGCCGTTCCGCGATCGCCAGGGCGGCCGCTTGCGACTGCGATGACGTCTGGTCGCCGACCACGATCTCCAGCAGGGCCATCGCGTACACCGGGTTGAAGAAGTGCAGGCCGATGAATCGTTCGGGGGCGTCGAGCGATTGAGCCAGTTCCGAGATCGAGATGCTGGAGGTGTTGGAGGCCAACAGTTTCGGGGCACGCTGTTGCGCCGCGGCGAGAATTCCGCGCTTCAGGTCCAGTCGTTCCGGTACCGCCTCGACGATGACCGCCGCGCCTTCGGGGGCTTCGGCGACGTTCGGCAGCGACGTCACCTGATCTCGAACCCGAGTGGCGGTGCCGGGTTCGACCCGCCCGCGATCCTCGGCGGCCTCCGCCCACCGGCCGATCCGATCCAGAGCCGCCGCCGCGCGCTCGTCATCGACCTCACACAGCGAAACCTGATAGTCGGCCAGCGCGGCCACATAGGCGATGCCGGCACCCATGGTTCCGCCGCCGACGACAACGAACTGTTCGGGCATGTTGACCTTCCTCACCGTTGAGTGCGCCATCACGGTACCGGCTTCGGCGGCGCTGTCGGCACACCGTCGCCGCCGAAGACCTTCACCGGCTCGTCGGTCAGTCGAAGAGTGATGTTCACCCATTGGCAAACACTTGCCGGTACGGCGGGGGAGGTCTAGCGTGGCCCGGCGTGGATCCCCTCGCGATCGCCCTCGTGGGCGCTGCCGCCGTCTGCCACGCCGTCTGGAACCTCTACGCCAAACGCGCCGCGGACGGCGGGACCGTTTTCGTGTGGCTCAACAGTGCCGCGTCGGCGGTCATCTACCTGCCGTTGGTGCTGATCATCGTCATCATCTACCCACCACAGTGGTCGTGGATGCTGCCGGTGGCGGTGCTCGTCACCGGGGTGCTACACCTGGGCTACTCGGTCGTCCTCCAGCGCGGATATCAACACGGGGACATGTCGGTCGTCTATCCACTGGCGCGCGGAACCGGCCCCGCGCTGTCGGTGACCTTCGCCATAGTCGTCTTCGGCGAACGTCCCGGAATCCTCGGAATGATCGGCGCGCTGGGCGTCGTCGGAGGAATTCTCATCATCGGCCTGGGGCGCGCCAGCGGAACCAAACTCTCGGCGGGAGTCTTCTACGGTCTGATCACCGGCGTTCTCATCGCCAGTTACACCGTCTGGGACGCCTGGGCGGTCGGCCCGCTGGCGATTTCCCCGATTCTCTACGACTGGGGGAGCAACCTGACCCGCAGCGCGATGCTGACGCCCTACTCGCTGCGCCGCAAGGCCGAGATCAAGCGGGTGTGGAACACCCACCGCACCGCGATCCTCGTCGTGGCGACGATCGCTCCCGCCGCGTACATCCTGGTTCTGTTCGCCTATCGGTACGCGCCCGTGAGTCTCGTCGCGCCCGCGCGTGAACTCAGCATCGTCATCGGCAGTCTCTTCGCGTGGCTGTTGTTGCGTGAGCCCCAGGCCGGCCGACGCATCACCGGCGCGTTCGTGGTGCTTTTGGGGGTAGTCGCGCTGGCAGCGACCCGATGACCGTCAGAGTCGACCCCCCGTATCGGCGCATTGAACGGCATCACGTATGCTTTCCAAGCCTCCGAACGGCGCGCAGACGGTGGCAGCGAGGTTGATATGACATGACAGTCCGGTAGGACGGTATGGCATGATGACCTAGCGCCCCCATCGTCTAGTGGCCTAGGACGCCGCCCTTTCAAGGCGGTAGCACGGGTTCGAATCCCGTTGGGGGTACGAGTACAATCGGTGAAGTCTTCGGACGACATCAACAAGCAAGGTCCTGTGGAGCAGTTGGAGTGCTCGCCGCCCTGTCAAGGCGGAGGCCGCGGGTTCAAGTCCCGTCAGGACCGCCAGTAATACCGTGAGAACCGGTTCCGGAAACGGAGCCGGTTTTTTCGTGCTCGCATCACTCGACCTTCGGTGATCGTGTGACTCGCCGTCGCTTGCCCACACGGGGATGATCGGTCATCCGACCGATTCGGTTCTCCTTGTCGCTCAGCGATCCCGCACGATCGGGGTGCGGATCAGGTGGAGACTCTGTTGGGGTGGTCCTCGGCGGTTGCCTCGTCCTGCTCGGCGACTACTTGCGACGTGCGTCGTGAGCGTCTGGGCAGGCTGATGAACGCCGGTGTCGAGCTTTCATCGATGTACAACCGGCTGGCCGGGGGCTGATCGACGCGGTGCGGCCCGGTGACCCGGTCGAGGAGTTGCTTCACGGCAGGGCCGAACGTGATGAGGTGGCGACGCGTTTCTTCATGACCCCGGTGAGTGATTCGGTTCGCGTCCCGGCGATTGATCAACGCGTACCTGAGCCTTCGCAACTGTGCGCCGGGAGCCACCGAGCAGTGGGAGCGGGCGTGCCGCGACCATGGTGCCGCGCTGCGCGATCTTGAGTCGGCGGTCCGTCGTGAGCTGATTCGGGGCGGACGAGCTCCGTCCTGAATCGATCAGCGCGCCGAAGAGGTGCGAGCGTTGATTTCGACTTTTTGTTCCGGTCGGCAGCGGGTTCATCCAGTCTCCACCCGGCGGTCCGGAATTCGCGGGCGAGTCCGGTCCTTTGAGGTGTTTTGAGCGCGGCGGTCAGTTTGACTGTGCCTGAACGATTCCGGCGCACGCTGCCGGATCGCTCGATTCAGTGACGGATTCTCCCAGAGAATCTCTTACCATAAGCATTGCAATATTACAATCCGTCGATCATTCGATGGCTATCCTCCGTTCGTCGGTGTCGGTAAAACGTTTTGCCTGTGAGGCTGTCAGACGTATAGATCTATAACTGGCCCCGCCGGGGTCACACCAGAAAGGACCAGACGCTCACATGCTGACAAGAAAGGGCGCCGCGATCCTGACCGGGATCGTCGTGGGCGCCTCAGCGGCGTTGGGATCGGTGGCCTTCGCGTACGCCGAGCCCACCGACGCTCCGGCCGATTATTACAACGGCACAGAAGGCCTCACCGGTGACGCGCTGAAAACGGCGCTGCACGACATCATCGATGATCACAACGCCTTGTCCTACAGCCAGGTCAAGACCGCGATCGCCGACACCGATGCCGACCCGAACAACGCCGGCAACATCATCCTGATGTACTCGGGCGTCTCGGAACCGTATAGCAGCGGCAGCTGGAACCGGGAACACACGTGGGCCAAGAGCCACGGCGACTTCGGTACTGCGGTCGGCCCCGGCACCGACCTGCATCACCTGCGTCCCACTCTGATCGACGTCAACTCACGGCGGAGCAACCTCGACTTCGACAACGGTGGCCAAGAGGTGCCCAACGCACCCGGCAACTACTACGACGGTGACTCCTTCGAGCCCCGCGACGCGGTCAAGGGCGACGTCGCTCGGATGCTCTTCTACATGGCGGTTCGCTGGGAAGGCGACGACTCGTTCGCCGACCTTGAGCTCAACGAGCAGGTCAACAACGGCAAGGCGCCCTACCACGGCAAACTGTCGGTGCTGATGGAGTGGTCCAAGCAGGACCCGCCGGACGCGTTCGAGAAGAACCGCAACGACGTCATCTTCGACTACCAGAACAACCGCAACCCGTTCATCGACCACCCCGAGTGGGTCGACGCGGTCTGGGGTGACGGTGAGAACCCGGACCCCGGGCCGGACCCGGACCCGGATCCAGACCCGGACCCGGATCCAACCGACCCGCCGGCCAGCTGCGACGCGGCGAGCGACGGACCGGTCACCCTGACCGACAACGGGATCACCACCGCCGACATCACGGTCAGCGGTTGTGACGCCGATGCGTTGGCCAACAGCAGCATCGATGTGGACATCACACATCCCGCCAGCGGTGAACTGTCGATCTACCTGTACGCGCCTGACGGCAGCCACTACGTCCTCAAGCGCAACGGCGGCTCCGGCGCCGACCTCGCCGAGACCTACAGTGTCGACCTGTCCGGTGAGTCCGCCAACGGCACCTGGACGTTGAGCGTCAAGGACTACGCCAGCGGCAACACCGGAACCATCAATCAGTGGGCGGTCAGCCTGTCCTAGTTTCTTCTCCTCGTCCCGGTCACCTGGTTCGGGTGACCGGGACGAATCCGTGTGTGGGTACCCGAACGAGCCCAGCCACGAGGTACCTGCGGGGCCATGCCGTGGCACAGAGCGGCCTTATGCTGGATCGGTGACCGAAATAGACGAACAGGGCCGCCCCGAGCCGCCGATGCTCGCCAACGAGCTCGATACCCTCCTGGGCTTTCTGGAGTTCCAGCGGGCGACCTTCGTCTGGAAGACCTCCGGACTCGACGCGGCGGGGTTGAACGTGTCGGTGGCGGCCTCGAGCATGACTCTGGGCGGCTTGCTGAAGCACCTGTCGTTCGTTGAGGACTACTGGTTCTCGGTGCGGTTGTTCAACCGTCGGCCGCAGCCGCCGTGGGACTCCGACGAGGCCCGCGACCCGGAGTGGGAATGGCGCTCGGCGGCCGACGACGCTCCCGAGCAACTGCGCCGCCGGTGGGAGCAATCGGTGGTGCGGTCCCGAGAGCGCGTCACCGAGGCACTGACCGGCGACGGACCTG
>Ga0233365_1001212_pt1 | contig 11208 bp, 11 predicted proteins | sample ElkDunMinimDraft_27_FD_191535 | JGI IMG/M metagenome (GOLD analysis project Ga0233365, IMG submission 191535) | Fecal eukaryotic communites from dung pellets of Tule Elk in California, USA - Elk Dung C36 | ecosystem: Host-associated > Mammals > Digestive system > Large intestine > Fecal | place... | reverse complement strand
CTTGATGATGTCGCGAACCCGCTTCAATCCTTGGGCCGAGGATGTCAACAACTGCGGCAGGTGTTCACGAAACCAAGGCAGATCGCATTCTTCCCGCAACCGCGCGATCTCGGCGAGCAGGTCCGGCGGGGCGGCTTGCAGATATTCCGCCGCCTGTTCGTACTGCTCCAGCAGGCCGACCAACAGCCCCAAGTCGCGTTGCAGCACGGCCAGATTGTTGGTGACAAACGCAACCGGGTTATTGATTTCGTGCGCCATTCCCGCCGCCAGTTGGCCGATTCCCGCCAGCTTCTCGCTCTCCACCAGCGCTGCCTGGGCTTCGCGCAACTGACGGTTTTGCTCCGCTAGCGCCCGCTCCAGGCGAATGATCCGTTCGCCTTCTCGGAGCCGTACCCGCAGCTCTTCAGGGTCACACGGTTTGACCAGAAAATCATCGGCCCCCGCTTCCATCGCGGTCACCAGGTCCTCGGTCTCCGTCTTGGCGGTCAGCAGGATCAGGTAGCAGTACTCGGCTCGGCCCGAATTGCGAATCCGCCGAATCAGTTCCAGCCCATCCACCTCGGGCATCACCCAGTCGGTCAGCACCAGCGGAATCGATTCTCCCTGAAACCGTTGCCACGCTTGCTGGCCATCGACCGCCTCGACAACGTCGTAATTCCAGGACTGCAACTGCGCCACCAGCAGTTTGCGCATCACCAGGCTGTCTTCGGCGAGCAAAACTTTCATAACGGCTCAACGAGAGGACAGGGCCGAGCGAAGGGAAGGGCACGCGAGCAGGCGCCTCGACCGGCTGCGCAGTCTAAAGGACGCGACTGGCGGCAGGCAACCACGGCGCGGGCTCAACGTTACACGTTGCAGGAGCCTTCTCATCCCGCAGGGAAACAAGCGATTACCTGGAGGCAAGCACAGCGAACAGCGCCGGAATGCTCATCGTCAAGCGGTTTTAGGGTGGCACGCTCAGAGCCCCAGCGATGGGCGTGGTCTTCTGAAACGGTTACCGAGTCGACGCGACATTCCATGGTTGCCCTGAAGCACGCCCTTCGTTCCTCAGGGACGTGCCACCCAGAGGATCAGCGTCCACTCCAAAGTGATGAGCCACGAAATTCGCGGAGAAATCCTTTAAGAGGTGCTAACCCACTTTGCCAGCGGTCACCTTTGAACCACTGGTTGGGTGGCGCGCAAACAGATAGCAGCCCGCAACTGCCACGGTTGCGCAGAACACCAACCGGCCGATGAACCAACCGACCTGGCCCGTGCTTAAGTCGACAAAATAGCCCCAAATCGCCGCCACCATCAATGCGATCGCAACCGAGCGAATCATGGTCATGTGTAGGTCCTCCGTTGAAACCGAACCATTCTACTGCTCGCATGAAGCAAGTGGAAACTGGGTGCTGGAGTGCCAACCGGGCCTGCGGCCAGCCAGCGAGCGGTTACTGGCCTGTCTGATCCGCTGGCGCCCCCGTCTTGCCGACAAGTGCATGGTTATGGCGTCTGCCGCTTCACCAGTGCGAGCCTAGAAGCGTGATTTTGCAATCCGTATGCTGCCAGCCGCCCCGCGAACGTGTGGGCGCGCAAACGCATCGCCGACTTGTCGCTGATCTCCCAGCAGCAGTTGGCGGTCAGGCAGTAGCCGGCTTGAACGACCAGCGGGCGAGCACGCGGTGCCCGCGCGGCGCAGATCCGCAGCACGTCGTGCAAGGTCAGCTCGTCACCGGTGACGCCAGGCAATTGCCGACTTGGCTGGACGAACAAGCTGTTCAGTAACTGGGTCAAACGTTGCATGCGACGGCCTCCTGAAGCGATGTACGACGAGGCGTGAGCGGCACTTCCACCCACGCCGGCGTTATCCTAGGAAGGTCGCTTAAAGCCAACGTGAGCGATTTCTAAAATCGACTTTATGTTCACAGGAAGCTAGTAGCGGCGGCGATAGAATGCCTGCTGTGGGTTACACCGCGGCATCCCTGCCGGCCCGGTTCAGACAATCCTGTGCGGGAGATTTCGTGTGAGCAGTCGGATTTTGGTGATCGAAGATGAACCGCAGATCGCCGATTTTTTGACGCGAGGCCTGCGCGAAGAAGGTTATCACGTCGAACACGCCGCCGATGGACAAACGGCTTGGCACCGGTTGCAGTTGGACCCTTGGGACCTGATTCTGCTCGACTGGTGGCTACCCGGGTGCGATGGCCTGCAGCTGCTGCAGCGGTTCAGGCAGACCAACCGCGTCACGCCCGTCCTGTTTCTCACCGCTCGCGATGCCGTGACGCAGCGCGTGGCAGGACTGGACGCCGGTGCCGACGATTACCTCACCAAGCCCTTTGCGTTCGAGGAACTGCTCGCCCGCGTGCGGGCGCTGCTGCGGCGTCCCAGCCAACGGGACGGAGTCAGCCTCCAGTGGGAAGATCTTCGCATCGACCTGGAAACCCAGCGCGCTAGCCGCGGTGGCCACGCACTGGACCTGACCGCCAAAGAACTGTCGCTCCTGATCTTTTTCCTACGCCACCCGCGCAAAGTCCTCTCCCGCACTCGAATCTATCAAACGGTGTGGGATGAAAACTTTGATGGCTTTTCAAATACCTTAGAAGTTCACATCAAAGAACTTCGGCGGAAACTGGAAACGCATGGACCGCGAGTGATTCAAACCCGTCGCGGACGAGGATATGTGCTGGAGCGTGAAACGGCTGAGGAAGGCGAACTGTGAAGCTGGTCAATCGCGTTTCCGTCTTCTTCTTAGCAGCGTTGGCGGTTGTCCTGGTTGTCTATTCCATCAGCTTCTATGTAATGGTTCGCAGTCGGCTGGTGCAGCAGTTTGAACAAGAATTATATGCCGCCCTGAACGCGCTGATCGCTGCGGTCGAAGTCGAGCCGGAAGAAGTCAAATGGCAACCGCTAGAGCATATCATTGCCCTAGGAGCCGTTCAGGGGCCTGAGGAAGTGCGCTGGGTAGTGATCGGGGACGGCCATCAAGTGGTTGAACAGTCACGCAATGCGTCGGCTGATTTGGTTGCTCAGGCGAAGGAAATCGCCTCGCGTTCAGCGGACAATGGCCAGCGTCAGGTGCTTGTCACCAGCGGCGACTGGCATGTTCTTCATCAGCGACTGGTTGCTCCGACACCCGTGCGCAGCGAACGAGAACTGGACGAATTTGATGAACTAGTGGTGGTCGCGGCGCATTCCGCTGCGCCCTTAAATGCCGACCTCCAGCGTTTGTTGCTGTTGGTATCCATGCTCCCGCTGGGGGCCTGGTTGATCGCCGCCGCGGCCGGCCATTGGTTCTGCCGGCGGGCGTTGCAACCGGTGCTGAACATGGCGCAGCAAGCCCGCTCGATGACCGGCGCCGACTTTCATTCACGGTTGCCGGTGTCCGACACGCAGGACGAATTGTCGGAGTTGGCAGTGGCCTTCAACACTTTGCTCGATCGCCAGCACCGCGCCTTTGAACAGCAGCAGCGGTTTACCGGTGATGCAGCACACGAATTGCGCACGCCGCTGACCGTGCTGCTGGGGCAGATCGAGGTCAGCTTGCGGCGCCCGCGATCACCCGAGCAATACGCGGAGACGCTTGCCTTGCTACGCGATCAGACGGTGCAGTTGCAGCGCATTGTCGAATCGCTGTTGTTTCTGGCTCGCGCCGACGAGGACGCGGTGCTACCCGACAGCGAAACAGTGGCACTGGATCAGTGGCTGCCGAGTTATCTGCACCGCTGGGACGCCCATCCGCGGCGGGCTGACATCGGTCTGCATGGCGGCTGCCCTGGAGGTTGCCCGATCCGCGCGTCGACGGCGCTGCTGGCTCGGTTGCTCGACAACCTGATCGAAAACGCGTTGAAGTACAGCGAACCGGGCTCTCCGGTCGAGGTGAGTCTGACCGGAAATGCGACGGAAGCGATCGTGTCCGTGGAGGACCATGGCCGCGGCATCGCCAGCGACGACCAAGCCGCGATCTTCCAGCCGTTTTTCCGCTCCCGTGCCGCGCGCAACGCCGGCGTTGCGGGCGCCGGTCTGGGCCTGGCCATCGCCGCGCGCATTGCCACCGCCTCAGGCGGCCGGCTCGACTGCACCAGCGAACTGGATCGTGGCAGTCGTTTCACGCTCCGACTGCCGCTGGTCACCCGAGTGAGCGTTGACGAGGTGTGAACCTTGAGGTATCGACAAAAGACGCCCGACCACTTTTAGTCTCCAGCCCGATTCATAGCCGCTTTCGTTTGGATGCTTTTTCGATATAAGCTGCCGCATCCGGCGTTTTGCAGTTGGTCAACCCATGGTCGACCTTGACTTTGCCGATGCGTTTGGCAGTTTCAATCGCCTCAGCGCGCAGTGCGAGCTTGAAAACTCCGATTGCGATGCCGGCGCCATTCATTGCATATCGCACCCAGTTCGGCGACTGGTGAAGTTGCTGTTCAATTGTCGTCAGGATCTTCCTAGCGTTTTCATCCGAAATCGACTCAGGATCATTCCTCAGCCGAGCTCCCAAGATGTAATACGCCAGTTCGCGTGGAAACTCGTCCTTGGACGTCATCCAGTCCCACATCAGAGTGTCGGCAATGGGGCTGCAAGCGAAAAAATCGGCCAGGTAGCTGCCGAGAAAGCGGACAGGACCAGCTTGGATCAGTGCCTCCGCGTCAGCGCGCGAGAGCTTTGCGGGGTCGGCGATCAACAGGGCCAAAATCCGCGCTTCAGCGTTACCGGCGCTCCAAAGTTCCATCGCCAACGCGTGGTCGACCTTGAGCTTCTTCTTGAGCTTCTGCAGCTCCGACGTGAGCACACCAAATACATCATCGCCTGAGCCATGGCGTTTGTAGATCGCCGCGGTCTGCGGCTTCCCCAACGCCTTAAGCGCCGCTAAAACTGCGTCAGCGTTCATTGAGTCGTTTTCCATCGTCGAGTTTTCGTACACGCCCCGCAGTCGGTCACAAACATGCCGCGACGCTCACTGCAGTTGGTTCTTCCGGGATTTTTGTGGTTCATGAGATGAGAGAATGCCGGGCCAGCGGGTGGCACGTCCCTGAGGAACGAAGGGCGTGCTGGTGGGAACGGCGTGGCCACCACAGCATAGCGTCGTTCGAGAATTTCACACTGGCCGCTCACGCCCATCGCCGGGGCTCTGAGCGTGCCACCCAAACGATTTCTCCGCCCGGTTACCCGCCACGAAAATCCCGGTAGAACCCTGCAGTTCAAAGTGCGAAAGTCTGCAGCGAGCCTACAGTGAATAATTGACCGTGGTGCCGCTGAGCTGAATCTTGCCGCTGGCTTGCAGGTGCTTCAGCAGCGAGTCCAGTTGGGGTTCACTGAGTGTCCCTTTGGCAGTGGCAACAACGGACCGAATCGTACTGCGGAGCGTTTCGAGTCGCTTGGGCCTGGACTCACCGCGTTTTCTCAAATCCTTTAGCACGATCGCATAGTAAGCTGGGTTAGGGCGACCGGCAGCTACTTTCTTGGGGCTGGGTGGTTTTGGTGTGGCGGCCGGGGTGATGGCAGCCGGAAGGCCACCATTCCGTACAGCGATTTGACTGGACGTCGCCTCGTCGCCGCTCAGCGGAACTTTTGGCTTGGGATTGGCCACAGCAGCCGCAGGCACTGCGGCAATGCTGGGCGCGGCTGCGGCTGCCGAAGCGGTGCGTTTGGGACAAACGAACTTGCCCTTTTGATTGAGCACGATGCGCAGCTTTTCTTTGAGCGACAAGCTACCCAGGATCACATTGATTTCGCGACAGCAGGCGACGCAATTATGGTCTGCGTTGCTGCCCCCGTTAGCCTGCGCTACGAGATGCTCCACCGTTGCTTCTGCTCTCGGCAACTGCGCACTGCAAAAGAAGCAGGCTCCGCCTTGAGCAAACAATAAGCGGTCGATCGGCTTGATCCCCATAATCGTCTCAATCAACAGAACTTGGACTCCACCGACCGATGAGCTACCAGCGGCGGCTACGCGTGATGATCGAGCGACGTCGCCACGATCGAGCCCGTGACGACCGACGCGGCCCTTCGCTCGGCCAGGCAACCCCGTCGCCCCCGATCATTCCATCCCAAGTCTAGCTTGCGGTTTTGCGCGTGGTTGGCCCGCTCCTGAGGAACGAAGGGCGTGTCGAGGAAAACCGCAGGCGGAAGGGCTCGAATCGCCGGAGTGGGTGACCGCGTCCAACACGCGGCAGCATCTTTTTGTGATCCGTTCAGCGGGGGAGGGCCTGGCCAGCCCAACAGACGTTTGCCACACGATCCAGGCAACTGGCGCACGGTTTGCTCTTTGCGATTTACTCGGGCTGATTGCGCTGTGCGAACATCATCGACTTCTCATGCACCGAACAACAGGGAAGCTGGCCAGTGGCTACATCAAAGCGTTCCATCCGCGTGGCGGCCTTTGGGGACATCCATTATTCCAAAGCGGTTTCAGGAACACTCGAGCCGATGTTCGCGCAACTGGCCGCAGCAGCAGATGTCGTGGTTGTCTGCGGCGACCTGACCGTCCATGGACAGCCTGCAGAAGCCGAGCTGTTTGCGCGTGAAATCACGGCCATCGTCAAAACGCCGATTTTGGCCGTGCTCGGCAACCACGATTATCAAGCGGGTGAACCGGAACAGGTCCGCGATGCGCTCGCCGACCGTGGGATCATCGTGCTCGACGGGGAATCACACGAGTGGGAAGGAATCGGCTTCGCTGGCGTCAAAGGTTTTTGCGGGGGCTTCGGCAAGTGCATGCTGGAATCATGGGGCGAGCCGATGATCAAGCAGTTCGTGCATGAAGTGGTCGAAGATGCGCTGCGGCTTGAATCGGCGCTGTCACAGCTTCGGACCACCCATAAGGTTGTGATCACCCATTTTGCGCCGATCCGTGCAACGGTGGAGGGAGAGCCGCCGGAGATCTTTCCGTTCCTCGGCTGCAGCCGGTTTGAAGACCCGATCAATCGTTATGAGGCCACGGTTGCCTTCCACGGGCATGCGCATCACGGCAGCCCCGAAGGTAAAACACTCGCCGGCATCCCGGTCTACAACGTCGCGATGCCAGTCTTGGAACGCAGCTTTCCCGACCAGCCTCCCTTTCGTGTGATTGAACTCGCAGTTGAATAGGCGCTTGAACATCTAAATCAACCAGTTTGGATATGGATTAAATGGCAATCGTTTCTTCCGACCCTGATTCGCGCCACCAGCGCATGGTGGCGTTTTATCATCAGCTTCTCGATACACTCGCTTCGTCCGGCACACCGTACTTAGTTGGTGGCTCGCATGCGGCGGAAGTGATCACAGGTATTCCGCCTCACAGCAAAGACCTGGACTTTTTTGTTCGTCACCAGGATTTGGAACCGATCCTCTCGGCAGCCGCCGCGGCCGGCTTTTCGACCGAACTTGCCTTCCCGCATTGGTTGGCGAAGATTCATAGCGGTGACGGTGAGTTTGCCGATGTGATCTTCAACTCAGGCAACGGCATCTGCCCCGTGGATGACGAGTGGTTTGAGCACGCCTTAGAGGCCAAAATCTTAGGCCACCAGGTCCGGATTTGTTCCGTCGAAGAAATGATTTGGACCAAAGCGTTCATTATGGAACGTGAACGCTTTGATGGCGCTGAAATCCTGCACCTGCTGCGGCTCGGCAACTCGTCGATCAACTGGCCACGGTTGCTGCAGCGGTTCGGGCCGCACTGGCGCGTGTTGCTGGTCCATCTGGTGCTGTTCGGTTTTGTCTACCCGCAACTGCGCAGCGAGATTCCCGCTTGGGTCATGCGGGACCTGATCAATCGTTTGGAACACGATCAGGTGACTCCACCGCCGACCAACTCGGTCTGCTTCGGCACGCTGCTATCGCGCCAGCAGTACCTCTGCGACGTCGATCAATATGGACTCAGCGACGCACGGCTGACGCCGACCGGAATGATGTCGCCTAAGCAGATCAGCGACTGGACCGAGGCAATCGAGCGGGATGCATGAACTTTGGTAGCGGGTAGACGGAGGACGGTATGCTGCAGCGGCGGGCGCTGTCGATATCACTCCGACGCCGATTTCTGCGTGTGCTCCGGTACAATGCCGCTGCACCCGGCGAAGTGCGCTGTCGCTGCATTCCCTTTGGAGCCATCCCCGATGTCACGCCTAACTCGTTTCCTCAGCCTGTACATGCTGGCCGCCTTGTTTGTCATGCCGGCCGCGGCACAGGAGAAAAGCGTCAATCCGGGAATCAACGACGCCTTTGAGAACCCTGACGTGGAGGCATTTGCGAAGCGGTTTGAGGTGGAAAGCCGCGAAGTCTTCGCACGCCGGCACGCCATCGTCGCGGCTTGCCAGATCGAGCCCGGGCACACGGTGGCCGACATCGGCGCCGGTACCGGACTGTTCACTGGTCTATTCTCCGCTGCCGTAGGTAAGGAGGGCCGCGTGATCGCGGTCGATATCTCGCAGAATTTTCTCGACCTCATCAGGGCGAACAGCCGTCAGCAAAATCAGTCGAACGTAGCAACCCTCTTGGCCGCCGCCGACTCGGCGCGGTTGCCCGCCGACTCAGTCGATCTCGCTTTCATCTGCGATACCTATCACCATTTCGAGTTCCCGCAGAAAACGTTGGCCTCGCTGCACCGGGCGCTCAAGCCGGGCGGGCGAATCGTGCTGATCGATTTCCACCGCATCCCGGGCACCAGCAGCGACTGGGTGCTCGGCCACGTCCGTGCCGGCCAAGACGTGTTTGAAGCTGAGATCACGCAGGCCGGTTTCCGCAAGGTGCGTGAGGAACCGGAACTGCTCCAGGAGAACTATTTCGTCGTGTTTGAAAAGCAACCGCAGCCATGACGATCGGAGCACATGGTATCAATCTGAATCTGATCATGTCTGCTATGCGTTTTCGTTTAGCAACTTGTATAATCGCAGTCCTATGCGTTCTGTCATTGGATGCTTCAGCGGCTGAACTGCGAATGCGGTTTGTTTATGACGGTAACCCGCCCGTTCCCAATCCGATCGTCGTCGATCGGGACAAGGAAGTCTGTGGTGAGTTTAGGCTAGTCGACGAACGCCTCTTGGTGAATCCCGAGAATCAAGGCATCCAAAATGTTGTTGTCTACCTCGCCACTGGACGCGGCGGAACGAAGCTTGCCCAGGTGCCGGCCCGCAACCGAGACATAGAACTGACTGCGGAGCATTGCCGCTTTCACCCGCGCGTCGTCGTCGCGCAGGCAGGTGATACACTGGCTTTCAATTCGAAGTCCGAGGTCGGACACAATCTGACGGTCAGCTTCTTCAGAAACCCAACCTTGAACATGGTGATACCGCCTGGGGGAACAGCACGATTGCCGCTGACATTTCCAGAACCGATCCCTCTACCTTTGAAATGCAACATTCATCCTTGGATGAACGGGCACCTGATCTTGCTTGAGCATCCCTTTGTAGGCGTCAGCGACGCCGATGGCTATCTCTTAATCCCAGGATTACCTGCTGACACGGAGCTTGATTTCCGGGTCTTTCACGAAGCCATCACCGGTCGGGCCATCAGTGTCAAAGTGAATGGTGCGGAGACGACTTGGCAGCGGCAGCGGTTCACGATCACGACCACCGCTGGCGTGACGGATGTTGGCGCCGTTGCGATCAGGCCCGCAGCCTTTGCCAAGAAGCAAGACTAGCGAAACAGCCACAACATTGGAATCAAAGCGGGAATCCAAGCTTCAGCTTGCATAGTTGGAGTCCAAGCTTTAGTAGTTGGAGTTCAAGCTTTAGTAGTTGGAGTTCAAGCTTCAGCTTGCATAGTTGGACTTCAAGCGTCAGCTTGCATAGTTGGAATCCAAGCTTCAGCTTGCCCTACAGAACCGCCCCTCAATCCCAGCGAATCACGATAGACTCTGCCTGCCGACGACAACGCAGCAGCCTGAAGGCTGAACTCCAACAGCCCATGACCGTGAGATGCGTTGTGCCGGTTACGCATTGTACTGCGGGCGACCGCTAGTCCACGGTAGATGGCATTTCGGCTGGCCCAAGGTACGTCTGCAGGTTGCCGGCAGCGTCGGCATAACCACGGGGCATCGACTCGGTTGTAAACCGCAGCACCGGCGGCCCGCTCGCTCCGATTGCGATCATTCCACCGTCACCCGGAGTTAAGACTTCATGGAGCACGCGCTCAGTCGCTGCCTGCAGCGACATCCCGGTGTGTTTGACGAACCAAGCGACCTGAGCAGCGGCGCTGTGACGCACGAACTGTTCGCCGGCTCCGGTGCCGCTGACCGCCGCGACGCCGCTCTCTGCGTAATTGCCGGCTCCAGCGATCGCTGAATCGCCTATCCGGCCAGACATTTTTCCGTTGCGGCCGCCGGTCGATGTCGCGGCCGCAAGGTTGCCATGGCGGTCGCGAGCGACGGCGCCGACTGTCCCCTCGCTGTGGCGTTTGGCCGGATGCGGCAGCGGCGGCAGGCCCTGCGTCTGCCGTCGTTTCTGCACCGCGTCAAAACGCTTTTCGGTAAAGAAGTATTCTTGAGTGACGGTGCCAAACCCTTGCGCCACGGCGAACGCATCCGCCGCCGGGCCGCCGAGCAGTACATGATCGGTATGATCCATCACGGCCCGCGCGACTGAGATCGGATTGCTGCTGTATTTGAGCCCGCAGACGCCACCCGTTTTGAGGTTGCTGCCGTCCATGATCGAGGCATCAAGCTCAAACGTGCCGTCGATCGTCATCACTGAGCCGCGGCCGGCGTTGAACAGCGGCTCATTCTCCAGCGCCCGCACCATCTCTTCCACGGCATCCACCGCCGTACCGCCTTCGGCCAAAACAACGCGGCCAGCCGCCAGCGCCCGAGCCAGCCCAGCATGGTACACCGCTTCCTGTTCCGGCGTCGGTTTAAAATCCAAACGGCCTGCTCCAGCATGCACAGCGATCGCCCAGCCGCTGGTCGCGGAGGCAGTTTGCGTCTCGTCAGTCACTTCGTTGGCCTCACACCGCACAGCGGTCAACACCAGGATGAAAATCGACCCGTTCAGAAGCAGTAACGTTCTGGTTCCTTGGTCAGGCATCGTAGCAAATCTCCGGGTCAATCGGGTATTTGCCTCTATCGCTGGCGAGGATTCACCGCGTCCGGTCACCGCTCAGCTCGATCTGCTGCGTCGAGTCGGATTTGCTCACGTGGAGCTGTTGCACAACAACAGTTGCTTCGCCGCCTGGAAAGCCTAACCTGCCCGTTGGAGTCCAGGCTTCAGCCTGCCGCCGTTGGAGTCCAGGCTTCAGCCTGACAAAACCAAACCCTACCCCCCATCC
>Ga0233365_1001211_pt1 | contig 11208 bp, 8 predicted proteins | sample ElkDunMinimDraft_27_FD_191535 | JGI IMG/M metagenome (GOLD analysis project Ga0233365, IMG submission 191535) | Fecal eukaryotic communites from dung pellets of Tule Elk in California, USA - Elk Dung C36 | ecosystem: Host-associated > Mammals > Digestive system > Large intestine > Fecal | place... | reverse complement strand
GTCTCGCACCACGTGCAGCACCTTGAGGTTGATCTCCTCGCACCATCGCAGCGCGTAGGCCAGCGAGGCGTGCTTGGACGAGTCGATGACGACACCCGCGCGGGCGTCGGCGGCGGCCGCGGCGTACACCCGGTGGTAGTACCAGGCGTATTCGCGAACCAGGTCGAGCTGAGGTTTCTTGAGCTCCTTGGCGGCCAGCACCGGGATGTGCCTCGTGCGGTCGACGGTGGCCCGCAGGTGGCTGACCCGGTCGATGTCGATGCTGTCCCAACCGCCGAAGGCGGTGGTGCCGATGCGTTGCCAGAACTCGCATGCCGAGAACGCCGAGCCGCACGCGCAGCTCTCGTCGTCGCGAATGTCGCGCTCCCACAGGTGCGTGACCTCACCGAGCGGCAGCGCGCCCGGCAACTGACCGAGAAGACGTTCCAGAAGTGTCGTACCGCTTCGGCCCAATCCCCCGATGAACAGCACAGTGGTGCGCGCGGCTGGATCTGTCATATTGCTCTTCGCCCCCCGGTCCGAGAACCAATCACATGTATAACCGGCCGAGGTGCCCGTCAGGACACGCCCACTCGCTCACCAATTTGGCGAGAATCGCTGGTGACGCGGCCTATTTCGCGGTTCTGGGGAGCGATCGGTCGGAAATCACCCCTCGGAGCCGGTGCGGCGGTTAGCGTCTCGGCGTGAACAATGCAATCACAGACCGTTTTCGCTTCGATACGCGAGTGACCGTCGGAGGGATCGCCTTCGACGCGATGACGGCTCAACAGGTGATCACTCGGGTGCGGGCCGATCTGGTGGCCGGTCGGGGCGGCCACATCGTGACCCCCAACGTGGACATCGTGCGTCAGGTCCGGCAGTCCCCGGCGGTCGCCGACCAGGTGTCGGCCGGCGATCTGGTGGTGGCCGATGGCGCGCCACTGGTGTGGGCGTCTCGCCTGGCGGGGACGAGATTGCCGGAGCGGGTGGCCGGATCGGACCTGATCTGGGAGCTCAGCAGCGCCGCCGCCGATGACGGCCGGAGCGTCTACGTGCTCGGAGGAACCCCCGGCGAAGACCGGCCCACCGCGGTGGTGGCCGCCGAACGGTTGGAGGACACCTATCCGGGGTTGTCCGTCGCGGGGGCGTGCACCCCACCGATGGGTTTCGACTCCGATGTGGGGTACCTGGACGAACTGGCCGCCGAACTGGTCGACGCCTCGCCCGACATCGTGTTCGTGGGACTGGGTTTCCCCAAGCAGGAACGGATCATCGCCCGGTTGGCGGAGTGGCTGCCCTCGACGTGGTTCCTGGGATGCGGCGCGGCCGTGGACTTCGTGGCCGGGCGACGCCGACGGGCTCCGGTGTGGATGCAGCGTAGTGGATTGGAGTGGGCGCACCGGCTGGCCGGCGAGCCTCGGCGACTGTTCGTCCGCTACGTGGTTCACGACGCACCGGTCGCGGCGGGTCTGCTGCTGCGGTCGGGCTGGCAGGGGCTGCGTCACCGATGAGGGCGGTCGGCGCTTCCATTCACTGAACGAGACCGGAATCGCCGCCGAGGATATTCGTTGACATCGATGGATTGGTTAAGTAACCTTTTGGTGCTTAAGCGAAAGATTCCTTACAATCAGGCTTCCCGCTCGATTCCAACGTTCCCTGGGGTCGAGCGGGACGTCCGTCCTCACCGCTTACGTCGCGCCACGTAGACCACGTCGGAGGCCAGCTTCGCCGACCAGCGTCGCCGCGACACCACATCGTCCACACCCGGAGCGAACCAGGACAGCGGCGCCCGCCGGTAGAAGCTCTGCGTCAAGAACGTGAATCCCTGACTGGCGACGACCTCGAAACCGTATTCGTCGAACAGTTCCAGCAGGTCCTCATGTCTCAACTCGGCGAACCACAACTCGGTGTCGAGCTTGCCGAAGACGGCCTTGAGGTGCCGAAGCGACCGCGCGTTCCCGTGGTTCTCGCACACCAGCAGCCCGGCGTCGGGATCGGGCAGCATCCCGGCGGCGAACTGCATCGCCCGGTGCCGAACCGGCTCGGATGCGTTGAGCAGGAACCGAAACACCGTCACCAGGCTGGGCTGATCCGATCCGACGGGCAGTACCCCGGTCGGGCTGATCAGGTGCAGGCGAGCGCGAGTCCCCAGCTCGGCGGCCTTGGCCAGCATCGCCTCCGACGTGTCGTAACCGTGCGCCTGACTGACCATGCCCTCAAGCATGCGAATCGCCCTGCCGGTGCCGCAGGCGAAGTCGTGCTGAACCGGAGGCGAGTCGAAGATCTCGGAGACGAAGCCCCGCAACCACTGCCGTTGACGTTCGGACACCGTGGAGGAGAACGTGCCCGCCGCGTAGGTCTCCTCGGCGTACTTCGTCACCGCTTGTGGATCTTTGAACACCTCAGTGTAATCAGGACGCATCGGGCCATTCTCATTGATGATTGGGCTTTAGCAGCGTGTTCCGCGATCGCCACGCCGAGGCGGCCAACCCGACTCCCCCGATGCACAGCGCCGCGATCACCAGATTCGGTCCACCGACTGCCGACGCCACCGCCGGAAGGACCCCCAGCCAGCCGGTCGTCAACACGATCGCGGTCAACGTGCCGTTTCCCATGGGATGCAGGCGAAATCCGCCGTTGAGCAGCGCCAGCGGGATCACGTTGTTGACCGCCAGCGATACCGACCACGCGATGGCCGCACCCACGATGCCCTGCGACGGGATGAGCCACAGGTTCAAGCCCAGGTTCACCAGCAGCGCGGCGATCACGTTGTACAACTGCCATCCGGTGCGCCCGGCCATGACCAGCACACTGTCGACCACTCCGCACGCGGTCGCCAACAACATCCCCGCCACCAGCAGCCACACCACGGTGACTCCGGCCGAGGTGACGTACTCCGATCCGAAGACTCCCAGGTAGATCGGCGCCAGCCAGCCCACCGCCAACAGGATCGGCCAACTGGAGATGACGATCCAGCCGGTGGTCACCTGATACAGCGACTTTGCGGTGGCGTAGTCGGCGGCCGACATGCTGGTTGCCAGTCGGGGCTGCACCGCTGAACCGATCGCCCCCGATGTCAACTGCGCCACCGTGACGAACCGGGTCGCCACCGTATACAGTGCCGCTTCGGTGAACCCCAGCATCCCCGCCACCAGCAGGATGTCCATCCGTTGCAGGATCAGGTGCGCGGCGCCGGCGACCGCGCGCGGCGTGGTGTAGGCCCAGAACCGGCGGATGGTCACCGGGATGTCCGGTGGCTCGACGGCCTGCGGCATCCGGGTCGCGCGCAGACGACGCAACCACAGCCCCGCCATGACCGCCGCCGGCAGATACGGCAGCGCCCACGCCACGGCCACCGCGACGATCCCGTCCTGATGATCGGCGAAACCCGACAGCCATGACACCGCCAGCCACAACAGACCCAGTTGCGTCATGGTGCGACCGAGTCTGTCGATCGCGACCGTGGCCCGCATTCGCTGGAAACCCCTAGTGGCCGCCAGCAGCGCCTCCATGGCCACCGCTGCGGGCAGGAACACCGCCAGCGCCCGCAACATCGCCACGAACTCCGGGCCGCCCTCCTCATGCCACAGCGACAACTGCGGCGCCCAGGTGAAGGCGATGGCGGCGATCAGCAGTGAGGCGGCGGTGGCCGGGACGAGTCCGGCCTTCAGCACGGTGTCCAAACCCGACGGATCGCTCGCGCGGCAGCGGGCCACCCAGTAGACCAGCCCGGTCGGAGTGCCCAGTCGTGCGATGGCGGTGGCCATCAGGAACGCCGCGGTCGCGGCGAAGAACTGACCGGCCTCCAGCGGTCCCAGACCGAACGCAACCAGCCAGGTGACGGCCAGCCCGCCGGCGCCGGCGACGGCGGCGCCGGCCAGGTTCAGCAGTCCGCCGCGCGCGGTACCGCGCAGCGCACGATCCCGAAGGGAACGCAGTTGTGGTGCGGAGACGGTCACCTGTGCCACGACGGAGTCGTGCCGAGCCACTCGGCGAGCCGCTCGTCATAGGGGGCGAAATGTTTGCGCAGCCGCGCTTCGACGGTGGTGTCGGCGAGTGCCTTTCGGGGGCGCGCGTTGTGCTGGGCGAAGACCGGATCACCCAGCCATGGCAGGCCCAGGAACCGCAGGATGCGATCGTAGACGGGCTCGGGATCGGTGAAGAAGTCTCCACTGTCGACAACCAGGATGCGTTCGGGTGCGATGACCCGCGCGATGCGCTCCAGGTGGTCGGTGTACTGGCCACGCAACGTGTAGGCGTGGTGCTGGTGACTGAAGCTGTAGTGGTGTGGATCGCGTTGCAGTTGGTCGATCTCGCCCGTCAGCCGCTTCTCCTCGGCTTCGACGGCCTGGCGGAAGTCGAGGATGTCCTCGAAGCCTCGGGCCAGCTCATGAGCGTGCTGCGACCTGGCCCGCTCCACCGGGTCGCGCACCAGCACGATCAGCTTCACGCCGGGCAGATCGCGGGAGAAGCGCTCGGCGGCCAGCGGGTGATACAGGTAGTAGGGGCTGGACTCGAACGCCTGAGCCGCCAGGCCGGTCTGCTCGCCGACCCGCACGGCGCTCGCACGCGTGGGGAAGTGGGCCCGATACCAGTTGATCCCGTTGTGGTAACCGGTGTCGAAGTAGTGGATACCCTTGTGGAATATCGGTTTCAGTATGGCCGGATGCGATGACAGCAGGCGATACAGCGAGGTCGTTCCACATCGCTGCCCCCCGCAGACCAGGAAGCCCGGCAGCAGGCGGCCCGACGCGGTCAATCTGCCGTAGGTGCGGGTTCCGGTGTGGATCAGTCGCTTCACGGGTGCGGGGACACGCTCGGCCAACAGCTTCACAGAACAACTCCTCCTTCAGCAGCCACGTGCCGAAGCAGCGTGGGCAGCAACCAGCGGCCCAGGGCGCCAAGCGCCGCCCCGGCTTCGGCCTGGCGATCGGTCAGGTAGCGAGCAGCCAGGTCCACCAGGTACAGGAGCGCGCTGACTCGGGCGGACGACTCGACGATGTCGAATTGAGCCATGAGTCTCGGCGCCTGCGCCAGCAGTGTCAGGACCGCCGTGGTGGGGTCACTGCCCAAGGTCACGATGTCGCGTTGCAGCGCGTAATGCAGCGCGTCGAAACCGACGGGGACACCTACGGTGAACCGTTCCAGATCCCACAGCAGGATCTGGTCGGGAAGCATCGCCATGTTCCATGGTGTCCAGTCACCGTGCCAGGCACCGAACTCCAGCGGTTGTTCGGCGTGTCGCCGTAGGAGACGGGTCGCGGCGTCGACCAGGGTCGCCGCGTCCGGATTGGTGCGCAGGGCCAGCACATCGAGCCGCCGTTGGAGCGATTCGTGGTACGGACTGTCCTGAAGACGCTGCCGAGTCACGCCGCGACATTCGGCGAACTCTCGCATGGCGTGCACCAGCCGGTCCGAATTGGTGCCGACCGGACGACGCCAGCCCGGCAGTGCCTCCTGTACCAGGACGGTGTTGTCGCGCCAGGTTCCGGCGTGCAGAACCTCCGGGATGCGCGTCAACCGCAGATCGGTGGCGGCCAGTTCTCGCAGCGCCATGGTCTCGGCGCCGACCAGTTCCCGAGTCAGCGGGTTGGTGCCCAGCTTGGCGAACCCGATCGTCTTGGCTCCGCAGTTGAGCAGTTGCAGCACCGGCTTGCGATTGGCCCGAGCCGGTCCGATATGGATGCACATGTGGATCTCGGTGCCCAGGACGGTCCGCAGATAGGTGTTGATGTCGCCGTGGCCCGACGGGAGGGCAAGTCGGTCACGCAGCAGCAGTCGATCACTGCCGCTGAGCAGGGCGGCCACCGCGGCGTCTCGTTTCAGCCGGGCAGAGCGGCTGGCCGGTCGCGCGTAGTGGCGAAGCGCCATCGCCGCCAACCGGCGGGAGGCGGCCGGGACCAGCACCCGAGGGTGCTTCAGGTTGGGAACCGCGATGTAGTCGACGCTGGTCTTCCCGTCGGCGTTGGGATAGAGCGTGGCGGTGACCTCGGCGAGATAGTCGGCCCGTCGCTGCTGGTCATCGGTGGTGGCGACTCGTTCGCTCATCGTTGTTCCCCCTCCAGTGCACCGTCGCGCTCGTTTCGCCACAGCAGCGCGTACACCAACATGGTGAGCACGGCGGGAGCGACCAGAGCGTTGTAATAGAACATGGAGGTCAACGACAAAGCCATCACAACCGAACCAACGATTCCGATGGCCGAGTGGTCGCGGCGAAATCGCCACAAAACGGCACAAAAAAACCCGACATACGTCACTACTCCCGCAAGTCCGTGTGCGAACAGGACCTGCCACAGTTGACCGTTGCCGCCCAACGTCCTGCCGCCACAGCGGGGACAGTCGTGAGTCGGTCCCACCACGATCGAATCGCCCGAGCCGATCGCCTTGCGCGTCGAACCGAACCCCAGGATCGGAGACTCCCCGACGGCCTCGATCGCGCTGGACGTGGCGAACTCCCGACCGTCGTCCGAATGTGGATTGTCCAATCTGGCCATGACGGTCGCGCCCAGTGGTGTCACCAGAACCGTCGCGAGTCCGACCGTCCCGGCCAGCGCCAGCACCCCGAGCATCCACACTTTGCCGATCACCGTCAGGCGCAGCGCGATGATCACCGCGCCCAGCGCGAGGTTGAACCACACGCCACGGTTCATCGACTCCACCGTGGGAATCACCGCGATCGCCAGCAGGGCCACCGCCGCCAGGCGCCAGCCCCACCGGACCGGGAAGCAGAACGCGGCCACCACGACCCATCCCAGCGTGATGGCCAGGACATTTCCCCACGTGTTGGTGTAGCCCCACGGAGCGGCCGGTCGGGGGGCCTCATACCCGAGGAAGTCCATGATCTGGGCGGCCTGCGGGTGAACCAGTGACTTGACGAAGCCGTCGGCGGCGACACTCGGCGGCAGCAACGCCTCCACAGGGGACGTGAACTCCAGGGCACCCCAGTAGGTGCCCAACAGGCCACCGGCGACGGTCACCGTCGCCGTCCACGCCAACAGGTTCACCAGGCGTCGACGCGGGTACTCGCGTTCGGTCAGGTTCACCGCGTACAGGGTGATGACGGTGACGCACAGGTATCCGGCGGCTCGATACAGGGCACCGGGGACGCGCCCCAACCAGTCCTCGGCGACGGTGTTGGCCGGGTTCAGCCCCAGCGCCGACATGCTCACCAGCACCACCAGGCAGAACGCCAGCCAGATTCCGAACATCGGGGGGACCTCGATGTCGCGGCGGCGCACCAGTGACACCGCCATCGGTACCGCCACCAGGTAGAAGATCAGGCCGCCGAGGCCGAGCACCCACCAGAGTGGAAAGAACAGCAGCAGCCAGGTCAACGGTGCGCCTGGACCGGTCAGCAGGCCGCGCGTCGTCTCGCCGTCCACCGTGATCGGCGCGGTCAATCGGTTCGTCATGAACGTGACGCGTCGGCCGCCGTGTCAGCCCCTCGGTCGGCGGTGGAGTCGCCTGAGGCGTTCGGGTCGTCCTCGCCGATGGCGGGCATGACCTCGGTCGGCCGGTCGTCGGCCTCATCGGTATCGGTGTGAGGCCGGAGCCGGGGCGACGCGTGCTGCGTCAGCGCCGGACGCGCATCCAGCCGAGGGACCTCGGGTTCCGCACCCTTCGGCAGCACACCGCTGGGCAGCACCACCGCGCCCAGCAGCGGAGCGCCGACTCGCTCCACCGCCTGCACCGCCTCGGCCACCTGATCGATGCGGTCATGACCACATTCGACCGTCAGCAGAACACCGTCGGCGATGGAGGCCAGCAGCTGCGCGTCGGAGGACACCGCCATCGGGGCGGCGTCGATGATCACATAGGAGGCGCGGTCGCGCAGCCGGTCCGACAGCCTGGTCACCGTCTCATGTGACAGTCCGGCCGCGCTGGCGCTGCCGCCTGGTCCGATGACGGTGAGGTTCGGTTGCCGGGCTGCGGGATGTACCGCGGTGTCCAGGTCCACTCGGCCACTGAACACATCGGCCAGTCCCGGCACCGCGAGTGTACCCAGCAGCGATACCAGCGTGACGCGACCTCCATTGGGGTGCGTCGCGACGGCCGTGGTGGTGTCACCGGCGCGGGCCAGGGCGGCGGCCAGGTTGGCGGCCACCACACTGGAGGCCGATCCGGCGGCGACTCCGGCGACCACGATCACCCGTGGCGTCGCACCGAGCGCGGCGACCACCTCGTGCCGCAGTTTCCCGAACACCCGACCGGCCGCGCCGAAGGCGCCGAACACGTCGGTCGTCTTGGTCTCCAGTCGTCCGGGCAACGCGGCGAGCACGTCAACTCCGCACCGGCGCGGCAGGTCCACCGGGTGCCAGACCCGGACCGCGAAGCGCATCCGTGCCGCGATCACACACAGTCCCAGCAGCAGCCCGACCAGCGCCCCGCCGATCAGGCTGACCAGATGGTGCGGCGAGTTCGAAGCGGTGGGCACCGCCGCCTCGCTGATGATCCGACCCGAGGCGACCGATTCCGCGGCGGTGCGCAGTTGACTGTGGGCGGTGGTGAGGTCGGCGATCTGGTTGTCCAGAATGTCCCGATCGGTGCGCAACGCGGTGTACCGGGATGAGTTCTTGCTCAACGAATCGAGTTCGGTGGCCAGATCCTCCCGCTCGGTGCGCAGCGAGGCGAGCTCCGACTCGGTGGCGTCGGCCTGGTCGGACAGCCGGGCATTGGCGGAGGCGGCGCGATGCTCGAGGTAGGCCTCGGCGAACGCCTCGGCTCCGGCTTGGGCGTCACGGGGTTCGGTCGCGACGAAACCGATGCTGAGGATCGAGGTGTTGGGCGGCACGGTGACCCTGACCTGTCCGGCCAGTTCGGCCGTGGACAGTTCGGTTTCGCCGAGCTGTTCGGCCGCCAGCGAGGCGACCTGGGTGGACTTCACCAGCTGGGCCTCGGTGTCGAGGTTGATCTCGGTCCTGGTGCGGCCCAGGCTGACCGCGCCGTCTTCGGCACCGGTGGGTTGCACCAACACGGATGTCTGGGATTCGTACTGGTTGGGTGCGAGGACCGAGTAGCCGGCACCGGCCGCGAGTCCGAGCGCGGTGACCGTGGTCAACAGCCACCGGTGCCGGTTCACGATGGCGCCGTAGTCACCGATGGTGCGGCCCGAACTGGGGGTAGACAACGTTGTAGGCCTTCCTGGCAGGCGGGGCACGTCGATGAGATCAACGAGCGTCACGGCGACCGGAAACGGGCCGTCCGTACTAATCGTGCGCACCGAATCACCTAAAGTGAGTCTCGGCCTCAGGGTCGTCGGACAGGTCGAGTGTGGTGGTTGACGTCGAGTTTTCGGGCCGTGGCCGTCTCCCCGGGAGCTGCCCGGGCATCGAGCGACCTCGAACGGTACGAACCGGTGAACATACTCGGCCGTCCTGCGGAGTGTCGCCGCTGCTCACGGGCCGGTTGATGGGGTAATAGGGGTCGGCGTGGACCGGGACCTTGGGGGCGACCATGGGCAAGGCACGGAAACGACGACTCCTCACCGGGACGATGGTGCTCGCCGTCGTCCTCGCGGGACTGACGGCCGGACACGGACTGGGGCTGCTGGAGTTCTCCTCGCTCTCGATCGCCGGAGCCGAGCAGCCCGGCCTGGCGGCCAAAGGCGACACGTACACGATGGGCGCTCAGCCCGAACGCAACACCGGAGAGCACTCGGAACTCCATGTTGGAGTATCCGATGAGGCCGGTGTGGCCGTCAGCTATCTGCGGTTCGCGATACCCGGCGTGGGCGAGCCGACCGGAGCCGCGGTCCAGCTGTCACTGGTCGAGCCGGGTGCGGCGGGGTTGCTGGAGATCAGTCAGGTCGACCCGGCCTGGTCGGAGAGCGGCCTGACGGCGGCCGAAGCGCCACCACTGGGCCGAGTACTGGACACCAAGGTGGTCCAAGCCGACGCCCGGACCGTCGAGTTCGATGTCTCCCAGGCGGTGCGTCCCGGACGGATCGCGTCGTTCGCGATCACGACTCCGGCCACCGGGACACTGTGGCGGATGCACTCTCGGGAGTCGGGGGATGGCGCGCCCAGCCTGCGACTGGAGCTGCCGCCGGTCGGGATACGTACCCCCGGCCAACCGGACCAGGCGATCGGCGCCGAACCGACCCGGCCACCCGTGACCGGTCCCGTGGAGGCGGTGCCGGTCGGCGAGGAGCCCTGTGAGACCGATGACCTGCTTGTGCCCAGTTGCGGTGCCCTGCTGGGGGTGGCTCCCGGTGCTCATGTCCCCGGTTCCAAGACCGAGGCGCTGCTGCGGTTCGAGGAACTGACCGGACGGCAACAGCACATCTACCACGCCTATCACCGAGGCAGCGGCGACCTGTTTCCCACGCCCGATCAGATCGCCATCGCCACCGACCCCCAGCGGCCGCGCGCGTTGTTCCTCAATTGGAAACCCACCGATGTCAGCTGGGCCGACATCGCCGCGGGCGATCCGGAGACCGATGCGTATCTGGACGAACTGGCGCAGCACATCGCCACGCAGTTCGATCGCCCGATGTTCTTCACCGTCCACCATGAACCCGAGAACGACGTGGTGCCGGAGGCGGGTTCCGGGTACACCGCGACCGACTACGCCGACATGTTCCGCCATGTCGTCGAGCGGTTGCGAGTCGGTGGCGCCGACAAACTGGTCACGGTCATGGTCTACATGGCGTATCTGAAGTGGACGGCCGAACCCTGGCACGGCGACCTCTATCCGGGCGACGACGTGGTCGACTGGGTCGGTTGGGACACCTACGGCTACTCCGAGCCGGGCCACGGATTCGGTGATTTCGCCGAGCTGGTCAACCGGGTCTCGGGCGCCAATCCGCAGTGGCCGGGGTTCTACAACTGGGCGGCGGTCACCTTCCCGGACAAACCGTTGATGATCGCCGAGTGGGGCGTCTGGTACTCCGAGGACAATCCGCTTCACCAGGCGAAGGTGTTCGAGGACGCGACCGATCAGCTGTCACATTTCCCACGGCTCAAGGCGGTGGTGTACTTCGAATCGGAGAACGCCGAGGGGCGGGATTCTCGAGTGCACAATGAGCCGGGTGGCCTCGATGCCTACCGCACGTTGGCGGACTCGAAGACCTTCGCAGCGAAGCTGCGAAGTTGAAATATTGTGCGGCGAAGCTGCGAAGTTGAAGCATGGTGCGGCGAAGCTGCGAAGCTGAAACGTGGTGTCGGGAAGTTGCGAAGCATGGCGCTGCGAAGCTGAAACGTGGTGTCGGGGGCCCAATGCACGCTGCCG
>Ga0233365_1001210_pt1 | contig 11213 bp, 12 predicted proteins | sample ElkDunMinimDraft_27_FD_191535 | JGI IMG/M metagenome (GOLD analysis project Ga0233365, IMG submission 191535) | Fecal eukaryotic communites from dung pellets of Tule Elk in California, USA - Elk Dung C36 | ecosystem: Host-associated > Mammals > Digestive system > Large intestine > Fecal | place... | reverse complement strand
TGTACAAGGCGGGAGAGAAGCGGCTGTTCGATGGGATCGGCAAGGGCTTCAGTATTGCGCTGACCTGCGCGTGCAAGGATCCGGCGATCTGTCATCGCAGTCTGTTGATCGGTTGGTCACTATTACATCGGCATGGCCGCGAGTTGCAGCACATCCTGCATGACGGGGCTCTGGAGACCCAGGCAGAACTCGAGCAGCGGCTGCTGAGGGAAACCGGGACGATGGTTGATATGTTGGCTGGCGAGCCGGAAGCGCTGCAGATGGCGTGGAAGAAGCAATGTCTGGCGCGGGCCTATCGGAAAAGCGAATGAGCCCCCTTAGGTTCTATTCATTCTCGAGCATGGCTGTGATGCACTTTTCCAACGGCTGCAATGCGTAAACCTGCCAAGGTTTACTCACAATCGAACCGCCTCTTGCAAAATTCGCTCTCGCATATGTTGATTCAATTCATGCTCCGGGATCAGCTCTACTTTTCGCTGCAACAAGTCACTGAGACGTTGCGTCAACGGTAGCCTTTGAGCAAACAAGTCATAACCTCGGGGCAAGCGCACAAGGAAGTCAACATCGCTATCGGGGCGTTCTTCGCGGCGCGCGACAGAGCCAAAAACGCGGATGTCCTGAGCACCGTATTGTTTGGCAAGCTCTTCAATTAGCGGTTTCCTGTGCTGCAACTCATCCAGCAGCATACACCATGCTCCTATGCTTGAAGTCGAATAAGAGAATACAACGTCTTAATGCAATTTGTAATGCTTCCTTATCCCTGAGCTACCCCCGCATAAGAAATAAGCTCATCGAACATCGCCGCGTTGTGCTCCAGCCTGATGACCCGCCACAGCTCTTCGGCTTCGGGATGCGCCTGACGCAGATAGTTGACCCACTGCTTGATGCGTCCGACGCGATCGCGTGGCGGCATGGTCAGGCTGATCTGCTCCCAGAACTGCTTCAGCAAAAGTGTGATGTCCGGCCAGTGTGCGCCAGGCATGCGGTTTTCGCGGATCTGCCGGGCCAGGAAGGGCAGCCGCACGGCCCCTCTTCCCAGCATCACATCGACAGTGCCGGCTGCAGCCACGCAGCGGTGATAATCCTCGACCGAACAGATATCGCCGTTGGCAATCAGCGGGATGTTGATGTGCTCCCTGATGCGGCCCAGTTCATCCCAGTGCGCGGGTGGCGCGTAGCCCTGGCGGCGGGTGCGGGCATGGACGGTCAATTCGCTGGCACCTGCGGCTTCGATGGCAGCGGCGTTATCGAGCATGAGTGATGTGTCTTCGAAGCCGAGTCGCATCTTGGCAGAGACGACCACTGTCGCTGGCAATGCGGCGCGCACGGCGTTCACCACACGATAAAGGCTTTCCGGTTCCTTCAGCATCACCGCGCCGCCGTGGCTGCGATTGACGGTTTTGCTCGGGCAACCGAAGTTGATGTCGATGCCGTAGGAGCCCAGCGCCACCGCACGAATCGCGTTTGCCGCCATGGCCTCGGGATGACTGCCGAGCAGTTGCACCCGCACCGGGGTGCCCGATTCGGTGCGGCCGCCTTCGCGCAGTTCGGGGCAGATGTTATACAGCACCCGGTCCGGATAGGGTCGGTCGACGACGCGGACGAACTCTGAAACGACCCAGTCGAAACCGCCCTGGGCGGTGATGATGCGTCGCAGGTGTACGTCGGCGAGGCCCTCCATGGGGGCGAGGATGATGCGCATGCGTGGGTGGGGTCTCCGTCAGTCGTCGGCTCAAATCAGCAATCCGTCTATTTGTATCACAGGCACGGTAAGGCATCCATGGTGACGCAGGTCTGAATGGCAGCGATTTCCCAAATCACTCCGGAGACCCACGATGAACAACAGCAAAGGCATCAACCGTCGCGATTTCAACCGTCTTCTGCTCCTGTCGGCAGGGGCGCTGACCCTGGGTGCTCCGCTGCAATCCGCCCTCGGCCAGACCGGCAGATCGCTGCGCATCGGCATCATCGGCGCCGGCAATATCGGCGGCGCCATAGGCACGCTGTGGGCTGCGGCGGGGCACGAAATACTGTTCTCCTCCCGCAATCCTGACGAACTGGCGCCACTGGTCGAGGAAGCCGGCGAGAATACCCGCGCAGGCACTCCGCAGGAAGCAGCGGAATTCGGTGAAGTCGTTTTCCTCGCCCTGCCCTACAGCGCCATGCCGCAAATCGCCCGTGACTACGGCGCGATGATGCAGGGCAAGGTCGTGATGGATTGCAGCAATCCGTCGGTCAACCGGGACGGCGACATGGCGGCCGACGCCGTCGCCAAGGGGAGCGGAGTCGCCACACAGGAATATCTTCCTGGCACACGTGTTGTGAGGGCATTTGGCACCATCAACTTCCGCTTTGCGCTGGCCAACGCCCACCGTGAAGGCGACCGCATTGCAATCCCTATTGCCGGTGACGACGCCGAGGCCGTGCAGATCGCGTCCAATCTGGTGATAGATGCGGGATTTGAACCGGTGCTGGTTGGGGGGCTGGAGACCTCCCGGCTCTTTGACATCGGCACGTCGGGTTCGGGGACCAATACAACGGCAGCGGAACTAAGGGGGATTCTGGATCTTTGAGTGAGTTTTTTCTTGTACTGGCGATAAAAGAACTGAGACCTCAACTTGCTCATTCCAAGTTACTGGTCTCTATTTTTTCTAGTAGCCTCAGTGCCTGATCGATACATGTATTTACTGCGCTCATGGGAATTATATCTCCCGAATAATCTGCAACATTGCGTTGCTTGCGCAGACTGTCGAGTAAAATAATCGACTGCGAGTCCAAATCTATCGTTAAGCTCAGCGACTGAATCATGGTCATATGGTGACCAGGTCTGCTTGTAAGAGTCCGGTATCCACGGGCTTGTAAAGATGCGTTTGCCAGTTGCATTATGGCTTTGTAGGCTGCGTCGAACCGGTTTTCAGCACTAATTGTCGATTGCTGAGAATCAGCAATATTTCTGCGAGCTGCTCTTAGGAGCCGCTCAATGATATCGGCATCCGGTTCAACTCTTTCCAAACTGATTCCGAGGAGATTGTTCAATCCCATCCGTGTTCCCAATCACATCCATACGTGGCTTGTTCATTAACTCTAGTACAAATCCGTCATGTTGCAACAACAGGGCATCCCACTCCACTTGGCGGAAAAGCTTTGGATTCACTTCCCGTCCCAACATTTCCTCGCAAGGATGCAGGGCTTCCACAAGGCGATAGAATTCGATGTCACCTATCACCAGAAGGTCTACATCACTTGTCTCACTTTCGGTGCCTCTGGCGACTGACCCAAAGATAAACGCTCGAGTGATCTCCCTGGTCACGGGCGCAAGTGCGCTCCGCAAAACTTCAACCACACCCAGAGTTTTTTTGCTGATGGAAAGCAGCTCACCGAAAATGGGACAGCACTTGTTTGCCCGGTAATGATGTTGATTGCCCACCCTGTCCATTTCAATAATGCCGGCATCAAGCATACGATCCAGCTCCCGCTTGATCGTGGCGACCCCCATCCCTGTCTCACGGAGAATCTGCTTGAAGTAGAAACTTCTATCGGGATGGACGAAAAGTAGCCCGAGGATCCTGGACTGGGTTTCTGTAAACAGAGCCTTGCTCAAAACACTCATCGAGCCACCCCATGGTTCATGAAAATAGAACTATAGTGCAGAAAAAGTGAACCTTCAATCCGAATCGCCAACGCACTAACACCCGAAAAGTCTGTAATGCTTGTCACTATGTAAAATATTATTTACATTCTCCCTCGCTTACCCCTACACTTTCTCCACCTACAAACTGGCGAGGACTGGATCATGACGCTTGGCGAAACGATGAGTCTGCGGGAAAGGAAGCTGTGGTGTGAGTTACTGGTCGATGTTGTTGTGGCGGTCTATTACTTTGCGACTGCCCTCCCCCTGCTGGCGGCGCCGGAGACGCAGCTGACGACCATGGCGGGGTTGGTGGTCAAGTGTGTATTACTGAGCATCGTGCTCAGCATTATCGTCTTCAGCATCGCGCACGTGGGAGCACCGGAGCAGCCAGCGGACGAGCGCGACCGGCTGTTCGATGCGAGGGGTAATGGCATCGCCTACGTGACCCTGCTGGTCTGTCTTTGCGTGGTGATGTTCCAGGTTTCCGCCAGCCAGTTGTTTCCGGCTCGGGCGCCGTTTCCGACAACCCCGATGATTGTGGTACACCTGCTGCTGTTGTGTATATTGCTCTCTTCTGCGGTGAAAGCGCTGGTGCAGCTGATATCGTACCGGCGAGGCTACTGATGCGCGGGACAGCCATCACCAACAATATACGCCGGTTTCGCTTCGAGGCCGGCGAGATGACCCAGGCCGATCTTGCCTCCCGCATCGGCGTGACCCGGCAAACGCTGATTGCCATCGAGGCAGCGAAGTACTCTCCTTCCCTGGAGCTGGCCTTCCGCATTGCGGAGGTTTTTGGCGTATCCATCGATGACGTTTTTGCGTATGCCGGCACGGAGTCCTAGCTTTTCTCCACCCAGAAATCCTTGACCACGCCGTCGCGTATTTCCAGACTCAGGACCTCTTCCTGATCCTCCTCAATTGCCCAGCGTAATCGACCAACTTCTGGCTACAGCTGCGACATGGTAGTGCCAATAGATCTCGGGCAAACCAATGCGTGTAAAGGTCGACTAAATTGCAGCGTGGCCCGCCAAAACTTGGCAAATCCAACCTGCCGCGCCATAGAGTGTTTCCATATCCGACTGTTTTGATTAAGAATCAGCAAATGGCACAGATCTGGCTTTACTAATGAAAATCAAAATAGGGAGTCCGCAATGCTGGAATATATTGAGTTGTTAATGGTGATGCTGGCAGTCGCTTCGCCGGTTTTTGTTGTCACGTACTTCGTCCTGCACTTCCGCCACAAGACAAAAACCGAGGTGCTGCGTGCACAAGTACACGCAGAACAAGCCGACGGCGCGCTCAAGAACGTCGAACAGGAGCTGGCCCTGCTAAAGGACAGACTAAAGGTATTGGAAGCTATCGTGACGGATAGCAGCTACGACACCATAAAAGCACTGAACAACCTTGAGGCGTCGTAGAGAAGACTATTCCTAGTACATCCCCTTCACTGCCATCTGCAGCGAAAACAGCGTCGTGCGCGCGGTGATGTAAAGAATGTCGCGATTCGGACCGCCGAAGTTGAGATTGGCAGGGATCAGCGGCACGTCGATAGTCTGCAGCAGTTCGCCCTGGGGACTGAAGACCGTGATGTCACGGCCAGTCAGGTAAAGGTTGCCCTGCTCGTCCAGCGCCACACCGTCGGAGCCCTGGTCTGCGAACAGCCGCTTGTCGCTCAGCTCGCCCGGCCCCGTGATGGTATAGGCGAAGGTCTGGCGGCCACCGTGGTCAGCCACATAGAGCGTGCTGCCGTCGCGGGTGCCGATGATGCCGTTGGGGCGCACCATGTCGTCGATGACCAACTGTGCCTCGCTGGCGCCGGCCGGTAAGTAGTACACGTGCTGCCCCGGTTGTGGGAGGTCGGACGCGTCGCCGTAGCGCGGATCGGTAAAGTAGATGCCGCCGTGCGGGTCGATCCACAGGTCATTGGGGCTATTGAAGGGGCGGCCGTCGTAAGTCGCCACCACCTCCGTGGGATTGCCCTGCGCGTCCATGCGGGTCAGCCGGCCCGCGCCACCCTCACAGCCATACAGCTGCCAGTCGGCGTCGAAGTAAAGGCCATTGGTGGCATTGGTGTTCTCGCGAAAGGTCTGCAATTGCCCGTCGACAGTCCAGATGTGGATGCGATTGTTGTCGATATCGGTGAAATAGAGATTACCGTCGGCATCGGCCACCGGTCCCTCGGTAAACAGAAAGCCACTGGACACCTCCTGCACCTGGGCGTCCGGGGCGATCAGCTCGGCGGCGTGGCTGCTGCCGGACAGGGTCAGCAGAGGCAACGCGGCCAGCAGGAAGAGAGAACAGGCGTGGCGAGCACGTGAGGCGGACATGGATAAGCTCCTGTGTGGACTGGAAAAAGACGGTTTTAACCGCTCTGGCGAGCAAGAATAACGCGTTTTTGCGCCGATTGTGGCAAAAGGTGTTACACCCTCTGTTACACCCTGCCCCTTTCCGCGCCTCCCCCCTTTCAGTACAATGCCCTGCACATTTTTGGGGCAAAACACTTATGAAGTACGCATCCGTAGAAGAATTTCTTAGCCACGTTTCAGATCGCAACCCCGGACAACCAGAATTCCTGCAGGCGGTCGCCGAGGTCATGCACAGCCTCTGGCCATTCATCGCCAAGCATCCCAAATACGCCGAACACGGCCTGCTGGACAGGCTGGTCGAGCCCGATCGCGTGGTCATGTTTCGCGTCTCCTGGGTGGACGACAACGGCGAAGTCCAGGTCAACCGCGGCTATCGCGTCCAGCACAGCATGGCCATCGGCCCCTATAAAGGGGGCATCCGCTTCCATCCGTCCGTGAACCTGTCGGTGCTGAAGTTCCTCGCCTTCGAGCAGACCTTCAAGAATGCCCTGACCACCCTGCCCATGGGCGGCGGCAAGGGCGGCTCAGACTTCAATCCCAAGGGCAAAAGCCACGGCGAAATCATGCGCTTCTGTCAGGCCTTCGTCCAGGAGCTGTTCCGCCACGTGGGTCCCGACACTGACGTCCCGGCCGGCGACATCGGCGTCGGCGGCCGCGAAGTCGGCTACATGACTGGCATGTACAAGAAGCTCACCAACAGCGCAGGCGGCGCCTTCACCGGCAAGGGTCTCTCCTTCGGCGGCTCGCTGATCCGACCCGAGGCCACTGGCTACGGCACGGTCTATTTTGCCGAAGAGATGCTCAAGACCCGCGGCAAGTCCTTCGAAGGCCTGCGCGTGTCCGTCTCCGGCTCCGGCAACGTCGCACAATACGCCATCGAAAAAGCGATGGCCCTGGGCGCCACCGTTGTCACGATCTCCGATTCCAGCGGCACCGTCATCGAGGAAAGCGGCTTCACCCCGGAAAAACTGGCCATCCTGATGGAAGTGAAGAACAGCAATTACGGCCGCGTTCACGAGTATGCGGACCGCACCGGGGCCTGTTTCGAGGCAGGCAAGCGCCCGTGGCACGTGCCGGTGGACGTCGCCCTGCCCTGCGCCACCCAGAACGAGCTGGACGAAGACGATGCCCGCACGCTGATCAAGAACGGCGTCATCTGCGTGGCCGAAGGCGCCAATATGCCCACGACCGCCAACGCCGTCGACCTGTTCGAGGAAGCCGGCGTGCTCTACGCCCCTGGCAAAGCCTCCAATGCGGGCGGTGTGGCCACTTCCGGCCTGGAGATGAGTCAGAACGCCATGCGTCTGTCCTGGACCCGTGAGGAAGTCGACCAGCGCCTACTGACCATCATGCACGAGATCCACAGGGTCTGCGTACGCCATGGCCAGCGCGAAGATGGCAGCGTCAGCTATAGCAATGGCGCGAACATCGGCGGCTTTGTGAAGGTGGTGGATGCGATGTTGGCGCAGGGGGTAGTTTAAGACCTCGGGTGGTAGCGTCAGTGACTGGCAGATCAAGTCTCTGGGTTACCACCCATACTCCCCACTCGGCTGTACTCCCAACCAACCATCCCCTCTTCTTCTCCTCCGCTCACAAGTTCTGAATTCCCCAGAGAATTGCCATTTACGCTCTTCGCTTGAGCGGGCCTTGAAATTGAACTATCGTACTGGTCAACAAAAGCACACGACAACAATAAGAAGTGCGGGATCATGCTATGGCAATGGACAAGGTCATCCAGAAGCGGAAGCGCCCCCTATGGCAATGGATGCTGGCCCTTCTGGCTGCCGGCGCTGTGGCCTGGGTTATCTATCAGGCAACCATGGACGCCTCTATCAGGACAATTCGTGTACCAAGCGGCCAATTAATCATCAGTAGCGTACAAAAGGGTGCGCTGGAAGATACTATCTCCGTCAGGGGCTCCATTCAGCCACAGAACACGGTCTTTCTCGATGCCATCAACGGCGGCGTGGTCGAACAGATATATGTCGAGGAAGGGTCTCTCGTCGAAGTGGGCCAACCACTCTTTCAATTGAGTAATACTTCGTTACGCCTGAACGTTGCGAGCAACGATACAGCCATCACCGAACAGCTCAACAATCTCAGCAATATCGCCAATGCTCTTGAAACCACCCAGCTCAACACCGAGCGAGAGGTCATCAATCTTGAGTACCGTATCGCTACCCTGGAACGCCAGGAACGCAGGATGCGCGATCTGGCAAACGAGCGTATGGTCCCGCAAGAAGATTTCGATGCGATTGTAGATGAACTTAAGTACCAGAACAGGTTGCTGACCAATACTCTTTCAAGGCAGAGGCTTGAAGAGCGCATTCGTCATAACCGGCAAGAACAGATTTCCCAGCAGATCGACAAACTGGAAGAAAACCTGACCCTGGCCCAGAGCAGTTTCGAAAGCCTCTTGGTCAGGGCACCGATCTCCGGGCAACTCACCTCTCTCCCCATCCAGATCGGAGAAAGCAAGATAGTTGGGCAACGGTTGGGGCAGATTGATGTCGTTGATCAATACAAGATCTCGGCCCAGGTCGATGAGTTCTATGTCTCCCGTGTTCTTCCAGGCCAAAGTGCCACCTTTGTGTTGAATGGCAGCACCTACGATGTAGAAGTCGACAAAGTCTATCCCGAAATTGTCAGCGGAGTTTTTACAGTGGATCTAGCCTTTGCTCGGGGTACTCCTGGCAACGTTCGCCGCGGCCAGACACTGCAACTGGACCTGACACTGGGAAGCCCACAGGAAGCATTATTACTGCCGGTCGGCAGCTTCGTTCAGGAAACCGGAGGCAACTGGGCATTTGTACTGGATCCTGGTGGTGAGAGTGCCTCCCGCCGTAACATCCAAACAGGAAGACGTAACAATCGCTATATCGAAGTCAGGGAAGGCCTGAGTGAAGGCGAGCGCGTCATCACATCGGGTTATGGCTCCTTTGGCAATGCCGAGCGAGTTCGGCTGACACAATAATAATGAAAATACAGGACCTCACACGATGCTGAAGCTTGAGACTATCTACAAAGTTCATAGAACAGAGGAAATCGAAACGGCCGCCCTGGACAACATCAATCTCACCGTAGAACAAGGCGAATTTGTATCCATCATGGGGCCATCGGGCTGCGGAAAATCAACCCTGCTCAACATATTGGGGTTGCTGGACACCCCATCGAGCGGTCATTACTATTTCAACGGAGAGGATCTGGCCGCGTACAACGAATCGCAGCGCGCCAATATTCGAAAGGCGAACATTGGCGTGATCTTTCAAAGTTTCAACTTGATTGACGAGCTCACTGTTTTCCAGAACGTGGAGCTGACGCTGCTATACCAGAAGGTGCCCTCCAATGAGCGCAAGGAGCGCGTCAATGCCGTGCTTGAGCGGGTCAACATCAGCCACCGCGCCAAACATTTCCCCCAGCAACTCTCGGGCGGTCAGCAACAACGTGTAGCCATTGCCCGAGCCATCATTGGCAACCCCAAAGTCCTGCTGGCAGACGAACCCACGGGCAACCTTGATACCAGCAATGGCGATGATGTGATGGCTCTCCTGAAAGGGCTGAACCAGGAAGGTGCCACGGTCATCATGGTGACTCACTCCGAGCACTACGCTGCCTTCGGCACGCGTGTGGTACGTCTTCTCGACGGACAGATAGTGGAGAACGATGCGGAAGTCCATGTGGACGCCGTTCTTTAACACAAGCAGGTCCAGCCGGAGAGTCTCCCATGTTTCTCAACTATCTAATCGTCGCGCTTCGCAGTCTTCGTAAGCAACCGGGCTTCTCGGCCATTAGAGTGCTTAGCCTTACCCTGGGGCTGGTGTGCAGCATTCTGGTTCTTATGCACGTGCGGTACACCAATAGCTACGATAAGCATTTTGACAATTGGCAGGATATCTATCGAGTCGTTACAAACATGACCAGTAACGAGCGCATTGAGAGCAGAATGATTGCTGAGGCGATCTACCGACCTCTTCTGCAAGACTATGGGCAAATAGAGCTGGCTGCTAAGATCCGTCCGGGAAACGCCTTATTCTCCAATGGAGATATGTTTGCGCCTAATGAATATTTATGGGTCGAACGAGAATTCCTCTCCATGTTCTCCTTCGACTTTATCCAGGGAGATGTCGATACCGCGTTGTCGGAGCCTAATAGCATCGTGCTGACCGAGATGACAGCCAGGAAATTCTTTGGCCAGGATAATGCCATGGGAAGGACCCTGACGATGGACAACGGAGCTGATGTTCGAGTAACTGGTTTGATAAGGGATTTGCCGCCTAATACACATATCACCATTGAGGCCATGGTGAGCGCTTCAACCGGAAGACAGGTCTATGGAGAGACCTTCATGGACGGAAATGGATGGATTCTTTTCTCTGGAACTATGCTCTACATCGTTATTCCTGATTCTGAGTCCGCCGATGCACTACGTATGGACCTCGCCAATTTTGTTGACCGCAACATTCCGGCAGGGCAACGCGATTATGCGACAAGAACTAATCTTTCCTTGGATCTGGAGTCACTTGCGGATCTTCACCTTTCGCCCCGTTTGGGATATGCACCTCCAGATCATACCCGAAGATTGATACTGACAGGATTGATTGCCTTTTCCGCACTGATACTGCTGAGTTCCTGTATCAATTTTGCGAGTCTATCCTTGTCGCAGATGCAACAACGTCATAAGGAAGTTGGAATACGTAAGGCACTGGGCGCTGCACAGTCCAGCTTGTTAACCCAGTTCCTGGTTGAATCCATGCTTCTTACATCGGTGGCATTCTTGCTAGCACTTCCGCTTGTGTATATCGCTATCGGCCCTTACACAGCCCTAACAGAGACAGCATTCACGTTCGGCAGCATGTTCTCATCGGCACAGGTACTGACTATAGCGTCATTTGTACTGCTCACAGGGTTGATTTCCGGATTGATTCCAGCTCTCCGTATGGCCCGTTTGGCGCCAAATGTCGCGATCAACAGCAAGCGTGACGGGGGCCGAGCAAATAGTCTGGTCAGGGCTGGATTTACCACCATTCAATTCAGCTTCGCGATACTACTCGTAATACTGGCGATCGGGATCTCACTTCAGGTTCGCCACCTCAACATGCTGGATATCGGGTTCAACCGCAGTGATCTGGTAGTGCTGGACACTATGTATAACCCACGTAATCCCGATCAATTCAACTACAACGCCATGCTGAACGATCTTAGTCAGCACCCTG
>Ga0233365_1001208_pt1 | contig 11221 bp, 8 predicted proteins | sample ElkDunMinimDraft_27_FD_191535 | JGI IMG/M metagenome (GOLD analysis project Ga0233365, IMG submission 191535) | Fecal eukaryotic communites from dung pellets of Tule Elk in California, USA - Elk Dung C36 | ecosystem: Host-associated > Mammals > Digestive system > Large intestine > Fecal | place... | reverse complement strand
CGCTACGGCACTCCGGGCGGGGTGCTGGGCATCTCCCGCAGCAGGCCTTCCTGCACCGCCGAGGCGATGTGGGTTCCGTCGCGGGTGAAGAAGCGGCCGGTGGCCAGTCCTCGTCCGGCCGCCGCCGATGGTGACATGGAGTCGTAGAGGAACCATTCGTCGGCGCGGAACGGGCGGTGGAACCACAGGGCGTGGTCGAGGCTGGTGCCGAGGTATCCGCCCGGTCCCCACACTTGGCCGTGCTGGTTGAGCACGGTGTCCAGCAGGGTGAGGTCGCTGGCGTAGGTCAGGACGCACACGTGGATGAGCGGGTCGTCGGGAAGCGTTCCGGCGGCGCGCATCCAGACGCGCTGTTCGTGTGCGGCGGGACGTTCGCCGGAGGCCGCGAATCCGGATTCACCGATGTAGCGCACGTCGATGGGCCGAGCGGTCCGCGACCAGATGCCCAACCGGTCGGGGTGAGCGGCGAGCCGTTCCGGCAGGGTGGGCACCTCCTCCGGCGGGGGAACGAGTTGCGGAGCCGGTTCGGCGTGCTCCAAACCGGTCTCGCCCACGTGGAACGAGGCCGACATGAAGAAGATCGGCTGTCCGTTCTGGAACGCCTGCGTACGGCGTACCGAGAACGACCGGCCGTCTCGGATGCGGTCGACTTGGTAGACGATCGGCTTGGTCGAGTCGCCCGGCCGGACGAAGTAACCGTGCAGCGAGTGCACCGCGCGGTCGGGTTCGACGGTCCGGCCCGCCGCGACGAGTGCCTGCCCGGCCACCTGGCCGCCGAACACACGCGGTGTGGAGACCTGCGGCCCGATTCCACGGAAGATGTTGACCTCGATGCGTTCGAGGTCGAGGACGTGCAGCAGCTCGTCGACGGCCGCCTGACCGGTCAGGAGACCGCTCACCCGTGTTCCGCCAATCCGATCCGGTGCACGCGCAGGGTGTTGGTGGAGCCGGGGGTTCCCGGCGGGGAACCGGCGACGATGACGACCAGGTCACCGATCTTGGCCGCTCCCAGGCCCAACATGGCTTCGTCGACCTGCTGGAACATCTCGTCGGTGTGGTGCACGAACTCGACGAGGTGGCTGTCGACTCCCCAGGACAACGCGAGTTGGCCCCGTGTCTTCTCTTCGGGGGTGAAGGCCAGCAACGGCAGGGGGCAGTGCAGTCGGGACAGTCGGCGTACGGTGTCCCCGGTCTGGCTGAAGGCCACCAGGGCCTTGGCGTCGACCGCTCGCGCCACCCGGGACGCGGCATGGGTGATGGCTCCGCCCTGAGTCTTGGGGTCGTGCTCCAGACGCGGAGGCGTGAACTGGCCGCCCTCGGTGGTGGCGACGATGCGCGCCATGGTGCGCACGGTCCCGATCGGGTACTTGCCGACGCTGGTCTCGCCCGACAGCATGACCGCGTCGGCTCCGTCGAGGACCGCGTTGGCGACGTCGGAGGTCTCGGCGCGGGTGGGCCGAGCATTGCTGATCATCGAGTCGAGCATCTGGGTGGCCACGATGACGGGCTTGGCGTTCTCGCGACACAGCTGCACACAGCGCTTCTGGACCAGCGGAACCTGCTCCAGCGGCAGTTCGACGCCGAGGTCGCCTCGGGCGACCATGATGCCGTCGAAGGCCATCACGATGGCTTCCAGGCGTTCCACGGCTTCGGGCTTCTCGATCTTGGCCAGTACCGGACGCTTGGCGTCGAGTTCAGCCATGATCGCGTGCACCGGTTTGATGTCCTCAGCGGTGCGGACGAACGACAGGGCGATCATGTCGACGCCCAGGCCCAGCGAGAACCGGAGGTCGTCGGTGTCCTTCTCCGACAGCGCGGGCACGCTGACGGCGACGTTGGGCAGCGACAGGCCCTTGTGGTCGGAGACCGGTCCGCCTTCGACGACCAGGCAGTGGATGTCGTCGCCTTCGACGTCACGAACCTCCAGTGCCAGCTTCCCGTCGTCGACGAGCAGGCGGTCACCGGAGTGGACCTCGGCGGGCAGCTTCGCGTAGGTGACGCCGACCCGCTTGGCGGTGCCCAGGATGTCTTCGCTGGTGATGGTGACGTGGTCGCCGGTGTTCCACTGGGCGCTGCCGCCGTCGAACTTTCCGAGGCGGATCTTGGGACCCTGCAGGTCGGCCAGGATGCCGATGGCACGACCGGATTCGGCTGCGGCTTCCCTGACAAGGCGGTATACCGACTCGTGGTCGGCGTGGTTGCCGTGGCTGAAGTTCAGCCTCGCGACGTCCATGCCGGCTTCGACCAGGCCCGTGATGCGTTCGGGCGTTGCGGTGGCGGGTCCGATGGTGCAGACAATCTTGGCTCGTCGGGTCACGAAATTGAGCCTAGTCCACAAAAATTTCTGGATGATCACGCGGGCATGTGATTTTAATGGTCATTAACTGAATAGCGGGTGTCGAGCGGTCGTGACTACTCCAGCCGCCCCATGAAGGCGTCTCGCAGAATCGCCGCCTGCCACTGGTTCTTGCGATCCCGGCGCGCATGCCAGACCTTTGTGGACGCCGCGTCCAGGAACGCGCGGTACTCGTTGCGGTTCTGCATGTACCCGTACAGGTAGCCGATCAGCGCGAACGGCAGCGCGAACGGGACGATCAGCATCGCCGAGTCCAGACCGTCGAAGCAACCGACGATGATGGTTCCCAGGCTGGAGAACATCGCGATGTAGTACAGCCGGAATCCCCACAGGGCACGACGGAAGGGCATCTCGCGGCGTACCCGGTCGAGGGTCTCTCTGGCGGAGGTCAAGTCACGTTGACTCTCCTCACGATGGTCCTCATGCGAGTCATCGCCGGATTCGGGGGAAGCGGGATCACCGGGTTGCTGCGACACCCGGTCACCGTAGCGGCTTCCCCCGACCGACGCGCGGTCGGACCGCCGTCATGACGGCGTCATCGTCCCAGCGGAACCGCGTCATAGGTCACCGGTGACGGCAGCGGTGTGCTGCCGCCGAGGTAATCGTGGATCGCAGCCGCCGCCGCCCGCCCCTCGGCGATGGCCCACACGATGAGCGAGGCGCCGCGATGGGCGTCACCGGCGACGAACACTCCGGGCGCGTCGGTCTGCCAATCCGGACCGCAGGCGATGGCACCGCGGTCTCGTCGCAGTCCCGACTGCGTCAGCAGTGGCTGTTCTTCGGTGCCGACGAATCCGATCGCCAGCAACACCAGGTCGGCGGGGATGTCGCGGGTGGTTCCCTCGATGGGTGTCACCACGCGCCGTCCCGAGGACTTGTCGACGATGACCTCGCTGATGCGCATGTGCCTAACGTGTCCGGCGTCGTCTCCGATGAACTCGCCGACCGCCGACGCGAACACCCGGGTGCCGCCCTCCTCGTGCGCCGGATAGTCGCGCAGCAGGGTGGGCCAGATCGGCCAGGGATCGTGTTGTGGGTCGCGCTCGGCGGGCGGACGGGGATACGAGTCGAGTTGGGTCACCGAGGCCGCGCCCTGCCGGTGGGCCACGCCCAGGCAGTCGGCGGCGGTGTCTCCCCCGCCGATGATGACGACGTGTTTGTCGCCGGCGTCGATGGTCGCGAACGGCGCCTTCCCGGCGACGACGCGGTTGGAGTCGACCAGGTGGTCCATCGCCAGGTGGATGCCGCGAAGCTGATGACCCGGTGTGTCGCTGGCGCGGCCCTCGAGCGCGCCGGTGGCGAGCAGGACGGCGTCATGGCGTTGGCGCAGCCGGTCCATCGTGATGTCGACGCCGATGCGGCAGTCGGTCACGAAGGTGACCCCCTCGGCCCGCAGTTGGTCGACTCGACGGTCGATGTGGTCCTTCTCCAGTTTGAAATCGGGGATTCCGTACCGCAGCAGGCCGCCGATGGCGTCGTCGCGTTCGTAGACGGTGACGGCGTGTCCGGCGCGGGCAAGTTGCTGAGCAGCCGCCATCCCGGCCGGGCCGGACCCGACGACGGCGACGCTTCGTCCGCTGAGCTCGGCCGGTGGCCGCGGGGTGACCTCGTCGTCGACGAAGGCGCGCGCGGCGATGTCGGCCTCGATCTGTTTGATCGTGACCGCACCGACGTCGGCGCCGTACTCGGAGGTCTCGGCACCGATACCGAGCACACAGGACGCCTCGCACGGGGCCGGGCAGAGTTTGCCGGTGAACTCGGGGAAGTTGTTGGTGGCGTGCAGTTGTCGTGCCGCCTCACGCCACTGTCCGGTGCGGACCAGGTCGTTCCACTCGGGAATCTTGTTGCCCAGCGGGCAGGCCTGGTGGCAGAACGGGATGCCGCAGTCCATGCACCGGGAGGCCTGGTCACGCAGTCGGCCCTCGTCACCGGTCTCGTAGACCTCTTTCCAGTCCATCAACCGGATCGGTACCGGCCGACGAGGCGGCAGTTCACGGCGGTGATGCAGGAAACCGTTGGGGTCAGGCATGATCGGCCTCCTTCGGGTCGGTCGCGGCCTGCTGTTCGGCGTGACGACGTTCGTTCTCGGCCAGTACGCGCTTGTACTCGCCGGGGATGACCTTGGTGAATCCGGCGGCCGAGCGGGGCCAGTCCGACAGCAGTCGAGCCGCCGCCGCCGATCCGGTTTCGTGGTGGTGCACGGTGAGCAGTTCGGCCACCAGCGCGATGTCGCTGGCGCCCATCGGGTCGAGGTCGACAAGTTCGGTGTTGACCTTCATCGGATCCAGCCGGTAGACGTAGGCCGCCCCGCCGGACATCCCGGCGGCGAAGTTGCGGCCGGTCGGGCCGATGACGACGACGGTGCCGCCGGTCATGTACTCGCAGCCGTGGTCTCCGACGCCCTCGACGACGGCCACGGCGCCGGAGTTGCGCACCGCGAACCGTTCGCCGGTCTGGCCGCTGCAATAAAGCTCACCGGCGGTCGCACCATAGAGGACGGTGTTGCCGGCGATGATGTTCTGGTCGGCGGCGAATGTGGCCTGCGGGTCGGGCCGCAACGCGACCCGTCCGCCGGACAGTCCCTTGCCGACGTAGTCGTTGGCGTCGCCCGACAGGCGAATGGTGACGCCGGCGGGAACGAACGCCGCCAAAGACTGTCCGGCGGTGCCGCGCAGGTTCAGCACGATCGAGTCGTCGGGCAGCCCGCGGGGGTGCCGTCGGGTGACCTCGGCGCCCAGCAGGGTGCCGACCGAGCGGTCGGTGTTGCTGACCTCGGAGTCGATGGTGAGGTGTCCGCCGTTGACGATCGCGGGCCGCGCCTGCTCTCGCAGACGCCACCCCAGCGTCGTCTCGATGCCGTGTTGCTGGCCGCGAAGTCGGCGGCGGGGTGTCTCGGGGGTGAGTCCATCGTGGGACAGCAGTGGTGACAGGTCGATGCGGGCGGACTTGCCCGCCGCCAGGTCGCTTCGGTGACGCAGCAGTTCGACGCGGCCGATGGCCTCGTCCATCGTCCGCAGTCCCAACTGCGCCAACAGTTCTCGGACCTCCTGCGCGATGTAGCGGAAGAAGTTCTCCACGAACTCGGGTTTACCGGTGAAGCGGCTGCGCAGTGTCGGATTCTGGGTGGCGACGCCCACCGGGCAGGTGTCGAGGTGGCACACCCGCATCATCACGCAACCGGACACGATGAGCGGAGCGGTGGCGAACCCGTACTCCTCGGCTCCCAGCAGCGCTGCCACGACCACGTCCCGGCCGGTCTTCATCGCGCCGTCGACCTGCACGGTGACCCGGTCACGCAGTCCGTTGCGGATCAGCGTCTGCTGGGCCTCGGCGAGACCGACCTCCCACGGCGTTCCGGCGTGTTTGGTGGAGTTGGCCGGAGCCGCACCGGTTCCACCGTCGTGACCGGAGATCAGGATGACGTCGGCGTGTGCCTTGGCCACTCCGGCGGCGACGGTGCCGACGCCGACCTCGGAGACCAGTTTGACGTGGATGCGGGCCGCGTCGTTGGCGTGTTTGAGGTCGTAGATGAGCTGCGCGAGGTCCTCGATGGAGTAGATGTCGTGGTGCGGCGGCGGTGAGATCAGCCCCACGCCCGGGGTGGCGTTGCGGGTCTCCGCGATCCACGGGTAGACCTTGTTGCCGGGCAGTTGCCCGCCCTCACCGGGTTTGGCGCCCTGCGCCATCTTGATCTGGATGTCGTCGGCGCTGGTGAGGTAGCGGCTGGTGACGCCGAACCGTCCCGAGGCGACCTGCTTGACCGCCGAGCGACGCAGCGGGTCGTCCAGCCGGTCCTCGGCTTCGCCGCCCTCACCGCTGTTGGACTTGCCGCCCAATCGGTTCATCGCGATCGCCAGCGTCTCGTGCGACTCCGACGACAAGGCGCCGTAGGACATCGCGCCGGTGGAGAACCTGGCCAGGATCGACTCGGCCGGTTCCACCTCGTCGATCGGGATGGGCTCGGCGTCGGAGTGCAACTCCAGCAGACCGCGCAACGCTCCACTGTCGGCGACCATGCCGTCGATGGTCCGGCTGTACTTCTGGAACACCTCGTACTGGCCGCTGCGCGTGGAGTGCTGCAGCATGAAAACCGTCTCGGGGTTGAACAGGTGCACTTCGCCGTCGCGGCGCCACTGGTACTCGCCGCCGACGTCGAGAAGTTTCTTCTCCGTGGTGGCCGAGTGGTAGGCGGCGTGGTGACGTTGCTGGACCTCGGCGGCGATCTCGGGCAGCCCCGCGCCGCCCAACCGGGTGTCGGTCCCGGTGAAGTACCGGTGGACGAACTGGTCGTTGAGGCCGACGGCCTCGAACACCTGAGCACCGCAGTAGGACGAGACCGTCGAGATGCCCATCTTCGACATGATCTTCAGCACGCCCCGGCACAGGGCGGCGACGTAGTTCTCGACCGCCTGACGGGCGTCCATCTCGATGACACCGTGGCGAACCATGTTCTCAATGGACTCAAAGGCCAGGTACGGGTTGATCGCGGCGGCGCCGTAGCCCAGCAGGACGGCGGCGTGGTGGACGGTGCGGCAGTCGCCGGTCTCCACCACCAGGGCGATCTGGGTGCGGGTCTGTTCCCGGATGAGGTGCTGGTGCACCGCGGCGGTCAACAGCAGCGACGGGATGGGGGCGAGGTCGGCGGTGGAGTCGCGGTCCGACAGCACCAGAATCCGGACACCGTCCTCAATGGCCTCGGATACGTGTCGGCAGATCTCGACCAGGCGGGACTTGATGCCCTCGGCGCCCAATCGTGCTTTGTAGAGCCCGGAGACTCGGACTGCCTTGAAGCCGGGCATGTCGCCGTCGGCGTCGATCGAGAGGATCTTGGCCAGCTCGTCGTTGTCGATGACCGGCCGGGGCAGCTCGATCTGGCGACACGACGCGGCGGCGGCCTCCAGCAGGTTGTGCTCGGGACCGATGGTCAACCCCAGCGAGGTGACCAGCTCCTCACGAATGGCGTCCAACGGCGGGTTGGTGACCTGCGCGAACAACTGCGTGAAGTAGTCGTAGAGCAGCCGGGGACGGTGTGAGAGCCCGGCTATCGGAGTGTCGGTTCCCATCGACACGACCGGTTCGGCGCCCTTGGTCGCCATCGGCGCCACCAGCAGGCGCAGTTCCTCTTCGGTGTACCCGAAGGTGATCTGACGACGGCGAACACTGTCGTGGGTGTAGACGATGTGTTCGCGCTCCGGCAGCGCGTCCAGCCGGACGAGACCGGCGTGGGTCCAGTCGGCGTAGGGGTTCTCGGCGGCCAGTTCGTCCTTGATCTCGTCGTCGCTGATGATCCGGCCGGCGTCGGTGTCCACCAGGAACATGCGGCCCGGCGTCAGGCGGCCCTTCTCGACCACGGTGGCGGGGTCGAGGTCGACCACGCCGGCTTCGCTGGCCAGGATCACCAGGTCGTCGTCGGTGCGCCACCAGCGGGCCGGGCGCAGTCCGTTGCGGTCCAGCACCGCACCGATCTGGGTTCCGTCGGTGAACGCGACACACGCCGGACCGTCCCACGGTTCCATCAGGGACGCGTGGAACCGGTAGAACTCGCGTCGCTTGGGATCCATCGAGGTGTTGGACTCCCACGCCTCGGGAATCATCATGAGCATCGCGTGCGGCAGCGACCGTCCGCCCAGGTGCAGCAGTTCGACGACCTCGTCGAAGTTCATCGAGTCGCTGGCGCCGGGTGTACAGATCGGGTAGAGGCGCTTCAGGCGGCCCGGCAGCGCACTGGTGGCCAACTGGGCCTGCCGCGCGGTCATCCAGTTGCGGTTGCCGCGAATCGTGTTGATCTCGCCGTTGTGCGCGACCATGCGATACGGGTGCGCCAGCGGCCAGGACGGGAAGGTGTTGGTGGAGAAGCGGCTGTGCACCAGCGCCAACGCGGAGGTGACTCGCTCGTCGGCGAGATCGGTGTAGAACTGCCCCACCTGAGCGGGCGTCAGCATGCCCTTGTAGACGATCGTCCGCGACGACAGCGTGATCAGCGCGGCGGAGGTGTCACGTTCCCGAAGTTCCCGTTCGGTCTGTTTGCGCACCGCGAAGGCGAGGCGATCCAACTCCAGACCGGACAGACCGGCTTCGGCGGCGATGAACACCTGGCGAACACGAGGCATCACCCCGCGCGCGGTGTGTCCGAGGCAGTCGGGGTTGACCGGCACGTCCCGCCAGCCGAGGACGGTCGCCTCCTCCGCGAGCGCGTACTTGTCGACGGTGCGCCGCACCCGTTCGATCTCGTCGTCGGAACAGAAGACCAGGCCGGTGGCATAGTGACCGGGCTCGGGCAGCGGGAAGTCCACCACCTCGCGGTAGAACGCATCGGGGATCTGAAGCATGATTCCGGCGCCGTCACCGGTGTGGGGGTCAGCACCGCGGGCACCGCGGTGGTCCATCCGGCACAGTGCCGACAGGCCACCGGCGACGATGCGATGACTGCGCCGACCGGCGGTGTCGACCAGGAACGCGACTCCGCAGGCATCGTGTTCGTAATGGGGTCGGTAGAGACCGGTGTGGCTTGCCGCGGGTAGGGAGAAACGCACGCTGAGGGCCCTCCATTCGTCGTCTTGTGATGCCGGTCGGGCGTGGGGCGGTGGAACCGGCGGAGGATGCACATACAGGGACGACGTCGGCCCGTGGTCGTGCCAGTGTATGCGACAGGATCGGCTATCTGAAGCCCCATCCCGTGATCTGGTCGTGACCAATCCGAGCCCTGGTCATGACTGTTGCGGCGGGACGTTATTGTCACCCTGGCCTGGGCACCCCATATCCCCATACGCGCAGGCGTAACTTTGACACCCTTCGGAGACGAATAATGACTCAGCCACCGCCCTATCAGGGTGGCTACCCGCCGCAACAACCGCCTCAGCAGCCCGGCCAGGGGCAGCCTCAGCAGCCCGGATACGGCCAGCAGCCCGGCCAGGGACAGCCTCCTCAGCAGCCCGGATACGGTCAGCAGCCCGGCCAGGGACAGCCCGGATACGGCCAGCCCGGCCAGAACCCCAGCGGTTTCCCGCCGCCGGGAGCGCCCGGAACCCCGCCCCCGCCCGGTGGCGGAGGGTTCGGCGACAACGCCAAGAACGCCGCCAAGAGCGCCGGCAAAGGCCTGTTGATCCGTCTGGGAATCGCCGGAGCCGTGATCCTGTTGCTGCTCGTGGGCGGTTGGATCGTGAGTGTCGTCACCGGTGACACCTCCGTGGCCGCCGTCGGCGACTGCACCAACCAGTCCGCCGACACCAGCAGCGACGACGCCAGCGACGTCAAGACCGTCGACTGTGCCTCCGAGGAGGCGTTCTTCAAGATCGTCGCCCGCTCCGACGACCCGTCCAGCAACGACCACCTGGCCGTCGCCGACGAGGTCTGCGCCGGAACCGACGCGGCCGAGTACATCTACTACGAGCGTGGCACCAGCCTCGAGTGGATCATCTGCCTCGACCCGATCAACGTCACCACTCCGAAGTGGGGCGAGCTGCCTCAGGCGGGCGAGTGCATCAGCGACACGACCGAGTATCTCGAGATCGTTGACTGTGGCGACCCCGCCGCATCCGAAGAAATCGTGACTGCGGCCAATGGTCTTTCGGGCATGATCGTCACCCAAGACGAGCTGGACCAGGCCGCTGCCTCAGCCTGTGGCACTGAAGGCTGGGAGTACTACTACTCAAACCTCCAAAGCCTCGGCGAAGAGCTGGAATGGATCCTTTGCGTCAAGACGCCTGGTGCATGATCTCCAGCTAGAGCGAGCAAAGTCTAAATACGCGAGCGGCGTTGAGATCAGAACTGATCTCAACGCCGCTCGCATTGGCAATGTCGCCGAAAACATGAAAGCCACTGGTGACATCCCCAAGGGCCGCCACGTAGGCGGTTCCCCTGCCGATTCCTTCCATCAGCAAGGCAATCATTCTCTTTAGCCTTGGTCAGATTGGGACAGGACGACATCCTGGCCCAATCTGACAACACTCACACATTCTCGCATCCGAATACAGTTCGCACCAGATCAGTACGACCCCGATACTGCACACACCGAGCTGAATAACCAGTCCACCGAGGACTGCATCTCATACCCAATGACGGTGTTTGAGCATCCTTGTCCTAGTAGATGGTCACGCCTTTATCGATCGCAACGCCGTCAACACCGCACACGGATTTCGAAATTCCCACCCGAACCGATCCATCGGAACGGATAACCCTCTCCACAATCGGGCCAGCAAGCCCCACTACGCTTCCATTGCTGTAACGGCAGCTTATCCACACTCTGTACTTTCCTTCACCGCTACTACAAACGGCAGTGGCACCGATCTGCCGCCCTCCCTCCATTATGTAACTACTCGAACATGAAGAGACCTTCGCATTTGCAATGCCAGGGCTCAAGAGCAATGTCGATCCGATCACGACAGTCGCCAGTATCGACTTCACCAAGGGGCGCATGGGACTCCGTTCTTATGTCTTATCAAGACAGAACTAAGGGGAATGATTCCGCGACCAACCCTAGTAGGGTTGCGACTACAACACAATATGTCACCTGGATCATTCTCGTGACCCCCGCCACAACCATCCAACTCTACGCGCAGCCACAAGCCATCGGCGACACCACAAAGGTCAACATGTCGATGGCGCTGGCCACAACGATTTCCGTCCCGGCCAACACCATCGAGCATCACTAACGCAGAATCGGCAGGGTCCTCACCAGGGGGGTCTTGGACCAGCGCCGTCCGAGTCCTATCGTGTCTCCGGCGTTGGTGGCCGCCAGTGCTATGGCCAGCAACAGGTACATCAGGTGCTGGTCCATGAAGGGGTTCTGAGCCAGCGGGAACTGCGAAAGCCACAGTGTCCCCATGAGACAGGTGGCTCCGACGGCGGCCAGCCGCATTCCGATGC
>Ga0233365_1001206_pt1 | contig 11244 bp, 5 predicted proteins | sample ElkDunMinimDraft_27_FD_191535 | JGI IMG/M metagenome (GOLD analysis project Ga0233365, IMG submission 191535) | Fecal eukaryotic communites from dung pellets of Tule Elk in California, USA - Elk Dung C36 | ecosystem: Host-associated > Mammals > Digestive system > Large intestine > Fecal | place... | reverse complement strand
GAGGGAGATCGGGTTCGCGTACGTCAGGCCCGTGCCGTTCGTGCCGCCCGTCTCCGAGCCGGCGAACAGCAGGCCGAGCGCCAGCCCGTCCTCGCGGTACACGAGCGAGCCCGAGTCGCCGCCGCGCGAGAACGGCCCCTCGCCGGCGCTCTCGATCTCGATCTGGTCGTCGAAGCTCAGCACGCCGAGCTCCTCGCCGTAGCCCACGAGGACGCCGTCGAGCTCGATCGCCGAGACGCGTCCCTGGGTGTGCGACGTCGTGCGCCCGATCTTGGCGACCGCCTCGCCGCCCGTGGCGGCGGCCGTCTCGGTGATCGTGCCCACGGGGTACGTCGCGTCGATCTCGATGTCGTCGTCGAGCAGTGCGACGGCCGCGTCGACCTGGGCCGCCACGCCCTCCTCCAGGGGTGCGACGCGCGCGAGCGTCCCGACCCGGTCCTCCGGGTCGTCACCGCCGTCCGCAGGGCCGGGCTGCACGACGACGTCCCCGGCGGCCGCCGACGGCGACCCGGCCAGCACGTGGAAGTTGGACAGCGCGTAGCGCTCCCCGGCCGGCCCGAGCACGAAGGCTCCGAGGGTCCCTGCCGTGACGTCCACGTGGCCGATCGAGACCCCGGGCCGCAACGGGCGGACGCGCCCGGTCTCGCCCTCGGCGAACGCCGAGGCGACGGGCGGTCGAGGGCGCACCGAGTCGCCGGCTCCGCCCAGCTCCTGGAGCGTGCGGATCCGCCCGGTCCGGCGCACGTCGGGCTCGGGGCCGGCCTCGGCCGCGATCCGCCGGGCGATGCTGCGCGCCGCGGGGACGCCGAGGCGGTAGCGCACGGCGATCGTGTACGCGCCGTCGCCGACCGGCGCCAGGCCGAGCGCGAGCGTCGGCGCACGGACGGCCTCGGCCGCCTCGGTGCCGCCCACGCGACTCGGCCGGACGACCGCGCCATAGCGCTCGGCCAGGTCACGTGCGTAACCGGTCAGCTCTCGCTTGACGCCCCGCGCCTGCTCCAGGTCCATGCGGAGAGTCTGACCGAGACGCTTCGACCACGCGATGTCACAGAACGGCGAGTCGTCCCTCTTGTCCCTGCGTGACGTTGTTGTACGCACCCGGAGGTCTTGGCACGGTGTCCCGCGATTCGCGCCGAGGACTGCCCTCACCCGACGACGACCCGACCGGAGCCGAGGTGCGCGAGGCGCTCTGGTGGGCGCTCGAGAACGACTGGGCGGCCGTCGTCGAGCACCGCGCCACCGCGCACGCGACCCGTAACGCCGGGTTCCGCCGGCAGGCCGACCGTGAGCTGGTGCAGCGCTGGCGCCGGGCCGTCAGGCCGTCCGTGCGCCGCCGCACGGACGAGCCCGGCTGAGGTCAGGCCCGCAGCAGCCGGCCCACCCGGACGACGCGCCTGCGTGCCGTCACGCCGACCGCGACCGCGAGGCCCGCGAGCGTCCAGACGACGAGGGCCGCGATCGCGCCGCCCTCGCCCCCGACGCCCGGTACCACGACGGCAGCGAGCGCGTCGGTGGCCGGCCCGGTCGGCAGGAACTCGGCGAGGCCGAGCAGGGGCGCGGGCACGGTCGCGACGACGCCGGTGCCGATGAGCAGCACGGCGAAGAGCAGGCTGATGCCTCGGCCGAGGTCGCCCAGCAGGCCCAGGAAGCCCTGGTGCAGCGCGACGAAGCACACCGAGACGAGCGCCCCGACACCCATGGCGGCGATCCAGCCGCCGACCGACAGCTCCTCGACCGCCGCGAGGATCGCGCCGACCGCGGCACCCGTCGCGAGCCCCACGAGCGCGGGGATCTTGAACGCTGAGAGCGTGAGCAGGACGGCGCCACGCGTCGAGCCGAGCGCCCGCGCCGCGACGGGCGGCAGCACCGTGAGCAGGGCCAGCGCCCCGAGCCACAGGGCGACCACGGCGAACAGCGGCCCGGTCGCGCCCGTCGAGAGGTCGTCGACCGACGGCGCGGTGACCGGGTCGGCGACGACGGAGGCCAGGTTCTGCCGCTCGTCCTCGCTGTACGTGGGGATCTGGGCCGTGGCCTCGTCGAGGCCCGAGGCCAGGTCGTCCGCACCATCGGCGAGCTGGTCCACGCCGCCCGCGAGGTCGCCCGCCCCAGACGCCAGCGCACCGGCACCCGTGCCGAGCTCGCCCACGCCGTCCGACAGGCCGGATGCGCCCGAGGCGACACCCGACGCTCCGGTCGCGAGCTGGCCGACGCCGTCCGCGAGCCCTGAGGCACCGGACGCGACACCGCCTGCGCCGGTGGCGAGCTGGCCGACGCCGGTCGAGAGCGCCCCGGCACCGTTCGACAGCTCGCGCGCGCCGGTCGCGAGCTGGTCGGCCCCGCCCTCGAGCTCGCCCAGGCCGTCCGCGAGGCTCCGCGTGCCGGTCGCCAGGTCGGACGCCCCGGACGCGAGGCGGTCGGCGCCGTCGGCCAGGTCGCCCGCGCCGTCCGCGGCTCCGACCACGCCCGCCTGCAGCTCGAACAGGCCGGTGGGACCGTCCGGCGTGTCCGGGGCGCCGGTCAGCGCGGCCCAGCCTCCGGCCACCTCGGCCGAGCTCGCCTGGATCTCCTCGAGCGGTGCCAGGCTGAGGCACTGAGGCGTCTGAGGCGCCTCGGCGCAGCCGTACTGGACCCTCATCCCGTCGATGTACTGCCGCAGCCCGTCGGCGACCCCCTGCGAGCCGCCGGTCAGCCGCTGCGCGTTCGTCGTCACTCTCTGCGTGCCCTCTGCCAGGGCGGAGAGCCCGCCGGCCAGGTCTTCGGCCCCGCCGGCCAGCTCGCCGGTGCCTGCCGCGAGCGTGCCCGCACCGCGGGCGAGCTTCCCGGCACCGTTCGAGCTCTGGCCCGCGCCGTCGGCCACGGCGGATGCGCCGTCGGCCAGAGCCGCCGCGCCGCCCGCCAGCCCGGACGCTCCGGAGGCGGCCTCACGCGCTCCCCCGGCGAGCTGCGACGCCCCGCCCGAGAGCTGGTCGGCACCGGACGCGGCCTCACCGGCCCCGCCCGCGAGCTGCCCGGCGCCGTCGGCGAGCTGGGCCGCACCGTCGGCGGCCTGGTCCGCGCCACCCGCGAGCCGGTCCGCGCCACCGGCGAGCTGCGAGGCGCCGTCACCCGCCTGGCCCGCTCCGTCGGCGAGCTGCGCCGCGCCGTCGGCGGCCTCACCGATGCCCTTGGCGAGCGTGCTGAAGCCGATGAGCACGTTGTCGACGTACGTCTCGGTCAGCGTGCTGCCGAGGACGGAGGTCGCGGTGGTCGCGACGATGCGCGCGAGCGCGTCGTCGACCACGCGGCCGCCCGGGGGCGTCGCGACGTCGATCGTCGCCTGCCGCGCCTCGGCTGCGTCGTCCGCGCCGAACGACGTCGCCGCCGCCGAGAAGTCCTCCGGGATGGTCACGACGGCCGCGTAGGTGCCGTCGGCCAGACCAGCGGCCGCACGGTCGGCGTCGGTGATCTGCCAGGCGTAGCTCGCGTCCGACGCGGGCGCCGCGGCTGCCTCCGAGGTGGCCGAGTCCGCCGAGGCACCCCCGCTCACCAGCCCTGCGGCGAGCTGACGGCCGAGCGGCACCGTCTGCCCGTCGACCTCGACGGGCTCGTCGAGGTTGACGATGGCGGCCTTGACCGTGTCGAGCCGTTCCATCGGGTTCCAGAGCGCGGCGAGCAGCAGTCCCAGGACGGCGACGGGCAGCAGCGCGGCGGCCGCGATGCGCCACGGGTCGCGGCGACCCGCCACCGTCGTGCGCGTGGTCCGCGTCGTGGTCTCGGTCATGCCCGCACCTCCTGGACGTGCGTCTCGGCCTGCAGTTCGTCGTGTGTGCCGCTTCCGGGCTCGCCCGCCGGTCCGGCGTGGTCGTCCGGCACGGGCGGGGGAACCTCGCCGCCGGTCAGGACGGCGGGCGCACCCCAACCGCCGCCGACGTCGAGCACGGGTGTCCCCGCGGGCACGAGGTCGGTCGCCGCGACGCCCGTCGCGCCCAGCACGACGGCGACGCCCGCGGCCTGCGCGGCGGCGATCGAGCCGGCCAGCGCCTCACGCGCGGCCCGGTCGCCGACGACGTCGGTCCGGTCGACCACGAGCAGGCGAGGACGCCCGCGCAGCGCTGCGTCGACCGCCGTCGCGGGGTGCCCGTCCTCGGCCGCCGCGTCGACGACGGCGACGCGGCCGCGGACGGCCGGAGCCCGCTCGGGCAGCACGAGGCCCGTGACCTTGGCGACTCCGGCGTCGGGCGAGACCCGGCCGGAGAGGGCGAGCAGCAGCGCGCTGACAGGCGCCGCGGAGTCACCGTGCACGCACAGGGCGTCGCCCTCGGGGACGCGCACGCTCACGGGGCCGACGAGCGGCGGCTGGCCGACGCCGGGCCCGGCGGGCCCGGCAACCTCGAGGTCGCGCACCGCGACGACGTCACGCCGTCCGCTCGCACCGGTACCGGGCCATCTGGCGAGCCGCAGCTCCTTGGCCAGGCCCTCGCCCTCGACGTCGAACGTCGGCAGGATGCGGTCGAGCCAGCGCGGGATCCACCAGGCGCGCTCGCCGAGGATCGCCAGGACCGCGGGCACGAGGACCATCCGCACCACGAAGGCGTCGACCGCCACGCCGACCGCGAGGCCGAGCGCGATGGGTTTGAGGTTCATGTCGCCGTGCGGCACGAACGCGACGAAGACCGCGAACATGATGATCGCCGCCGCCGTGACGACCTTGGCCGAAGCCTGGAACCCCGTGAAGATCGCGCGGTGCGCACGGTCGGGACCCGTGCCGTGCACGTAGTCCTCGCGGATGCGGGACACGAGGAACACCTCGTAGTCCATGGCGAGGCCGAACAGCACGCCCATGAGCACGATCGGCATGAAGCTGATCACGGGCCCGACCCGGGTGACGTTGAGCGCCCCGGCGAAGACGCCGTTCTCGAACACGAGCGCCACGGTGCCGAACGCCGCGCCGACGGACAGCAGGTACCCGAGCGTCGCCTTGATCGGCACCCAGATCGACCGGAACACCATGGTGAGCAGCAGGAGCGACAGGCCCACGACCACGAGGCCGAACGGGAGCAGCGCCGCGCCGAGCTTCGCGGACACGTCGATGCCCACGGCGGTGAAGCCGGTGACGGCGAGGTCGACGCCGTACTCGTCGAGGAAGCGGTCGTGCAACGACCGGATCTCGTGCACGAGCGCCTCGGTCTGCGCGGAGTCGGGCGCGCCCTCCGGGACGACCTGGATGATGCCGGTGTCGGCCGTGGGGTTGGGCGTCGCGAGCGGGACGTCCGCGACGCCGGGCAGCTCGCGGATCTCGTCCGCGAGATCCTCCATGAGCGTCAGCGGGTCGTTGCTGGTGACGATCGAGCCGGTGACGATGAGGGGGCCGTTGAAGCCGTCGCCGAAGTGCTCGGACACCGCGTCGTACGTGACGCGGGCGCTGTTGTCCTCCGTGAGCGCGCCGGCGTCCGGCAGCGCGAGCCGCAGGTTGGTCGCGGGCCAGGCGAGCAGGCCGATCGCGACGATGACGAGCGCGATGGTCAGCGCCGGCACCTTGGTGACCGCCGCGACCCACCCGGCGAAGAAGCGGTTGTGGTGATCGCCGGTGGCCTCGACGGCCGTGGCCTGGGCGCGGCGTCCGGCCCGGCGGCGCCGCGGGGCCTTGGGCCGCAGCCGCTCGCCGGCGAAGCCGAGCAGGGCGGGCAGCAGGGTCAGCGACACCAGGACGGCGATGCCGACGGCGACGGCGGCGGCGACGCCCATGATCGTGAGGAACGGGATCCCGGCCACACCGAGGCCCACGAGCGCGATCATGACCGTGAGGCCCGCGAAGATGACGGCCGAGCCCGCGGTCGCCACCGACCGCGCGACCGACTCCTCCACGGCCGTCCCCGCGCGGAGCTCGTCCCGGTGCCGCGACACGATGAAGAGCGCGTAGTCGATGCCCACCGCGAGCCCCAGCATCACGCCGAGCATCGGCGTCGTCGAGTTGATGGGCCCGAACACGGTCGCGGCGAACAGCAGGCCCATGGCCACGCCGACGCCCAGCAGCGCGTTGACCAGTGGCAGGCCCGCGGCGACGAGCGAGCCGAGCGTGACGACGAGGACCACGAGCGCCACGAGCAGGCCCAGGCCCTCGATCAGGGTCAGCTGGGGGAACTCGGTGGCGAAGAGCTGACCGCCGAGCGACGCCTCCGCGCCGGCCGGCAGGGCCGCGGCGAGCTCGTCGGTGACGTCCGCGAGCGCTTCCTTGGTCGCCTCGGTGATCTGCGCCTGGTCGCCGTCGAGCTGGATCGTCAGGAGCGTGGCGCGCTCGTCGTCGCTCACGGACGCCGGCATCTGGTCGTCGTACGGAGACGTCACGGCCGCGGTCTGCTCGACGTCGGTCAGTGCCGCGACGGCGTCCTCGACCGGCCCCTTCATGGCGGGGTCCTCGATCGTCGAACCCTCGGGCGCCACGATCACGACCTGAGCGGATGCGCCGCTGACCTGCGGGAACGTCGCCTCCAGACGTTCGAGCGCGGCCTGCGACTCGGTCCCCGGGATGGTCACGGAGTTGTCGAGCCCTTGGTTCAGCAGCCCGGCCAGGCCGCCGACGACGGCGAGCACCACGAGCCAGCCCACCACGACGAGGCGGCGGGCACGCACGGCCCATCGGCCGAGCAGATACAGGAGGGAGGACACGGAGGCTCCTCGGTGACGTGACGGCGGGGTGCGCGGTTCACACGACAGACGGCGCGGACGGTGCGCGGGCGATGCAACACTGTATCCGATACAGCGATGCATCCGATGCGCACCTGTATCGACTAGAGTCCTCTCGTCCCACCGAGCATGCACGAGGAGGCGTCGTGAGCACCCCGCTCACCCACCACCGCGCCGACGCCGGACAGGTCTCCCCACGGCGCGAGCGCACGCGCGAGCGACTGCTCGACGCCGCGTACGAGGTCTTCGCGCGGCTCGGGGTGCACGGCGCGTCGATCGAGGCGATCTGCGAGGCCGCAGGCTTCACCCGCGGGGCGTTCTACTCCAACTTCGAGAGCAAGGAAGCCCTCTTCATCGCGCTCGCGGACCGCCAGGTGAGGTCGCGCCTGGTGTCGCTCGAGCGCGCGGTCTCCGCGCTCACCCCGGGTGCTCTCCCGGCCGAACGCCTGGACCGCGACGCGATCCGCTCCCTGCTCGCCGCCGTCACGTCCGACCCGGGCGACGAACGGCACTGGTACCTCATGACCACGGAGTTCGAGCTCCTGGCGCTGCGCGACCCGGAGGTCGGCACGCGGTGGCTCGCGCAGCAGCAGGCGTTGCAGGGCGAGCTCACCGCGGCACTGCCCCGGCTGCTGGGCGAGCTCGGCCTGCGCTTCGTCGTCGACCCGCGGACCGCCGTCGACGTGCTGCTCACCGCCTACGAGGCCGGGGTCCGCGAGAGCTTCTTCACCGGGTCGGCCGACCGGCCGGGCAGGGCGCTCGAGGTGCTCGTCGACCTGCTCGTGACCGACAACACCGACGTCACGGACGCCCCCGACCCCGCGCCCTGACCCACACCTCTCGGAGCAGGGCCGGGCGCGACCTCACCCGAGCGTCGTCGGCAGCTCCGCCTTCTCGCCCAGCACGTGCTCGGCCAGGAACGCCAGCACCACCTGGTACCAGACCTTGGCGTTCTGCGGCGTGAGGACCCAGTGGTTCTCGTCCGGGAAGTACAGGAACCGGTGGACCGTCGAGCCGTCGTCGTCGGCCGGGAGCCCGGACTCCGTGAGCAGCTCACGCCAGAGCCGCAGGCCCTCGCCCACGGGCACCCGGTAGTCCTTGTCGCCGTGCACCACGAGCACGGGCGTGCGGATCTGGCCGACGAAGCGGTGCGGGCTGTTCGCGAGCGCCATCTCGGGCGTCATCTCGCGCTGCCAGTAGTACGCGTGGTCCGTCGTCGGGCCGAACTGGTCGAGCGCCCACAGGCTCGCGTGCGTGACGATCGCCGCGAAGCGGTCGGTGTGGCCCGCGACCCAGTTCGCCATGTAGCCGCCGAAGGACCCGCCCATGGCCGCCGTCCGCGAGGCGTCGATCTCGGGCAGCTCCTCCGCGGCGTCCGTGATGGCCATGAGGTCGGTGAACGGGGCGTCTCCCCACGCGCCCCACCCGCGCTGGACGAACTCCTGCCCGTAGCCGGTCGACAGCGCCGGGTCGGGCAGCAGCACGGCGTAGCCCTGCGCCACCATCAGCCACGGGTTCCAGCGCCACGACCAGGCGTTCCACGAGCCCAGGGGCCCGCCGTGGATCCACAGCAGCAGCGGGGCCGGGTCGTCGGACGACGCCCCGGCGGGCAGTGCGAGCCACGCACGCACGGTCGCGCCGTCCTCGGTCGTCGTCTCGACCTCGGTCAGCGATCCGGGCAGCGCGGGGGCGGCGACGGGCGAGCGCAGCGGGGTCGCGGGCACGGGCCGGCGCTCGCCGGGCGCTCCGCCGGTGGTGAAGCGCCCGAGGTCGATGCGCACGGGCTCCGCCGGCGCCGCGTACGAGGTGCGCAGCGCGTACAGGGCGGCACCGTCGGGTGCGACCCGCACGTCGGTGAAGACCGCGTCGTCGGCCGTGACGGGCTCGACGGTCACCGGGTCGGCACCGCCCGGCCCGGACGCCGGGAACGACAGCAGGAACACCGGGCCACGGCCCTCGGAGTCCGCCGTGACCACGAGGCCGCGGGAGTCCGGCAGCCAGGCGACCGACGTCGGCCAGTGGTCCCAGTCGTCCGCGAGCACCTCGGGCTCGCCCGAGCCGTCGAGCGCCACGAGGCCCAGCCGCTCGACCGGTGCGTCCTCCGGGGTGCTGATGGTCGACGTGACGTAGGCGACCCACCGGCCGTCGGGCGACACGACCGGTGCCGCGATCTCGGCGTCGGGGTCGTCCACGAGCGTGCGACGCTCGCCCGTCGCGGTGTCGATCGCCACGAGCGTCGTGCGGATCGCCGCGCTCGGGTCGGCGACCGCCCACGTCGTGACCAGCGTGGCGCCGTCGGGCGACAGGGCCGCGTCGTGCTCGAAGAGCTGGCGCCCGGCGCCCGTGACCTGTCGCAGCGGGGCCGTCCGGCCCGTGCCGTCGGCGTCCGCTCGCGCCGGCTTGGCGTCCGGGTCGGCCGCGGGCAGCGGCCTCGCGGGCTCGTCGTCCAGGCTCACCACCGAGGCCACGTACCTCCGGCTCTCGGCCGGCCCCAGGTCGTGGTCCCAGTGCCGGACGGGGTACCCCGTGTGCAGGATGGCGCTGACCTTGAGGTCCTTGCGGGCCGCGCGTAGCTCGCCGTCCTGCTCCAGGTCCTTCGCGCTCGGGAGGACCGACGCGCTGACGGACACGACGTCGGCGTCGCGCGCCGCCAGCGGGCCGCCGAGCCCCCCCGGCGCGGTCGCGACGACCCGTGCCTCGCCACCGGCCGCCGGCAGCAGCCAGAGCGCCGGCTTGGCGTCGTCGTCCGCCGCGGCGTCGGGATCGGGCCGGGCCGACGTGAACAGCAGGTCGCCCCCGGCCGTGAAGACCGCGGATGCCTCGCCCTTGGCGCTGCGGGTGAGCCGGCGGGCCGGGCGCTCGCCCTGCGGGTCGACCTCCCACAGCGCGGTGGTGTACCCGGTGCGCTCGCGGTCGAGCGTCTGCACGGTCGTGACGAGCCGCGAACCGTCCCGGCTCAGCGCGAGGCCGCCGACACGGGGGATCGCGACGTAGTGGTCGAGATCGTGGAACGGGGTCGGCGGCTCTGACTTCGGTGCGGCGTCCTGGATCACGTGCACGGGTCTATCACATGGGCCCGTGCCGCTGAACCGGTTTCACGGGAAACAGCGCGAGACCCGGCCGCGGGCTACTTCCGGTCGGCGGGCGACGCGTCGTCGCGCTGCGCCATCCTCGACAGCATCGCGTTGTACTCCTTGAGCTCGGCGTCGCCGTCGCGGTCGGCCTTGCGGTCCCGGCGCCGCGCCTCGCGCTCGTCGGACTTCGTCCACATCACGGCGACGGCGATCGCGAGCACGAGCGTCGGCAGCTCGCCGATGCCCCAGGCCACACCGCCCCCGCGCTGCTGGTCCTCGATGGCGCTCAGGCCCCACGGGCGGCCCATGTTGCCGAACCAGTCGGCCACGAGCAGCGTCGTGCCCGACGTCAGCACCACGCCGAAGAAGGCGTGGAACGCCATCGTGGCGAACAGCAGGAGGAGCCGCTGCGGGTAGCCCGGGCGCGACGGGCCGGGGTCGATGCCGATGAGCGCGTTGGCGAACAGGTAGCCCACGAGCGTGAAGTGCACGATCATCCACGCGTGGCCCACGTGGTTCGTGAGCGCGAACTCGAAGGCCGGCGTGTAGTAGAACGCGATCATGCCGCCCGCGAACAGCACGGCTGCCACGATCGGTCGCGCCAGGAACTTGCCCCAGCGGGAGTGGACCAGCGCCAGGATCCACTCGCGCGGGCCGCGCGAACCGTCCTTGCGGGCCGGGACCGCACGCAGCAGGAGCGTCACGGGCGCCGCGAGCACGAGGAACAGCGGGACGAGCATCGCCAGGATCATGTGCTGGACCATGTGCCCGCTGAACAGGACCATGCCGTAGACGCTCGGCCCGCCGTTGGTGACCCAGAGCATGAGCAGCATCCCGAGGCACCACGAGACCGTGCGGCCGACGGGCCAGCGGTCGCCGCGCCGCTTGAGGCGGACCACCCACCGCACGTAGACGACGATCCCGGCGAGGCACGCGAACGCGAACAGCGGGTCGAAGCTCCACTCGGTGAACCAGCGGGCGAGCGTGGGCTCGGGCGGGAGCGCGGAGCCCGTGAGCTGGTAGGCCGGCGAGACGTCCGCGGGGACCTCGTCGGGCACCGGCGGAGCCGTCGAGCCCAGGGCCACGGCCACGCCCGACACCGCCCCGATGACGGAGAGCTCGACCGCGAGCAGCCGCCAGAAGAGCATCCGCACCCGCCGCTCGTCCGGCCCTTCGGCGAGACGCGCGACGACGCTGCGCCGGTGCGCGTACCCGATCGCGCCGAGCACCACGAGCAGCAGCGTCTTGACCACGAGGAGGACGCCGTAGCGGGTCGTGAGGTCGGCCGGGCTGTCGAGCCGGATCCAGGCGTTGATCACGCCCGACGCCGCCACGGCCAGGAAGCACCACCCCGCGATCGGGGAGAACCGGGCCACGGCTGCGCCCTGGCCCTCGCCGGACCGCGCCGTCACGACGACGGCGAGCGCACCGAGACCGCCGACCCACAGGGCCGCCCCCGCCAGGTGGAGGTACATCGAGCCCACGGCGAGGATGTGGTCGGCCGCGC
>Ga0233365_1001201_pt1 | contig 11264 bp, 18 predicted proteins | sample ElkDunMinimDraft_27_FD_191535 | JGI IMG/M metagenome (GOLD analysis project Ga0233365, IMG submission 191535) | Fecal eukaryotic communites from dung pellets of Tule Elk in California, USA - Elk Dung C36 | ecosystem: Host-associated > Mammals > Digestive system > Large intestine > Fecal | place... | reverse complement strand
CAAGCTTGCTGGGATGTGTTCCCACGCGGTGTGTGCGCTAAGAAGTGCGGCCGCGGAGTTCATGAGGTTATACACCGCCGTATTGGCAGCCGTCTGTCGCGCCGTTCCCCATTTCATGCTCAAAATTGATTGGAGCAAGGAGTACGCCACTCCCCGTTCCAGTTGTGCCGGATATGAAGCCTAATGATCGCTCCTGTCGGGCTGGTTCTCGTGCGGCAGAAGCCCGGGTCGGCGAAAGGCGGGATGTTCATCACCATCGAGGACGAGACCCCCCGGCAAATATCGTGGTCTGGCCGGTCTCTTTGAGAAGCGACGGCGTGTCGTTCTAGGGGGGCGATGATGGCAATCAAGGGAAGGATCCAGCGGGAGGCGACGTCGTCCACCTCGTGTCCCAGCAGCTCTTCGACTTCAGCGGCGATCTCTTAGGGCTGACCGACCGCGACATCTACTTCAAGCTTCCGACGGGCAGGGAGATGAATTCGCTCATGGCAGCGGTCCTGATCCGCGAGACAGGCCCAAGCCGGTGCCGGAGCCGCGCGACATCTTCGTCGGAGATCTGCACATAGATACGTTGAAGGTGAAGGCACGGAATTTTTAGTGACATAGCCGCCTCCGGCCTCAATGAAGCCATATATGCATTCACCGCACAGGTTCACCCTTCACCATTCCCATAGAGAGTGTACTTCCGCAGACGGCGGTTGAAGTCCGGGGCACCGTCCGTCCACCAAACCGGGCCAGGTTCCCCCAAGGCAACCCTTGCGGCATCTACAGCTCTCCGCGCTGCACGAAGCTCCGGATCGCCCGTGGCTACCTTCACTACCCGGCGGGCGGCCATCAGCTCGGACACGAGGCGCTTCCGCTCGTCTTCGGAGAGGTTCGGTTAGACTTCCTCGACAGACGGCCTCTGACGATCATGTAGCGGCCGTGCGAAGTTTCGAGAACTGGTTCCTTCATGCTCCGGCTCCGGCTCCGGTCTCCGCCCTCCGCCCTCGTCAGCCAGAAGTACTAGGGGCGCGGGTCGTGTTCGACGACCATCATTCCGGCGATCACGTGCTCGTTTACGCCACGGAAGTAATCGGTGATCGGCTGCCGGTCGTACGCCATTGCGGCAGTCATAACGCCTTCGCCCGCCAGCGTCCGCAAAGTAGCCGTCGCTCCTTGGGCGCGGAGCGCAGCCTGATGTGCGAGAACACATGGCGTGCGCGGCGGACCGGCCGAATGTGGCGACCTTGTTGCGAGCCTGATCGGGAGGAACTTGGGATCAACCGGAACCAGGCGGCCGGGTTCTCCCTCGAACAGAAGGGCGTCCGCGCGCAGATCGGTGTGAAACCGCTTCCCGAACCAGCGCAGGTTCGCCGGCACCCCGTCGAGCGGATGTCCTGAGGGATGCCCGACGCCCTTCCACAGTCCTATCATTTCTTCCGGACGCACTGGATCAAGTGAATGAAACCATCTGGCAACCTCGGTCTGTAACGTCGCCTGCAACGCAGCGGGCATCACGGGCGGGTCTCCATTTCCGATCGCTGGTCCTCGCCAGAGACAGAAATGTCCAGGCAAGCGGCCGTCCGATGGAATGATGGCGTCCTGCTTAGTCCACGATGCTGTCGCATGTTTGGCGAGTCGGAGCCTGTGGTACCGGGGGTGGAACATACAGATTCCGTGCCCGTTTATGCATCGAACCAGACAGGAGGCAACGATGGCTACTACGACACGTGGACGCGCACAGGACAGAGCAAGGGTTGCAGGCGGGCAGGAGCACGAAGTCCGCTATGAAGCAAAGAAGGAAGGCGTCTCGAAAGAGGCCGTGAAGAAGTCGGTCAAGAAGGTCGGAAACAGTCGCGACAAGGTCGGGGCTCACTTGGAGGCCACGAAGTGATCAGGGGTGTCGTTTCGGCTCAGGATCGTGGGGCCATCGAGGCCCGCTTAGAAGATCGCCTGCAAGATGGACCCGGTATGACAGCTACCCATCAGTCCTTCCTTGCGCAACGACAGCATGCGGAGGTCTCTCTGATGTTGGGTAGGGACGCCGGCTTCAAGGCGAGAGCGGAGATCACGAACGGGGGGCTTCTCTCCATCGCAGCGCTCGTCTCGAGTATCCTTCTGACGACTACGGTCCTCGTCCACGTTGCCGTCCGTGACGGCAAGCGACCTCACTCGCCGCTTTGAGGAGAAGGAGCCTTCATCGAATCGACCCAAGATCAGTCAGCCTCTCATTCGCTAGAGTGTTCCACCGCGATGGGAAAGGACGTGGCGCTCGAAGATCGAGATCTTTCCGTCCTGGTCTTCTCCGCCTGATAACGCGCTCTCCGCCATATCCAGATACACGTCTGCGAAGCGCATGAGGCGGCTCAGCGTAGCTTCGGGCGGCAAGGCGGTCGCGCGCATAGCTTCGCACGTCACAGCGACGATCCAGACGGACGAACCGTCCGTCACACTGAAGTGGCCATTCGCGCCGAACAGAAAGGGAGCCGGCTCGCAGCACGAGGTCCACTAGATCCTTCATTCGCTTCTCCCCACCGTGTTCGTTCGCCTCCTGCGGCCATTTTGGGCGCAGGACAGGCGTGTTGGTGTTGCAGCCGAACGCCATCATCCTGCCTTTCGGTCGTTCTTGCGCTCGGCCGCACGGCTCTGCTTGAGGGCAGCCATGATGTCGACGACGTTGGACGTGGCTGCATCCTCGGCCTTCGCCTTGGCCTTGGCCTTGGCCCGCGCTCTCGCGTAGTCGCCGCGAGCAGGTCGTTCGGTTTTGATGGCTCTATCTTCATACGCTTCGGCAGGGCCTTGCCCTCGATCTTCGCCTTGACCAGTTCGGCAAGTGCCGTCTCCTATCGGTCGTCGAAGGCGGCCGGATCGAATTCGCCCTTCTTTGTGCCGATGATGTGCTTGGCGAGGTCGAGCATCTCGCCCTCGATCTTCATCTTGGGCATGTCCTCGAAAGCCTTCGCACTCCACCGCACCTCGTAGTCGAAGTTCAGCGTAGTTGCGATCAGCCCTTTCGGCTGGATCAACACGGTGCGCATCCTGCGGAAGAGAGCGGTTCGAGCGATGGCAGCGACCTTTGACCTGTTCATCGCCTCGCGCAAAGCAACGAACGCGTCCGCGCCGGTCTTGTCCGGCACAAGATAGTAGGGCTTGTCGAAGTAGACGTCGTCCACCTCCCGGCACGGGATAAAGGCTTCGATCTCCAGCGTCTTGTTGCTCTGGGGGATCGTCGCCGCGATCTCCTCTGGGTCGATGATGATGTATTGGCCGCTCTCTACCCCGAACCCCTTGGTCTGTGCCTCCTTCGGAACAAGCTCCTCCGTCTCGCTGTCGATGAAGACGCGGTTGACTCAGTTACCTGTGGCGGTGTTGATCGTGTTGAAGGCCAGGCGTTCGGAGGTGCTGGCGGCCGTGTAGAGGCCGACGCCGCAGCTCACTTCACCGAACTTTATGAAACCCTTCCACTGTGCCCGATGCCCTGCCATTACGCTGTACTCCGAATCGCTCGATTGGCGACTGAATCGGATTCGAAGTGTTTCGTTCCGACTCGAAATGAATCTAAGTCCAAAGGGTTGCGGCTTGAGATTGAGAGTCTGATTCAAGTTCCGCACGACAATAGCTGCCGCCCTAGAAGGTCTTTGGGCCGATCTTGCGTTCACGGTGCATAAGCACCATCTAAATCATGCCGCCCCAAAGTAAGCGCGCCTTCCGCACCGAACCCCTCGTCGTGCGGAGATGGTTGTGCGCGGGGTGTGAGGGCGCTCCCCGCTAGGGTTGAGCGCCCTCAGCGATCTTCACCTAACCCTTGATCAACATGCACGACAAGTCTCTCATCATATTCTTCCACGGCATCGGCGCTTCCTCGGCGCAGCTCAAGCCTCTCGCGAACTCCTACCGAGCCTCCCTGCCGGACGCCCGGCTGGTGGTGCCCGACGCGCCATTTCGCCACCAGTACGGGCGCGAATGGTTCAGCATCCAAGGCGATCCGCTCGCTCCGGACAGGATCTGTCGCGCGCGTAAGGCCTTCGACGCCACCGTGAGCGAGATTGTCATAAGGGAAGGGTTCAATCAGGCGTTGGATCGTGTAGCGTTCGTCGGCGTTTCGCAAGGCGCTATCGTGTCACTGGACGCGGTCGCCTCGGGCCGCTGGCAGGTGGGCTCTCTCGTGTCATTTGCTGGGTTGCTGCCCCTCGTTACGGTTTCCACCGAGAGCAACAGGACGCCTGTTCTGCTCGTGCATGGTGAGGATGATCGGACCATACCTGCATTTGCATCGAGCATCGCCGCTGGGCAACTCAGCGCCGCCGGCTTCCAAGTCGAACTGGAACTCCAGCCGACTGTCGGTCACACAATCTCGCCCAAGGGTGCCGACCGCGCGCTTATCTTCGTGCAGAAGTCGCTCTCGCCGAAACCTGCGACGTTGCCAAACGTTTCGGTGGCATGACAGACAAACCTTTGGGTAATGGGTAAGATCTTGAAGAGGCTTGGGAACTGAGATGCCTGACGGCTGGTCCACGTGATCGCCGCTCTAGCATTGTTTTTTGCACTCGCCTCCGTGGCCGGACACGCAGCTCGGTGGGTTGGATTGGCTTTAGCAAGCGCCTGTGGAGATGCGATCCAAAGTTCACTTGAGCGCATCGCGGAAAAACCACTGTAGTGCAATAGTACTGCTCCACTCAGATGGAAGCTTTGTGATAGGCGGTGGCAGATGCTCTTCCATGAGGCCTCCTGGCTACTCGCGCAGAGAAGTTGCCCTAAGGAAGCCTCCGGAGCAGTGTCAAATATGGGTAATGTAATTCTTTTCCGATGCTGCGTAGCGTGCGCGCCCCTAGGCAGCTTCACTCTGCTGAAAGGCACCTCGTGCCACTCCGTAACGCCAACGGTGGTTGGTGCTCTCGATACGACTTTGGTAGATCAAAATGATCTCTCCATCATGGACAAGCACCGTCGAATGGCCGTTTTCACCCGCCTGATCTGGGTCGAGAACGGGACCCACAGAAACGTAGGGGCCTTCAACCGTATCGGCCAGCGCAAAGAATACGCGCTGACGGTTCCCTCGTCGCCTTGATGGCAGAAAGCAGGTCGCGTTCAGCAGAATCTTGCCGGTTGGCAGCTCTACGAGCTGCGCGCCCTCAATTCCCCATTCGTAGTCTGGATCATCGCGCCGGTTATGGTGCGGTACGTCGTTGTGCTCCAAGATCTTGCCGATGCGCTCCCAAGGGCCAAACCAGTTATTCGACAGGCTTTTGGCGAGGAAGATGTCAGGCTGCGGTACATAGTCGAAGGGCGGCATCGCTGAATAGACAATGTACTTCTGACCAGCAATTTCTGCCGGATGCGGGTCATAGATCCCATGCTCATCAGTCCCAGGGAGGGCAGATAGGACGGGGTTTAAAACGACCCAGTTGAAGCCGTCATTGGAAACTGCGTGTTCGATCCGCCCATGTGGCCTCATGAACTCCGTCTGGATGAACATGTGAAAAACGCCATGCGCGTAGATGACGCCAGGGGCGGCTATGCCGGAGCCATAAATGGGGAGTTCAATTGGCGCTTGCTCCGCCCAAGGTCCTTCCAGCGTCTCTGCAACAGCGTGGAAGATTTTCCAACTCTCCGTGGTGACTGTACCGCCGGAACCAAACATGTGCCAACGAATGCCGTCGAAGACCGGACAGGGATCCTTTACGTCGTCCATTTGCTGCGGATGAAAAAGCGGAAAGATGTTTTTTTGGAAGACGACCTTCATGACTGCCCTGCGCGGCGCATCCTCGATTCACGATTGTCATTAAAAGACGCGTCTGCTTAGCACTTTAAGCACGGCCATCAATGCGATTTGATGTCTCATCCTTTATGGGGTTGACCGCCCAGAAGACGCCATACTTGCCTTTGTTTGCCGCGGCCGACGTTGGAGCCGCTGTCCTAGTACTTGAACCGATTTTCAGGTGGGATTGGAACCGCCTCCGCTTCCGACAGTTTGACTGGGGCCCAAATGGGCTGAACCGCTAGGGCCATCGCCGATGGTGCCACAGCACGGCGGTTATTCCGGAGCCCGTATGACTACTGCCTTCAAGACGCTGTCCTCACCGCAGTCGCCGATTCTGTGCTTCTCACACCTGCGATGGGATTTCGTTTACCAGCGCCCCCAGCATCTGATGAGCCGCGCTGCGCAGCACCATGAGATCTTCTTCTTTCAAGAACCCGTGTTCATAGCGGGGATTGCGCCGCGACTGGATAGCGCGACGGATGGGCGCGTCACTGTTCTTACCCCAGCACTTCCAATGGGCATCAATAGCGGCCAAGTGACGCGTGCCTTGCGGACTTTGGTGGATCGCTTCGCCAATGAGCTTGGCCGGTCCGACCTAGTCTTGTGGTACTATACCCCAATGGCGCTGCCATTCAGCCGCCAGCTATCTGCCTCGGTGCGTGTCTATGATAACATGGATGAACTTTCTGCCTTCAAGGGTGCTCCACCGCGCATGGTCGCGATGGAGCGCGAGCTGTTTCGAAGTGCTGATATCGTCTTCACAGGTGGACAGAGCCTATACGAGGCCAAAAAGAATCTACACTTTAACGTCCACGCGGTCCCCAGCAGCATAGACGCTTCGCACTTTGCCGCGGCACGGCTAGGGTCGACCGTAGTCCCAGAAGATCAGGGTCGCATCCCGTCACCGCGCATCGGCTTTTTTGGCGTTATCGACGAACGGATGGACCTCGAGCTGGTTGAGCAAGTGGCGATTCTGAGACCGGACTGGCAGTTTGTGATGATCGGGCCCGTCGCCAAGATAGACGCCGCATCACTCCCGAGGCGGGCTAACCTGCACTGGCTAGGTCCGAAGACCTATGAGGATCTGCCTCTTTACTTGCGAGGCTGGGATGCCGGCTTCATGCCCTTCGCCTTGAACGAGGCAACCCGCTTCATTAGCCCCACAAAAACGCCGGAGTTCCTGGCCGCCGGTGTCCCTGTCATCTCCACGCCAATTGCAGACGTTATTCACCCTTATGGAGAGCGAGGACTGGTTGGCATCGCAACTACAGCTGAAGAGATGATTGCCGAAGCAGAAGAACTTCTAAGCCAACCAAAGGACGCTTGGCTCAAGAAGGTGGATCAGCATCTCGCGGGCATGTCCTGGGACCAGACCTGGGCCAACATGGAGCGGTTGATCCAAAAGGCGTGTTCTCAGGAGGCTCAGGCTGAAATTCCGTTCAAGGAGCAGGCGCTTCATGTTTGACTGGCTGATCGTCGGGGCAGGGTTCGCGGGAAGTGTTCTTGCCGAACGTCTCGCCCGAGAAAGGGATGAACACGTCCTCATCATTGACCGACGACCGCATATTGGGGGAAACGCCTACGATCGGCATGATTCGGCCGGCTTGCTGGTCCACCAATACGGGCCCCACATCTTCCACACGAACGCCAAGCAAATCTTTGACTATCTCTCGGATTTCACGGAATGGAGGCATTACGAACACCGGGTGCTGGCACAGGTGGATGGCCAGCTTGTCCCCATACCCATCAATCTCGATACGATTAACCGGCTCTATGGACTCGAACTAACGTCCGAGGAACTTGTCCAGTGGTTCCAAGCGCGCGCGGAGAACGTGCAAGACATCCAAACGTCGGAGGATGTCGTCGTCAGCCAGATCGGCCGAGAACTTTATGACAAGTTCTTCCGCGGCTACACCCGCAAACAATGGGGCGTTGACCCGTCCGAACTTGACAAGTCTGTCACATCGCGGTTGCCAACTCGAACCAATCGGGATGATCGGTACTTTAACGACCAGTACCAGTACATGCCAAAGCACGGTTACACTCGGATGTTCGAGAACATGCTCGACCACCCGAACATCAAAATTATGCTGCAAACGGATTTTGAGGAGATCCGCAACGAAGTAGCCTTCCGGCGCCTCGTCTTTACCGGTCCCTTGGACGAGTTCTTCGGCTATCGTTTTGGAAAACTCCCCTACCGCTCCTTGCGCTTTCACCATGTCACCCATGAGAAGGAATGGCACCAGCCCGTTGCCGTGATTAATTTCCCGATGGAGCAGGAGTACACGCGCGTCACGGAGTACAAGCACCTGACGGGTCAACAGCACCCCTACACGAGCCTCACCTACGAATATCCTACGGATGTGGGAGATCCTTATTATCCGGTTCCGCGCCCCGAGAATGCGGAGCGCTACAGGCTTTACGAAGCACTGGCCAGATCAACGGACGACGTCTGGTTCGTCGGCCGCCTTGCTACCTACCGCTACTACAACATGGACCAAGTTGTGGGGCAGGCATTGGCGACCTTCCGTAGGATCGAGGCCTCAGTTCCGCGTCAAAGAATAAGGACGGCCAATGGACACTGGCGAAGCGCCGATGGGAGTGCTGCACAAGCCTCAACCATCCTTCCAGCCCCTTGAGCTTTGGGGCGGGCTCGAATGCACAATTGCCCGTTTGGGGGATCACTTTCGTGACCAGTTTTGGGAGACTGGTCACAGGGAGCGGTTGGACGACCTTGATGAAATTGCTAAACTAGGCATCCAAACGCTACGTTACCCGGTGCTATGGGAATCCGTATCTCCTGATGATCCCGACCACGCAGATTTCAGCTGGCATGATCTGCGATTAGCGAGGCTGCGGGAGCTTGGGATCGAGCCCATCATCGGCCTCCTTCACCATGGTAGCGGGCCGCGTTACACGAACCTCCTTGATTCTGCATTCCCTGCTCTTTTCGCTCAGCACGCCGCTCGCGTTGCAGAACGATATCCATATCTTCGCGTGTTTACTCCGGTGAATGAGCCGCTGACGACCGCCCGCTTCTCCTGCCTCTATGGCATCTGGTATCCGCATCAGACTGATATTCAGTATTTTGTCCGAGCCGTCTTCAACCAGTGCCTTGCGACTGTATCCGCGATGGAGGCCATAAGGTCCGTTATTCCGAATGCAACGCTTCTGCAGACGGAGGACATGGGCAAGACGTTTAGCACACAGGTGTTGCAATATCAGGCGGATTACGAAAATGAACGGCGCTGGCTGTCCTTGGATCTGCTCTTTGGCCGTCTTACACCGCGCCACTCATGGTACTCGTTATTCTTGGACTACGGGATCCGGGAGGAGGATCTCCAGGATCTTGCCAACAGAGCCTGCCCCCCGGACGTGATCGGCATAAATCACTATCTTACCAGCGAACGTTTTCTTGAAGATCGTGAGGATCGCTGGCCTGTCGGTCACCCTGTGGGCGGCAATGGCAGGCACCGATACGCAGATCTTGAAGCAATCCGCACCGACCTGCCGGACGGAGCGCTAGGGCTTGAGGCGAGACTAATGGAGGTCTGGGAGAGATATCAGACAGCCCTCGCAGTCACCGAAGTCCACCACGGATGCAGCCGTGACGAGCAACTGCGCTGGCTTATGGAGGCTTGGCAGACTGCTCGCCGGTTGAAGAAAAGGGGAGTGGGCATCAAAGCCGTGACCGTCTGGTCGATGTTCGGCGCCGTTGACTGGAACAGCCTGTTGCAGTTTGACCGAGGATGTTACGAACCTGGCCCTTTCGACATCCGCGCCGAGAAGCCTCGGCCAACGGCGCTTGCCACAGCAGCAAGGGCATTGGCTGTGGAGGCAACGTTCGATCACCCCGTCCTCGACAACACCGGCTGGTGGCGTCGTCCTGATCGGTTCTATTTGCCTCGTGTCGGAGGATCAAACAAGACGACGTCTGGGCGTAGGTTATTCCTGGTCGGTGGGGAAGGTCATTGCCGTCCGGCCTTGGAAGGTGTTTTGCGTCATCGCGGACTGGATTCTGACGCTGTCTCTTGCGTCGATATCGATAAGATTGACCTGCTCTCCGTAGGGCGGTTGCTTGATCGGTGCCGCGCCTGGGCGATCATATGTTTGCCATCTATTCATAGCAACGCGGCAAAGGGCGCCATCCTGGCTGCCGCAGCATCACGCGGACTACCGGTTTTAACCTTCCAAGACGCCCTCCTGCCGATCGGGCTGCCGAGCCAAGCCGACACGGGATTGCATGACACGGCGTGTGAACAAGTCTGGGAGGCCGGCTCGTTAGAGGAAAAAAAGCTAAGCCTTGTAATCTTGGTGAATCGGCCCTTCAGCGTGGGGGAACGGCAAAACTTCCTCTCTCACATCCTCGATCACGTCCGGAGAGGGGAACCTCTTGAGCTTTGCGCGGTGACGCCTGCGAGCGCTGCATATCTGCCAGATGTCTTTCATGCAGGGCTCGATCTTCTCATCGATGGGGTGCGAGGTTCCTGGTCCTTAGAGAACTACAGCGACAAGTCCTGGCTTGAGTTCGCGCGCTGGTTCGCTGCGACTGCTGGGCTTGAGAGAAAGTTGGTTGCGCGAACGGGCCTTGGTGCACCAAGAAGGCCAAGCCTAGCCCCTGCCACCCATCGCCTCATGCCAAGCCTAGACGACGCCGCGTTACGATACCTCAGGGCCTTAGGCAGGGCCCCGTATGACGGTGCCGCTCGGCTCCGTCTTAGTCCCTCAAATGAAGAATGATGCCATCTCTGTCGCGCCCCCGTCCAAAACCATCCTTGACCGTATGGGGGCCCTCCGGAGGCTCCGCAGATTGAGCGCATCAAAGTGGCGATGGAGTGAAGGCAGAAAACCCTGGCGAGTTCGTGGGCAACGGGTCATTGAGGTTGGCCGGGTCCAGCAAGCGCTCCTGTCCTACGAAATCGATCTTCTAATGTAAGGGTCTCGGGTGAATGCTCCCCGGCTCGGGGAACCCTATTGCACCTTCAAATCTCAGCCGCGGGCTTCTTTCCCCTCGCGTCCTCGAAAGCCTGTTCAGCCTTCTTCACGAGTTCGTCGCGATTCTTTTCCGCCTCTTTGCCGGTACGCGCCTCATCACTGGTCTTGTCGGGCTCTTTCTCGCTCATCGTGTCTCAACTCCCGTGGCCTGGAAAGATCAACACTCCCCGGGGAACATTGTTCCCCATCGGGTACAAGTCGGTGATCAAAGCATGGAACGTCATCCGTAGAAATGTGGTAGCGCGGAGGATATGACCTTCGGAACTGCGGGAGGTCATCTCCAAGCGCGGGAGGACGGCAAGCGCCGCTCATAGGCCCGAATTTGCTGGGCAGACGCCGGTGTTCAGCGAGCATCCGATCAACCTTTCCGTCGGAGAAAGTTCTTCCCTCGCGACCCCCAGCTCCCGTCTAGATCGGCATCCCTCGCGCGGCTAGCGACGGCGCAAGCCATCGATGACGAGCGTCATCAGGCCATCTACCAGTACGTCCGGTTTGGCGGCAGCTTCGGTCTTTCCATCCACGATGA
>Ga0233365_1001196_pt1 | contig 11295 bp, 8 predicted proteins | sample ElkDunMinimDraft_27_FD_191535 | JGI IMG/M metagenome (GOLD analysis project Ga0233365, IMG submission 191535) | Fecal eukaryotic communites from dung pellets of Tule Elk in California, USA - Elk Dung C36 | ecosystem: Host-associated > Mammals > Digestive system > Large intestine > Fecal | place... | reverse complement strand
GTTGATCCAACACACATTAAAAAGGCACCGACAACAACTTTAAAGTTATCTATAAACATAGCATATTTATATTTTCGTTTCTTATTATAAAGTCTAAAATTAAAAAATAACGGTTAAGATTTCTGTATAAAACATAATCTCATTCCAATTTACAAAAATAGTATATAAAACTTGCATACAAAAGTAATATATCTCGTTTTTAACTCGATTTTACCTACAACACGTTATTAAGAATTAAAACTAATAACCTAATTCCCTCCTAACAACATATCTTTTATTAGTTTGAATTGCTTTTTTTATACTCTCTAATCGCTCTTGCAATGGCTTTCGCCATCTCGTTTTTACCTTCTTCGGAATTCAGATATTCGCCTTCTTCTTTATTAGAGATAAAACCCAATTCTACTAATATACTCGGCATAAGTGCGCTATGCAAAACCCAGAACGGACCTTGCCTTACACCTCTGTCGTTGCGTAGAACATCGTCTTTAAATCGAACCTGAATTTTCGATGCCAGATCAATACTTTGCTTAATAAACTGTTCCTGCATCAAAGTCAATCCTATCAAAGATTCCGGACGATTTGGATCGTATCCTTCATAATGCTTCTCGTAATTATCTTCTAAAGTAATAACAGCATTCTCACGTTTTGCAACATCTAAATTCGCTTCGTTTTTACTGATACCCATAATATAGGTTTCTGCACCATACGCAGCAGTATTTTTTGCCGCGTTTACGTGAATAGATACAAACACATCGGCTTTTTCACGGTTTGCTATTTTGGTACGTTCTTGAACTTCTATAAAAACATCTGTTTTGCGGGTAAAAATCACTTTAATATCTTTATCAAGCTTTAGCAGTTCGCCAACCTTTAAAGCAACATCTAAAACAATTTTCTTTTCTACATAATTTCCGCGCATGGCACCGGGATCTTTCCCTCCGTGACCGGGATCTAAAACTACTTTAAAATTTTGTGCATAAACCGTTGATCCAACACACATTAAAAAGGCAGCACAAGCAGCTTTAACCTTATTTATAAACATGATTTATTTTATATTTTGGTTTCTTATTTAAAAGTCTAAAAGTAAAAAAAAATATTAGTAAGTTTGAAGTCTAAAAAACACACCTACCAATTTTACAAAATAGCTTTAAAAAGTTGCATAGAAAAGTAATATATATCGTTTTTAATTTGATCTTGATTCCGGGCGCACTGTCAAAGGTTTCGGCACAAGAATTCCCTTATGTAAACAAGCGCTTAAATATTGAAAGTAAGAAAGATACACTTCCAAAAACACCTATTACGACTGCAACTTTAGATACCGTAAAGCCTGTTAAAAATGACAGTGTAAAACCTAAACAAGGGCAAAAATTAGAAGCACCAATGTTTAGAACTGCGAAAGATTACGAAAAGCTGGATCAGAAAAATAAAAAGGTTACATTGTACAATCAGGCGGTTTTTAAGTATCAGGATTACGAACTTACAGCGGGAATCATTATTTATGATTATGAAAAGGAAGAAGTTTATGCCGGCAGAATTAAAGATTCGTTAGGTAATTTAACACAGCATCCCGTTTTTAAACAAGGAACGCAAATTGTAGAACCAGATTCTATTCGCTTCAACACCAAAACAAAAAAAGCGATTGTTTGGAACACACGTACAAAATATCAGGATTTTAATGTTAAGGCTGCAAAAACCAAAAAGGTAAACGATTCTGTTTACTTTATGAAAGATGTAATTTTTACAACTGCAGAAGATATTGAAAATCCGGAATACTATTTCCGTACATCGAATGCTAAATTTGTTCCTAACAAAAAAATTGTAACTGGTGTCACCAATTTGGTTATCGAAGATGTACCAACACCTATTGGTTTACCGTTTGCTTTTTTTCCGTTATCACAAGGATCTGTTTCCGGGTTCATTATTCCTTCTTTTGGAGATACCAATTTGCGTGGTTACTATTTACAGAACGGTGGTTATTATTTTGCGTTTAACGATATGGTTGATTTAACCTTATTGGGTGACGTTTACCAAAACGGAAGTAACGCTTTAAATGCACAATCGCAATATCGTAAAAGATACAAATACAGCGGAAATCTTAATTTAAGATACGAAACATTAATTGACGGCGAGCGTGGTTTTGATAATTACCAGAAAGCCAAAATTTATAATATTCAGTGGAGTCATTCGCAAGATGCAAAGGCAAACCCAACATCGCGTTTTTCTGCATCGGTTAACTTGGGTAGTAGTAACTATTTCCGAAACTCGTTAAACACGCAGAATATCGGATCTAACATGAACAATACCTTATCATCATCTATAAGTTATTCAAAAACAATACAGTCTGTTCCGCAGGTAAATTATACAGTTTCGGCAAATCATACCCAAAACACCAATACGCAGCAAATTACCATGTCTTTGCCAAATGTGCAGGCAAGTGTTGATCGCGTGTACCCATTTGCACCCAAAAAGGGTTCTAAAAAAGGGTTTATTCAAAACTTAAACCTTCAGTATAATTTAAGCGGTAGAAATCAAATTCAAACCACAGATTCATTGTTCTTTAAATCGGCAATGTTTAATGAAATGGATGCCGGAATTCAACATACCATTCCGTTGGCTACCAACTTTAAAGTATTAAAATACCTGTCGGTTACCATGACGGGAAGCTATAACGAAACTTGGGTTTTAAATACGTTTGACCGTTTTTACAGCAACGAAACCAATCAGATTGAAACAGTAAGAAATAATGGTTTTGACAGTTACCGTACTTATAATTTTGGAGCAAATGTAGGAACTACCTTGTATGGAACATTCAATTTCAACAAAAACTCTAAAATTCAGGCAATTCGTCACGTAATTCGCCCGGCGGTTTCTTACAACTACACACCGAGTTTCAATCAATATTACGACACGTATGCTATTGATGCATTGGGAACTACCATGGAAGAGTACTCGCGTTTTAACGGAACTTTGTTTGGTGCACCAAATCAAACTATGTCTAACATGGTAGGATTATCGGTAGGAAATAATTTTGAAGCAAAAGTTCGTGACGATGAATCTGCAACGGGTGAACCTAAAAAAGTAATGCTTTTAAATTCACTGAATTTTGGTACATCGTACAATTTCACTGCCGATTCATTAAAACTCGCGCCACTTAGAATGAGTGCCAACACCAATTTACTAAAAGATAAGTTACAACTGAATTTTGGTGCAAGTTTAGATCCGTTGGCAATTGATAATGCTGGCAACAGAATTGATAAATTCAACATTGCAAACGGCGGAAGTTTGTTGCGCCTTACAAGTGCCAATATTACCGTAAATTATTCTTTAGCAAGTACCGATCCTTTGTTTGGCGGAAGTCCTAATCCCGAAGACGATAAACAAGACCAGAACATACAAAACGGTGGTCGTGGCGATGATTTGTTCGGGCAATCGGTTGATTTGGCAGACAGACAAAAATCGATGTTTGATGATAAGAAACGCGAAAAAACAAAAACATCTTTTTACAATACCGAAATTCCTTGGGACTTAACGTTGGCATGGAGTTTAACCTACAACAACGCACGTCGTACATCAGAAATCACCAATAATTCGTTAATGGTTTCCGGAAACGTAACACTGTCGCCGGGTTGGTTGGCTGGTATTTCTACGGGATACGATTTTAAAAACAAAGGTATCACTTACACACAATTGCGTTTTGAGCGTGATTTGAAATCATGGAGAATGGATTTTTCTTGGATTCCGAACGGATACTACAAACAGTGGAACTTTTTCATAGGAATTAAATCGTCCATCCTACAAGATATCAAATACGAAAAAAGAAATGCTGCCGAGCGTCGTTTCAGAAACAGATAATTTCATAACTTTAAGCTATTCGTTTTTAGTTCTAACTTAATATACATCAAATGAAACAAATAATCAACTCATCAAAAGCACCTGCTCCAATTGGTCCGTACAATCATTCGGTTATGGTTGGCGATTTACTTTTTATATCGGGACAAATTCCTTTTAACCAAGCAACAGAAACGCTGGTAACAACAGGAATTCAGGACGAAACAAAACAAGTAATGCAAAATCTTTACTACATTATTGAAGAAGCCGGACTGACTTTTGACCATGTTGTAAAAGCAACTATTTTTATTAGAAACATGGATCATTTTAGTATGATCAACGAAATATACGGAAGCTTCTTTTCTGCCGAAACAGCTCCAGCACGTGAATGTGTTCAGGTTGAAAAACTACCACGAAACGTAAACATTGAAATTTCAATGATTTTGCATAAATAAAGATCATACAATAAGAAATAAAAAAGGGATTGTTTAAAACAATCCCTTTTTTATAATGATATATTGATTACTTTTTAAACTTGTATTGAACACCTAAACCAACATTGAAATAACTTCCAGATCCTTGTTTTATAGCTAAACCGTTAAAACCGTAATCTTGACTGAATTGGTTTACGAAAGTTCCGTCGATAAAAACCGAAAACTGCGAAGTAAAGTTGTATTTTGGCATGATACCAATTTGTGCAACACCTGCTAAATCGTTATCTCCTAAAGATTCGCTTTTACCCGAAGCCAAACCAAAACCTGCATGTGCGGTAACATCAAATGGTTGCATCATTCCGTTTATTCCTGCAAAAATATTATAGGTCGCTTCCAACATTAATTTGTTGTACTTTACGCCGTGATCTTTTACATCTTTATGCTTAAAATTTGAACTTGCAAAGGTTCCACGAACTCCCCACACATCATCAATTTGATAATTTAAGCCTAATTGAAAAAAGTTAAATCCGCTGTAATCGCTTGTTGTAATTCCTTCGTTCGGACTTAATGCAGAGTTTAATCCGTATTGCGCTTCAACACTTAAATTATCGAAAACACTTCCAGATGTTTGTGCTTGAGCCTGCACATTTGTAGCAGCTAAAGCAATACAAGCTAAAGCTAAAAGACCTTTAAAATTTCTTTTCATGAATTTTTGTTTTTGATTGAATCATTTAAACGCACAATTTACAATTTTTAGTATTTAAAATGTAAGTTATTTGTATTTATCGCAAAGATTAACACATCAACATAAAAAAAACCTTGACAATCAAGGTTTTTATTTTAACGGATTATAACCTGCCGGTTTCCAATCTTCGCTTAATAAGTTTATAAAGGAATAATGAACGGCATCTTTAGAATCGAATTCTCCATTTTTATTGATGTCTTCTATCGATCTGAAATACAATTTCTCATCGATCACCTGCCAATCTAACAACTCGTGCAAATCGGGCGTAAGTTTTGTGAATTTTGTGCCGTTGATTTTAGATATATACAACGTTTTAATATCGTTATCATCATATCTTCCGTCTTTATTCGTATCAACATCTACCAACGTGTACACCAAAAACTGCTTGTTTGTTTTAAGTGCCAATTCATCTAAATAATTGATCGACAAAATTTCCATTCGGTTGGCTGTCAAAGGTTTTAAATCTAACGAATCTTTGTGCTGAAACATTACGTTTGTTATAAAACCGGTAATTTCGGGAGTAGAATAATTAGAGATTTTATAACTAACCTGATTGTTTATTTTTGAACTTCCCGAACGTGACGATCCCGTATTATACACACGAACATTACCAATTGGGTGCAATAAATAATTTGTACCACTGAATTTTATAGGTAAATCGGCAATTTTAATTTCGGTAGAATCTATTTTCTGATAATTAACTTCGGCAGTGTTTTTTTCGTTTTCGTAAATTACTTTTGGCGTTTCGGTTTCTTTTTTACAAGAAACAACGGCAACCAAACTAACTGCAAAAAGGGCTATGTACGATTTCATAAGCTTTTAAATCTTCTTTCAAATATAATCAAAACTGAAGACACCGCAAAAAATATAGATAAATGTTCATTGTTTGAATAAATTAAACCGACAAATGGTAAAACATCCGTGTAAATTTTAATTTCCCTTTATGGTTGTATACTTTATTTTTAATTCTTAATTATCTTTTTTACCGCTACACCTTCTTTTGTTTTTATATGTATTGTGTATATACCCAATGCTAAATTCTCAATATTTAACTTAACTTCGTTTTCATAATTAAAAGTCTTTAAATGAACAGACTTACCACTTATATCAAAAACTTGTATATGTTCTATACCTATATTTTCGTTGTTTGTTATCGTAACTACATCATTGACTGGGTTAGGAAACACACTAAATTTTGAAGACACAAAATCATTTTTAACTGAAAGAGGAGTATTCTTAATGGCAGAAATAATTATATTATCAAATTTATAAACCGATTGAATTGATCCACTTGTATATATATGAAACATTATTGATGATAGATCAAATGAAGAAACCCACCCTGAAACACCACTTACTCCCAAAGATGGTATTGTGAAATAAGATTCTTTATTTACATAATCTAAATATAATTCAAATTTAAGCCAAGTATTTCTGGGAACTGTAGTTGGTTGCAATATATCTGCTAATATTGGTGGTGTGCTGCAAACAGTACACTGAACTTGAATTATACTTAAATGGTTCACATAAACCACTCGTACCATGTGAGAACTATAATCTGTGAATCTCAAATTATTCGCAAAAGAAGGTACATTAGAAGTAGGAAATGGAACATTTCCTGTAAAAAAATCATATTCTAGTTTTAACACATTATTTCCTGCAGCTCTACTGTTCCACAATGTATGTAACCCCCTTTGCTCAATCACATTTGCAATAGGTGACGGAAAACTTAAATTTGGACCGGAAATTTCCATTACATTACCTCTACCTTGTTCTGCAACAATTCTAAAATCATTATTCCCATTATATGCTGAACCTAGAGAATTCATTGTCCACCAACCGCCTTGTCCAACTATACCTCCTGTACTATCAGTACCTAAATCACCTATAGTCAAACTGTTAAAATCCTCATTGTATAATACTTGCGCCGATGTTAGCTGTGTTGCAAATGAAATAATTAAACTGAATAATATTTTTGTTTTCATGATACTATTTTTTTTAAATTTAAGTATTTTTAAAATAACAAACAAAAATATTATAATTACTCAACTAATGTTTTAAAAAATTAATTAAAATATTTTTTTTTAAAACATTTCTTTTACCAACGCATATTTAGTTTTAAATTAAAGGTACGCATGGTCATTCGGTTTGGAATGGCGTACATGGTTTTAGAATATACGTCGCGAACCCAGGTATTTGTAATGGCATTTTCGTTGTTGAAAAGGTTATATATTTCAAAACCTACAGCAACTTCTTCAAAAGGCTGTAACCATTTTTTTTCTGATTTAAACGTTTGATCCTTGAAAATATAGGAGAAACCGGCATCAGTTCTCATGTAATTTTTTAATCGCAATTGATATTCATACGGATCAACATACGATGGCGAACCACCCGGCAACGGTGTATTGTATACCTGATTCAGATACAATTTTAAATTAGGAATTGTTGGCATGTAATCTTGAAACATCAATCCTAATTTTAAGCGCTGATCGGTTGGGCGGGCAATAAATCCTTTATTATTATAATTTTCTTCGGTTTTTAAATATCCTACAGAAAACCACGATTCAATTCCCGGAACAATTTCTCCGTTCACACGCAAATCGGCACCATAAACATAAGCTTCGGCATTATTATCGGCTCTGTATCTTATTCTAACGTTCTCCAACGTATAGGTATTTACGTTTGATAAGTCTTTATAATACAATTCGGTAAACAACTTAAACGGCGTGTTTTTTATCTTGAAACTGTAATCGTTTGATAAAACGACATGTATTGATTGCTGTGCTTTTACGTTTGGATTGATCGATCCGTCCATGGCACGTAATTCGCGATAACTTGGTGGTTGATGATACAAACCACCCGACAAACGGAAAACCATATCGGTATTTTCCCAATTGGGTTTTATGGCAAATTGCGCTCGCGGACTAATGGTAAATTGTGCGTTCGATGTTTCGTATCCTTCTGCATCAACATTCCAATAATGCGCTCTGGCACCAACATTTACAAACGTTTCATGCTCACCAATTGCTCCACGTCTGCTCCACTGTGCAAATCCGTTTAAACGATTGATCTTTACAAAATTTGTTGCACGAACATTCTGATAAGGCAATAATTCGCCTTGATAAGGTTCGTAAGGCTGATTGTTTGGTGTTGAAAAATACGGATGCGCCAAGGAAAATCCTGCCGAATCTACCACTTCCCATTCAACCAAACGGTCGCGAATATCTTCGGAAACATAACGCACGCCCCACTCTATTTCGTTTTCATCTAATTTATGTTGCCCTTTAACTTCTGCACTAACAATTAAGGCATCGTAATTATTTCTACCGTGATTCAACTGCGAACCCAAACCAACCGTATATTCTACTTCGCCTGCATTTCCACCTAAATCGCCACTCACATTTCCTAAAGCATACTGCCCCAAAATATCGTAATATTCTTCTTCTTTTGTATGATAAGCCGATGCAATTACTTTATAACTATTTTCTAAATTTGGCTTAAAAATACCTTTAAATGCACCGAAATAGGTTTGGTATTTATCTATTTCTGAACCTTCGTAATAAACCGACATTTCTTTTGAATCGCCAATTGTTCCGAATTTTGTGCGTTTAACTTGTGGCGTATATTCGTACACATTTGAAGATGCGTTTAAAAGCAAACTCCACTCCCATTTTGCCGACGGTTGAAAAGTTATTAACGATTGTGCATCTAAATAACGTGGTTTATAATCTACTTCTACATCTTGCGAATTTACCAACAACGCATTATTTCGGTATCTGAAACCGGTAATTGCGGTCCATTTTTCATCTTTCGAAGCTAAATCAACCGTAACACCACCACCTAAAAGACTAGCTTCTACTTCTCCGCCGAATTGTTTTGGTTTGCGATAGGTAATATCTAAAACAGAAGACATTTTATCGCCGTATTTTGCTTGAAATCCACCCGAAGAAAAATCGACTTTCTCAGTCATTGAATTATTCGTAAAACTTAAACCTTCCTGCTGACCAGATCGGATCAAAAATGGGCGATAAACTTCAATTTCATTTACATAAACCATGTTTTCATCAAAGTTACCACCGCGTACATTATATCCAGATGAAAGTTCATTATTTGAATAAACGCCCGGAAGTGTTTTCAAAATATCTTCTACACCTCCACTTGCGCGAGGAATTCTACGGATAACATCGGGTGAAATAATGGTTGTTCCTTCAAAACGCTGTTGTAAATTTTTATCGATAACCAATACTTCCAATTCTTCTGAATGATCGCTTAAACGAATATTCAACTCAAAAGACTGATTTTCTTTTAACGATTCTGTGTAAGTAACCGTTTGGTAAGCATCGGCTTGAAATTTTATCGTAACTTGATCTGACGGAGAAACTTCTAAAAAATAAAATCCGTTGGCATTTGTATAAACCTGCCTGTCTTGTACTTGTACCAACACATTTTGTACGGGAGAATCTTGTTCGTTTAATACAACACCCTTAATTTGAGCCGTTTGCGCGAACCCAAATGCAGAGATTATAGAAGCCGAAAAAACATATATGCTTTTGTTCAAAATATTTTATTTAGTTAACAACTATAGTTTGTTCAAATGTAGTATTATTTCCAACACGGTCGGTAACTTCTAATCGTAAAGTATTGGTACCGGCTATAAATTTTTTATCGCTTAATTTATGAATTAATTTCTTTGTTTTGTAATCATAATCAAATAAAATCCACTCATTATTTAAATATCCATTATAGGTATCAATTCCCGAAAGCTTGTCTTCAATTTCAAAAACCAAAACATCGTCTGCTGTAAATTCATTCTGACTGCTTGTGAAACTAACAATCGGATCTTCTGTATCTTGAACCAGTTTGTACGTCCCTAGTTCTTTTGTTCGAATGCGGAAATCGTTATCGCGCTTCCATGTATCAAAAAACTTAATCTTTTTGCCGTCGGTTTTTCCTATAAAGGTTTTGTCTTTATTCTGATAATCATCGGGAACAATCATTTTTATGCTGATATTTTTCTGAACCGGATATTCATCTTTATGCAAAATAATTGTATTATCTACAAAATCCATCTTTAAATAAACATCTTCAAAAAAAGTACGCGCATCCCATTCAACCGAAACATTTTTTTCTTCAAACGCATAATCTTTTAAATAATCAATGTATTTGCCTGCTGGTTTTGGCTTTTCTATGATTTGATAATCGTAATATTTAATAGGAATTTGTATGGTTTGTTTATTATCGTGTGCATCAAAAACCTCTATTTTAAAATTGAAATCTGCATCGCTCTTAACATTTATTTGTCCGTTATTCTTTTTTGTTTTGATTAAACTCAACGGCAAATCGTTAATAATAAACAGTTTTTGAATTCGATTTTCTGTCAGCTGATAATATTTGTAATCAATATACTGATTCAGGTATTTAGATTCATCGAACGAAAATTCATCAAAAACCACTTCAAAATATTTCGATCCATTCAAATAAGTTACAATTTTATAAATTCCGTTTTTACCGCGACTTCCATTTTGTGTATCGTGCGTGTTAATTCCAAAACCAATTGTTCCTTTTGCCTGAATTGTTTCACTTATATACGTATTATTTGCCTTGTTTAAAGCTACTTCGAAAAACGAATTTTCGTTATTAATTATTGTTTCATCTGTTAACGGATACACGTAAACGCCGTTAATAATTGCTTGTTCTGTGTCGGTAATTTTTTCTTTCAATGAAACAGCAATCGGGTTTAAAATGTGTTCGGTCTGCGTATCGCGAATCTCATAATGAAGATGCGGTCCACCAGATCCGCCGGTGTTTCCAATGTAACCAATAATATCGCCTTTCTTTACAGGAAGTTCATTTGCAAGCGGAAATAACTCCATTTCGAATTTTTTATTTTCGTAATGTTTCTCGTTCACATACGTAGCAATTTTATCGCCATACGCACTTAAATGTCCGTAAACAGTTGTGTAGCCGTTTGTATGTTTTACATAAAGTGCTTTTCCGTAGCCAAAACTGCTTACTTTTAAACGATTTACAACGCCATCGGCAGGTGCGTAAATAGGATCGCCAATCTTATAATTTGCTGTAAAATCTACTCCGGCATGAAAATGATTAGGACGCAATTCGCCAAAACTTCCTGCAACCAACAATGGAATTTTAATGGGAACATCGAACTCCGGAATATTTTTTTGCTGTGCAAAGCAATTTGAACCAATCAACAACAAACAAATTAATCTGTAAATCATACTTAATTTTTTAATAAAGAAGAAGATAACAAAATTTTAATTATCTAATTTA
>Ga0233365_1001193_pt1 | contig 11307 bp, 11 predicted proteins | sample ElkDunMinimDraft_27_FD_191535 | JGI IMG/M metagenome (GOLD analysis project Ga0233365, IMG submission 191535) | Fecal eukaryotic communites from dung pellets of Tule Elk in California, USA - Elk Dung C36 | ecosystem: Host-associated > Mammals > Digestive system > Large intestine > Fecal | place... | reverse complement strand
CTGGGGGAATTCGGAAGGACACCCAAGGTGAACAAGGATGGCGGACGCGACCATTGGCCGAATGCGATGAGCGTCGTGATGGCAGGCGCGGGCATCCCCGGGGGTCAGATTGTCGGCGCGACGGATCCCAAAGGTTACTACGCGGCGGAGAACATCTACTCCCCGGAGGACTTCGCCGTCTCTCTTTACACCAAGCTCGGGATCGATCCGCACCAGATGCTCGTCTCCGCCACTGGCCGCCCCACCCATCTCGTCAACGGTGGCAAGATCATCAAGGAACTGTTCGTCTGATGTTCCGCATCTTGTCCCTCTTGGCAGCCTTGCCGCTTGCCACTCCACTGCGTGCGAAACCGCCGGAGTTCGGCGCCTTGTTCCCGCCCGGCGGGCAACGCGGCACCACCTTCACCGTGACATCCACCGTCAAGAACACTCCGGAAACCCAATGGTGGACGGATGCTCCAGGCGTCATTTTCACGGCCACGGACTTGCCGGAGAAATGGCAGATCACCATTCCCGCCACCACCCCTGCCGGCCTCTATCAGATCGCGCGGCTCAACGGGGAAGGAGTCTCTAATACCCGCTGGTTCACAATTGGTGAATACCCGGAGATCGATGAGGTCGAACCGAATGACGAGAAGGGCAAACGCCATGCGATCCAGTCACTGCCCGTGTGCATCAACGCACGGCTTGGCAAAGCCAACGATGTCGATGGCTACCAGGTCTCGGTCGAGGCGGGCCAAACATTGGTGGCGATGGTCGAGGCTTACTCCATCGGCTCGGCCGCAGATGTCCATGCGCATATCCTCAATCCGGCGGGACAGCGTATATTCACCGCCAGTGATGCGCGCAATCTCGACCCCTTCCTCAGTTTCACCGCTCCGGCGGATGGAACCTACACCCTACAAATAGCGGGATTCGCGCATCCGCCCCAGGCAAATATCAACTTTGCCGGTGGCAACGCGATCGTCTATCGCCTGCACCTTACCACAGGACCGGTCGTGACCCATTTCCATCCTGCCTCTGTTTCCACTACTTCGCCAACCCAGGTTTCGCTCCAAGGCTACAACCTCAATCCGGCAACGGTGCAGCACACTATTGACCCTAAGACACCACGACATTCCGGAGAGATCCATCTGGTGGATGTTCCCCACGGCCTTGCCCCATTGCAGGCCGTCCCGTGCACTTCCGCTCCGGCCACGGAGCATGAGCCCAACGATGGCAGAGAAAAGGCCAATCTCATCACCGCAGGGACCATCGGTGGTGTGATAGGCCACGCCGCGGACATCGACCGCTTTGCCATCACCATGGAAAAGGGGCAGAAATTACAGGCACGGATCCACTCCCATTCGATCGGACTTCCGTTGGATTCCACTCTCAAGTTGGAAGGTCCAGACGGGAAGCAGATCACAACGAACGACGACGCAAACGGCAAACCCGATCCCCAGATTCAATGGACCGCTGCCGCTCCCGGAGTTTATCAGCTCGTCGTCGAGGATACCCTCCAGCAAGGTGGGCCGGGTCACCATTACGTTTTGGAAATTGATGCTCCGAAGGCTGCGGTGAAATCCAGCATCGCCAGTGCGGCACCACTCTCCATCGCGGCCGGCGAATCCACTAGCCTGAAGCTAAGCGTCAAACGGATGAACGGTTATAAGGCTCCCCTGGTGGCTCGGGTGTCGGACCTTCCAGCGGGAGTGAGCGCACCGGATATTGCCATCGGAGAAAAAGACACCGAAGTGGAGATCAAGCTGATCACCACCAAGGAAACTCCGGCGGTGAGCCAGCGGATCGGTTTCAATCTCCACGAGGAAGCACCGAAAACCGGTGACGAAACAACGCAGGTAAAACAGAGCAGAGCTATTTTCCCGACTTCCATCCCACTGCGCGGAGACCTCCAGAGAGGGATCTCGCTGCTGGACGAGACTGACGGATTGTGGCTTACGGTAACAGCTCCGAAGTAGGTCTCATCTGGGAGCCAAGCTGCGTGAATATTGGCGAATTCATCCGATCGATCTCCGCCGATACATCACGGGATCTAATTACCCTTCTTCTATAAGCCTCAAATCACGCAAGGCGTGAATAAACCCTCGAAAGGCCCACCAATTGGCCGACCTGCAAAAAAACCTCAAGAGTTTTTCATTAGGCTGGAATGGCGCGGCCACTTCCAGAGCATCCGCACATGACCGAAGATCAACGCACCGCGATCCACCACTTATGGGACTCTCTGTCCGATTTCCCTGTTTCGCAGGTCGAACAGGCGCTGACGCGTCTGATGAAGGGTATCTGCGAAATGATCGGAGCGGGGAACGCTTACTGGCTGGGCTACATTCGCTTCAATGCAGAGCCTGGGGATCCGTTGAACGGCCTTCGGCCGGGGCTACCGCCCGGCGCCAACCGCTATCTTTATCCCTCCCCGGTCCACGCCGATTCATCCCGCACACAGACGGTTCAGTGGAATCGGAAGCAAGTCAACGAGGGCTACCGTCGCGCGGCCCAGGACGTGGGGCAGTTTCGCTCCTTTCGACTCCGCCAAGAGATGCGTCCCGAGTATTTCGAGGAGCCGTTTTATCAAACCTTCCACGCCTCGCGCGGGTTTCACGATCAGTGTGTGGTTTTTTTCCCGGTTAATCGGGATTACGAATCCATGTTCAACTTCCTCCGCGTAGATGTGAAAAAAAGTTTCTCCCCCGAGGAGGAGGCCATCGCCGCCTACGCGTTGCGAGGCATCAAAACCTTCCACCGCCAGCTCGCCCTCAGCTACGGCCTGCTTATCGCGGAGCGGCCCCTCTCTGATGTCCAGCGCCGGATCACCTGCCTCCTTCTCACCGAGCGCACCGAAAAGCAGATTGCCGACGAGATTGCGAAGCCGATTTCGGCCACGCATAAACACGTCACGGAGATCTTCCGCAAATTTGGCGTCAATAGCCGCGCCGGCCTGATGTCTCTGTGGCTGGGACAGAAGTCTTGATACGCAACGGGCGACGCGGGCCCATCTGCTACCTCCTCCCAAGGCATGCGCATTTTCTGCGGTTCCGAGCGAATGGTGCCAAGCCGGAATGCACTAGTCTAAGGACGTTTTGAGTCATTTTTCTCATCTGGATTCTGATACGCACATCGAGGGTTGAGGCTCGGCCATTGGTTGGTAGAGTTTGTCCTGCGTTTGACGGCGCGGGGTCCGCTGCATTTGTCACTGGCCTGGACGAACAGAAGGCGCGCCGCGCTCAAGACCAAGACGACTGGGAGGGGGGCTGTTTAGGCCCCTAGACCCCAGGGATGCAGAAAGGCATAATTCAGCGGACTAACGCCGAGTCCCCAACCCATGGTCTGGCAAAGAAAACAGAAAATCGTTCCACTTCATGAAAAGCATTCTTCGTCTGTATCTCATCTCTGCGCTCATCGTCTTAATATCCAAGCCAGCTTCAGTGCAGGCTGCGATCATTGTGATTGGACCTACCGGTTCCTCCGCGGGAAGCTTCCAAATCACCAACGACATCACTTTTACCATCACCACACCTGGCAAAGTGGGCATTTTCGTCCTCGATGAGTGGGTAACATCGGATGGCTCTCACACGTTCGCCCCCTTCAGCTCGATCAATGTCCCAGGCAGTCCACCATTGATGGTCACCGTGAATAATGGGGTGCCGTTCGCCAATACCTACAGCCACTTCAGTGACAATGGTTATAGTTGGGCGGACGTGACCCACAACGACGGATATTTTTATTTGGATCCGTCTATCTCACTCGCGATAGGAGATACACTGACGCTCAAAGCAGGCACCTTCGGCCTCCTTCCAGTATCGGGCTTCAACCCGCAGGCCACGCAGGCTTTCACCGGGAACATGTTCATCACCGATGCCAATGGCTATCGGTTAAGTGACGTAGTGGGTGTGCCGGAACCGGAAACAGCTACCTTGCTTATGGGTGGAGTCGTTGCTGCTTTCGCAGCCCTCCGGCGGAGAAAAAGATAAGGTCAGACAGGGTGGAACCGTCGAACTGAGGGGCTCGGTAACGGACCTCCAAGCCATCGTTTGGTTGATCTCCAAATCGCATTGTCCCAAAATCAGTTAGTTGGACGCTGATCTTTCTTGGGGTGGCGATGGTCGAAGCATACTCCATCGGCTCAGCCGCGGATCTCCATGCGCAAATCCTCAATCCGGCGGGACAGCGGATATTTACCGCCAGTGATTCGCGCAATCTCGACCGCTTCATTAGTTCCTCCGCCCCTACGGATGGGACCTACACCCTGCGTTGAGGATTTCGAGCAGCATCCTCAGGCATACCCATTCGCCGGTGGCAACGCGATCGTCTATCGGCTGCACTTTACCATAAAGCCGGTCGTCACCCATTCCATCTTACCGCTGTTTCCACTACTCTGCCCACCCAGGTTTCGCTCCAAAACTACAAGTTGCACGAGGTCTCCACGCATCAGCATTATTCCGTTGAAATTCTCCCCCAACCTAAAGTCCTCATGCTTGACGGACGGTCACATTCTCGTCCTAATACAGTAGGCATGAACAATCCAGAAGACCCACGGTCCTGTCCAATTAATGACGCCGTGAGGATCGGCCATATTCATCTCAAGGTCGCCAACATTGAACGGGCGCTCTCTTTTTACTGCGACGTCCTCGGCTTTCACATCACCCAACGCTATGATGACAGCGCCGTATTTATTTCCGCGGGTGACTACCACCACCACATCGGTCTGAACACTTGGGAGAGCAAGGGAGGGCCTCCGCCTCCATCTGGCTGTACCGGACTTTATCATACAGCGATTTTGTATCCCACCCGGGCCACGCTGGCCGATGCCCTGCGCCGGGTGCAAGCAGCTGGCATCGCGCTTGAGGGCGCATCGGACCACGGCGTCAGCGAAGCCATGTATCTCCGCGATCCCGATAATAACGGCGTCGAACTTTACTGGGACAAGCCTCGCGCGGCTTGGCCGGTATCTGCGGATGGCCACCTGCGAATGTACAGCGAACCCTTGGATCTTAAAAACCTCCTAGCAGAGGCACCTCCTGACAGTCTGCCTGAAATGGACTCCACGGGTGAGAGAATGCGCCACCTGGCACTATCGCGCTGGGAAAATGAAGGAGGTGCGTTGCCCGTCGCATCTGGAAGTAACCCAGAGACCATTCATCGTTGATCACCTCCTTTGATTAAGAATCGGTGCTGGTTGGCCAAGGGCTAGCGACGTCGGTGTTGCTCCGCACTGTCCGGTAGGATATGAGTTCCCTCGGATGCTCTATATTTGGGATCTTTCGGGAGTTTTTGTCGCCGCGGTTTCAGGTGGATTTGCAGGTCGCCGGAGAGGAATGGACTGGTACGGAACCTTTATTGTGGGACTTATCACGGGAGTCGGGGGCGGGACGCTTCGGAGTGTTTTGATCGGCGACGCCCCGCCGCCCGTTTTCAAACATCCCGGCTATCTTGTTGTGGCCCTCGGGGCCACGGTCGCGGTCTGGTTAATCGGACCTCTTTGGGCGCGTATCCGACGATTGGTCTCACTCGTCGATGCCGTTTCTCTGGGTATCTTTGTTGCCATTGGTGTGCGGGTCTCCCAGGAACATGGGATGAATTGGTGGGCCTGCATTTGTCTTGGTGTGATCACGGGGACGTTTGGAGGCGTGCTGCGCGATGTCATGAGCGCTGAGGTGCCACTCATTTTTAAGAAGGAAATCTACGCGACCGCCGGCATCGCCGGTGCCTTAATCCTTCTGTTACTGGACTCGTTACAATTACATCCGGACCTGAGTATTGCTGTCTGCACTTTGATGGTGACGATCATCCGCCTCCTCGCAATCCGCTATGCTTTGAATCAGTCGGAGGCTTGAGATTCCAAAAGGTTCAGACCGCTCCGGTATCCTCCCCTATAAAAGCACCCTCTTTCAAATTCCTTGAACGATCGCACCGCGGCACTGACAAAGCCAGATGTAATGAACAGAGACGAAGTATCACCGTCGGCCAGGAAGCGAAGGTAGCGACGGTGAGTCAGAATGCAAAAGCTGAAAAGTTCCTGACGCATGGTCAGCCAATTTGTGGCCACATGGAGACTCTTACGTGTTAGCGGACAGAGGCGGACTGGAGGTGATTTAATAAGCAGAAGAGAGGCCGATGCCGCAGCGGATAATGCTCTTTTTTCAAGTCTCAAACACCAAGACCTACGGAGTGAGTATCCTACCTTTTTCGGCTGACATGCAGATCGCGGCGGGCAGTGACTTGATCATCGACCTGGGTCCGGGCGCTGGGAGGAGGGCGGGAGAATTGCCGCGTGCGATGTTCCAGCTCGTCCTACGGCTACGCTGCGGCAATCACATCGCAATCAAGCGCGGCGCGATAGGCGAAGGTTGCGCCGCCGTCTATGCTATAATCTATCCCTTCGAAGGCCGTGGTCCGGCCTGTTCCCGCCGACCGAACATCCATACGCACGGCGAGGTTTGTTAGACCGCTCATATTGAACGAAAGCGTCATTGAATTGGTCACCGATCCGGGGTTCCACCCAAAGCAGTGTCCAGGGGTCGAATTCGTACCCGAACCTGTCCAGTTCATCCCCTGGAAATCGGTGAACGAAGTCGCGCCACCGGTGTTGGTGATTGAGGTTCCTGCCCGCGCGATCGACGGCCGCATATGAAAAGATGCGGCTGTAAGTTCACCGGATGGCAGACCGTCAGGCCCCTGGCCCGACCAAAATGCATGGCGGGTCAAACCGAACGCTTGCCCCACCATGCAGAGCAGCAGGCCAAAAACCAGAGTTGCAATGCAAGAAGATCCGTTCTGGCTTGATAGATGTAACCGTTTCATATTCGTCGTCGGGTTCTTGAAAAGTCATGTCTTTAAGACCGAACGGCAACAGGGCGGCTCGACCTTAAGGAATTCGGGCCAACGCGGATGGCTATGTTTGGATGATATTCCTCGGCCCTCCTATGCGTCTCTCCCTCTTTGGAGGGAGCGATGAACCCGATCGATCCTCTGTCGGCCCATTCGCTTATCCGCTACCAATGCGTCGGCTGCCTTCCGTTCCTCCGTTGCCTACGCGCGGCCCTTTACCCAACGACCTCGGCCGCCTGACCTTGGCCACATGTATATTTTGCTCGTTTCAGGAGAAAGATGGACGATCTAATTTCGTTCCCGATAAACCGCCGTGACGCCGACCGCTTTTCGGAGGTGTGAGGCATTGGGAATGGTGACGGTGATACGGTCCAAAGTACCTACTTCATTTACCGAGGATGTCGAACCGTCCGGCCATCGCTCATCTCCCGCACCCATGATATAACGTCTCTCGGCAACGCCGGAAGCATTGCCCTTTCCACCCACGGTCACCGACACCAGCAGACGCTCGACTTCGGAAGCGTCCGACCGCCTGAAAGTGACCAGGAGATTGTTTCCATCGGTGGTGACCGAAGGCGCGACGGTCGAGCGATCGTCTACGGTGGGGTCTCCACCGCTCACGAATTCCATCAGGTTGCTCAACCCGTCTCCATCGGAATCCGCGGTGGGATCGGTATCGGTGAAGGGGTTAACGAACGGTCCGATTGCCCACTGCAGATACGGCTGGCTGAGGATTCCAAGTTTGATCCCATAATCATCAATCCGGACTAATGCATCCTTCCCCGCCAACGAATAACAATCCGCATACCATCCGTAACCGCTGATTTCGTCCGATCCGTTGAGAGGAGTGGAGGGGTTATCGGTCAAATTGGTATCCACCGCGCCCTCCGCGGTCAACACACCGGAGATCCACTCATGGGTCGCCGGGTTAATCACGTGTTTCTCAAATGCCTCTGGATTGATTTGCTTGAAAAACAGTTTACTCGCATACCAGTCACCATCCACCCGGATTGCGAAGCGCATGACAGTGTGAATGCTGGCCGCCCTGACGCGAAGCGATAATTCCTCAATCTCCCGCACCTTGAGGCCTACGAGAGCTCCTTTTCCGCTAACCAACCAGTCAAGTTTGTTTTCCGTCCGTATGTGATCCGCAACTCCGAGATGCAGGGTATGGAGCATCATCGCCCTTGGAGTATAACCCTCCATAGGCGAAGCGAACAGAAATCCGGCACGACTGGGTTGTGTCGATGAAGTGTGTTCACCGGAGAATGACGGAGTTCCGGCATCAATTCCCACCGACAACTGTTCCCCATCTGCGGGGGCTTCCCCGACTGACTTTCCACTGGCAACTGCGGCCACCCATCGGTAATCGGACGCATGAAGCACAGTTGCCCCACCGGTCCCGGGAAGATCAAAGGACGCACGGAAATGCGTGAGTGGCTGAGCATGAGCTGAACCCGCCAAGACCCACACCCAGATTCGCGCATACCAAACGAAGTAGTTGGCGGAGGATCCCCGGAACTCGTGTGCAATGGATTTCATGAAATTCATGTTTCGGGAAGATGAATGATACCTCGACGAAGTGCCACGGTAACCGCTTCGGTCCGGTCGCGGGCTTGGAGCTTGGGAAGAATGTTGCGTAGGTGGGATTTCACCGTCTGCTCGGTGATCCCTAGGCGGTCCCCTATCTCCTTGTTCGCCTCGCCGAGCATGATCAGATGGACAATCTCACGCTCCCGCGAGGTGAGAACTCCCGCCGCGACCCGATGCCGCAGCTGATCGCTGACGTCCATGGGAATCCATTCGTTCCCCTCCGCGACCGAACGGATTGCCGGAACGATTTCATGAATCGAACTGTGTTTGAAAATGTAACCCATTGCGCCCGAATCCAAGGCTAGATGAATGTCCTCATCACCGATCGAGTTGCTCAGCACTATAATTTTCGCCCCCGGGTGTTTTTTCCTGATGATGTCGATGGCTTCCACTCCACCAAGAACGGGCATCCGCAGATCCATTATCGTAACGTCTGGCAAAAGCCGATCATATGCTTCGATCGCTTCCGCTCCGTTGGATGCAGCGCCGACGACCCCGAAACCTGGTTCCGCGCAGATTATACTGATGAGCCCTTCACGGACGACCGAGTGATCGTCCACCACAAGAATGTGAATGCCTTTAGATTTCATGAAAGTTCGTTTGGTCTTGAGCCGATTGAAAGAGGCACCTCGACACCCACTGTGCAACCGCCCTTCGGATGGCGCGTGATCGTCAGGAAACCGCCAATCCGTTCCGCTCGTTCCTTCATTCCCAGTAATCCGAAATGGCCCGGTTTCACCTCGAAGTCAGGGCTGACTATCCCGTCATCGGTGACCGTCAGTGTCGCCGATGTCGATGTCGTTCGGAGATGGATGGTCAGATGTGTGGGACTCGCGTGCTTAATCGCGTTGGTCAGAGCTTCTTGACCGATTCTCAATAAATTGTCCTCGATCGGCTGTGGAATTTTCACAGGGCACCGTTGCTGCGAGATCTCCACCACGGTGCTGGAACCAACTACCAGCGATTGGGCAATTCGCGCCAGGGCATCCAACAGATCAAACTCCTCCAGCGCTGGCGATCTGAGATCCCATATGGATTGCCGCATCTCGTTGTGACACTGGAGCACAAGCGAGCGCACCAGATCCAAGCGCTTGCGGTTCTCAGCGGCGGCATCCATCGCATCGGGGCGGATGCAATGCAACTGCATCTGGATGCCAGTGAGGCCTTGTTCCAGAGTATCATGGAGGTCCCGGGCGAGACGATTCCGCTCGGCGGAGACTGCCCTTCGCTCGCCGATTTCCTCTCTCAGACGCATGTTGCGGCGCGCTCCGAAGTAGGCATATACCGATGCGACCAGAAGGACGACCAACGTGAAAACAAGCAGCAGGAGAAGCCGCCGGAAGGTGAAAAAACCCGCTCCCCGCAACAAACGGATCTGAGAATTACCGGGAACCAGGATCTTGAACCCGGTGGTATCCCCGGTGGCATTGGTGGCCATCACGCACACACCACTGACTTCCAGAAGACTCCCCGGTTCCAACCCCGCAATATCATTATGGTCCGGACCACCCATGATCTCGGCGGAGAATATACCCTCCGACGAACGTAGCATGAGCATGTGGGAAGACCCTGACAGACCTGCGCTCTGCATCCGGTCGACCAACTCGCCGGTGACTGTTACATAGGCGGCATGTTGCAGTCCCTTCACCAGCTCGCCCACAGTCCGCTTCACCGGGATGATGGGAACCGCAATCGGCTGGGTTGCGATCAGTTCCGAATCGGTCAACAACGGCGCGTAGTTCTCGATGTCCATGAAGCCTATGGCCTCTGCCCAATCCCCGGGTTCGAATTCCGGGACGTTGCTCCCCCGGATGGCCAGCCCCGCCGTTCCGTCGTGAAGATAAATGGTTTCCCCCGAGCGATAGAGCACCTTGCCGGCGACATGGAGCCGGTCGCCGCGGGTCTGCCCCGGCCTGAAGCTGAAAGCCCTCGACAACGGCACCACGGGCGCAAACCAAGGGTTTCTCGCCTCACGTTCGATGATGTTGCAGAATGACGGCGACGTTAGCACCCGAACATCGACCAACTGGCGGGTTCCGCCGCGCGGCTTGACGGGCGTGACCACCCCGATCGCCACCATCCGGGTTGCCACCAGCTCTTCCGCAATCAGACCCCCTGAGTCAGTGAGCCTTATCGTAATTCTGGCTCCCCCGGATCCAATAACCACCGATAACAAATGCGGATCGATCCGCTCCGCCGCACGCACCCAACCATCCAGCCGCACCCTTTCGCAGCTGTAGCCTCCATTGAGAAGAACATCTCCGGAAACAAACTTGGGTTCAGGCAATTCCGCCTGGCCCGATCTTTCGTAGATGGCGTCACGGATATTTGGCGAGAACTCGCCGCGGGCAAGTTCACCGGTGACGGTTACCACATCACCGATACGCGGGTGTTCGGACCCCTCAAGTGGCAAAATTTGAATCCCCCCTGTCGCGTCCTGAATGTAGAATTCCGCTCCCACGGCGGCATCCACCCACGTCACCACTCCGGTCACTTTCACGTTCATGGTTTGGAACGAGTGGGCCAGGGTCTTCCGCTTCATTTCATGGATCGGAAGCCCCCCGTACGCCATCGACGATGACACAGCAAGAAAGCCGCCGGCAGCCAGAATGCCGGCGAACAAGTGTCTGATACAGAGGGCCGAACGACTCACCATCGCACCCTAGACAACTCCATCAGCAAGTCCAGCTGTCCCTCCTTTCTGTGTCTAAAGAGGGATGGATCGCGCCATGAGCGGATGACATTGTTGACGTGATTGGCCTCCGCGACCCTCAAACTGAATCAATCCCCGCTTCCCGTCCCTTCATAGCCCGCACTCTCGGTCTTTTCATTCAATGCCTCGATATTTCACAACGCTCGGCGTCCTCCTCATCACCTCCGCAACCTCCC
>Ga0233365_1001189_pt1 | contig 11319 bp, 9 predicted proteins | sample ElkDunMinimDraft_27_FD_191535 | JGI IMG/M metagenome (GOLD analysis project Ga0233365, IMG submission 191535) | Fecal eukaryotic communites from dung pellets of Tule Elk in California, USA - Elk Dung C36 | ecosystem: Host-associated > Mammals > Digestive system > Large intestine > Fecal | place... | reverse complement strand
TTCGGTATAGGTCATGCGGGCGTGGGAGTGAATGACCCCCTCATAGAAGGCGAAGTCCTTCACCTTGCCGTAACGGTCGAGCTGCATCTCGCAGACCATGACCAGCCTGTCCACCTCTGGCTTGAGCGAGCACAGGCCATTGGACAGCGCCTCGGGCAGCATCGGGATCACATGCCCGGGAAAGTAGACCGAGTTGCCGCGGTTCACGGCCTCTTCGTCCAGCGCAGAACCAACCGTCACGTAATGTGAGACATCAGCGATCGCCACATACAGCCGGCAGGCGCCGCCGGCCTCCTGCTGGCAGAACACCGCATCGTCGAAGTCCTTGGCGTCCTCGCCATCGATCGTCACAAAGGGCAGCTGCCGCAGGTCGATGCGCTCGGCAGCCTCTGCTGCGGAGACATCAGGCGGGAAAGCCCTGATTTCCTGCAGCACCTCCTTGGCCCACTTGTAGGGGATGTCGTGACTACGCACCGCCACGTCGATTTCCATACCCGGCTTCATGTGATCGCCAAGGATCTCCACGACCTTGCCCACCGCCTTGCGTCGCTGGGTGGGATAGGAGGTAATCTCCGCCACCACGAACTGACCGTCCTGGGCACCGCGGTTCTCTTTCTCTGGAATCATGATCTCATGGCTGTTGCGCCGATTGTCCGGCACCACCACGCCGAAACCCTGCTCCCAGTAATAGCGGCCCACGATCTGCGAGTTGCGCCGCTCCAGCACCTCGACAATCATGCCTTCCCTGCGGCCGCGCCTGTCGACTCCAGAGACCCGCGCCAGCACGGTGTCGCCATCGAAGACCTTCTGCATCTCGGTGGTCGACAGCACTAGATCGCCGGAGCCATCCACGGGAATGAAGAAACCGTAGCCTTCCTTCACGCCCTGCACCCGACCCTTGATTAGTTCCATGCGATTGACCAGACCATAGACGCCGCGCCGGTTGCTGATCAGCTGCCCGTCCCGCGCCATGGCAATCAGCCGGCGGCGCAGCGCCTCCGTCTGCTCATAGGCGTCCAGACCGAGATGCTTGCACAGCTCGGGGTAGCTCACCGGCTGACCGGTTTGCTCCATGTATTCGAGGATGAATTCGCGACTGGGGATGGGGTTTTCGTAGTTTTCCGCTTCCCGTTGGGCGAAGGGGTCGTTGACAACGTCCGTGGCCTGCTTCTTCTTGGTCATATCCCTGCCATTTGCATGTGGGTTCAGAGACGCCAGTATACACAGCTGGCTCTTTCTTTACGCCAAACAATTCACGCCAGGTGATTGACAGAGGGGCTCTCTGCGGATAAAGTGCGCGCTCTGAATTATCCCCTCCTGCCCAGGTGGTGGAATTGGTAGACACGCCAGCTTCAGGTGCTGGTGATCGAAAGGTCGTGGAGGTTCAAGTCCTCTCCTGGGCACCAAAATTCCCTATACCTCACCGAGCCAGTCGAGCAGTTCTTTCTGCCGGCGATCGCCGATCTGAGCAATGGGATCCACCAATGTTACCGCTGAATACCCCTATTTCTCGAACACCCAGAACCTGTTTAGCACATACGTGTAGAACGGCACCAGGCACACTACCGCAATCATGTTGACGCGATGCCCTAATGCACCACCTGTGGTGAGCAGCCAGAGCAGGAACTGGCTCAACACTAAAGCTGATAGCGATACGACAACAAACTTCAGTAGGCGTTCGCGGGTCATGGGGGAACGAAACGTGAGTAGGGAGTGCCCCCAAAACGAAATGCCAACGGCGAGCCCGTATGCCAGCACGTTAGCATGCAATACCGCGAGCCCCAGCAGCTCGATCGCTAAGATGGCGCAGAGGTAGTGAACTATCGTAGCCACGATTCCCACTGCGCCGAAGACTACGAGCTCCCTCACTAATCTACTCCATCAAAGCCTGCTGTCCTATCCACTACGTAAATGGGCCGGTTCTTTACCTCCTTATAGATGCGACCGATGTACTCACCCACCAAGCCCAGAAAGAAAAGCTGTACACCGCCCATGAACAAGACCACGACCATCAGCGACGCATAGCCGGGCGAGTCTACCCCTGTGATCAAGGTCTTCAGGATGATAAGCGCCCCGTACAGGAATGCGGCGACCGCGACGAGCAATCCCAGATAAACGCCACAGCGTACCGGAACAGTGCTAAATGACGTGATGCCATTTAGCGCGAAGTTCCACAACCCCCAGTAGTTGAACTTGGTTTCACCCTCTACGCGCTGCTGCCGCTCGAATTCTATCGCGGTATTGCTGAACCCCGGCCAACAGAATAATCCTTTCATGAAGCGGTCCTTCTCCGGCAGCTGCTTGATGACGTCCACGACGCGGCGATCCAGAAGCCGATAGTCTCCCACGTCTTCCGGTATCTTGATTTCGCTCAGCAGATTGAAGATGCGGTAGAACAGTCCCGCACTTCCCCGCTTCATAGGGGTATCGGTTTTGCGGGATACACGCTTCGCATAGACCACATCGAAGCCTTCCCTCCACTTCGCCAGCATCTGGGCTATCAATTCGGGCGGGTCCTGCAGATCTGCATCAAGCGGAATCACCGCGTCCCCGCTAGCGTAGTCCAGCGCGGCCGTCAGCGCGGCCTCTTTGCCGAAGTTACGCGAAAGCAGAACAGCTTTGACGCGGGGATCTTGCCGGCTCTTGGCAATCAGCATTTCACGGGTGCGGTCCGTTGAACCATCATCGACGCAGATGATTTCGTACTCTGTTTCGAGCGGAGCGAGGGCCTCCTCTAATGTGCTGAACAGGACATCGAAGACCGCTGCCTCGTTGTACATAGGAATGATGATAGAAACCAAGCTCTCTTCCGTAGTTGGCACCGAAACTCCCTGATGATTGTAGAATGTTGCGACTCTGTTAAATTTCGTGCGCTTCGATATTACTGCGTATTCCGGCGAAGATGAACACCTGTTCCGGCTGAAAACGTGAACATCGGATTTTTCAACGCATCAGGTGGCCGGGTTTTTAACGTTAGGGTTCACCACGGGCCGGAATATGCAATAATACCGCCGACTCAATATTCGGAGGAGTTATGGACAAGCTCCCGCTTACGGCAGACAAGCACACGGGGAAAGAGGCTTACACATGGGCGACACGTAATAAAGTCTCCTATGCCCTCGGGGTGATGCTGGCGTTGGCGGTATCGAGCATTTCGTGGCCAGGCTTCATGACCTTCGATAGTGTACTGGCGTTGCAGCAAGCACGCCAAGGCATAACTCAAGGCGGTTATCCGCCGATGGTCAGCTATGTCTGGTGGCTAACTGATATCGTCGTGCCTGGACAAGGGGGGATGTTCCTACTTCAGAACCTGCTCGTATTTCTGGGCGTGACTAAATTCGGACTAGCGGTGCGCGCACCACAATGGCTTCTTGCGCTGGTTTTGTTCCTCATCGCCGTTGCACCGGCTACGCTCGGCCCCATGTTGGTGGTGTGGAAGGACATCGCCTTCGGCGGCTGGCTGGCGCTCGGTGCCGGCTTCACGATTGGATACTGGCGTGAAGGTCGCACGCGCGACTTGGTCCTCGCGCTCGTTGTATTGTCGATTGGCGCCGCCTACCGTCTGAATAGCCTACCTGCCCTGACGCCACTCCTGCTACTGCTGAGCTGGCGTGTACTTACACCTAACGTGATTTCTCTGGTACGACGAGCGCTAGCGGCGGTAGCGGCTGCCGCGTTAGTGTCAATCGCCATGTTTATTTGGGTGATATCACTCTCCTCCTGGAGACTACCCGACTTTATGCAAATAACGCCGCCCTCTGGTCATCATGGCTGGGTCATGGCCTCTGACCTCATAGGAATGGACCTTTGCAGCAACTCTTCAGTGCTTCCCTCGGCATTCTATCCGGAGGGCCTGGACAGAGCCATTCTTCCGCAGATCTACCACCCGGAGCACGTACAACTAAGCTTCTATGGATGGCAGGGGGACCCCAATTTGCGGGACGCCGCCTTCGATGAAATCGACGCTGAGGAACTGCAGCGCATCTGGACTGCTGCCGTTCTGAGTCATCCGCTGTGCTTTCTAGGCCATCGTGCCAACATCGCTGTGTATTTACTCGGCCTCAACGACGGGCAGGTATTCTACGTTACTGATCCGAACGTGTTTCAGAACGACATGGGACTCGAAGTGCATCATACAAAACTCACCGATTTCGGTGTGACCTGGGTTCTCACACATGCAGACAGCCCGTTGGCACGGGTCTGGGTGTTCATGCTTGCCGCATCGCTGGCGCTGGCATGGAACTGCTGGCGCCGACGATGGGAGCCTGTGGCACCCGCGCTCTTTCTCAGCGGCACCGCCTACCTTGCGGTGGGGGTCCTGCTGCTCCCAGCCGCCGATCTGCGCTACCAGTTCTGGGTGGTGCTGGCGATGTTGATGACAGTGTTGGCGGCGGCGGGACAGCCATCGCGGTCCCTGCCCGTCCGCGCGACGCCCAAATCCGAGTAACCCGAATGGCCGATCAGTAACCGCCCCGCCCGGCGCCACCGCGCGCGAGTCTTAAAGCCAACACGATCGCGGAGTGCGCCTCCGCCAGCATTTTGCTCTCACATGAAAACTCTTGACCAACAATTGCCAAATCACTTTGACGTCCTCTTTTTCGCTATGATGCCCGATTTTGCAGCAGTGTTTGGCGGGATTGAGAAATGGCCTGAGCGTGGTTTTCCGAAGATCAATGGCAACAGTCTGCCTGGATTATAGCCCCCCACGACATTGGCACTCCCGCCCCTGACTGCTAGAATCCTCCGCCATCGCCACATGGAAAAGGAATGAATTCAGTGGAAACAGCATTGTGAAGGAGACCATAACGCCCTTCAAACCCAGCCTCACTCCCCTCTGGCTGGCGGCTTTGGTTGCCACCCAGCTTGTGATAGGCATCATTCTCGGCTTCCCCGGCCACCTGAGTGCGGACTCGATCATCCAGCTTTACGAAGGGCGTACGCTGCACTTCGTCTCTTTCCACCCGCCGTTACTGTCACAGCTGTTGGGCCTGCTGGAACGGCTGGGCGGCGGCCCAGTGGGATTTGTTCTGATCTCCGCAACACTGCTGGCCGCAGGAAGCTGGCTGGCCCTGAGGGGCACTTGGGCATCAACCCCGCAGCTCTGGCGCCGGGTCCTGGCGGCCGTCCTGGTGCTGAACCCCATCCTGCTGCTCTACACCGGCATTGTCTGGAAGGACGTACTGTTCGCCCACGCCATCCTGCTGGCCTTCATGCTGCCCGATGCGCTGCGCTCGGTACGCGGCCCCTGGCGGACAGCCGGCATGGTCCTGCTGCTGGTTCTGCTGGCGATTATCATTGGCGCGCGCCAGCAGGGCATCCTGTTTGCGCTCGTCCTCGCTGTGTGCGCGGCATGGCGATTCGGCAACTCGCTGTGGCCCAGGCTGGGACTTGTCCTGCTGCTGATCGCTGTACCGTTTCTGGCCAACAAGGCCGCGACCGACTTCGCCTTTCAACGCGGACTCAATGAAATGCCTCCAGGTGGCGAGGTCGGGGTCAGAATCCTGATGCGCTACGACCTGGTGGGCATGATGGCCCACGGGGCGCAGGGCACGGCGGTCAGCGAAGATGTGATGGCAGAAATGCAGGGCGAAATCCCCAAGTACAGCAGCTACCGGGTGGATACGCTGGACGGCCCGTCGGCCGTGTACTGGAGCCAGCCTTTCGGCGACATCTTCGGCATGTGGCTGGGGGAGATTCGCTCCTCGCCGCTGAGTTACCTGCAGCATCGCTTCGAGGTGTTCTCAAGGCTGCTCGGCATTGGAGGAGTGCAGGCCTGCCTGCCCTATCACCGCGGCGTGGTAGGGCCGGTGCAGCTTGATCTGGTGTCCACGGAACTCACCACCCTGCTGGGGCTGACGCCATCGGCCGGCAGCTGGTCGCAGGAGATCTACAACTTCGTCAACAGTGCCATCCACACGCCACTGTTCTGGCACTGGTGTTACCTGCTGGTCGCGGCGGGGCTCCTGCTGGTGTTTGTCCGGCGGCGCGACTGGCTTCCCGCGAGCCTGGTCGGCTGTACGATTATTTTCGTGGCAAGCTATGCCCTGATCGGCATCGCCTGCGATTTCCGCTATGGCTATGCGCTCACCGTGGTCGTCAGTATCATGGGGGCACGCGCCTTGCTCGGGAGAGGTAATGCCACGGAACAGCCTGATGCCATCGTCTGAACTGCTGCGCTTCCTGCTGGTCGGCGGCTGTGTCTTCGCGTTGGATACCGGGACCTTCCTGCTGCTTTACTGGCTGGGCCTGCCGTCTATCCCCGCGAACGCGGCGGGCATGCTGGCCGGATTGCTGCTCGGCCTGGTGGGTCACCATTATCTGACCTTTCGCCGCGCGGGATCGCCTGGGCTCGGCACCGCACTGCGCTACGGCGGCAGCTTCGGCTTCAACCTGGTGCTCGGCACGCTGGTGCTGGAACTGCTGCTGTCCCTGGACCAGTCGGCACTGGTGGCGAAACTTGCCGCCACCGCTGTGGTAACCGTGAGCAATTACCTGATTTCACGTTATTTTGTTTTCACTCCACCGCCTTCAAGTTGATAACGCCATGACTCGCAAAAAAGCGCCCGCCCCCCGTGTCTGTGCCATCGTCCCGGCCTTCAAGGTCAGCGACCACGTCGTCCAGGTGGTGGCGGGGTTGCTCGACCATGTGGATCATGTGTTTGTGGTCGATGATGCCTGCCCGGTCTTCTCCGGTCGCCAGGTGGTAACAGCCTACCCGGATCATCCGCAAGTGACGGTGCTGTTCCTGCCGGAGAACCTCGGGGTGGGTGGCGCGGTCATGGCGGGCTACACCCGCGCGGCCGAGCTGGGTTATACAGTGATGGTGAAGGTGGATGGCGATGGGCAGATGGACCCGGAGTTTATTCCGGCCCTGGTATCCCCCATCCTCGCGGGGGAGGCAGACTACACCAAGGGCAACCGCTTTTTTGATCCCGAAGGTCTCTCCGCAATGCCACTGACGCGGCTGATCGGCAATGCGGGGCTCTCGTTTCTGACCAAGCTCTCGACCGGCTACTGGCAGATCATGGACCCCACCAACGGTTTCACCGCAATCCACGCGGATGTGCTGCCCTGGGTGAAACTGGAGAGGGTAGAGAAGCGCTATTTCTTCGAGACCGACCTGTTGTTCCGCCTGGGAACAATCAACGCCGTCGTGCTCGATATCCCCATGCCGGCCCGCTACGGCGAAGAGGTCAGCAACCTGAAGGTTGGCTCTGCCCTGTTCGAGTTCAGCTGCAAGCATATGGCGCGCCTGTGCAAGCGCATCGTTTATCAATATTTTTTGCGTGGCTTCAGCGTGGCGTCGGTGTGCCTGGCCCTGTCCTTGCCCCTGCTCATATTTGCCCTGAGCTTTGGTCTGGTGCAATGGTATCGCAGTATCGAGAGTGGCATTCCGGCAACGGCCGGCTCCATCATGCTGGCAGCCTTGCCGGTGATGGTGGGCATCCAGTTATTGATGAGTTTCTTCAGCCATGATATGGCGCGGCAGCCCAGTAAACCGTTGTGGGTGTTGCTGAATGGCAACTCGGCGGGCGAGCGGGACAATCAGAAGCAGTCCGGGACCGAGAACTGAGAAATTTCAGGAGCGGGGTATCAGACCAGCAGGAATTCTCACCGCGTAATTATCCAGACCCCTGATTTTGGCGAGCAGATCGACGGGCGAATCCCCGTTGAAGATCATCACCGGCCCGTCGATGAAATCGATGTCCCAATCCAGGCTGTTGAGTTCGCCGGGCGACAGCCCGATCTCCGAAGCGATCTGGTCGACCTGACGCCCTTCCGGCCGATGGGTTGCCTGACTGTTGCTCATGCTGACACCCTATGCACGTATTAGGTGTCAATAACAATATTCCCTTCCTTAGCCAGCCTCCATCAGGGGATCACCTGCATTTGCGTTCAGAGTGACCTGGAAACCGCCGGGCGCAGCCGGTACACATTCAGCATGACCGAGGTCCTCACCGTGCCGGTGGTGCTGATGAACTCCCCGTGCATGAAACGATACCAGTAGCGTCGCCCTGACGGCAGCCCCTCGAGTTCCACGTGAATGGAATAGCCCAGATCGGGGTGAGCCTCGGCCGTGCCTGATCTGACGATGTCCGTAAACGCCTCGTCACTGGCTACCTCCCAGCCCACAGGGTAGATGGCTCTTGCCAGGCCAACCCCCGGCTCCAGCGGGCGCGGGGCCAGGCGCGTCCACAGCACGAAGCCACGGGTCCAGGCATCCCCCGAGGCGACCCCCAGGGTAAAGGGCTGTTCCCGTGCCTCTTCATCTGCATGCAGCACGGCAGGCTCCGAGCCTGACCAGCGACGGGAATCTTCAGAATCTTTCAACAAGGGGCGTCTGGTGATACGCATATCGGATCTCCGCACGGAAGTGATCAGGGCAACGGGAAGATGCAGGGAAGGACAGAAGTATAGGGAGCGAAGTTGACAGAATTGCTACAGACAGGTGTCAGTTACGTGACACTCTACCCGGCATGTAAAAAAACAAAATCTATCGTTATAAAAAAAACAATCCATTTTACCTATTAAATGCTTTGCCGTACTTTAGCCTCCGATTCCACTCACTCACCCCTCAAGGGTTCTACGGAGACTACTCAATGATAAGAAAGACACTCACCACTGCCACTCTGGTGGCCATGGGCCTGGCCCCGTTCGGTATGGCAACCGCGCAGGTTGGACCCGATAACGATTACTGGTGGCCTAACCGCCTCAATCTCGCGCCACTGCGCATGAACTCTCCCGCCAACAACCCGCTTGGGGCTGACTTTGACTATGCGGAAGCATTCGCCAGCCTGGATCTCGACGCAGTCATCGAAGACCTGAAGGTGCTGATGAAAACCTCCCAGGACTGGTGGCCCGCTGACTATGGTCACTATGGTCCCTTCTTTGTCCGTATGTCCTGGCACAACGCTGGCACCTACCGTACCTTCGATGGTCGCGGCGGCGCCGATGGTGGCATGCAGCGTTTCGCGCCGCTGAACAGCTGGCCCGACAACGCCAACCTGGACAAGGCTCAACGACTGTTGTGGCCGATCAAGCAGAAGTACGGCGACAGCCTTTCCTGGGGTGACCTGATCGTGCTGGCCGGCACCATCGCTATGGAAGACATGGGTTTCGAGATTCTGGGCTTCGCTGGCGGTCGGGTGGATGCCTGGGAACCGGAAAATGTCTACTGGGGCAAGGAAACGGAGTGGATGGGAGATGAACGCCACTCAGGTGAGCGGGAACTGGAGAAACCATTGGGCGCCACCCATATGGGCCTGATCTATGTGAACCCTGAAGGCCCGAATGGTGTACCTGACCCTCTGGCAGCAGCACACGACATTCGCCAGGCATTCGGTCGCATGGCAATGAATGACGAAGAGACAGTAGCCCTCATCGCTGGCGGCCACACTTTCGGCAAGGCGCACGGCGCCGCCGCCACTTCCAACGTCGGTGCCGAGCCCGAGGGCGCAAGCATTGAACAGCAGGGACTGGGCTGGGCCAACAGCCATGGTTCAGGCAATGCCGGCGATACCATCTCCAGCGGCATTGAAGGCGCCTGGACTGTCGCTCCGACAGCCTGGACCCACAACTTCCTGCAGAACCTCTATGGTTACGAGTGGGAGCAGACCCGCAGCCCGGCTGGCGCCATTCAGTGGAAACCTACTGACGAATCTGCCGCCAACCTGGTACCGGACGCACACGACCCCAGCAAACGTCATGCCCCCATGATGCTGACTACCGACATCGCCCTGCGCGTAGACCCCGAGTACAACCGCATCACGTCGCGCTGGCTGGAAAACCCGGAAGAGTTCGCTGATGCCTACGCCCGCGCCTGGTTCAAGCTGACTCACCGCGACATGGGTCCAGCTTCACGCTACGTCGGCTCGCTGGTGCCGGATGAAACCTTCACCTGGCAGGATCCGATTCCTGAGCTTGACCACACGCTGGTGAACGCTTCGGATATCGCCAACCTGAAGGCCAGCATCCTGGACTCCGGCCTGACAGTTCCTGAACTGGTGAGAACGGCCTGGGCATCTGCCTCCAGCTTCCGCGGCACCGACTACCGTGGTGGTGCCAACGGTGCGCGTCTGCGCCTGGCTCCGCAGAAGGATTGGGCTGTGAACCAGCCGGACGAAGTCGCTCGTGTCCTGGACGTGCTTGCCGGCATCCAGAGCGATTTCAACGGCGCGCAGTCTGGCAACAAGCAGGTCTCGCTGGCAGACGTGATCGTCCTGGGCGGTGCGGCAGCCATCGAGCAGGCTGCAGCCGATGCCGGCCAGGATGTGGAGGTTCCCTTCACGCCGGGCCGCATGGACGCTTCCCAGGAACAGACGGACGTAGAGTCCTTCGCAGCCCTGGAGCCCACGGCTGACGGTTTCCGCAACTACTTCAACGAAGACAGCCTCAAGGCACCTGCGGAAGCGTTGATCGAGAAGGCGGACTTCCTGACGCTGAGCATCCCCGAGATGACCGTACTGGTCGGTGGCCTGCGCGCCCTCGATGCCAACGCTGGTGGAGTTGATCACGGGGTATTCACCGACAAACCTGGCACGCTGAACACAGACTTCTTCGTCAACGTGCTGGACATGTCCACCCAGTGGGTCAAGGCTGACAATGCTGAAGGCATCTACGAAGGCGTCGACCGGGCCAGTGGGCAAGTGAAGTGGACCGCAACACCCGTGGACCTGATCTTCGCCTCGAACTCCGAGCTGAGGGTAGTGGCCGAGGTGTACGCGACGCAGGATGGCGAAGAGAAGTTCGTCGAGGACTTCGTCTCTGCCTGGACCAAGGTGATGACACTGGATCGTTTCGATCTGTAAAGCGCATCCCTTGTTCTAAAAACCCTTGCTCTAAAGAAAAGGCCGGCCTCATGCGTGAGTCCGGCCTTTTTCATTTCGGGTTATGTGTCAGGCTCTCATTCCCTCTGGTCCCGCCACGCTAGCCCAGAGTCTTGCGGAAGTCCCCCTCATTCATGAACCGCCCCAGATTCTGCACCAGCTCCAGCAAGGAATAAGGTTTGCGGATCAGGGTGAAGCTGGCAGCGTCGTGGCCCTGGTTGACCAGTGCCTCGCCGGGGTAGCCGGAGGCCAGCAACACCTCAATGTCCGAATTGATCTTTCTGGCTTCGATAGCAAGCGATACGCCGTTCATGCCCGGCATGATGACGTCGGTGAACAGCAGATCGATATCGGGGCGACGCTGCAGGATTCGCAGCGCATCACTGCCACTGCTGGCGGACAGCACATCGAACTCCATGATGCGGAACAGTTGCACAGTGGCCGACAACACTTCGGGCTGGTCGTCCACGATCAACGCGCGCCCCACCCGCCG
>Ga0233365_1001188_pt1 | contig 11321 bp, 6 predicted proteins | sample ElkDunMinimDraft_27_FD_191535 | JGI IMG/M metagenome (GOLD analysis project Ga0233365, IMG submission 191535) | Fecal eukaryotic communites from dung pellets of Tule Elk in California, USA - Elk Dung C36 | ecosystem: Host-associated > Mammals > Digestive system > Large intestine > Fecal | place... | reverse complement strand
CCTCCGCGAACACCGCATCCCCGACGACGTGATCGAGCAGGTGCCCGAGTCGGTGGCCCGGGAAAATACGGTGCTCCCCTATTCGAGCGAAGACGGCGCGATCCGCGTGCTGATCTCCGATCCGTTCGACATGGAAGTGGTGGAGAAACTGCGGTTCATCCTCAACAAGAAGATCGAAACCGCCCTGGCCCCGCGGACCGCGATCGTCGAAGCGATCAACCAGTACTACGGCCAGGTCGAAGGCGAATCGGCTGACTCGATGCTGCAAGAGTTCACCGACACGGCGATCGACTTCACCGAAACGACCGACGACGCCGGCGGCGGCGGCGATCAAGACGAAGACGACAACAGCGCCCCAGTGATCCGGCTCGTCAACCTGATGATCCAAGAAGCGGTGCAACTGCGGGCCAGCGACATCCACCTCGAACCGTTCGAAGACCGGATCCGCATCCGCTACCGCATCGACGGGGTCTGCGTGGAACGCGACTGCCCCCCCAAGCGAATGCTCTCGGCAATCGTCGCCCGCATCAAGATCCTTTCCAAGATCGACATCTCAGAAAAACGCCGCCCCACGGACGGCCGGATCAAGATCACCGTCGGCGACAAGCAACTGGACCTGCGGGTCAGCATCATCCCGACCAATCACGGTCAATCGGTCGTGATGCGACTGCTCGACAAGGACAACATCAAGGTCGGCACCCGCCAACTCGGCCTGGCCGAACGCGACTTCAGGAACTTCAACTCGCTGATCAAACGGCCTAACGGCATCATCCTCGTCACCGGCCCGACGGGCAGCGGTAAGACGACGACGCTCTACGCGGCGCTCAACGCGCTCAACCGGCCGGACCGCAAGATCATCACCGCCGAGGATCCGGTGGAGTACTACTTGCCGGGGATCAATCAGGTCGAGGTGCGGCACAACATCGGACTCGATTTCGCGCGGATCATCCGCGCGATGCTCCGCCAAGCTCCCAATATCATCCTGGTGGGGGAGATGCGAGATCACGAGACCGCATCGATGGGTATCCAGGCCAGTTTAACAGGACACCTGGTATTTAGCACACTACATACGAACGATGCGCCCAGTGCTGTATCACGAATGGTGGACATCGGTGTACCAGCCTATATGGTGGCTAGCAGCGTCATCGCGATCCTCGGCCAGCGGTTGGTGCGGACGATTTGCCCCCGCTGCAAACAGCGCTACCAGCCCCCAGAAAGCGTATTGGCCGACTCGGGATTGCCACCCGAATTGATCCGCCAAGCCGAGTTCGCCCGCGGCAAAGGCTGTACGTATTGCCAGCGCAGCGGCTATCGCGGCCGCATCGGGATCTATGAACTGATGCTGATCAACAGCAAGATCCGCGAGATGATGTTCAAGAACGCGAGCACCCGCAGCCTCCGCGAGGCAGCGATAAATGGCGGCATGACAACGCTTTACGTGGACGGTATGCGGAAGGTCTGCCGCGGGATCACGACCTTCGAAGAGGTCTACCGGGTGGCCAAGCGAACGGAACAGGAATCGATCGCCTTCCAGCACGTCATCAAAGAGTTTTAATTGAGCTGGCTGATCCAGGTTGGCAGCGGGCAATAGGTCGCCGCCAACCTTCGACAACGTCGCTCGATTTCCCCTCATCTGGCGGCGCCAACGCAGGGCCGCTGCCGCTAGCGGTCGCCGCTGCGGGTCAGGCCGGCGCGGTTCGCGCTTCTTTTTCTGCAAATTGCCGGAAAGATTCGCTTTCTGGCACGGCTGAAAGATAATGTTTTCATCGGCGCAAGCAGCAACAGGCTGTGCTAGCGTTACCTTATCCCACTTTTCAACACGACTTTTCTCCGCGAGCGATTGATATGGCGACGGTTCTGATTGACAAACTGCTGCACGCAGCGATCAAACAGGGCGTCAGCGATATTCACATCGTCTGTGGCCAACCGCCGGTCTTTCGGCTCCACGGCCGCATGCGGAAGCTTGATACAAAGACGCTCGAAGCCGAAGATGCGGTTTCGTTGATGAAGAGCATCACGCCGGAACGCTGCCAGCGGGAACTGCAGGAAACCGGCAGCACCGACTTTGGCTTCGCCTTTGGCGAACTGGCACGCTTTCGCGTCTCGGTCTTCAAGCAGCGCGGCTTCATCTCGATGGTGCTGCGGCAGATCCCCAACGACAAGCTAACCCCGGAGCAGCTCGGGCTGTCCGAAGCGGTGGTCAAGCTGGTCCATCGCCCGCGCGGCCTGTTCCTGGTCACCGGGCCGACCGGCAGCGGCAAGAGCACGACGCTCGCCAGCCTGGTCAACATGCTCAATGAGACCGTTGACCACCACATCATCACGATCGAAGACCCGATCGAGTTTTACCACGAACACAAAAAGAGCACGATCAACCAGCGGGAAGTCGGCGTCGACGTGCCGAGCTTTTCCGAAGCGATCCGGCGAGCCCTGCGGCAAGACCCCGACGTGATCCTGGTCGGCGAGTTGCGTGACTTGGAAACGATCGAAGCGGCGATCAGCGCCGCCGAAACCGGCCACATCGTCTTCGGCACCCTGCACACCAACAGCGCCCAGGGGACGGTCAACCGCATCATCGACGCCTTCCCGGGCAACCTGCAGGATCAAGTGCGCACCCAATTGGCCAGTTCCTTGATCGGCGTCGTCGCTCAGACCCTGGTGCCCAAGATCGGCGGCGGCCGAGTCGCCGCCTACGAGGTGCTGATCGTCACCTCGGGGATCAGCAACCTGATCCGCGAGAACAAAACCTTTCGCATCAACAGCGCCATTCAGACCGGGGCCAAGTTCGGCATGCAGCTCATGGACGACGCCCTGTACAACCACTGGGCCGCCGGCCGGATCACCGTTGAAGACGCCCTGGGCAAAGCCCACATCCCCGACGAATTAGCCAAACGCATCGTCCAAGCCAAGCGAGGCATGGAAGATGGGAATGGACAAGAAAGAGAAGCTAGAAGCTAGAAACGAGACCGAGCACCTCTAACTTCTAGCCTCTAAGCTCTAACTTCTAGCCTCTAAGCTCTAACTTCTAGCCTCTAACTTCTAGCCTCTAAGATCCTCTATGGCCCCTCGACGCATCGGACAAATCCTCGTTGACCTCGGCTTTTTGAGCGACGAGCAGCTTGAAGTCGTGCTCGAAGAGCAGGAGCAGCAGCCCGGTGCGCTGTTCGGCCGCGTGGCCGAGGACATGCAACTGATCACCGACGAACAACTGATCCAGGGGCTGTCCGAACAGCTCGGGATGCAGACCGTCGAACTCTCGGAAGCCAACCTCGACCCGACGATCCTGGCCAAGATCACGGAGACCATGGCGCAGCTCTACCGCGTCATCCCGCTGGCTTTTGACGAAGCTGCCCAGCAATTGACGCTGGCCACGTGTGACCCGCAAAACCTGTCGATCCAAGACGAACTGCGGACGTTCCTCGGGTATGACATCCGCATGGTGATCGCGACCCAGCGCGACATCATGCAAGCGATCGAGAAGCACTACGACAGCGAAAGCGAGAGCGTCGAGAAGCTGGTTGCCGAACTGGCTGGCGACGAAGAGCTCAAAGCCGCCATCTCGATGTTGGAGAACGAAAAGTTCAACCTGACCGACATGGAAGCGCTCGCCGATTCGGCGCCCGTCCGCAAGCTGCTCAACATGGTGTTGCTGATGGCCATCAAGGACCAGGCCAGCGACATTCACTTCGAGCCGTTTGAAGATGAGTTCCGCATCCGCATCAAGGCCGAAGGGGTGCTCTACGAAATGGTGCCGCCACCGCGGCACCTCGCCTTTGCGATCACGACCCGCGTCAAGGTGATGGCCAACCTCGACATCGCCGAACGCCGCATGCCGCAGGACGGGCGGATCGAGTTGATGGTCGGTGGCCACCCGGTCGACTTGCGGGTTAGCGTCTTGCCGACGATGTTCGGCGAATCGGTCGTGATGCGAATCCTCGACCGCAGCGTCGTTAACCTGTCGTTAGAAAATGTCGGCATGACGCCCGAGGCGCTGGACCGGTTCCGCAAGGCGATCGACCGCCCCAACGGCATCATCCTCGTCACCGGCCCGACGGGCAGCGGCAAGACGACGACGCTCTACTCGGCGCTGACCGAACTGAACGACCCCGGCGAAAAGCTGATCACCACCGAAGATCCGGTGGAATACGACATCGATGGCATCATCCAAATTCCGATCGACACCGATGTCGGTGTGACCTTCGCCAGTTGCTTGCGGGCGATCCTGCGACAAGACCCCGACACGATCCTGGTCGGCGAAATCCGCGACTTGGAAACCGCCGAAATCGCGATTCAAGCCGCCCTGACCGGGCACTTGGTGTTCAGCACGCTGCACACCAACGATGCCGCGGCGACCGTGACGCGACTGACCGACATGGGCATCCAGCCGTTCATGATCTGCGCCACGGTCGAAGCGATCCTGGCCCAACGACTGGTCCGCCGATTGTGCGCCAAATGCCGCGAAGAAGTCCGCGTCAGCGCCGACCTGTTGTTTGAACTCGGCATGGAGCGCGGCGAGCTCGAAGGCAAAAAGTTTTATCGCGGCGCCGGCTGCGACGCTTGCAACAACACTGGGTACAAGGGACGCGTCGGCCTGTTCGAAATGATGGTGCTCAACGACACCATCCGCGACATGGTGATGGGCAACGCCTCGACCGACGAAATCCGCGCCGAAGCGCAGCGCGGCGGCATGGTCACTTTGCGCGAGTTCGGCATGGCGCTGGCCAGCGACGGCGTGACCAGTTTGGAAGAAGTCGTCCGCGAAACCATCGAAGAAGGTTGATCAACACCCAAAATCCCAACCAACCGCAACCGATCACGACTCATTAGTCCCATCAGCCGGCACGCGTTAGCGTCCGGTTCCCGCGCACCATCCTTCTCCCCTCGCCCCGCCGCGGGAGAGGGGCCGGGGGTGAGGGCCAAGCCGACGCAAAACATCAACACCCAAAATCCCAACAAGCCGCAACCGATCACGACTCATTAGTCCCATCAGCCGGCACGCGTTAGCGTCCGGTTCCCACAATCCTCCCCTCCCCTCCCCTCCCCTCGCCCCGCCGCGGGAGCGGGGCCGGGGGAGAGGGGCCAGACCGATTCAAAACATCAACACCCAAAATCCAACAAACCACAACCGATCACGACCCATTAGTCCCATCAGCCGGCACGCGTTAGCGTCCGGTTCCCACGAACCATCCTTCTCGCCCCGCCGCGGGAGAGGGGCCGGGGGTGAGGGCTCAGCCGGATAGATCTCCGCACCACACAAGACCCACAAGTCATACCGAGCACTTAGAACCAGAAGCCAATCGCGATGCCAACATTTCAATTCGAGGCGATGGACGCCAAGGGTCAAGAGATCCGGGACGAAATCGATGCGCTGAGCGAGGACGAGGCGCAAACCACGATCCGGCAGATGGGCTACTTCGTCACCAAGATCACGGTGAAGAAGGTCTCCGCCAAGCAACAGGCCAAGAAGGATCGCAAACGCGGCTTCTCGATCAGCAAGGCGAAAACCAAGCACATCTGCGCCTTCACCCGTCAGTTGTCGATCCTGCAGGACGCGGGGCTGCCGATCCTGCGCAGCCTGCGAATCCTCGAAAACAATCAAAAACCCGGCAAGCTCAAAAACGCGCTGCAGGACGTGTGTGAAGAGATCGAAGGCGGCTCGACGCTCAGCGAGGCGATGTCCAAGTCGCCCAAGGTGTTTAGCCGGCTGTATGTCAACATGATCAAAGCCGGCGAGGCCGGTGGGGCGTTGGAAGTCATTTTGCAACGCTTGGCCGACTTCCTGGAACGCGCCGAATCGCTCAAACGCAAAGTCAAAGGGGCACTGGTCTATCCGTGCATCGTGATCTCGGTCGCGATCATGATTTTGACGTTCATCATGCTGTTCATCGTGCCGACGTTTGAAAAGATGTTCGACGAGTTCGGCCTAACCCTGCCGGCGCCGACGCTGCTGCTGGTCGCGATGAGCAACTACATTGCGACCTATTGGTTCTTGATCATCCTGATGCCGATCTGTGCCGCCATCCTGGTGAAATTGCTGCGGAAGTTCCGTCAGGGGCGGATGGGATTTGACATGTTCATCATCAAGCTGCCGATCTTCGGCGGTCTGGTCGAAAAGAACATCATGGCTCGGACTACGCGAACGCTCGGCACGCTGATCTCCAGCGGTGTGCCGATTTTGGAAGCGCTCAACATCACCCGCGAAACCGCTGGCAACGCGATGTTCGAGCGGATGTACGGCAAGGTCACCGAGGCGATTCGCGAAGGTGAAATCATCAGCAAGCCGCTGGCCGCCAACAGCACACCCGGTTTCCATCCGATGGCGCTGGTGTTCTGGATGTTGCTAGGCGCTTTTCCAGGAATCATGGTGACCTCCGTCGCGCTCACCGCCAAGGGCACGAAACTTGATACCGGTACCATGATCCAGACGCTGACCATGATCTCGATCCAGTTGACGATCGGGGGGATGATCGCCGCCGCCGGCTTTTATGCAATGCGGATGAAGAGCCGCGTCGTCGACGACTTGGTCGTCAACATGGTCGACGTCGGCGAAGAGACCGGTGAGCTCGATACGATGCTGTATAAGGTGGCCGACACCTATGATGAAGAAGTCCGCGTGCTCACCGACTCGCTAACCGCCTTGATGGAACCTCTGATGATCGTCTTCCTCGGCCTGGCGGTCGGGTTCATCGTCATCAGCTTGTTCATGCCGCTGGTCGAACTGATCACCGGATTGACTTAATCCCTTTAAGCAGCACAAGGCATGATATTCGGAAAACAACCATCAACCGGCACGCGTTAAGCAGCGCAGGACTTGACATTCGGCAAAATTCGCTCAGCCGGCACGCGTTAGCGTCCGGTTCTCACGAACCATGAACGACACGTCGGCGATCGATTTAACCGAAAGACTGAGCCACACCTGCTTAAGCAGCACAAGATATGATATTCGGAAAAATTCAATCAGCCGGCAGGCGTTAGCCTCCGGTTCCCACGAACCATGAACCACGCCTGCTAAGCAGCAAGCTCTCGCAGCTTCGTCTCAAAACCGAAGCTTGCAATCTCAAATTGAACCGCCAGCGACCTTAAAGACCGCCAACCGAAGACTGAAAATCATGACCATTCTTCAAAGTAAACCAAAGCCAGAACGCAAGCCGACCCCGCGCCGCGGTTTTACGTTGGTCGAGATGATGATCGTGATCATGATCATTGGGATCTTAATGGCGATCGCAGTCCCGGCAGTCAACCGCGCGATGACTACTGGGAAAGAGACCGCGATCCGACTAGAGATCAATGCCCTGTCCCAGGCGGTCGAGCGGTATATGCAGAAATATGGTGATTATCCGCCGGACGCGAGCAGTTGGGAAGTTCTGGAACGCCATATGCGTCGGGTCTTTCCCCGCATGTCACCTCAAGATTTTTCACTATTAACACAGTTGACTCGCCAGCGAGGCACTCCGACTTTCAGTTATGTTGCCATGGATCGTGCTGAGGCACTGGTGTTCTTTCTCGGCGGGTTTAGCGAAGATCCGTTGTATCCGCTGACGGGTGAAGGCGGTCCGCTCAAACTTATCCGCAATCCGACGGGATCCGATCCGGCATTGAATCTTGATAATTATGAGTACAACGCGACGCGCGACAATGCCCTTTTCGACTTTGATGTAGCTAGGCTTACCGTCAGCCGAGGTGCAAATGACAATAATCCGCTGTTAAGTACTGACGAAACGCTGCTGAATGTCAGTGACGCCGTACACGGCTATACCGACCCGCTCCCTGTGTATCTTGCTAGGGCTGGGGATCCGGCGCCGATTGTCTATTTCGACTCACGCACGTATGGCGATTTGGGGTCAGGGGCTTACAACGGTTATCTAGCGGGCGCCTATCCCTCGCAATACGGAGGTGTTCGTCCGTATAAAACGCAAGCCGTTGTCGAGCCACCCGCAGGGGCCAACTATGGTTCGGTCAAGAATGCGCTTGCTGCTATTCCATTTCATAATCGCGACACCTTTCAGATCATTTCACCGGGATTGGATGGCGTATTTGGTGCTGTTCTTTCGGACACCCCCAGCAGTACAACCGGGAACTATCCCGCTTACTTTGTGACAGAGACCGGACAAGTCATGCTGCCCATTGAGACAGCCACCTCACCGTCTGGCTTGCTCATGACCAGCCCGGCGATCACCCGATTTCAGGACGTTGACTGGGTCCCTCAAATCACTGTCAACGGCCATCTCGACAACATCACGAACTTCAGCGAATCGACTCTCGAGAACGGTTTACAGTGAACCACATTACCCCCAACATCAAGCCGATGACGCGCAGGCACCGAGCGGTTGCCTTCACCTTGGTCGAGGTGTTGGTGGTACTGGTGTTGCTGTCGATCCTCGCCGGAATGGTGCTCACCGCCGTGCAGGGCGTCACTACCTCGGCCCGCATGGCGCGGACGCGAAGCATCATCGCCACGGTCGATTCCGTCATTCAGGAGCAATACGAGTCTTATAAATACCGGCCGTTGCCGGTCGTGATTCCGGACCTCGGTGGGGTTGCCGGCCCAATCAACATGATTTCGTATGAAATCATCCCGTCGGAAGCAGCTCGGGTGCGGTTGATCATGACCCGTGATCTGCAGCGGATGGAACTACCCGACAAGATTTCCGATATCCGCCAGGCTACAAACCGCCGATTGGCAACGATGCCGGCTGTTATTCGCGGTATGGCCGACCGTGTGCTTGAAGACACGTCTACTGGCGAACTGATATTGGCCCGCGCCGCGGCCGGCGACTTATCGCAGCGGTCACAGTTCACGGTTAGTTGGTATGCCGGCAGTACCGCGCTATTGAATAATGACCGGGGCCACTGGCCAGCGCGGTTCAGTGCTTATCTGCGGCGCACGGCGGCACGCGATTCAGGCGGGAACATTCTCTGGACGCCAGAACACCAAGGGGCAGAATGCTTGTATCTGATTCTGGCCACGACTTTCTCCGGTGGTGCCTCGGCGATTGAAGCGATTCCCGCGTCGAACATCGGCGACACCGACGGCGACGGAGTGCCTGAAATTCTCGATGGTTGGGGCCGACCGCTCGGGTTCATCCGCTGGCCGATCGGATTTGCGGATCCCGCAATCGCAACCACAGTACCCGATGAGTTCGATCCCTACCGTAGTGACTTCGGCTTCTCGGTTGGAACGGTGACAACGCCTTACGTCGTCCGGCCGTTGGTTATTTCGGCGGGGGCTGATGGCGAGTTCGGCATTGCGTTCACGCCGCGTAACGTTAGCTTCTCGCAAGAGGAGGGATCACTTACACAAGCCGAGCGGACAAACCAAGAAGAGAACTATTCGACGCGGGTGTGGCCTGTGGATGCCACATGGATGGGGCCGGAATGGCAAGGGCGTTCGACAACGCTTCCCTACGGTTATCCTGATCCGTTTTTGCGGCGGTACATAAGCGCGGCAGGCGCCGGCAACTATCGCTTGCCAGGGCAAGCGCTCATCGGAACTACGGCTAGCTCGTATCGAGCAGATAACATTTCTAACTTCCAACTTGAGGCGACCGAATGATTCGCATGAACAAGTTGGCCCCGCCGAAGCAGCACAAACTATTCGTTTTTGCGTCGACGAGCTCGTCGACGCAGCGGCGCAGCGGCTTTACGCTAATTGAAATCCTGGTGACGCTGTTCATCCTGATGATTCTCACAAGCATCGCGCTGCCGATGACTCGGAACATCATTCGGGATCAGCGCAATGCCCGCGCTGCCCAAATTGTGCTGTCGTTCATCGACTCGGCTCGCAATCAGGCAATCGCGGAAAATCGTGAGATGGGCGTGATCTTTGATCGATTCACGAGCACCGGTTTCGGCCGCTCCGCTTCGGTGCAAATTCGCCAACTACGTGGTTTGCCGCCCTATACAGGTGAAAACACCAAAGCGCGGGCAGTGCTTATACATCACCCTACCCTTGGGTGGCCCCACATCACAAATACTAATGAAGTCAATGCGGCTGGCTTTAGTCCGATCGACAGCCAATTGTTGCTGCTGAGCGCGGAAATTTTAGCCGATGGTTCACGTGACCCTAGCACAGCACCAATCCGCACAGGAGACCGCCTGGAACTGCCAGGTGGTCGACTTGTCACCATCCGAACGATCACGCGTGAACCACCTATTACACCTCTGTCAAGGATCATTGTCAGCTTCAATCCACATGAGCCGCTTGATTCAACGACTCTTGCAACGTCCCTGTCTGCCAGGGCTCATCCGCGACCGCTTCGGGTTGCCAGCACGCCTCAGCAGGTGCCCTACGCGATCCACCGTATGCCGCTTATCTCCAACTCGCGCACGGTGTCGCTGCCGCGTGGGACGGCGATCGATTTCAACTATTCGGGCTTTGGTGTTCGCGGCAGTGAATTTCAGCCGGATCTAGCCAACGACGCCACGGTGGCATCAGCAATCAGCATCTATTTTGACGGTAAGGGCCGGATCTCACGCGTCGGCAATTCAGCCGGCGGTTATATCATGCCGGTCAGTCCGTTGTACTTCTGCCTAGGCGACCTCGACGGTATTCGACCAGACGACCTATTTGCCGACGACCGGCGGACGCGGGCGAACTTGCGGCGTCCCAATTCCTCCTGGATTGTGCTGAATCCCGCGACCGGGCGCGTGTCGGCATCACCCTTGGTACCTCCGCCTGCTGACAGCCTGTTCACCGCAGCCAATTTGGGATCACTGATCGAACAATCCCGTCAACTGGCGTTTGTCGGCGACACATTGGAATGATAATGATGCGGTTTTCGCTCACCCTACGACAGCCTGATCCGAGGACGACGCTGCGCCCAAACAGCGCGTTTCGCGTACGTGAGGCGGTTTTTGCGCGCGATCGAGACGGCGTGACGTTGATCGAAGTGATCTTCGCGATCGGCGTGATCTTGATTGGATTGGTGGGGCTGATGTCTGTGCTACCGCTCGCCGGCAGCCGCGCCCGCAGTTCGGTGGCGCTCAATACCGGCACGGCGGTCGCCGATGCTGCCTTCAATCGCTTGGTCACTGACGAATTGTTGTTGCCGGGCCGGTTGTTTGCGGTCGACGGTGCCACGCTCAACTTCAACGAATCGATTTGCATTGATCCGGTCCAGGCTGCGATCAGCCCGAGCGCCGCTGCTAATGGTTACAACCCCAATTACTTCCCGCATTACCATCTCAATCACCACCCGCTACTAGATCCTTCGCTTGTGAGCGGCGGATCGCGAACTTGGTCTAGTGACCAGCCGCGATTGCGCCGGGTGGGAATTCGACATCCTAATGGCGCCGCATTTAATCTCGAGGAAGCACTGAAA
>Ga0233365_1001183_pt1 | contig 11341 bp, 10 predicted proteins | sample ElkDunMinimDraft_27_FD_191535 | JGI IMG/M metagenome (GOLD analysis project Ga0233365, IMG submission 191535) | Fecal eukaryotic communites from dung pellets of Tule Elk in California, USA - Elk Dung C36 | ecosystem: Host-associated > Mammals > Digestive system > Large intestine > Fecal | place... | reverse complement strand
GCGCTGTCGGCGCGCAGCTACGCCGATTGGTCCGACGCGGTGTTCTGCACGCCTCGCAAGGTGCGGTTCGTGGAGATGGAGTACGCGGTGCCCAGGGCCGCCTACGTGGAGGCGTTCGAGGGGCTGCGCAAGGCCGCCAACCGCCACCGGGTGATCTTCCCGGTGGAGGTTCGCGTCGCCGCCGCCGATCCGTTGTGGCTGTCGACCGCGCATGAGCGGGACAGTGCCTACTTCGCCGTCCACCAGTTCCAAGGAATGCCCTATTTGGACTACTTCGCCGAGGTGGAGGCCGTCATGCGCGACCTCGGCGGCCGCCCCCACTGGGGCAAACTGCACACACGTGCGGTGGCCGACCTGGGCGGCGACTATCCCAAGCTGGCCGATTTCATCGCCCTGCGGGACCGGCTCGACCCCGACCGGATCTTCACCAACCCGTATCTCCAGCGCGTGCTGGGTTAGTCGCGCCAGCCTTTGCCGAGTCGCCGTCAGTGGATCGCCGGGGACTTGTCGGTGTCGTCTTCGGCGGCTTGCTCGGTAGCCCTCGGCGACGGTGTGATCGTGACCCGCTCGGCGGCGTAGATCGCGGCGAGGCGACGTTCCCGGGACGGTTCGGCCAACAGGTTGCCCACTGCGGCGAGCAGGCCGATCGCGGCGGCGACCGCCCACCACCAGGTACCCAGGTACTGCATTCCGAGGCCGCCCAGGGTGGGGGCGATGAATCCGGCTCCCTGGAACGACAGCGAGAACGCCGCTTGATAGCGGCCGCGCATGTGCACCGGGGCGAGGTCGGCGATGGTGGCGGAGTTGGCGGGGGTCTGAAGCATCTCGCCGATCGTCCACACCAGAACGGTGAGCATGAACAGCGGCACGGCGTCGGCGAGTCCGGTGAGTCCCACACCGACGGCCCAGAAGACGCACGCCAGCGCCAGCACTCGGCTGCGACGCCGGCCCTCCACCAGCTTCGGGATGAAGAGTTGGCCCGCCACGATCAGAACGCCGTTGGTCGCGATGACGTAGCTGTACTGCTGTTCGGTCAACCCGGTGCCGGTGACCTGGAGCGGCAGCAACGCCTCCATCGACATCATGAGGAACGCCGGCAGGAACGTCAGCCCGACGAACGCGAGGAAGACCCGGTCCCGCAGGATGACGCGGAATCCCCCGGGTGGAGCGGCGGGTGCGCCTTCGGTGGGAGTGGCGGTCGCGACCGGCCGGGTCTCGGTCACGCGGAAGGCCACCAGCAACCCGGTCAACGTGAGTGCCCCGGCGTTGATGAAGAAGATCAGCTGGAAGTTGAACCCGGCGACCAGCCCGGCCAGCAGCGCGGCACCGGAGAAGCCGAGGTTGATGGCCCAGTAGTTGAGCGTGTAGGCGCGCACTCGATCGTGCGTGGGAATGATGTCGGCGATCATCGCCGAGAACGCCGGTCGGGCCATGTTGAGCGCCGCGCCCAGGAAGAACAGCATGACTCCGATGGCCCAGGTCGCCTGGGTGAACGCCAGGGCCATCAGGACTATCGCGGCCGAGAAGTTCGACAGCAGCAGGGTTTTGCGGCGGCCCCAGCGGTCGGTGAGTATTCCGGCGAGTTGGGTTCCGGCGATCGAACCGGCGCCCTGAACACCCAGGAGCAGACCGATCGTGCTCGGCGTCAGGTCACGAACCACCGCCAGGTACAACGTCAGATAGATGATGACGAAGGAACCCAGCCGGTTGATCAACGTGACGACCCACAGGTACCAGAACGTCCTGGGAAGGCCGCCGGTGGTTTCGGTCAGCCAGGTACGAATGGTATTCAGTGGGCACCTCCATCATGGATCGATCATGGGTTCGAAATCAACGTCTCATTAAACGCCTCGGGCACGCCGAACGCGATCGGATAAGCGGTGTGCTTGCTCACCTGTGGTGACGCACGGCACATCACTTCGAGTTAGACAGTTCAACCTGGACATTCGTGTTGTGTGCGCGGTCGGCTGCGGCGCGCTCTCGGGACGGTCCGGCCAGCAGATGCCCCACACATCCCGCCAGCGCCAGCCCGGCGATCACCGCCCAGTGCCAATCGCCCAGGTACTGCAACGTGAAGCCGCCCAGCAGCGGGGCGATGAACGCGGCGGCGGCGAAGGTGAGGTTGAAGACACCCTGATACCGGCCGCGCATCTGCGGCGGCGACATGTCCGCGATGACCGTCGCGTTGGGCGGTGCCGCCAGCATCGCCCCGATCGTCCACGTCATCGCGCAGATCAGGTACATCAGGAACGGATCGGAGAATCCGACCATCCCGAATCCGATCGCCATCATGAACAGGGCGGCGGACATGACGGTGGCCTTGGAGAAGCGTCGAATCAGCCGAGGAACGAACAACTGCCCGCAGACGATCATCGCCGACCCGACCGCCAGGGTCATGCCGTAGTCGCTTTCGGACAGACCATCGCCTGTCATGCTCAGCGGCAGTGTCGTCGAGGTCTGAGTGTGGACCGTGGACTGCAACAACATCAGTCCCACGAAGATCATGTACGGCTTGTCCCGCAACACGTCGGTGAACCGCCCGCGAGCCACCGCTATCGTGCCGCGATGGCGAGAGGTCTCCGGGACCGCCAACAACACGATCACCCCGGTCGCGAACGCCCCGATCGCGTCCAGTTGGAACAGCAACGGGTACGAGTACTGCGCGAGGAAACCCGCCAACAACGTCGCCGAACCCATGCCAACGTTCATCGCCCAGAACATCAGGTTGAACGCGCGGTCGCGGTCTTCGGGCCGCACGACATCGGCGATCGAGGCGATCGCCGCCGGGCTGTGAGCCGAGTTGGCGAACCCGAACAGCGCCACCAGCGCACAGATCCCCGGCAGCCACGTCACAAACGACAAGCCCAGCAGCGCCGATCCGGCGAGGAACGACGCGGTCACCATGGTTATCTTGCGCCCGAACCGGTCGGCGACCACACCGCCGAGCAGGACGCCCGCCGCTCCACCGGCTCCGAACAGTCCCACCACGATGCCCGCCTGCGACTCGACCAGTCCCCGCTGCGTCGTCAGGTACAGCATCAACACGATGACGACGAAGCCCGCCGCCTTGTTGATCAGAAGTGATGTCCAGATGAACCAGAACGTGCGGGGCAGGCGGGGTGACACGGAAGTCTCCTTGAAGCCGTGGCGGCTTCGACGAGTAGGGGAAATCGAACCGTCCGACGAGGTTTCCGGGGGAGGGCGATCCGATCTGGGGAAATCACAGCTGACTCTACGACCGCTCCTCGCCTTGCCCCACTCTTTTTCCCTTGTGATGAGAGTGATTCCGGTCGCTTCTTGAAACAAACCTTGACGTGTGTCCGGTGCGTGACTCCCAGCTCAGGCGGGCAGAGCGGTCGGCAGCCCACCGACCAATGCGCAGACGGTGAATCGGGATCAGGCAGGATCGAGGGATGACTGCGACACTGGTGCTGCTTCGCCACGGCGAGAGCGAATGGAACGCGAAGAACCTGTTCACCGGTTGGGTTGATGTCAACCTGACCGGCAAAGGCGAGGCCGAGGCCCACCACGGTGGCGACCTGCTGGCTCAACACGACCTGCTGCCCGACGTCGTGCACACCTCGGTGCAGCGTCGCGCGATACGGACCGCCGAACTGTCCCTCGCCGCGTGCGGGCGTTCCTGGATCGACGTCAAACGCTCGTGGCGACTCAACGAACGCCACTACGGCGCGCTGCAGGGCAAGAACAAGGCCGAGACCCTGGAACAGTACGGCGAAGAGCAGTTCATGACCTGGCGCCGCTCCTATGACACCCCGCCGCCGCCGATCGACCCCGACAGCGAGTACTCGCAGGTCGGCGACCCCCGCTACGCCTCGCTGCCGCCCGAGCTGGCACCGCTGACCGAGTGTCTGAAGGACGTCAAGGAGCGGATGCTCCCGTACTGGTACGACGCGATCGTCCCCGACCTGCGCGCGGGCAAGACCGTGCTGGTCGCCGCGCACGGCAACTCGCTGCGGGGACTCGTGAAGCACCTCGACTCGATATCCGATGAGGACATTTCGGGTCTGAACATCCCCACCGGGATGCCGCTGCGCTACGACCTGGACGAGTCCATGCGTCCGATCACCGCCGGCGGTGAGTACCTGGACCCGGAGGCGGCCGCCGAAGCCGCCGCGGCCGTGGCCGCCCAGGGCCGGAAGTAATCGCCGGACCGGAAGAATCGTGAGAGCCGATCCGGTGCTTGCCGGGATGTGGGCTTGCTCCACCTGTCAGGCGCCGGGTTCGGAATAGGCGGGTCGTCACGGGATACCCGAGGCGGCCCGCATTGTCTTGCGCCGGAACGGGTTCGCGGCGGTGGCATCGGTCGTGTGCTTGAGTGGTCGGGCCTGGCGGTGCGCTTGTCGGCAACGTGCTCAGGGGCGAAGACGGCGGTTGGTGCCGTGTCGTGAGCCGTGCCGGTGTGCCGTGACAGCAGGGGAGCGAGGCGGCGGGGCACGAAGGCGTGTGGAACGACGGCGGAGTGGGCGCGTTGGGGAGCGGCGGCTAAGACATCGCCACCCATGAATATCCGTTGGGCCACCGACCTCCTCCCCTAATTTTGATCCTATCTGGAATTCTCACTCGGTCGCCACTGACAAAATCGACCCTGTGGATAACTCGGTGCCTGTGGATAACCAGGGGGTTGTGGACAACCTCGGTCTGCTGGGGTGTGTCGGAGTCGGCGGCCCGTCGTCGGTCGGCTCGGGTGTCGTCGTCGGTCGCGCTCGCGGACGTCGCGCTTAATTAACTGAACCGCCAGTCAATTAACGTGCTATCGTCGACGACGTGGCACGACCGGTGGATCCGCAGCGCTCGGCGGCGCGGCGCGAGGCGATATTGATGGCCGCCTCCGAACTGTTCGCCGCGCATGGCTTCGAACAGACCACGACCGCGCAGATCGCCAAAGCCGCCGGTATCAGCCCCGGAAGCGTCTTCTACTACTTCGAGGACAAGCGGGCGGTGTTCCGCGCGATCTTCCAACGGGACCTGCCGCTGTCTCAGGTGCTGATCGACGAGGCACTCAGCCGTGACGACCCGTTCGAAGCGGTCCTGGAGGTCGTCGGGCGATTGGCCGAGGACGCCATGAACCCTCAGGCCACCGGCCTGCTGGTCGAACTGATTCGCCAGGCCGGACGAGACCCGGAACTCACCCGCGCCGTGCATCAGAACGCCGTCGTCATCACCGATGGCCTGACCACGTTGATTCAACGCTGTCAGAGCGCCGACCTGGTCGACGCGCAGCTGAATCCCACGGACGCCGCCCACTGGGTTCAGTCGATCGTCGACGGCGCCTACCTCAGCGCCGACCCCGAACGCGATCCCCGGCCGATGCTGCGACGCATCGTTCGCGGTTTCCTTCTTCCTCCCATCAGCGATAGAGAGCCTCATGTCTGAATCGTCAGTCACCATCGGCATGTCGAACAGGTGGAGCTGGGTCATCCCGGTCGGTCTCGGCGCGATCGGTGTCGGCCTTGGGTACGCGGTCCGGCCGGTGTTCAACTGGATGATGGACCTGTTCGACTCGGCACCCGGTCCGTTGCGGGTCGCCGCGACGCTTCCCACCGTGTGGGCGGTGCTGGGATTGGCGGCGCTCGGTGTGCTGGTGGGCTTCTGGATGATCGGGGTTGCCCGCAAGGAAACCCCGGTCGTGACGGTCGACGCCGAGCACGTCGAGATCCTCCTGGACGGACGGAACCGCTACTTCTCCCGGGATCGGATCGCCGCGGTCTACCGCGATGGCCACGACCTGGTGCTGTTGGACGATATGACCAGGGAGTTGGCTCGCGACAAGGCCAGCGATATCAGCGCGCCCGAGCTTCGGGAGGCGTTCGAACGGTTCGGTTATCCCTGGTTGGCCGAAGACCGCTACCAGTCGAAGTTTCAGCGGTGGATAGACGGCCACCCCGACCTGACCGAACCGATTCACCGGTTGCTGCGGGAACGTTCCCGGGCGATCGCCGACAAGAAGCACGGCGAGACCGCGGCACTGACCGAGAAGCTGCGCGACAACGGCCTCGTCATCCGCGACCGCAACGACACCCAGGAGTACCGCGACATCAACCGCGACTAGCGGCTTGCAGGCGGGCGCCCGGTGTTGACCTCGTTCGACGTGCCGGCCGGCACGTCGGCCGTCCGAGACGTCCACACACCTGCCACAGTGGTACCGAGTACAGCCAGGAACGTCGATGTCCTGGTGACTGTGAGCTTCGATATCGACCGTTCATGTCCCGTTCACTTCGGCGCCCCGAACTGGGCGAATGGCCCGTTACGATCGTTTCGTGACCTCTGAAATCGCCCCATCCGGCCGCCGCGTGAGCTCGGCGTCGGCGGCCAGCTTCGGATTGGGAGTCGTCGCCGGTGCGCTGGGCTACACGGCGGTGCGTCGCCGCGACAAGACCCCCGCCCCCACCGAGCCCGACGGTTGGGCGCAGATCCTCGAATCACTCCAGACCGCGGTGGTTCAGCTCGATGCCGACGACACCGTCGCACACGCCAATCCGGTCGCCGAGAACCTGGGCCTCATCAAGAATCAACGCCTGGAACCGGCCGACCTCCGCATGGTCGTGGCGCAGGTTCGCGGCACCGGCCAACCCCGCACCGGGGAGCTGGAGCTGCCCGAGTCGACGACCGCGGTGCGCGTCCACGTGTCGCCACTGCCCGCCGAGCGCATCCTCATCGAGCTGATCGACATCTCCGAACTGCACCGGGTCGAGCGGGTTCGCCGTGACTTCGTCGCCAACGTCTCCCACGAGTTGAAGACCCCGGTCGGCGCGCTGCAGTTGCTGACCGAGGCGCTGGCCGACGCGGTCGACGATCCGCAGGCGGCGGCCCGGTTCACCGCCCGCATCCAACACGAGTCGGCTCGGATGGCCCGCCTGGTCTCCGAACTGTTGGAACTGTCCCGGTTGCAGGGCGCCGAACCGCTGCCCCGGTTCGAGCCGGTGCCGCTGGACCGGGTCATCACCGAGGCCGTCGACCGCAGTCGCACGGCCGCCACCGCCAAGGACATCGACCTGGTGCGCGAAGGCGAGACCGGAGTCACCGTCTCCGGCAGCGAGAGCCAGTTGGCGACGGCGGTGGGCAATCTCATCGGCAACGCGATCGTCTACTCACCGCGCGACACCACCGTCACCATCCGGGTCGGTGAGGCACGCGGCTGGGCCAAGATCGCGGTCATCGATGAGGGGATCGGGATCGCTCCGAACGACATCGACCGCATCTTCGAGCGGTTCTATCGGGCCGACCCGGCTCGGTCCCGCGCCACCGGTGGCACCGGACTGGGTTTGGCGATCGTCAAGCACATCGTCGGCAATCACGCCGGACGAGTCGAAGTGTCCAGTATGCCGGGAAATGGGTCAGTGTTCACCTTGCTGTTGCCTTCAGTAGCGGTGGTGGCCCAGGAGACGGCACCCGATGTCGATGAAATGGCCTTACCGGTTCAACTCACCGCCCACGCAGGTTAACCAGAATCAGAAAGGCAAGCCGTGACCCGTGTTCTCGTAGTAGAGGATGAAGAGTCCTTTTCGGATGCCCTCTCCTACATGCTGCGCAAGGAAGGGTTCGAGGTGGCGGTGGCCGCCACCGGCGCCGACGCGTTGACGGAGTACTCCCGAGCCGGCGCCGACATCGTGCTTCTCGACCTGATGCTTCCGGAGAAGTCGGGAACCGAGGTGTGCCGCGAATTGCGCGCCACCTCCAACGTGCCCATCATCATGGTCACCGCGCGCGACAGTGAGGTCGACAAGGTCGTCGGTCTGGAGATCGGCGCCGACGACTACGTGACCAAACCCTATTCGCCGCGTGAACTGGTGGCACGCATCCGCGCCGTGTTGCGCCGCAACTCCGAACCGACCGACCCGATGGTCACGGTCTTGGAGAGCGGCCCGGTGCGGATGGACATCGATCGGCACGTCGTGTCGGTCAACGGTGACGAGGTCGCGTTGCCGTTGAAGGAGTTCGAGTTGCTGGAGATGTTCCTGCGCAACTCCGGACGGGTGCTGACCCGCGGCCAGTTGATCGACCGAGTCTGGGGTGCCGACTACGTCGGCGACACCAAGACCCTCGACGTTCACGTCAAACGGTTGCGGTCGAAGATCGAATCGGAACCGGGACGCCCCCGCTTCATCGTGACGGTCCGCGGCCTGGGGTACAAGTTCGAGTCGTAGCCCTCACCATCCGACTCGGCGACCCTCGTCGGTGCTGATGACACCGCCGAGGCCGGTCGCGACTCGCCCGGATCACCGAAAGTAGTCATCGAGCCATCGATGGTGATTGCGGTGCCGGTTGCCCCACATAGCTAGGACTTGAGACCGAGACGGCAAGCTCACTAATCGTTCCCAGGGATGACAAGCCAGGTCAGCGAGGACTTTATTGTCAACTTGTGAATGGAATGGGAGTCCGTCTTGCTTGAAGTGAGAGATCTACATAAGCGGTTCGGGGACAAGGTCGCTCTCGACGGGGTGTCACTGTCAGTCGAACCGGGGCACATGTTCGGTTTCGTGGGAGCCAACGGGGCCGGCAAAACCACCACCATGCGTATCGCGATGGGGGTCCTGGTTCCGGATTCGGGGCAGGTCCACTGGAACGGTAAGGAGCTCACCCAGTCGGGGCGCTCCAACTTCGGATACATGCCGGAAGAACGCGGCCTCTACCCGAAGATGAAGATCGCCGCGCAGATCGCCTACTTCGGCGAACTGGCCGGTATGACACCCGCCGCCGCCAAACGCGCCTCCGGTGACTGGCTCGACCGGCTCGGCCTGGGCGACCGAGGCAACGACTTCGTCCAAGACCTCTCGCTGGGTAACCAGCAGCGAGTCCAGTTGGCGGTCGCGCTGGTCCACGACCCCGAGATGCTCATCCTGGACGAACCCTTCTCCGGCCTGGACCCCATCGCGGTCGACACCATGGCCGCGGTCCTGGAGGAACGCAGCAAAGCGGGCGTCCCCGTGGTGTTCTCCAGCCACCAGCTGGAACTGGTGGAGCGGCTGTGCGACACCGTCGGCATCATCTCCGCCGGCAAGATGGTCGCCGTAGGAACCGTCGCCGAGCTGCGCGCTCGAGGCAACCGCCGACTGCGAGTCACCGTCTCCGACGCCACCCCCGGCTGGGAGAGTGCGCTGGCGGTACCGACCACGGCGGTCGGCGACGACGAGTGGCTGTTCGACACCACTGACGACCAGCGAGTGCTGCAAGCCGCCACCGCCGCAGGTCGCGTCACCCGGTTCGGGTACGACGAACCGTCACTGGCGGACATCTTCCGGGAGGCGTCATCGTGAGAGGTTTGTGGTTGGTCGCGCGGCGAGAGATCGTCACGCGCGGTTCTTCGAAGAGCTACCTGATCAGTTTGGCCGCCAGCGTCGTCCTGGTCGTGGCGCTGGTCCTGGTTCCCAGTCTGTTGAGCGGTGAGAGCGAGTACACGGTCGCGCTCACCGGTCAGGACTCGGTCGAACTCGAAGCCGCCATCGACGCCGCGTCGCAGGGGTTCGAGGGCTTCACCGTCAAGGTGGAACAGGCCGACGACGCCGAGGTGGCGAAGAAGCTCGTCTCCGACGGCGACGCCGACGTCGCGATCGTCGACAACAGTGTCCTGATCTCCGAAAGCGGAGCGAACCAGGATCTGTCACTGCTGCTGGACAGTGTCCACCAGCAGGTCGGTGCGCAACGCCAGTTGTCCGAGGCCGGATTCGACGTCAACGAGGTGCAGGCCGCGCTCTCGGTCGCGCCGATGGAGCAGGAACACCTCGGCGGTTCCGACATGGGCGCGCGCCTCGCGTTCGGGTACTTCATGGTGATCGCGCTGTTCTTCATGGTCATCATGCCGGTCATGTACGTCGCGACCGGCGTCGTGGAGGAGAAGAGCAGCCGAATCGTCGAGATTCTGTTGACCTCGCTGAAGTCCTGGCAGCTGCTCGGCGGAAAGATCCTGGGACTGGGCGTCCTCGGGTTCCTGAACCTGGCCATCCCGTTGGCCGTGGGTCTGGGGATCGGTGGGTTCACCGACTCGCTGGACTTCCTGCCGCCGGGGGTCACCTCGACCCTGCTCAGTGCCGTGGTGTGGTGGGCGTTGGCGTTCGCCTTCTACTCGGCGCTTGCCGGATCCCTGTCGTCGCTGGTGTCGCGACAGGAGGACATCAACTCCGCCATCGGGCCGATGACCATGCTGATGGTCGTCACCTACGTGATCGCCACGATCTACGTGTGGGACCCGACGGGGCCCGTGACCCGCGTGCTGTCGTTCATCCCGCCGTTCTCGGTGTTCATGATGCCGATCCGCGACATCGTCAACGACGCACCGGTATGGCAGCAGTTGGTCTCCGGCCTGATCATGGTGGTCGCCGTGGCGGGAGTGCTCGCGCTGGGCGCGACCATCTACCGGCGCAGTGTCATGCGGACCGGCAGCAAGATCAAGCTCATGGAAGTTCTGCGAAGGAACGGCTGACCGATCGGCTGCGGACATCGACCCGGTGTCCGCAGCCGATGTCGTCCACACCGGATCGAGCGGGACGTATGACAAAGCAGTCGGGCGACGCCTTCTGGCGTCGCCCGACTGCTTTGTCCGTCGACCTGGTGGTCCAGGTGGCGTCAGTAGCCACCGGCCGGTGGCGGCCAGTCTCCCGGCCGGTCGGTCGGTGGTGGCGGAGGCGGTGCCGCCTGCGGTGCCGGTGGAGCCTGGCCACCGTAGATCCGGGGTTGCGGACGGGGCAGGTTCGCGGGCAGATCCGACGCACTCAACTGGGAGGCGTTCGGCACCCGCGCGACACCCTTGGCCGGGCCGTCGACGGGACCGGCCTGCCGCGGCGGTGAAGGCTGGACCTCCGGCGCCGGACCGGGGTCGGAGGGCGCCGCGCCGGATTCGACCGGCTCCGGTGGACGTTCCGACTCCAACCACGGCTGCGCGAACTCGTCCCACGGTGACTTGTCACCCTGAGGCGAGCTGGGCGCATCCGCCTTTGGCTCTACCGTCGAATCCGCTGCCGAATCCGCCTTCGGTTCTGCCTTGGATTCTGCGGAGTCAAAGGCGTTCCACGGCTGCATCTCGCTGGCCGAAGGTTGATCCTCGGGTGGTGGCGGGGGTGCCGCCTCGGCCGATGGCCTGGCGTCCCAGCTTCCGATGTCGGGGGCGTCGGTCACCGGCGGGCCTGAGGTCGGCGCGACCACGTCGCCCGACCGATAGGTGTGGCTCTCGAACGCGCCGACCTGGACATCCTCGTTGGGAGAGACCACATTGGGCACACTCACTCGAGCCGAGGCGGCCCAGTTGCCGGGTTGCTCCGGTTCGGCACCGGGCCCGGCCTGCTCCGCAGCGGCTTGATCCGGAGCCGGCGATTCGTATGCCGCCGGT
>Ga0233365_1001181_pt1 | contig 11369 bp, 8 predicted proteins | sample ElkDunMinimDraft_27_FD_191535 | JGI IMG/M metagenome (GOLD analysis project Ga0233365, IMG submission 191535) | Fecal eukaryotic communites from dung pellets of Tule Elk in California, USA - Elk Dung C36 | ecosystem: Host-associated > Mammals > Digestive system > Large intestine > Fecal | place... | reverse complement strand
TTGTGGCTCATGCGCAATGTATCCTGCCCAAAACCGGCAATGCTAACAAACATTAGTAAGGTAAAAACGATATTGCTGAACTTTATCATTTCTTCTGGGTAGATTTATCGGTTTTCACGGTATAATAGTCAGCAGGGAAACCATTGATGTTTCGCCACAGTTCGTACCAGATCGGCACATCGTTTAAAATAGCGATTCCCTGAACACCGGCACCCATTTTTATTTGAGGCGGCCATGGTTTTTTACCTTTCTCTTCAACAACCAGTGCCTTGAAAAGTCCGTTAGTGGTTATGTTGCTTTCAACAGCAATTACTTTACCTGCAAAGACTCCGTAACTTGTGTTGGGCCAGCCCGAAAAAACAATCGCAGGAAAACCATCGAAAATACACATCACACGTTGCCCGGGTTTTACTAAAGGCAGATCTACCGGTTTTATGTAAATTTCAACAGCATAGTCTACATTTAAAGGAACGATTGATCCGATGCTTTCGCCATCTTTCAGTATTTCGCCGATCCCCGATTTGGTCAGTTGAACAATCTGCCCGTCTTGCGATGCCAGAACAAAATACAATCCCTGACGAATTTTATAGTTCGACATTTGATTTTCCAGTTTGGCAATTTCGCCCGAACTGCTTTCAATTTGTCCCATGCTTGTAAAACGCTCGCCTTGAATTTTGCTCAATTTTTCTGTATAATCTTGCACGGTGGCATTTTGTTCAATGTTTACCGTGATAACTTCCTGACGTGTTTGTGCCAGTTTGTTTTCGGCAGCGGTTTTCTTGGCTAGCGCGTTTTGATACGATACACTGCGTTGTTGGAATTGTGTAAGCGATACCAAGCCTTCATCGTACATTTTTTGCTGACGTTCGTATTGGTCTGCCGAAAGGTTCAGTTCGTTGTTTGCTGCTTTTAATTCGGCTTCTTCGGCAGCCAGTTTGTTGTTCAGCTGCTGTATTTTTACTTTTAGCTGTTGCAGTTTCAGTTCACGCGAACTGTTCAATGCATCTAGCTGGGCATCGGTAGTTCCAATTTTAGCTTCGTAAAAATCACGCACCCCTTTTTTTGCTTCCACCTGATCTTCGGTACGCGAAAGAAGCAATGGATCCATATAATCTTCCTTAATTTCGGATAATTGCAGTATGGTATCGCCTTTTTTAACGAAGTCTCCGTTTTTTACATGCCATTTCGTAATTCTACCGGGAATGGGTGAATTAAGAAGTTGCGGACGTTGTTCCTGATAAAGCGTAGTTACTGTCCCCGTAGTTTTTATATTTTGTGTCCACGGCAGAAAAAGGGTAATAATAGCGAGTGCCATAATAATATAGAACCACCTTTTTACTCGTGAATTTCTGTGAACATGGTATATATTTTCAAACGATTTTGGTTTCATCGATGTTGTTTCTTTAATTTATTTAATATGGATGACGCTGCCATTTTGTACCGAAAAGATATGATCTGCCACATTGACTAATTCTTCGTTTTCTGAAACAATTACAATGGTTGTTTCCGATTTGATCTTTTTTAGATAAGCAGTCATTTTCTCTGCAAAATCCTGATCCATACCGTCAACAGGATCTTCCAGCAACAACAGTCGTTTATTGCCTAACATAGCACGTAACAGCAATATTTTTTTTCGGGAGCTGAAAGAAAGTTCGGTATCGGTATCGCTTAATTGGGTTAATAATCCTTGTGTAAACTGACTCGAAAAATCTTCGATACCCCATTCTTCGGCTAAATTCAATACATCTTGTGTCTGATAATTTTCTTTATCAAGCGTAATATTATCTAAAAGCGTTCCTTTAATAATGTGCATGTCTTCCAGATAAATACCGGTTTGTTCCCTGAAAGTAGCTTTGTTTATGTTGCTTAACGGTACTTTATCAAACAAAATAGTTCCGTTGGTAGGCTCGTAAAAACCTGCCATCATGTTCAAAAGCAACGATTTGCCCGATCCCAAATAACCTTTTATAACGGTTAGGCTGTTTTCGGGTATTTCAAAATTAATGTTGTTGATGATGGGTTTATGATCGTTAAAATGAATGCTTACATCTTTAAAAATGATTTCCATACCATCTTTGCTGTCAGGAATTTCAATGTTGGAATCGTTTTCCTCAGGCAATTCGGTTACTTTACTCAATTTGGTCAGCGATGTAATCACGTCATAATAACTTTCCAGACTTTTAATCAGTTTTTCAACGGCGGTAAGTATCGTTAACACAACAATTTCTGCCGCAACGAAAGCTCCGATATTCAGTTCTTGATTAATAAGCAGGTAGGTGCCAATGGAAAGCATCAGCAGCGTAATAAGTACCTTGAAAAGAACAATGGTCCAATATTGAAGCAACAGCACTTTAAAATGACTGGTACGATGTGTAAGGTATGATACCACCCGGTTGTCTGTTCCTTTTAAATGCGTATCGCTTTTAGAATTGATCTTGAATGTTTTTACCGATCCGGCAATGTCTTCTAACCACGATGCTACTTCGTATTTTTTATCGCTTTCTTTCAAGCTTGATTCGATACCCGAACTAGAGGTAAATTTGAAAATAACGATGACAAGGATAAATACCAACGCTCCGAAAACCAGAAACCACGGGTGATAGAAAGATAATAATATAATTCCGAATACGATTTGTATTAAGGCAGTTGGAATTTCAAGCAAGATTTTCGAAATACCTTTTTGCAGATTGGGAACATCAAAAAAACGATTGACCAATTCGGGCAGATAGTATTTTTTGGTTGTTGCCAGATTGGTTTTAGGTAGTTTTTCTGCAAACGCCAGCGAATATTCAACAAATAGTTTCTGTTGGATTTTTTCGATGATCTGCATCACACGAATACGGAAAAATCCCGCCAAAAACGTTCCGAACACAACAAAACCAATCAATATATATAAAGATGTTACCATAGTGGCACCCATTACATAGCTTACAATTGCTTGTATGCCCAACGGTATGCTTAACTGTACCAAACCGCTTAAAATCGCGTAGATATAGATACTTGCTACGTCTTTTTTCTCTTTTGTTATATAGGTAAACAGTTTTCTACTGTTAAATTCTGTCTGTGTATTTTTTGCCATATAAAGCTTTTCCTTACGGTGGTTCACTAATCTTAATAGCTACTTGAACTATTTGATTATTGTAAAAATAAAAAAATATTATCGCATGATGCTACGCGGTTGTAGGTTTTTTTAGTGTTGATTTTTTATTTAAGAAGTGATAAAGATCAATTTTAATTTCTAATCGGATTTTAATTTTTGCCGACGATATTGTGAGTATTTTTGAAAATCTTAAATGTTTTAAATAAGGCATTTTCTTTAGCTCTAGTCTGCAAGCAATTGCAGACTTTTTTAACTTGACACCAATTTTAGAGATATCCCTTTAAAATAGTATTGATTTAACCTAATAAAAAGAAAGGTTTTAAAATTAAGTTGTTAAAATTTATTTAGTACAATATTATGTGTGTCTTAAAAAAAATATTCAATTGTTAAGCTTTAGTGAAGGAGAACAAATATGTTGCGACACTAAAGTAATTGAACTATATTTAATGCCGTAATTGTTGTGAAGATATTTAAAAAATGAACGTTTTATGCAAATTTTTAATTGTGTATGTATAAGATAACAGATGAGCTTAATATTAATGGCTTCAGTGCAAATTCAATGGACTATTTTATTAAGAGAAATGGTGGCAACCGATCTTTTGAAGGTCTAAACTATTTCTGCATTTTAATTGTAATAAACAATGCAGCTGTTACTATTGAAAATATTCAATATGATCTTAAAAGGGGCAGTCTTGTTTTTATAGGTCCTTCAAAAAAAATGGTTTTTTGTTCGGAAGCCGAAATAAAGGGAAGTATATATTCGCTGAACTTTTCCTCGTCATTTTTTGAAAAATCTGCTAAAGATTCATTAATGCTTAATTCCGATTTGTTTTTTGATCAATCCTCTAAAGTGGTGGTTACACAGGCTTCAATTCCTATTGATGAAGTCCTAAAATTGGTCATTACCAGATTAGAATTGTATAAAACAAAGCAGAACAACGGATTGTATATTTCGGTAGCACACAACTGTGTGCAGGCACTCATGTTAGATGGTATGTTCCATGTTGATGAAAAAACGTGCAAACAGCAAGAAGACACCCGAAAATTTACATTTATAGATATAGTAAACAGGTTTAGGGTGCTATTACAGAAACATTACCAGATTGAAAAGCACGTAAGCTTTTACGCAGAATTGCTGTTTGTTACCCCCCGTAGGTTAAGTGAAATGACAGAGTCTGTACTAGGGCGCAGTGCCAAGCAGGTAATCATAGATAAAGTGGTTAGCGAAGGTATTCGCATGTTGAAGCATTCTAATTTTACCGTTTCTGAAGTAGCATACGAGCTGGGCTTTAATGACGAGGCAAACTTTAGCACGTTCATAAAAAAGCACACCACAAAGAACCCGAGAATGATCAGGCATGCAGGTTAATTTGTTGTTAGCACTGCACAGTCAATGTTAAAAACATACGCTATAGCATTATTTTGATGTAAAGAAGCGGCAATAGTTACCTTTTTTTTAAAGCAATTTTGTATATTTAGATCAGTGAATATAAAATCTGCTAAATTACAGGCATATGTTTTTAAGAATTTTAACAACTGCATTTTTACTTGGATCATTACACTGCGAGATGTACGCACAGAGCAGTGTTACATTAAATGTTAATCTATATCCAATCCAGACATTGATGGTTAATGCTTCACAAAAAGAGGTAAACTTGGAATATAATACCCGTGAAGATTACCGCAATGGCGTTGTATCAGAACAGCAAGACCATTTAACCATATACAGTACCGGTGGGTTTCAGGTGAAAGTTAGTGCAATAACTGCTGCTATTGACAATGGTGTGTTAGATAATATAACCATAATCCCATCTTCAGGATCACAACCTTTAAACCAGTCTAATGTTGTATATACTGGAAAAAACATCTCTGAAATAGAACAGCCTATAATTTCTGCAACTAAAGGTGCTATCGATAAAAATGTAAATATCAGTTATAAAGGTGCAGGTAATGATGCGCTTATGGGATTTGCTAAAAATAATACTTCTACAAGTCAAACTTATACGGTGGTGTATACCATTGTTTCACAGTAAGCCTACTATACATAAAACGATACGGTTAGTGATCTTATATAATTTAAATAGTAATAAATTTTTCTGGAATAGCAGCTTTGTAAAAAACTACAAGTTTTAAGTATATTTTAATAAGTAGCATAAACATGCTATTGGATACTTTTGTAACCGATTTACAACAGGGGGAAAACGTTGTAAATTCAAATATAGCAAAACTTACATAAGCAACAAAGTAAAACTAACAAAAAATGAAAAAATTATTCATTACATCTTTAATGATGGTGTGCGGCATCGCAGCAGTGGCACAAACAGATAACGCAACATTAAACGTACGCTTAAATCCTATCCAAACTTTAGTAGTAAATGCACAGCAAAAAACAGTTAATATTGATTATACTACAAAAGATCATTACAAAGATGGTGTGTCATCAAAACAAGAAAACCATTTAAATATCTTCAGTACCGGGGGGTTTGAAGTAAAAGTAAAATCAAGTGGCTCTGAATTGACCAATCAGGCAACTGCAGGTCCTAATGGAAATATTGATGTTGCTACAATTAATATTGTTGCTACGCAAGCTGCTCAAAATTCTTTAACAGGTGCTCAATATGGTCAAAATGTAGCTTTATCCAATAATGAAGGTATTATTGTATCTTCTACAAAAGGAGCGAGAGATAAAAATATCGATATTGAGTACAAAGCAGCTGGTAATGATGCTTATCTTGATAAATACGTAGCAGGTCAGACAGCTACAACATTTACTACAGCGGTAACTTATACGATCTACGCTAAATAATAGCATTAAAATAATTGTTTTATAAAAGTGCTACATAATATTGTAGCACTTTTTTTAAATATAAACTTTGTATTTATGAAAGTAACTGCAATACTTTTAATCGGTTTATGTTGGTGCTCCAACATCTTTGCTCAAACAGGCGTTTCGGTATCGCCTCCGCGACTTTATTTTGAATCGGATGCCGGTAAAAGCAGCCGACAAAAAGTTACGGTGACAAATGTTAGTGCTACTCATGTTATGAATTTGGCAGTGAGTACAGGCGATTGGAAGTATAACGAAATGGGCGAAAACATGATGTTCCCGGCAGACAGTTTAGCAACTTCCTGCGCAGGTTGGGTAAGTATCAGCAAAGCAGATAGTTATTTTTCTTTGAAACCTGGCGAAAATAAAGAGGTTGAAGTAAATATAACGGTTCCTAATACTTTTTCTGGCGATCCTGCTGCACACACTGCTATGCTGTATGTTACACAAATGAATCCGGTAGATGATGTTGACAGGAAAGGTGCAAATATCAAAGTAAGCGTACGCTCTGGCATAAAATTATTTCACCGTACCAACGAAATAAAAAAACGTAAGCTGGAAATTGAAAATATGCTGTTCGATAAGAAAAACAATCAAATGGAATTGTACTTTTCCAATAATGGCAATATTTGGGCAGACGGTATTGTGTATCCCGAATTGTTCAATGCAGCTACGGGTAAAAAAACAGTATTAGACCATATTGTATTCTACACCATGCCGGCTGATAAACGTAAAATGCTGATTGCTTTACCCGAAAATTTAGAGAAAGGAAAATACACGGCAAATATTCTTATTGATTATGGCGATGAAAATACCATAGAAATGGGCGAATTATCTTTTACCAATGAATAAGTATTTTCATTTTATTTTTCTGTTTTTGTTGATACATACTGCGAAAGCTCAGAATTTGAATGTAGACAGTAACAACTATGCAAGTATTGATTCTTACAATGGTATCGTAAAAAGTAATGCATATAAGGTATGGATCGATGGCAACGGAAATCTGAATCTGCCTACCTGGCGAGTATCAGCTCGTGTAAAACAACCTATTTCTAACGGAAATCAGGTTTTTCCTGCCGATAAAATAAGTCTGTGGCCCACCACTACTTATGGTCAGTTAAACGGATCTGCCATACCTACAATTAACCAAATTGGCATGCCGTTGCAAACCTTTTTGCAGCAGGGCCAAGAAGTCTTTTTGGTTCCACAATCACAAGCAGGATTATTTAATAGTGCCGGTGGTGGAAATCCCTATTACAACTTTCATATTCCGTTCGATCTAAAAGTGGAAGGAGGTGCCTATCTTTCGCAATTCACTACCTGGTCACAATTTACAATGGTTGTAGAATTTAGGTTTTACGATAATAAAAATCAGGTACGCGGATTACAAGAACGTTATTATACATTGCAAATTGCAACATTAAGCGGTAGTCCGCAAACACCGGTAAATCAACTGGCTATAAAAGTAGCCTCAAATGCCGTAAATGGTCAGTTGGAATTAAAAACCAAACAAGATTACCTGCAAGGGGTAAGCGTAACATATTCTAACGGATTAATGATATCTGCCAACACAAATTATCAGGTACAGGTAACGGCATTGCAGCCCAACTTTACATCAAGCACAGGTAATATGTTACCATTGAATACGGTGAATTTGTCACTTATACCGGTATCGAATAATCAGGCAGCAGTGTTTCCTATTGCCCTGTCTGCAACTTCGCAGAAAATAGCATCGGGTTCATCAACCCAAAGTGCGCAGGTGTATTTTGATATAATGTATGCCACAAAAGTGAACGATGCAAATCTTATAAACGCAAAACCGGAACAATACACGACTACATTGCAATACGAGATTGTTCCACAGTAATTAGTATCAATTAAAATGTTTTCTTCCTTTCTTTTAAGACTGCTGCTTGTTTTTTGCTGCACTGTTGCCTGCTGTAAGGTACAGGCACAATCTGCTGTAGAAATGAAGGTAGAAGTAAATGAGGCAGCCGGAAGGCAGAATATTCTAGATTTAATAGTAGCGTTAACCAATACATCGGCAAGCAGTTTCAACGGAACTTTGCATATTACAACTCCCGATGGGTTTAAAAGTATTTCGGGTTCAGAAATTTCGGTAGAATTAAAACCCGAACAACATATCTTTATTCCTTTAAAAATTATTAAAGGTAAAGCTGCCGCTGCCGGGGCAACAGATATAGTGGTAGATCTTGTTAACGATAAAAAAGAATCAATCATTAAAAAAAGCATTACACAGCAGGTAGAAGTGAATAATGCTATGAGTTTGCAGGCTGTAACACCTACAATTTTTCTTACCAATACAAACGATTCGCTTTCGGTAAAAGTAAATGTAACAAATCTGGGCAACCAATCGCAGCAGGTTTTTGTAGTTTTTAATATTCCGGAACTTACGGGCGAAGAAAGTTTTTTTGAGCAAACCGCTGTTATTGATGTTCGTAAAGATTCTATTTTCGATTTTAACTTTTGGGTGCCAAAATCGTTATTAGATAAATCGCAGTTTGCTGTAAATGTAGCGGCAATGCGAGGTACAGAGAAAATAGTGTTCGGCAGTCTTTCGGTTAATGTTCAGAATGTATCGTCGGTAAAACGTTACGAAGACATTAATAGTTTGGCGTATGCAAGGTACTATCAAAAAAACAGCCTAACAGCAAGTTATCGTACCAGCGGAAACGATACCGGTGTGTATCAATTGATAGGATCGGGCGATATTGACCTGCCTGCGGGATATTTGTCGGTAAGTGGAAATATTTATAAGGCAGACAGTCAGAACGAACCGCTTATAAGCAACACCTTTGTTGCATATCGTTTAGATAACCACCAGCTAAAGGTAGGAAATATTAGTCAACAGCTCGAAGTTCCCATGTTCGGTCGCGGTATTCAGTTGGATACTTCAGATAAAACAGAGAACAATAGGCTGCAGGCAGGTTTTATTGACGATAACTTTAACTTAACCCAAAAAGATGCTTTTTTAAAAAGGGGATACGGCTTTTATGCTTTAGGCACTTTTGGAGCAAACAACCCGTCTAATCTAAAAAGTTTCAATTATGTTTTTAAAAAGGATAATATGGAACAGGTGGGGCATAACATGGTAGGTTTTGAGAATGTTAAACAAATTACGAAAGATTGGAACTTACGTTTAAAGGCACACGGGGCAATTAGTCACTACGAACGTTTCGATAAAAACCAGCCATCGTACGCTTTGGAAACGCAGTATAACGGTTTGGTTAAAAATATACGCTTGAGTGGGAATTATTTTGTAAGTAGCAGCTATTTTCCGGGAAACCGTAGGGGAGTGGTTCAATTACAGCAAAATTTCATGAAAAATCTTAAAAGAGAACGCATGATGTATACAAATATTTTTTATTCCGATTTTGCTCCCCAATCCTACACTTATAGTTTTAATATGAAAACGACCACGTTTCGATTAGATACAGGCATAACATTTCCCCGCCTAAAAAACATTGGCAGCTCTTTAGGTTTACAGTATTATAAAGAAACAGGCAATACTTTTTCATGGATTGTTCCCAATGGTTTTTTGTCAATGGAAGCTTTTCGCGTAACCGAAAATTTCAACTGGTTAAGCAAAAATCAAAAACATTCGGTGGTTTTGGGGATTGAAGAAGGTTTGGTACAAATTTCTGACAATAACAAGGTATATCCACAGTTAAAAATAAATTCTATTTACAGTTATAAAGGGTTTAACGCAAGTGCGACTTATCAGCACGGAAGTTATTTTTTGTCTGAATATTCTTCGTTGTTGGTAATGGATCAAAATCATAACAATTTTAACAGGTTCACGCTTTCACTATCAACAGATCATAAATTTATAGATAACAAACTTTTTGTAAGAAGCGGGGCTGCTTATTTAAATGATTTCATTTCGGGCAAGACGCCTTCGGCTTTCCTTAATTTACAATATCTGCCAACAGATAAATACCGTTTTTATTTGAATTCTTCATGGTTTCATTACAGCAAAGCAACCGTTTTTCAAAATGTCGGAATGTTTGTTGTTGAAGCAGGAATTACTATGAATTTAGGAAGCAGGGCAGCATCAGCTGGCAGAAAAGGAACATTAACTACATTTGTTTATTACGATAAAAACGGAAACAGTATATTTGATGAAAACGATGAGCCTGCTCCGAATTTTTTTATCACAATTGATAAAACAACATTTAAATCGGATGCAAACGGACAAATAAAATACAAAAGTTTGCCTTTTGGTACTTACAAAATCCAGCCTGTTTTACAGAATGGATGGTTCACAGAAGGCACAGAGTTGGTCATGAGTGATTACAGCCAACAGATAGTTGTAGCACTGCACCAGAATGGATCTTTAAAAGGTAAAATACAGTATCGTTATGATGAAAAAACAGTAAAAAGTTTTGATGCAAAAGCGGGCGGAATTGTATTTACTGTTACAAAAAATGGTAGTTTTGTTCAGCGTATCAGTACAGATGATGACGGTAATTTTACAGCATTTCTTCCTACAGGAACTTACGAACTAACGTTAGACAGCAACTCTCTTTCTGAAAATACTTTTTGTTCAAACCCTAAACAGCAACTGGTAATTAAATCGGGAAAAATAACCCATGCTTCCGATTTTATCATTGAAGTACAGCAGAAACAGGTAAAAGTTAAAAAGTTTGGTTCATAATTATTTATATAGCGTAAACAAAAAAAGAGGTCGTTCCAAAACAACCTTTTTTTAAAAATAAAACAAATCTTCTATTACGGTATTATATAGAAATCTCTAACATCTCAAAATCTATAGCTCTCTTTATAAAAGCAAACAGTTCATTTCCTTCTTAATGTATACAATACTTATTCTAAACTGTTCTGCGGTTGTAATATTGTTACCAATTTATAAACCCAAGCTCCTAATGACAGATTTTAACCATTTATTGCAGAAAATGTATTAAAAAAATACTATTAAAGAATAGTAAATTTGAAAATAGAACATTGGAAAGGGGTATTTTTTCTAAGGTTTTAAAGATCAGACGTTCATAGTTTAATGTTTGTGAAATCAAAATTATCGAAAAAAAAGTTGTTGATGACTATGCTTAAGTAGTTCACACTATAATTTTGTGGAAGTGATACATGAATAAATGAGATAATCGTGTAAATATGTTGGTTTTATCGCCGGTTTTACTGGCAATTATTCAATAATAAACTCATTTAAGAGTTGTTTTTTATATTTGGTATTCGGTTTGTTATAGTTAAGTGGAACTTCATCTGTGTAAGAAATCTGTCACATTTACAGTTAGCTAATGGTTATTTGTAGTTGTATATCAAGATTTCTTATTGAATCTTAAGCAGATGGAAGGAATAAAAATTAATAATGTAAAAGAGTTAGTGGAGATGAAAGAATTTTTAACCAAACCATTTTTAGATTTAAAGAATAAGCAGTTTTTAAGTCTT
>Ga0233365_1001178_pt1 | contig 11381 bp, 16 predicted proteins | sample ElkDunMinimDraft_27_FD_191535 | JGI IMG/M metagenome (GOLD analysis project Ga0233365, IMG submission 191535) | Fecal eukaryotic communites from dung pellets of Tule Elk in California, USA - Elk Dung C36 | ecosystem: Host-associated > Mammals > Digestive system > Large intestine > Fecal | place... | reverse complement strand
ATCTCTGAATAGCTACGCCAGCTTCAACGGCACTCTGACTCTGAATAAGACTTACGTCACTTCTTGTAAGACCTACGGCAGAATCGTCAACAATAAGACTGGCAACCATAGCAGTATCTGAAAGAGATACATCTCCTACCAACATAGAGAAGCCTGTAGGTGTAGCGGTGAACTGACTGGTAGCAAAAACGACAGCATTGCTGAACGGTGAGTAAGAGATAGTTTTCCAAGCGTTGAGGAAATAATTTCTATACAGACCGTTTGCAACATATACATCTGTGAATCGCAGAAGGTTATCGTAGAACTGAAACCATTCTCTGTCAACAGTGATTGCAATTACTCCACCCATAAGGGAAAGCTCATCAGCAGTAACCTCTTCCAAACCATCGCTCTCTTCTCTGATAATATCAAACCGCTCATTATCGAAAGTGGTGAAGTCATCAATGAGATGAAGGTTTCCCATGAAATCTGCCTTATCCATGTTAAATGCAGAAGCCAAAACATTGACATCATACATTGCGTTGAAATCAGCACTCATAAAGATAACCTGGTCAGATTTTCTTGTATTTGTGTGTACACCGCTTTCGTTGTACATTGTGTTAAGAAATTCAAGTCTGTTTGACGTTCCTCTAAATGCAACAGCTGCGTTTTTAATGTCAGAACCATCTACAGCAATAGGATACATCTTTCCGTGGGCAACTCCTTTAATGAGCATGTACTTAAACAGTAAAAACTCATCATATTCGAGTGCTGTATATACGGACTGAATGATGCTAGCAATTAACTCACTTACACCGTTAGCAGAGAGGAAAGCACGTTTCAACTGTTCGTCCTCAATAGTAACAGGATACTGTAGTTTAATGTTCATCATATGGAAGGCAGAACGAACGTCAGGAATTGTACGTCTGAACTCTCTATCCTTAGCCTTCTCTACGTTAAATTCTCTAGCTTTAGCAATGTTTACGAATACCTCTTCAACAGTTTCACCAAATTCAAGATAACCCTTCTTCAATCCGACATAAGGGTTGTTAAATGTTGCACTCTTAGCACGTACAAGGGCAATACGGTTAATTAGTGCATTAAGGAACTCATTTTTGCACGCAGGTGAGTCAAAAAGTACTTCACCAACCTTAGGAATATCTGTTGCTTTTTCTACAGTGGGAACAAGGCTCTGATATTCCTGTGATGCGTTCTGTCTGATAACATTAAGAATATCAATTGTTGACGCATTTAGCGTCGTAACTGGAATACGTCTAGGCATATAATCACTCCTTTATACTAAACAAATCTTCAAACTTTTTCTTGACAGGCTCAGGCTCAGGTTCGGGTTCAAAGGTTTTCTCATCCTTAGAACCAGTGTTGAAAAACCTGTCACGGTATTTCTTACGCCAATCTTCTACTTCTTGTACTTTTTCTTCATACTTTGTTTTGTAAGTTTCTTCGTCTTTGTTTTTGCTCATACTCTCAAATGTATCTGTAACATCTTCGAGTAAACCTATTGACTCATCAGACGCATCGTCTTTGAGCAATCCTTTGATACTATTTAACAGTTCTTCCTGTGTACGTATTGCCATTTTATCGTTCCTTTCTTAATACAATACTGGGCTTCTAAGCATCATCCAAATAGGTAGCTTTCCTTTGCGTTTATTGCCACCGCCACCGCCATCAGACGGTGTATAATAACTCTTAAACCAAAAGTATAAACACATCACATTGTTTAATGTTTCAGACTGAGTTAAAAATCTGTTACCAGCTATCCAGTGATAGGTAGAAGGGTCATCGTTTTTGTGTTGCTGAATATAGTCATATGCTTGCTGTGCATAAGCAAATCGTTCAGTCATAGCATTGCCTGGAACACCCTCCCAATAACGACACCATTGGTCTACTAACGTATACAAGTCTGTTTCGGTTGAAGCTAGATAGGCATCAAAGTCATCGTTTTGATAATGTCCAGCCCACAATCTTTCTACAAATACGATGTAATATAATTGTGCATTTCCATCATCTACAGCGTAACCATTGTTTACACACCAGTCATGCATACGAAGTAATCTCATATCAGCACCATACGGACCTTGTGTGTTAGTAAAACCACCTATACCATAACCGCCTTTATTTGGGTCACTATAATTATAAATATAATCCCAAGGCATTACAATAAGTGACTCCCAAATACCAGCGTTTACTGTTGATTCTCGCCAAAAGTTTCCGCAAATTGCTGCGATAACTAAATCACTAACACTACCGAAAACTCCATCCATTAGACCATAATATGCTATGTACGATTCGTTAATACTATATGTCTGTCTTTTTACCCTATCACCACTGTTTCCTTCGATTGTAGTAACAATACCGTTTGCATATGATTCTACAATTCCTGTATGGTCTAATCCCATAACCCTTGCTGGTGTTCTTGGTGGGTCATTAATCCAACTAAAGAAAGCAATATCACCCTTTTTGGGAATATAATTACCACCGTAGTATGGACTTGGTTGTAGTCTATGGTTGTTCTGAAACCATTCTGCTCCATAACCAACAACAGCATATCTAGGGAAATCTTCAGTATCACTTGTTATGGTAGAAGTATCGACAAGATTATATCCAGCTTCATTAGCGCACCATGACATGAATATAGCACACCAATCAACCCTATAATTAAACCCATACCATGTGTAATACTTGTATCCACTATTTCCTAACTGTGACTGAGCTATAGCAACCATATCTCTAACAGCCATCAGAAATCACCGCCTAGTAAACACTTCCAACATTCGTTACCGAATACACCATCGTTTTCACCATTTGTTCCCACCTCATACCCATAAGCGCGCATGGTAGTTTGGAACGTGTCAATGGCATAGACAGTATTCTCGCCTGCTATACCGTCTATCACTAATGGTTTACCATCAGCACCAAGAAAGTTAAGCAAACGTAGAACGGTTTGTAACACATACACACTTACTCCCTCAGAATCATATTTAACCGCTGAAAACATGTTATTTATTCCCCTCAATCTTAGCTGACAGTTGTGTGAGTGCTACTGTGTTGTTGTTTAACGCTTCTGTAATCTTTTCCATCTCAATCTTGTGATTTTCGTTAGTTCTATTTAGCATCCATAGCATAGCAATACACATAGCAATAGGAAACCCCAAAGAACCAACCAGCTGTGTCAAAACTGTAACATCCATTCCATCACCACCTTTGCAACAGGACACATTTTCTCTTATTATTATAGCACATCCCTTGAACGATTGCAATATGTGTGATATAATAATAGTAGAAAATTGTTTTGGAGCGTGAATTATGGCAGATTCAAAATATTATGATGGAACGAAATTATTGTCATTAAGTGACATAAATGGTAACAAGCCTGAGATTTATATGTGTACTACGAATAGAACAGGCGGTAAGACAACCTATTTCGGGAGATTAGTTGTAAACAATTTCTTCAAAAGAAGTGAGAAGTTTGCTCTGCTTTATCGGTTTAATTATGAGCTTGATGACGTTGCAAACAAGTTCTTCAAGGATATAGGTAGTTTGTTCTTTCCCGATTGGCACATGAAGAGTGAAAGACGTGCAAAGGGTATATTCCACGAATTGTTTTTAGAACGAGTCGGAGTTGAAAATCCTGAACCTTTTTCAGTCGGCTATGCTATATCACTAAATAGTGCAGACCAAATTAAAAAATACTCACATCTATTTAGTGATGTAAGTAGAATACTGTTTGACGAATTTCAGAGCGAAACAAATCATTATTGTTCTGATGAGATTAGTAAGTTTATAAGCGTACACACAAGCATTGCTAGAGGGCAGGGAGAACAGGTTAGATACGTACCAGTTTACATGCTTTCTAATCCTGTATCGTTAATAAATCCTTACTATGTAGAGATGGGAATTTCTGAACGCCTTAGAGATGATACGCACTTTCTCCGTGGAGAAGGTTTTGTGCTAGAGCAAGGCTTTATTGAAAGTGCAAGTATTGCACAAAAACAAAGCGGATTTAATATGGCATTTACACGTAATAAATATGTTGCATATTCATCCGAATGTGTATACCTAAATGACAATACAGCTTTCATTGACAAACCGATAGGAAACGGCAGATATTTAGGCACAATACGTTACAAAAGTGTAGATTATGGTTTGCGCGAATTTGCAGAACAAGGTATCGTATATTGTGACAGCAGACCAGACCTGTCATATCCGTACAAAATATCGGTAACAACGGATGACCATAATATAAATTATGTTATGCTAAAGAGAAATGATTTATTTATCACGCAAATGCGTTACTTATTTGAACATGGTTGTTTTAGATTCAAAGACTTACGTAGCAAAGAAGCTGTGATGAAACTTATAAGCTATTGAGTATCCACGTTTGTAGACCCGTATGCTCTGTCAAGATAGCACACTTGGAATATAGTGCTTGATAAGATTATCGGTTACGCTGACCGCTTACGTTTCGCAAACGTATAGGATATAAAGAAGGGAGTAGATTTATCTACTCCCTTTGATTTTATTAACACTTTGTTTCACCAAATATTCTATCTGATATATCGTCAAGAATCGTATTAACTGACCGCTTATAAAGTTCATCCGTGTCATACACCATAATGTGAACAACATCGTCATGTGTTCTAACGGCAATCTGATAACCAGCACAGATGCTTTCACCCTTCCAGTAAACATCATCGTAACAAATCTTATACACCTTTACACGGTCATCACCGAATATCTGACAAAGCATATTATCGACAATAGCAAGTTTTCTTAATATCTTTTTATCTATTCTTTTGCTTGACATATTTTTACCCCCTTAATGTAAACTCTGTTTCTTTTAATACTACACCACCAGCTATGCGTTTTGGTAACAATTTTCCTGGCACTTTAAGATTAACTTTGAAGTCTGACAATGTTCTCGGTTTAGTGTTACCATTATCATCAAATAAGAAGTCAATCTCAGCATCACTCATCTTAGCCTTTTGCTCATCTGATATTACTCTGTTTGATAGGGATGCTTCAAATAGCTGTTTACATCTATCAGGCATCCCTGCGCATTTAATACTGTAATATGGTGAATCAATAGGTTTCAAATCTTCTGCAACCACGTGCTCGATGTATGTTTTCTGTCTTACGAAAATAGCATCATCCCACTGTGATTCTAGTTTCCAGCAACAAAAGTTCCTATCGTGTACCTTAATACCAACAATCTTTTGCGGTTCTAAATCACAATGAATGGAGTCTGTATCTGCGTAAATAAAACCTCTTTTATCGACACCGTGATAATTAGCTTGTGCTGCACGAATTGTAAAATTTCTAGCGTATGATGTTACAGCACTACCAGCTGCTATATACACTGTATCTTTGTCGTGCTGTGGAACAGGAATAAAACCAATCTCTGTGTCTGATTTGTCGTAAATCAGCTTAAATGATGAGTTATCATTAGTAGCTAATTTACCATACAAATTATTGAGAAAAAGTTTTGCTAAGGTTCGCATAGCACCTTTCGATTCTAGTTTTATTTTCTTGTATATGTCTATATACTCATCAAACACACCAATCTCAGTATTAAAGTAACAACCGTCGAGGATTTCAAAATCCTCAACGTCATAATGTTCTAGGAACAGTTTGTAATCAACACACGTTAATGTAAGAGTAACAATAGTAGGTTTCTTTACACCGTCATCATACGTGTATTTGAAATATTTGTGTACGTTTTTATCCCAATAATCCGATGTTGTCAAACACTCATTCCCGTTGTAATGCTTATCACCCTTTATCTGTATAAACGGTAGCTTATTCTTTTTAAGATAAAATCTAGTCTTTATTCTAATAAAGAAATAGCGATTATTTCGCAAGGCTTTATCGGGAATTTCGTTACCCTTCCAAAACCATGGATAACCAACAGGGTAATAATTGCCTGACTCACTATGCATCATTGAAGGATACAAACTATTCACATCTGCCGTTGTACCATCGTGAAACACTTTATTAGCTTTTCCTCTCACAAGATAACACCAACCACCTTTATACGAATGTCTGATATATTCATCAGCGTTCGATGCACCATATAACTCTTTGTCGAGTGTAACCTGTGACAAATCGGGAAACATAGCTTTGAACATATCTTTGCCAATAATAGATTTATATTCTGACAAACAACACGCACCTATCGTTAATTTGTTGTGTCCTTGTTCAAACATAAATTCTAATGCTTCTTTGACAACTAATACGTCATTTCGTATGTATTCCTTCTCAGCATCAGTTATCTCACAACCAGCGTAACGGAAACCTGTGTATTCCATATCTAACTTTTGATGTTTCGTATTAAAAGCTTTACCAATAGCTTTAACTGAAAATGGCATCAATTTCAGAGAATCTCTCAATTCTATTGTAATATCTTCCAGTCTAATCGTAATCGTATACCATTGCCCACGGTCGGATATGGAATAAATTACAGAATTGCTAGGCATTTCCTTTTTTGATACCCATTCTGCTGTTGTATAATCGTCATCAATCATTGTGAACGCTTGCTTAAATTTGAGTTTTTTGATTAGATAATAAAGCCAAAATTCACCATCAAATTTTAAGTTATGGTAATACACAATAATATTGCAATTTAGATACTTAAAATAAGTGAGGGTTTCGTCAATGCTGTGGAAAATATAGACATTTTCTGTTCCAATTTCCACGACAGCAGATGCCCACACTTCTGTATGGTCTTGACCTGCATATGTTGTCGTTTCAAAATCACCAACAAAAACCCTCCTCTTTTTTGATGATTTGTTATTCGCCAAAGTAACTTATAATCTCCTCTTGTGAAAATGCTGAACCACGTATTAGCATACCAAGTTCCACCAGTGATGCGTCAGATTGGTCATCATCGCTGTAAGTCAAGGCACTAACAAGCTGAGCCAAATCATCTCTTTTTATTTTTGATAATCTTCGACCTAATGCGTAGCTATCTCTTGACTTTTCTACGTTCAACAATTCTCTGATTGATTCTGCACGTTGTGAAGTTCTATCACTACCATACCTTATAAAGTCATCCAGTATATCATTGAACGCACCAATCGCTATCTCACCATCTTCGGGAGTGTACACTATTTCTCCTGTTTCGGTGTCTATTACTTTACCCTCTTTGTCTGTGATATATTGTGGCAAAGCGTTGTATACTAGTAGACCTGTTTCTCTGTCTATTACTCTACCAAATTCATCAACTTCATAGTAGATATTTGATGCGCCAGTTGTGATTGCTCTATCAAGTTCTGATTCTTTAATCTGTTCTGTAGTTATTTCACCAGCATTTTCTTCCATTCTTTTCAAGTTTAACCAACGTTCCATATCTCGTTGAAATGTTCTTGAACGTTCATATTCTCGTTCATGTTTTGTGCGTGCTCCCTTTCTACCCCTTTCACTTGCTTGCAGTTCTGCTCCGCGTGCTCCAGTCGTTATCTTTCCACTTCGTTCTTTGTATTGTGTTGAAGGCATATTTTTAAGATATTTTTCCGTGAATTTCTTCAAATAATTCAAACCTTCGGTTGTTGCTGATTTACGTTTCTTTGGTAACTTTCTTTCGTCAAAAATAAAGCCTTCATTCTGCAACTTTTTTATTCGTTTTTCAACAGTTTTATACTGATTTTCGTAGCGTTGTTTTACTGTTTTATGTTTAGCCATTACAACACCACCTTTAGAAATAAAAAAGAGGGAGCATAAGCCCCCTCTACGGTCATATAGTTACTTAAATGAGGCTGCAAGTGATGAAATCTTTACCAGCTCTGTTTTTTGATGGCATACGGTAAACTTTTATCATCCAAGGTTCTGCATCTCCCTCAAGCTCCATTGCAATATTTGTGAACGCAGACCAAAACGACTGACTGCCTGTTTTGTATCTCTGACCGTTGCGGTCAACTACGATATAGGTTTCATAATCTGCGTCCTCAGCTTTGTCGTTATGAATGGAAAGAACGGCATACCACAAGGGTTCAATCATAACGGCTTCAAGCTGTGTAGCTTCATCAAGTTTAATGGTATCTGTTGTGTCTTTAATCTGAATACGTTCTCTTGCTGTGAGTTCCTTGCTTGAATACTTAATCTCTACTGAATACATGTTTTTTCTCCTTTTCTTTGGTGGTGATTAATAGTTGTCAGTTGCTTGCTCTAGGCGGTAAAACCTTAGCGTGTGCGAGGAAATCATTCTCATCCATACCATACAAAGCATTGATGACTTCAATGTTCACTACTGCTGCGATTTTGAGGTCGTCTGTTTCATGCGCCTTGCGTACAGCTTTGAGAAGTTTTTCGTCTGACTCATATGTTCCCGACATGATGAATCTTTTGTTGATAGGTTCTGCATGGATTACATCTAAGCACATGCAATCTGCTGCGGTTGTTGTGACTGTTCTTGTCACCATTCTTTTTCTTGCCATAACACGTTCTCCTTTCTTTTGTTTGGCGTTGTTTTGTGCTACTGTTAGCACGATGCTGGTGTATAGGAGTCGAACCTATATGGTGCTAAGGAGGGACACCAGTTCCCGACCACCAGCGGGTAATGGTAGATAACCCCTTTATGATATTATATCATATAATAGGTATGCTGTCAAGACATTATCTGAAATAGATTGATAGCAGTTGTTTCTTGAAATCCTTCGTAATATCAAAGGCAATACGTTGTGCTGTTCTGCCATGATGAATCTCATTCATCATATTGTGTAATTCTGATTTGTAAACACAAGTACCATTCAGCCACAACTCCACAAAAAATGTGTCGCCTTTTATGAGAATAGTAGGTTTACATCTTGTGTGTACTCTGAGTGCCTTTTTGATGCACAACTTATATGTTTCAAGTGCTTCACGTGCACATCCTGTGTGTTCATTCATCGAAATCACCTTCTTCCTCAGGTGGTAACCCAATTAAGCACTCAGTTGTTGCGTATACGGTGGGATGATTGTCAAACATCGTGCAAAACATATTAGCATTAACATCTAAACAGCTTTGTGAGCAATTTCCGCATACTCTTGCAACAGGTATAGGGTCAACCATTAACACCAGTCTGCCTGTCATGTTCTCAAAAAATTCATACAGCACCATAGTGTGTTCGTGTATAATCTCTACTTCATCTGATGTTAAATCACGGTTATCACCAGCATCATCGCTTTGCATAATAAGCAAGTTACCTGCTAACATGGGTCGTAAGTCACCACTATCAAAAGCCATAGGGATAGGTTTTTCTTTTAATAACCCCTCATCATCAACGTAAACGGTGAACAATCTACCACCAAGCGAAACTCTTGCAACATCGAAGAAGGTTGCATCCAACAGTGGACAAATATCACGCCACGATTTTACATCAACTAATGTTATCTCTTTTGAATCAGTCTTTAATAAGATTGCCTTTGCCATGTGTCACACCTCCTCTTCTACTCTGTTCATATAGATTTGTAAAATAGTTGCAAACATATCAATAACATCCATGTTGGGATATTCCATCCCTTCTTTAATAAGGGTCAATATTGCTTTAGCTTCAATATAGGAATAACTTGAAACGTCAAGAGTAATAGGATTTTTTCTATATTCGTGAAGAAATTCTGCTACTGCCTTAGACATAATCTCTCTGTTTTCCTCGCTATATCTACCTGTAACTATTCCAGCACCGATTACTACGGATGCTGTCTTAATAAACATTCCATCAGTTGTATTGTGGTAATTACTATTCTTTTCAAACATCATAAACATAGTGTATTCTCCTTTTCTAATATAGGTTTCATTCAGTGTTTTGTAGCATTTTCATTAGGTTTCATTCAGGAATTGCACTAAAAATTCAATCCCTTGTAATACGTGCGTTGTCACGTGCGAACCTTGCGCCCATGAACCAGTATGTATCCTTTGGTGCAACGTGTACCGACAGGAATGTGCTATCCTTTAACGTCGGAAACTTGCGCTCCTTCTCACGTTTGGTGAGCAACTGGTAGCTGGATAAGATGCATCCTGTTTGTGTATCATATCCTGTTTGTAGTGACATGAAGTAACGAATAATAATCACCTCCAATCCGTGTTAATGTTGACAATAAATCTATCTGCAACCTCATCGCCGCAAAGCTCTGCACATTCGCAACCATCGCACTCCGTGCATTTGCAACAATCTACATACTCACCGTATGACACATCACCATCATCATACAATGTAAACTCAAAACGTCTATGTTCGCTAAGATGAATTGTTACTGTTTGTTTACGCATGATTACTTTTCCTCCTTATCTATACCAATTAACAAGCTCAAGATTATGTTCTTCAGTTAGATGCATTTTCGGGCAATAGTTATTACGGAACTTACGAATATGCTGGTAAGTGGTGCTGGAAAACCTTCCGATGCTGAATAACACACCAGTTTTCATGTCGTATACAGCAACGATTGTGCTATACGACTTGAGAATCATATGAGCTGGAGTTGTTACAAACCACGCTTGACAGTGGTTAACTCTGTGCTCTGTATCACGCCAAGCGTTATACAGGTACTCAAGACCACCATCGTAAAACCATTCTTCAATAGTGTTACAAGATACTTGGAAACTGTTTGTCGGATAATCGTACATTTCTTCTTCTCCTTTTCTTTGTTTTGTTTGTCGGCACTTTACCGAAAAAGCTGGAGCTGGAATCGAACCAGCTCTACACCATCAGCCTGTTATCTGTTGGTGTCTGTACTTGTCAGTGTCTAGCATCTCTGAGCCGTACATCATTCTAATAGTTGACATGTTATAGGTTTTACGAACCTTTGTGTAAGGGTCTGTAGTCCAGTACCAGCGTTTCTTTGACTTGGACCAGCGACAACCTAACGCTTTTAATTCGTTGCGGTAGTTGTATGTGTCACCGTGTATCCATAACCATGTTCCGACTAGTTCAATTTCAAAACCAAACTGAGCCAGCTTGCTTACAATATTGATAAACTGCTCTGGAGTTTCATGTGTACGCTTGTCACCAGTGTTCTCAAATGTTTCACCAGTTTTTGTGTTAGTGTGTACATCTTTGAGTCTGTTCCATGCTGATGTGTACTGTGCATTGATTTGCGCCATGATTGTATCATTACCACCATTATCAGTGTGATACTGTTTAGCAAGTTTATAGTATGTGCGTTTTACATCTTCCGCTGTCTTACAGTTGCTAAAATAGTTCTTCATAGTTATACCCCCCTTTTGTGCTATGAAATGTTATATGATTATCTACCCTTTATTGTATTATATCATATATTATAGGTACTGTCAAGTACCAATTTTAAGTACCAGGTTTTGCACTAGGTTTCATTCAGGTTTTGCACTGAAAAATAAAAGGTTTTGCATTAAGTTTCATTCAGGTTTTGCACTGAAAAATGAAAGGTTTTGATAT
>Ga0233365_1001177_pt1 | contig 11393 bp, 7 predicted proteins | sample ElkDunMinimDraft_27_FD_191535 | JGI IMG/M metagenome (GOLD analysis project Ga0233365, IMG submission 191535) | Fecal eukaryotic communites from dung pellets of Tule Elk in California, USA - Elk Dung C36 | ecosystem: Host-associated > Mammals > Digestive system > Large intestine > Fecal | place... | reverse complement strand
GCAGCCATACGAGCCGAGCGCGATGGCGATTCCCCGCCCCGCGCCGCGGCTTGCGCCAGTGACCACCGCAACGGGCGCCCGCTGTGTCATGAACTATTCTCCCAGACATGCCGAATAAAGTGATGCGCCCGCCGCCCCGGCAGCGAGCGCGCACAGAGTGCCAATGATCAGCACATCAGGCGAAGGCTTCTTCACCTTCCAGCTTGGTACGGTGCATCAGGCGGCCACTCTTGTGATCATAGGCCATGGCCCGGTGCATGGTGCCGGTGTTGTCCCAAATCACCATGTCGCCCAGCTTCCACGTGTGGCGATAGACGAATTGCGCCTGCGTCGCCCAATCGCGCAGGTGGACCAGCAGCGCTTCGCTTTCCACGATGCCCAGGCCTTCCACCTGAAGCGCCGTGGCGCCAAGAACCAGCGATTTGCGGCCAGAGCGATGCTTCCACACCAGCGGCAGCGTGTTCGATCCGCGCGCCATCCACTGCTTCAGTTCGGCCGAGCTTGGCTCCGGCTTCCAGTACAGCTGCGAGCGCCACATGGCGTGGACGACTTCCAGTTTCTCGATCTCGGCCTTTTCATCCTCAGGCAGGTCGTCCCATGCTGCATAGGTATTGCAGAATTCGGTCTCGCCACCTTCCGGCGCCAGCGCCCGCGCACTCATGATCGAGGCCAGGATCGGCTTTTCCGACATGGTGCCGTCGATATGCCAGAAGAATGCACCCTTCAGATAGCTGGCGATCGGATTGATGCTTTCGTCCATCGTGATCGGATAGACAGTATCCTTGCCGCCGCTGCCTTCGCCCTCTTCATGAGCGAATGTGCCAAGCGTATGGGTGAAGGCGATCTGCTCCTGGTCCGTCAGGTTGATCTCCGGAAAGGCGATGACGCCCCGGCGCTCCATGATCTCGCGAATTTCCTGGGCCTTCTCACCCGACAGCAGGGTTTCCTTGTCGGTATAAATGGCAGTCGCGATTTTGGGCTGGAGATCAACGACGTCCCAGCGGGCGGTAGTGGTAACAGACATCCCATTCTCCCTTGGCCCTGAAAAACAACTGACGGGCCTGCGTTCTTCGACGTTTGATACTGGCGACTATACGCCCAGATCCGTCGCGATTCGAGGGGGCCCCTTGATGTGCGAAGTCTCTGGAACGAAGTGCTGAACACATGTACAGCAAGCCCGTTTTTCGGTCAAGCGACAGGCTCTTCCCCGGCAAGCTTGGTGCGCAGCATCAGTCGCCCGCTGGCGGGATCATAGGGACGGGCGCGATGCAGCGTCCCCGTATTGTCCCAGATCACGGCATCACCCGCAGACCAGGAATGGCTATAGGTGAACGGCTCCTGCGTCGCCCAGTCCCGCAGCCAGACCAGCAGTTCCAGCCCTTCCAGCGGATCGAAATCGAGCACGTTTACGGCGCTGTTGCCGATCACCAGCGACTTGCGCCCGGACCGGTGCGTCCAGACCAGCGGCAATGTTGCCCGCGGCACCTTCAGCCATTGCTGGAACGTGGCATAGCTCGGTTCGGGCTCTACCGTCAGCTGCGCAGAGGCCAGCGCATGCACCACGCGCAGCCCTTCCAGTTGGCGCTTCTGCGCGTCAGGCAGGGCATCCCACGCGGCATAGGTGTTACAGAACTCCGTCTCGCCGCCCGACGGCGCCGGCACCCGGCAACTCATGATCGAGGCCCGGATCGGCACTTCGTTCATGTAGCCATCGAAATGCCAGTAGAACGAACCCTTCAGCAGTTCGGCCGAGCGGCTCGACGGGTCCATAGTGACGGCGTAGGCCGTTTCATCCGCCGTATCGGCGACAAACGTGCCCAGCGTGCGTGTGAAGATTACCTGCTCTTCCGATGAAAAATCGACGCGCGGGAAAACAAGAACGCCGCGCTGCTCCAGCAGCTCACGTATCTCGTCGGCGTAATCGCCTCCCAGCAGTTCAGCCTTGGACGCTGCCACTTCGGCGCCGATCTCGGGCTTCAGCGCCCGCCATTCCAGCGCGGCCTGCGTGGCTGACATTCCCTTCTCCTTTGCGGAGAAGAGACCATCAGCGATACCGAAATGCAAGCGGCCCGGCTCTCGCATGGAGAACCGGGCCGCCCGTTTTGCCAATAAGGCCCTGCGCTTATGCGAAGGGCTCTTCACCTTCGAGCTTGGTGCGGTGCATCATGCGGCCGCTGTCGAGGTCGTACTGTTCGGCACGGTGCATGGTGCCGGTGTTGTCCCAGATCACCAGGTCGCCGACAGTCCATTCGTGGCTGTAGGAGAAATCGTCCTGGGTGGCCCATTCGCGCAGGCCATGGATGATCTGCGCGCTTTCCCCGTCCGTCTTGTCAAGCACGCGCAGGGTGGTGCAGCCGATGACCAGCGACTTGCGGCCGTTCTTGTGCTTCCACACCAGCGGCAGTTCGTTTTCACCAACGCCCTGCATGCCCTTGAGCTTGGCGAGGCTTGGTTCCGGATCGTAATAGAACACGGTCGGCCACACGCCGTGGATGGCGCGCAGGCCGTCCAGTTCAGCCTTGCGATCTTCCGGCAACTCTTCCCAGGCTGCATAGGTGTTGCAGAAGCCCGTGTTGCCGCCCCAGGCTGCCTTCTTGTGACAGGAAAGCAGCGAAGCGAGGATCGGCACATCGTTCATCGTGCCGTCGATATGCCAGTAAAGCGAACCCTTGAGATATTCGGCAGCGGCGGGATTTTCCTTCACGTCGATCGTGATCTTGGAAATTTCCTCGGGATCGCCCTTACGCTCTGGCGCGAAGGTGCCCAGCGTCTTGGTGAAAGCGACCTGTTCTTCGTTGGTGAAGTTGACCGACGGGAACACGAGCACGCCGCGCTGTTCCAGCAGTTCGCGGATCTCGCTGCCCAGCGTTCCGGCGAGCAGTTCTTCCTTGGTATTGAGCACCCGGCTGCCGATCTTCGGCTTCACTTCCTCGTGAACAAGGCGGGTTTTTTCGGTAACCGACATCAATCTAGCTCCGTTCTAGCCTGTGGCTGAATTTGCCGCTGCCTTACAGGGCACTGGCGCAAGCGTCCAGTTCGCCACGGCGATCAGATTATTCGGACGAAGCGATATATAGGCTGAACGACCAATCCGTTCAGGGCCTTGGCGACAGGCGATCCAGCCAATCCTCGACGAATTTGCGGGCGTCGTCGTGCCCGGCTGACACGCCAAGCCCGCCTTCCATCACCAGAGCCCGTCCGATCCCGGCCAGCATGAGGCTGAGCCCCGCCGGCGGGCAACCATCGGGTCCAGCCAGCTTCTCACCGATCAGGCGGCTGAGAATTTCCACTTCGCGGGCGCGCATCGCCTCGCAGTGTTCGGCCATGTGGGTGCGGATTGCCTTGCGGTGGTTCGCCAGCGCCATGAATTCCAGCGCCATCGCCGTGCGGCTGGAATCGGTGAAGAATTTCCACAACTCGCGAATGGGGTCTTCGGCCTCCAGGGCCCTGGCGATCATCTGGTCGCTCTCTTCCGCGCCGCGCCGCGACAGGGACACCAGAAGATCGTCGGTCGTCGGGAAGTAATAGTGCACCAGCGAGGGTTTCAGCCCCGCCTTTGCCGCAACGCGCCGCGTGCTGACTGCGGCGTAGCCTTCCTCGCGGATCAGGCCCTCAGTCGCATCCAGAATAAGCGCACGTGTCGCCGAATTTTCCGCGCCGATCCTGCGTACTGCAACCACTATAAACTTCCCCGATCCATGCCAAAGCCTAGGCACGGGACCGGGTTAGTCAAGCGCGCGAAGGTGCCCACCTGTGCACAGACCGCCCGCTTAAGGTGGCCCGAAGGCCCCCTTAGTGTCCGCTTCCCAGCCCCCAGTTGTGCCGGGGCCGGCCCGTTGCGCCAATGGCCAAAGCGCCGATCGACATGACCACCATGATCACCATCAGCAGCGGGTCATAGGTGCCCGCAGCGTCATGCAGCCGGCCCGCCACATAAGGGCCGATGGCTGCGTTAACGGCGCCGAAGGTGATGATCGCGCCAAACAGCGCGGCAAAAGCTTTCAATCCGAAGTGACGGGTTGCGAGGTAAAGCGCCGCGTCCATCTCTGCGCCGGTGGCAATGCCAAAGCAGGCAACAGCAACCGAAAGCATCAGCGCGCTTGGCGCATCCATCAACAGGATTGCGCAGCCTAGTACGGGCAGAAACTGGCAGACCATGCCGATGATGTTGCCCGGCCAGCGATCCAGCAGGAACCCGGCCAGCAAGCGCGCGATAATGCCGGCAAGCCCCATGATCGAGGCTATGCCCGCCGCCTGCATCGGGGTGATGCCCGTCTCGCTCAGCAGCGGAACCAGATTGGTCGCGATCGCCATGTTGTAGAACGAAAAGGCGCCAAAGGAGATCATCAGGCCCAGGAACGCTCGCGTCCGCACGCCTTCGCTCAGCGTCAGGCCAGGATGCATGACGGGAGCAGAAGGGGTTGCCGCAGCAACCTTTGCGCCATTCCCTTCGCGGAACAGGAAGAACACCACGGGGACGGATACGACTACCCACGATAGCCCCACCCCAACGAAGCCCATGCGCCAGCCGTAATTCTCGATCAGGAACGTGCCCAGAACCGGGGCGATCATCGCTGTGATCGGCGTGCCGGAAAGCACCACCGCCATGGCCAGTCCGCGCGACTGGTCAAAACGCGCAGCGACCGCCTTGGTCCAAACCGTCGACTGGACCAGCACCACGCCCACTGCAAGTATGCCCCACAGCAGCGACCAGTTCAGCAGCGTGCCGGTTGCCGTCGCCAGCAGCGCAAAGGCGCCGCCCTTGACGAAAAGACCGGTAAGGCCAACGCGGCGCGGACCCAGCCGGTCGACAATCATGCCGATCAGGATGTTGAGGAATACGCCGACCGCGTTGGAAACGCTGACGCCGATCATGGCATCCGCGCGCGACCAGCCGAACTCTGCCTCGAGGTGCGAAACGAATGGACCGAAGGCATAGCTTTGCAAGCCGATGATCGAATAGCCGACCATCGCCGCCAGCGTCAGCGGCCAATAATCGCGCCACTCCGCCCCCGCGCTCCTGCGTTCCGCACCCCTCATCCACGTCCTCCAAAAACTTCGATGCGGCACGTCATTCGACGCCGCCGGTGCCGGATAGCAGTCGGCGGCCCCCTGCGTACAGGGAGCCGCCGCATTGTTTCAGCCGTTTAGTACAGCTTAGCTGCCAAAGCGATACTTCAGACGGAAGCCATACATCCTCGGCTCGTTCACGATTGCCGATTCATAGCCATAGCTGTTCCAGGCGTTGGCAACGGCCATGGGGAACTCCTCATTCGTCACGTTGGTCATGAAGAGCGCCGCGTCAATCGGCGCGCCGGCAATGTTGTTCCAGTTGAGGTTGAGGTTGAGCAGGTTGGAACTGGGCAGCCTCTGGAACTGCAGCGCGGTGGCCGTGCTGGCAACCTGGCTGCTGGTGTAGACGTAGGTCGCGCCAAACGACACGTCACCGACGCTTTCGTCAAACGGCAGCATGACAGTGCCAGTCAGCGTCAGGCGGTGCTTTGGCGAGAATGCCAGTGGGCCGCCCTCAACGGCAGTCGGGATGACAGCCTGCCAGACCAGCCTCTGTTCCGGCGTCAGGGCAAACCGGCTTTCGTCGATCTCCTTCAGCTCGGTATCCAGGTAGGTGTAGCCGGCATCGAGCTTCAAGACATCGAAGAACGTCACCCCGGCATCGGCTTCGATACCCCAGATGGTCGACTTGCCCGCGTTGATGATCGCGCTGCCGCCCAGCAGCGGGCTGGAAGGCGAGCGGATCAGGCTGGCCTGAATCTGCTGGTTCTTGAAGTCGTTATAGAACGCGGCAGTGTTGATATAGCCGTTAACGAGAGAGCCCCGGAAGCTGGCCTTTGCGCCGATTTCGTAGGTATCGACCGATTCCGGCTCCCACGTTTCGTAGTAGATGTTGGCCGACGCCGCGCCGCCAGCGCGATAGCCCCGTGCCCACTTGGCGTAGAGCAGGACATCCTCGGTCGGCTTGTAGTCAGCATTGATCAGCCATGTCGGCTTGTCGGACTTGGCTGTGTTGGTGACGTTGCAGGCTTCATGCCCGAACGGTTCCGTGACCACGGGGAACGGCAAGCCGGGGTTTATCGGCGATGACGTTCCAGCGGGGTAACGAACCTCGACGGTGTTTCCGCAGAAATACACCGGTGCATTTGCTGCGGGGAAGCCAAGTGTCTGCCCGTTATACTGGTGGGTCATCTTGTCCCAGGTATAACGGAAGCCGCCCGTAACTGCGAACTGCTCGGTAATGTCATAGGTGGCCTGAGCATAGAGGCCGCGGCTGCGGTACCACGTTTTCTGGAACGGCCGTGAGATGGTGTTCGTGAAGACGTTTCCGACAGTGGGCACAGGCAGGCCAAGCAGCCGGTCGAAATTGGCCGAAGGCGAAGCGTTGCAGTGCAGTGTCGGCAGATCGGGGCAATTGAGGCCAATGGCCGTCGATTGCGAAGTAAAGCCGATCGGGTCGCTGTTCTCGAAATAGCCGCCCGCCTGCCAGGTCAGCGCACCCTCCATGGCGGTGCCCTGAAGCTGGAGTTCTTCGGTCCAGGTCGACTGGCTCGAATTGTTATACCCCGGGGTGTTATTCAGGCGAATGAGTGACTTGTTGAAGCTGCCGTCGGCATTCAGGAAGTAGTCGCCCTGCAAGCTCATCCGCGTGGTTTCGCGAAACTCGGCATAGCTGACGATGTTTTTGACCGTCAGCGAGTCACTGGCCTGCCAGGTCGTCGTGTTGATGAACTGCATCGTCTCCATGCGCAGGCGTGCGTTGGGTTCGTTGCTTTCGATGTCCCACCAGCCGTCGCCGCGCGCTTCCTGCCGAGCGACCTGCCGGCACGCGAGGGCAGCGTTAGCCGCGACGGACGCCGTTGGCGTAGTGTTGCAACCCAGCACGCGCAGGGTGATGCCGTTGTTATCGGATTCGCTGTAGTTCGCGATCGTATAGTTTTCGAGATCCGGAGTAAGTTCCGCCAGAACGCTCAAACGGGCGGCAATATAGTTTACGTCGCCGAGACGATCCGGCCCGATGCCCGAGTGATTCCGCAAGTAGCCTTCGCGCTTCATCCGGTCGACACCAAGGCGAACCTTGAACGTGTCGGCCAGGGGCACGTTGATTACGCCCTGTGCGCGCCACATGTCGTGGTTGCCCAGCGAACCCTCGACATAGCCTTCGAGGTCATCTGACGGCCGGCGGGGCACCAGCAGCACTGCGCCGCCCGTAGTGTTACGACCGAACAACGTGCCTTGCGGGCCTTTTAGCACCTGAACGTTCTGCAGGTCGAACATGTTGCCCACGCCGACGCCGCCGCCCGATGTCGTCGAACCGCCAGAGCGCGGCGCCACGACGTCTGCGAAATAGACGCCAACCGAAGGTTGCGTTGCCAGATCCTGGACGAAGCCGCGAATGATGAACGATGCTTTTTCCGGCCCGAACCGGTTGTTGATCGACAGCGACGGCGTGTAGGTGGCCAAATCGGCCGTGCTGATGATGTTCCGGTTGTCGAGCTGCGCCTGGTTGAACACCGTGATCGAGATTGGCACGTCCTGGAGGCTTTCCTCCATGCGGCGCGCGGTGACGACGATATCGCCGGGACCACCGCTGGCGGCTGCTTCCGCCGGCGCTTCCTGCGCGATTGCCGGCGTGGACACGAAAAATGTCAGCGCTGTTGACGCTGCAAAACCAAGCTTAACGGCGCGATTGAACCTCACGATACACCCTCCCTCTTTTTTGATTTGCGCGGAGTTTGCACTGGGAGGGAACAAATTCAATCCCTAATTAGCAACATACTGTTACAATTATACAACAAGCGGCCCAGTATCACTACTGGGCCGCCGGAATTGCACCTGTGTGCAGTATTTATTGCACCTGCATGCATCAGATTGTGCTGCTGGCGTCAGCTTCCAAAGTTCCAGCGCAGACGTACACCGTACATGCGCGGCTGGCCGAGCAGGCGATCTTCGATGCCCGATGATTCAAAACCGCCGCCCGCTGTAACGAAGTAGATCTCGTTGGTGATATTGGTGGCAAAGCCAACAAGATCCACGCCAGACCCGGCGATGTTGCGCCAGCCCGCATTGATGTTCAACAGATTGGTGGACGGGATCTGGTTGTTGCCATCCACGAACTGGCTGGAGGTGTAGGTGTAGATCGCCCCGATCGACAGGTCGCCCATGTCGTTGTTCAGCGGAAGGCGATACTCGGCCGATCCGGTAAAGCGGTGTTTGGGCGAATAGGTCAGCGGATCGCCGGCCTCACCGCGTGGGATGATCTGGGCGAACGGGCTGTCCGGCGCCAGTGTTGGTGGGACCAGTTCCTTGATCTTGGTATCAAGGTATGTGTAGCCCGCCGTGAGATACAGGTGGTCGAACAAGGTCGCACCCGCATCGACTTCGATGCCCTTGATCTCGGACTTGCCGGCGTTGATGATCGCCGCACCGCCCGCGAGGCCACTTTCCGGCTTGGCGACAAGAGCGCCGAACACCTGCTGGTTGCTGAAGTCGTTATAGAAGGCAGCCACGTTGAAATGGGCCGGCACGGCGCCGCGCACGGTCAGCTTTGCGCCCAGTTCATACGTGTCCACCTTTTCCGGCTGCCAGGTTTCGAGGCCGGGATTGGTAAAGTTCACGCCGCCCTGGCGGTAGCCACGCGCGTACTTGGCGTAAACGAGCGTATCGGACGTAGGCTTGTAATCAAGGCCGATCAGCCAAGTCGGCTTATCGGATTTGTTGACGATCCGGGTTCCGCAGGCCGTGGTGTTGCCACCATTAGCCAGCAAGTTGACCTGATTGGCAGGCGTTGCGTTTGGTGCCCCTGGAGCCGGATGGTTCAAGCTGTCGTTGCAGACACGCTGAGCGGGAATAACAACGCCCCCCACAGTCGCCAGCGTATAGCGGTTGCTTTCGGAGTAGCCGACGATCTTGTCGAAGGTCCACCGGCCGCCAAGCGTCAGCCCCAGTTGCTCGGTAAAGTTGTACGTGCCCTGGGCAAAGATGCCGTGGTTGTCGAACGACAGGCGCGTGCGGGATTCAGAAATAATGCCGAAGCCCAGAGGCGTCGTGCAGGTAAGCGTGCCCGGGTCGGTACAATTTCCATAGATGCCGGTCCTCTGCTGGTTCCAACCACGCGGGCGGGCAAATTCCAGATAGCCGCCAATCACGTAATTCAGCTTGCCATCAGCCGAGCGCCCCTGAAGCTGAAGTTCCTCGGTCATGGACGATTGTGAGGCCGCATGGAAGCCAGGCTGTTCGTCCAACTGAATATAGCCGAACCGCTGCCCCACTGACGGAAGAATACCCGTGAAACGCGAGGGAACGAAGAAGTTGTCGCTATACAGATTGAACGACGAATTCTCGTAGAACTCACCATAGCTGACGATGTTCTTCAGCGTCATTGTGTCGCTGGCGTTCCAGGTCGTCGTGTTAATCACCTGCCAGGTGTCGAGCACGGTCCGGGGATCCAGCGCGCTGACTTCAACGTCCAGAAGGCTGTCCCCGCGCGCTGCCTGACGATCAAGCTGGTCGCACGCGGCTGCAGCGGTTGCCAGCCTGGTATTGGGCGAAGGCCGACCGCCGGGCGTCGAAGGCGGATTAAGTGGCGAGGCCGTTGCCGCATAGGCGCGATCGCAACCGATGTAGCGCGATGCATAGCCGTTGGTGTTCGACCGGCTGTACTGCGCTATCGTCGAGTTTTCGAGGTCCGGCGTAAGTTCGGCCAGCACGCTCATGCGCAGGTATGTGTAGTTGAGGTCGTTGTAGTCCTTCGGGCCAACGCCGGAACGATTGCGCATATAGCCGTCGCGGGCATTGCGATCGACGGCCAGGCGAACTTTGAAGGTATCGGCCAGTGGCACGTTCAGCGCGGCCTGGACGCGGCGCTGGTCGTAATTGCCGATCGTGCCTTCGACATAACCTTCAAGCGAGTCCGTCGGCCTCTGGGGCACAAGCAGGATCGCGCCGCCCGTCGTATTGCGGCCAAAGAGCGTGCCCTGCGGACCTTTCAGGACCTGCACGTTCTGCAGATCGGTGAAGGCGCCGGCGCCAACCGTGTTGCCCGATGTGGTACCGCCCTGCGCACGGACGCCCACGACGTCAGCGAAATAGACGCCCACCGTCGGCGCAGTCGATTGGTCCTGGTTAAAGCCGCGTAACGAGAACGCTGCCTTCTCTGGCCCGTAACGCGCGTTGACCGAAAGCGATGGCGTGTAGGTTGCCAGATCGGACGCCACCACGATGTTGCGCTGCTGAATCTGCTCCTGGTTGAAAACCGTCATGGAGATCGGCACGTCCTGCAGACGCTCTTCCACGCGGCGGGCCGTGACGATGATGTCAGCTGAACTAGCGCCTGTACCAGACCTGTCCTGCGCCAGTGCGGGCGAACTTAATACAACCCCCATAGCAGTTGCCGCGCAAGCAATATGCGTGCGGAATCGTTGTTGCATGGCTTCCTCCCTCCAAGTGCCGGCTATTTTGCCGAATCTCTTCTTCCCCAGTCGATTACCGCATGAAGCGTTGCGATAAGACATCCCACTGCTTCAGCGGACCCTCTATATTTATTGCGACATGTTGTTCGCCAATTGGAACAAGCTGTCAAGATAGCTGCTCTGGACATGAAACAGGCGACAAGAATTCTGTGTCTTGTGGCAATTCAGCAACGCAATACAGATCGCGCGCAAGATTATCGCAGTAAACACCCCCAGTTTACCGCGGGTCTGCCCCGCAAGCCGCGGCCGCTCTACGCGCATTGGCAGCCCAGCCGCGCCGTTCAGTACGGCCTGCAAACGAAAGGACCCCGGACATCGCTGTCCGGGGCCCATCCTGTGTCGATCAGCGCAAAGGCGCGCTAGATCAGAAACCCAGATCGAGGATCTTGCCGTCGAAGTTGCCGCCCAGAAGGTGGTTGGCACTGGCAAGCTTCTCTGCCGGAACACCGGCAAGATAGCCGTCGATGATCCGCTGGTAGTTGCTGATCAGGCCTTCGATATCCTTCGACAGCCGCATGAACTCAAAGCCCTCGGCATGCACGCCCTGCTGCTGGATCGGGATGTTCGAATAGTCCTGACGCGGGATCGGCGGGAATTCCGGGCTGTTATACGGCAGCACGATCGGCTCCATCACCGGTTCCGGCTCTTCACCCTTCGGAAATGCGGTCAGCGACCAGATCTCGAAGGTGCAGCTTTCCGGGCCCAGCGGACGGATGCGATAGGCCGACATGCTGCTGAAGTACGGCAGCAGGAAGTAGTGCGGGAACAGGAATTCCACGGCGCTGATCGGGTCCGTCTGGGCGACGGCGCACAGATCAGGCACAGGCTCACCCTTTGCCTGCAGCCGCTCGGAAATCTGGTGCATGACCATGCCCAGCCACATGAACACGGCCTGGTTCTTGTCTTCGG
>Ga0233365_1001174_pt1 | contig 11429 bp, 9 predicted proteins | sample ElkDunMinimDraft_27_FD_191535 | JGI IMG/M metagenome (GOLD analysis project Ga0233365, IMG submission 191535) | Fecal eukaryotic communites from dung pellets of Tule Elk in California, USA - Elk Dung C36 | ecosystem: Host-associated > Mammals > Digestive system > Large intestine > Fecal | place... | reverse complement strand
CACGGCATCGGCCTGATTCCGGTGCATCTGGTTCACCAGCTTCAATCGCTGAGCCTCACCGCCCGACAGCGAGGGAGTGGCCTCTCCGAGAGTGAGGTAGCCCAGTCCCAGCTCGTCCAAAGCGGTGAGACGCTTGTGGACACGCGGTAGGTCACCGGTGTGGGCGAGGGACTCCCGGACCGTGCAACGCAGCAGGTCGGGGAGGGAGGTGTGATCGCGCCGGTAGTGGCTCGCACGTGGCGCGAAGCGGCTGCCGTCGCATTCCGGGCAGACGATGTCGACATCGGGCAGGAACTGCACGTCGAGGGAGACCTCGCCGGCTCCGCCACAGCGAGGACAGGCCAGGGACCCGGTGTTGTAGGAGAAATCGGAGGCAGTCAACCCGTCTCGGCTGGCCTCGTCGGTGGCCGCGTAGGCCTTCCTCAATTCATCCATGGCCCCCGAATATGTGGCCACCGTCGAACGAATGTTGATGCCGATGGGTGTCGCGTCGACGACCCGTACCGTGAGATCTTCCGGTGCCGCCAGGCGCCGGACCTGCGCGGGAGCCGATCCGGTCGACTGAATGGCGGGCACCAGGGACTCCAGCACCAGGGTCGTCTTCCCCGATCCGGAAACACCCGTCACTGCGATCATCCGCCCCAGCGGGAATTCGACGTCCAGGGGATGAACGGTGTGGATGGCGGCGGTCTCAAGGCGGATGGTGCCGTGTTCGAACATCGCGGCCGGCTCGGCGCGATCGCGGACAACCACCGGCTCCTCGCCGGTGAGGAAGTCGGCGATCAGCGATTGAGGCGCATGAGGGAGATCGTCCGGGGTGCCCTCGGCGATGATGGTGCCGCCTTCGTCACCGGAGCCGGGCCCTATTTCGATCAGCCAATCGGCCTCGCGCAGGATCTGCACGTCATGGTCGACGAAGACCACCGAGTTGCCATCGGCCAGCAGGTCGCGCATCACTCCGAGCAGACCCTCCACATTGGCCGGATGCAATCCGATCGACGGCTCATCGAGGACATAGAGGACGCCGGTGGTGCGGTTACGGACGGCTCGGGCGAGCTGCGCGCGTTGCCGTTCCCCAGTGGACAAGGTCGATCCGGCCCGGTCCAGAGCCAGGTATCCGAGGCCGAGATCGATGAGTCGTTGTGCCATCTCGACCAGCGTGTCCGCCAGCGATCGGGCCATTGCCTGCATGTCGGTGGGAAGGGTGTCCGCGACTTCGGGCACCCAGACCAGTACCTCGTCCAGCGTCATGGCGGTGACATCCGCCAGATTGTCGTCGCCGATTCGCGGTGCCCGAGCGGCGGGGCTGAGTCTGGTGCCGTGACAGTCCGGGCAGGTGCCCTCGGTGAGGAAACGGCTGACCTTGGCGAGCCGTTTGTCGGTGTCGGCGCGTTTGAGTTCCTCGGTGACGGTGAGTCGAGCATTGCGGAAGGTGAAGTCGAGTTCGTGGATGCCCTTCTTGCTGGTGACGGTGATGCGCTTCTTCTCCTCCGGGCCGGCCAGTACGATCTCTCGCTCGTCGTCGGAGAGGTCCTCCCACGGCACATCGGTGCGAACCCCGAACTCACGGGCGATGTCGGGTTGCACGTTGAACCCGAACATCTGCCAGGGTGTGACCGCCCCGCCCTCCAATGTCTTGGCCGGATCCGGAACCAGTGTCGAGTCGTCCACTGTGCGCACCACGCCGGTGCCCTCACAGGTGGGGCAGGCGCCGGTGGAGTTGAACGAGAGTTCCTCAGCACCGGGCGGGTGAACCTGTTCGTCGCACACCGGACAGGTGAACGCGACCTCGGCGGCCACATCGATCGTGGGTGGAACTCGGTGCCCGTTGGGGCACACGTGCGAAGCCAACCGAGAGAACATCAGCCGCAACACGTTCAGCAATTCGCTGGAGGTGCCGAAGGTGGACCGAACGCCTGGTACACCAGGGCGCTGCCGCAACGCCAGCGCGGCCGGGACGTGCTCCACCGAATCCACGGCGGCCCGAGGCGCTTGGGCCATCCGGCGACGCGTGTAGGTCGACAGGGCCTCGATGTACCGGCGAGAACCCTCGGCATACAGGACTCCCAACGCGAGCGATGACTTTCCCGACCCGGACAGCCCGGCGATCCCGACCAACGCACGCAGCGGGATGTCGACATCGACGTCACGCAGATTGTGCACTCGCGCGCCCCGTACCCGAACCTTGTCGGGATGAGCGGACCTCATCACCGAATCCGTCGGCGAGCGTTCCTGGCGCGACTGTGTCATATCGTGCAGGCTAATGGACATTCCGGACAACTGCGGCCGATACGGCGGTGTCGTGGACTCCTCATCAGCCTCAACATTCATCGCGCGGTGGCGGTGGCCGGGTGCCGTGTTTCCGGTTAGATCATCAGGGCCGTTCATGGCGATGATCAGGTCTCCGAAGAGAGTCCGTTTCGATGACCTCTTGGGGCCACTGGAACCACATGCCCACCCTGCTCACGACATTGATTCCCCGAAATGAACCCGGATGGTCCATCCGATTTCCCGCTACGCGCGGTGGTGCGGTGCTCGGGTGAGCACATTGACACATGTGATTGCCGCAAATACGATCGGGGAAATGCCCGATGACCTGAAGGTGCCTCAATGATCAAGTTGATGAGTTCCATTGGCGATCGTATGCTCGACATTCTCGTTCCATCAGCGAAGGCGGCGGCGGCCACCTGCCGTCTGGACGGTTGCTGTGATTTCAATGTCGGCCGTTACATCTGTGATAACGGAACCTGGTACTGCGCGAATCACCCCACCTGTCGGTGATCGACCGTCGGCGGTGAATCCCAGAGCGACTCGATTCGCCGCCGACTCGAACATCTGTCGACCATTACGGGAAAACGGACGACCCAAGGATGGCGGTCCAGTGAGGACGGATTGTTGGGAAGCGCGGCCGTCCGCGATCTCTATGTCGTTCGGATAATGTGCACACGCCGGTCCACATAGCTATTGAGGTCGACACACGGAGGAGAAGAATGAAGCTGCTGTCGTGGTCGGCCGTCGCGGTGGGCGTTCTGGTGGCATTCTTGTCGCTCGTGCTTCGGGCGCTCTACGCAATCTTGGCCAACGCACTTGGTGACCACCCGCATGGTCCGCTCTTCGGGGGATTGTTCGGACGGACCGGCGTTGATGAAATGCCCGCGCTGTCAGTGGTCGACTGGGTTCTGGCCGCGGTGACAGCGGCCGTTCTTGTGGCCACGCCGTTTCTATTGCGAAAGAAGGTGGCCTGGTCACGCTGGATAGCGCAGATTGCGCTGATTCTGTTGTCAGGCTCGGCATTGATCTTCGATGCGGTGGAAGACCTTTGGATCAATCCCTACACGATAGTGGGGCTGCTCGGCTCCCTGGTTGCCATCGTGGGCCTGAACACTGCGCAGACGAGGGCTTGGTTGCGTCGTTCTGACGAACCGGCACACGGCGAGGCAGCGACAGGTGGGGAGACTGCTGCGAAGTGAGGATCGAGTATCGGATGCCGATGTTGCAGGACCCCGGTATCCACCTCGACCCGGTGATTGTTCACCTGCCGGCTCCGGTTGAATCCTCAGCGTTTCATCCCTCGGTAGCGCTGGATCAGAGTGGTGATCCGGGTATGGTCGGCGTCGCCGTTCAACTCGGCGAGCAGCTCGTCAGGGCAGAGTTGAGAGTGGTCGCCCCACCATCGTCGTCGTGTGTTGTCCCAGATTCGGTAGCCTCCCGGCACTCCTCGGGCTACGTACCGCCTTCTGCTCAAGGGGAGACACCCTCCATGCTGGACGACCGCTGAGCGAGCCGTCAACGTTCCCCGCCACGGCCAGACGGGTGGTTCGAAGAGATGGCCCGGCATCGGGTGCCTTCGGTCGATTTCAGTCGCCGGTGGATCATGACGGAAAGCCGATCCGGCTCGTGAGTCCATCGTGTTACTCGATTGTCGACGCCGGTCCGAGGCGCCTCAGCCCGACCACCAGACGACGGATCGGAGGCGGTCAATGGGCGGCCGGATCCGCCCTGATCAACCTGACGCCCGCCTGGTCGCACTCCTTTTCCAGGTCGCCGGGCGCATCGGTGTCGGTGATGAGCGTCCACTCCGGCTCCAGCCGTGCCCAGGCGGGGGTTTGCGGAGTCCGCAGTTTCGAGGAGTCGGCGAGTACGACGACCTGCTGTGCGCTGGCGGCGATGCGCTCCTTGACCATGGTCTCCTCGAGTGTGGGTTCACCGACTCCCCGGTCGGGTCGGACGGCGTCCGCCCCCAGATAGGCGATGGTGAACGACAGTCGATCCAACGCCAGGTCCGTCAGCGGGCCAACGGACCCGTGGCTCAGTGACCGGATTTCTCCGCCGAGGATGGTGACGTGTATCCGTTCCGAGGCGGTGAGGGTGACGGCCGTTTCCAGTCCACGGGTCACCACGATGCGCTGCTGCGGTGCCTCGGCCTCGACCAGAAGTTCGGCCAAGGCTCCACAGGTGGTGCCCGCGTCTATGAACACGGCACCCTGCCTGGGCATGAGTCGCAACGCGGCTTGGGCGATGGCGGCCTTGGCGTCGCGACGCACCATCTCGCTCTCCGTTATGGACCGTTCCCGAAAGTTGTCGGGCACCAGAGCGCCTCCGTACGTACGGGCGACCAGGCCGTCGGACGTCAGATGCTCCAGGTCTCGCCGGACCGTCGACGCCGAGACCGACATGACATCGGCCAGCTCGTCGACGCGGGTCGTGCCGTCACGAAGTAGCCGCAGCAGTGCGGCGCGCCGCTCCTGAGTGCTCCGTCGAGCGTTGCGACTCATCACCCCTCCTAACGCGGTCAACCGTAGGTCTTGCGAATCCTTGGCACGTACGGACTGTAGTCGACCGCCGCGCGATAGGCCGAGAGCATGGTGCCGTGGTCGGCCTTCCCTGTTCCGGCGATGTCGAAGGCGGTCCCATGGTCCACCGAGGTGCGAAGGATCGGAAGCCCAACCGTGACCGACACCGTGCCGTCGAAGTCGTAGGTCTTGGCGGCTATGTGCCCCTGGTCATGGTAGTGGGAGAGTACGCCGTCGTAGCGGCCCGACAGTCCTTGATGGAACACCGAGTCCGCCGGAACGGGACCGGTCACCGTCAGACCTTCGGCTCTGGCGTCCTCGCAGGCGGGCCCGATGTGGTTGATCTCCTCGTCACCGAACGCGCCGTTCTCACCCCCGTGCGGGTTGAGCGCTGCCACGGCCAGGTTCGGTCGGTCGGTGCCGAAGACCCGCAACGCGGTGATCGCCTTGCGAATGGACTGGCCGACCGACTCGCGGGTGATGCGGTCCAGCGCGGTCCGCAGTGACACGTGTCTGGTCGTGAAGAAGATCCGCAGATCGTGTTCGCGCGCGAGATCGCGGACGACGAACATGGTGTCCTGCTGGGTGACTCCGGTGAGTTCTCCGAGCATCTCGGTGTGCCCGAGGTGCTTCGAACCCGACTGCCAGATCGCCTCCTTGTTGATCGGCCCCGTGACGATGCCGTCGACCTCACCGGCGAGCGCCGCTCGGGTCGCGACCTCGATGGCCACCACGGCGGCCCTGCCGGCTGATGCGTCGACGACACCCCAGTCCGGCTCATGCCCACCCAGCACCGCGATGTCCAATACGTCGATGGTTCCCGGTCCCACGGGTGCGGTCGCGAAATCGGTGACCTCACGAACCTCCACCTCGAGACCGGCGGCGGCCACTCCGCGCCGCAGCGCCGACGCGTCGCCGACGGCGACACCGTGGTGCTCGGATTCGGTCGCGACTTCGGCGAGAGTCCGAGCCGTGATCTCGGGACCGATGCCTACCGGGTCGCCAAGAGTCAACGCCAGTACTGGGCGGCGTGTCATCGGGTTCCTCCTGAATGGTTGACGGGATTGAGACGTGTGGAGCTTCGAGCCGTACTGACTCGACGGCGAGCGGCTTCAGCGGAGTCACGTAGCTGATCGACGCAGGCGATGGTGGTTTCGCTGTCGCCGATCAGACCACCCTTGGTGACGACGGGCAACGCGTCCCAGTCTCCACCGACCAGGTTGCCGGCCACCGCGAGTGGGACGACCTCTCGTTCGACGTCCAAGCCGGTCGCGCCCAGTTCGGTGAACAGCGCGGCGGCCGCATCGCCACCGGTGACGAAGATTCCGTCGACCGGCCGTTGTGTGATGGCCGCCAGGGCGGCCTTGGCCAAGGAGACCGGAAGCCGTTCGGCTTCGGCGGGGGACAGCTTCGCGATATCGGCTGCCTCCCACACCGTGGCCAGCGCGACCACGTCGTTGGGTTGCGCTTGTGCCAACGCGGCGGACAGCGCGTCGGCGGTGCCGGTGATGTCAAGGGAGCCCCGGTCGGTGTAACGCGGTACCACCTCGATGACCTGCCGCTCCTCCCGCAGCCTGGCCAGCTGCCGACGAGTGAGATCGGTCGCCGAGCCGGACAACACCAGAAACGGCGCGCTCTCGGTGGTCGCGGTCAGGCCCAGAGCTTTCGCCAGTGCCAGTGAACCGGGGCCGGGGTCCACACTGATCCAGTCCACATCGGTCGTCACGGCGGCCTGGGCGACACGGTCCAGGTGGTGTTCGGTGAGTGCGTCGGCGATGATCAGCTCGGCACCTTCCGCCAACCGTGCGCGGATGGCCTCGCCCAGTTCGGTGGCGCCTGCGGTCACCGTCGACAATGGCAGATGAGCCACGCGCAGGTCACTCTGCTGGCGGAACAGTTCGGCCACCCGAGAATCCCGCAGCGGCGTTCGCGGGTCCTTCGCCAGTTCGGTGTCCTCCAGACGCACCCCGCCGAGCAACTGAGTGCCGTCGACGGTCTGCCGTCCGGCCGCCGGATGAGCCGGGAGACACAACGCGACGGTACGCCGCTTGGAGCAGGCGGCCACCGCGTCGAGGACGGCCTGGGTGGAACTTCCGAGATTTCCGCGCAGCGTTGAGTCGACGCGATTGCACACCAGCCGAACCGGCCAGCCCGCTGTGACGATCCGGCTGGCCCTGGCTGCCGCTTCGTCGGGAGGACTGTGCCGGGTGGCGGTACTGACGACCACGACGTCGAACCCGGCGCTGAACTCTGCGATCATCGCGGCATCCTGGTCGGCGCCGACGGTGACGGCGCGCAGCCCGGCGCGGGCGAAGCCCGCAGCGGTGGCATTGGCGCCGGTCAGGTCGTCGGCGACCACCAGGATGCTTGCGTGGGAGCTCATATGACGGCGCTCGCGAGGAGCAGTAGTGGCAGCGACCCCAGCCACACGGCGGTCGTGATGCCGGACCAGCCGCGGATCGCGGTCAGCCCGTCCAAGCCGGTGAACCTGGTGACCACCCAGAAGTAGGAGTCGTTGAAGTAGCTGAACACCATCGAGCCGGCGCAGCAGGCGAGTACGGCCAGGACCGGTGATACTCCCAGCCCGTCGATCATCGGCGCCGTAACCGAGGCGGCGGTGATCATGGCTACGGTGCCCGATCCCTGCGCGATGCGCACCAGCGATGCGATGAGGAACGGTACGAGTACTCCGGGGATGCTCCACGAGGCAATGGCATTGGCGAGCTGGTCACCGACTCCGGTGGTTCGCAGTACTTCGCCGAAGGCGCCGCCGGCACCGGTGATCAAGATGATCAACCCTGCTGCGGCAGCCGCGTCCGACAGCCAACCGCCGACCTTGTTGCGGGGGACCCAGCGAGGCAGCAGAACGTACACGGCCAAGACCAGGCCGATGATCAGCGCGATCACCGGGTTACCGACGAACGACAGCACGCCGGCGAGGGTCGAGGGACTGTAGTTGTCGTCGTCGCCCAGAACACCCTGGGCGTTCTTGTCGATGGCGGTGGCCACGGTGTTGGTGACGATGAGCAGCAGCGGAACCAACAGCGGTAGTGAGCCCAGCCAGGCCGAAACCCGGTGTGGTCTGGCGCCTTCGGGGGGTGGTCCCAACGCGCGGGCGGGGTCGATGTCGGCGTCGTCGTTGTCTTCGGTCGCGCGATCGGTGCCACCGGCACCGCCCTGGGCTGCGCTGGTGCTTTCGGAGGTGCCTGCGCTTTCGGTGGTGCCTGCGCCGTCGACCGAGGCGGAGCGATCGGCCGTGACCGTCGCGGTGCCTCCGGCGTACACCTCCTGGCGTACCTGAGCGTTCAGGTGGGGTTCGAGTTTGGGGCCGATCCATCGTGCGTAGATCACCACGATGGGAAGCAGAATCACGGTGAATATCAGCCCGTAGCCGATCAGTGCGCCGATGTCGGCGCCCAGAATCCCGGCCGCGCCCAGTGGTCCCGGCGTCGGTGGCAGCAGGTGGTGGGTCAACGTCATGCCGCAGCCCAGTGCGAGGGCCAGGGTTACGTACCCGGCGCGGCGCCGCCGGGCGATGGATCGGGCCAGCGGATTCATGATTATGTAGCCCGAGTCGCAGAACACCGGGATGGAAATCAGGGCTCCGGTACCGGCCATGGCCCATGGCTCACGGCCTTTTCCGAGCAGTCGGATGACGGCTCGGGCCAACGCGTCGGCGGCGCCGGAGACCTCGAGGATCTTGCCCAGGCCGATGCCGAGGCCGATCACGATGCCGATCGAGGCGAGAGTCGAACCGAAGCCGCCGGTGATGGCGTTGAGTACGTCGGTGGCGGGGGTACCGGCGACGAAGCCGGTGACCAGTCCGGCCGCCAACAGTCCGACGAAAGCGTCCAGCCGGGTTCGGAGAACGATCAATACGACAGTGGCGATACCGAGGATGAGAGCTATGAGGAGTTGTGGATCCACGGTGATCCTCCTTGCGATTCGGGGCGATGGGGTGCCACCAGGGATGCGGTCAGACTGCCACTGTTACTTGCGCATTTCAAGCAGGTAGCGAAGAAAAATTGAAGAGATCGCGCAACTAGGTCGATGGCGGGTGAGTGTTGACCGCTAGGGCGTCACGTCGGTCTATCTCATCGCGAATAAGAGTGTTATCTTCACAGACTCATAACATTCGGTAATCGAAAGAGGTCCGCGATGGGGCAATCCGTCCACAGCGAACAAAGTGCCTGGATGGGCATCGACCTCGGAACCCAAAGTGTTCGCGCCGTGGTGATCGGTGATGACGGTGCCCTGTTGGGTTCGGGCTCTGCCCCCTTGAGCTCGCAGCGGTTCGCCGATGGCCGACATGAACAGGACCCGGCCCAATGGTGGGAATCCCTGGGTGCGGCTAGCCGAGCCGCGCTGACCGGCCTGACCGGCGTCCGGATCGGCGGAGTGTCCACCTGTGGAACATCCGGCACGGTGCTGTTGGTGGCGAACACCCCGGACGATCCGGCCCAACCCCGCTCGGCGGCACTCATGTACGACGACGCTCGCGCGGAGTCCGAAGCGCTGCGTGTGCAGGCAGCGCCCGCCGAGGTATGGGAACGCAACGGGGTCAGTCCACAACGGACCTGGGCGCTGCCCAAGGCGATGTGGCTGACCGATCGAGCCGAAGACATGGCGGGGTTGCGCCTGGCGCACCAGGTCGACGTCATCAACTCCCGGCTGGCCGGTGAGCCGGTCGCCGCCGACACCAGCAACGCGCTGAAGACCGGGGTGGACCCGGTGACCGCCGAGTGGCCGGTCGACGACCTGGAACGGCTGGGCCTCAACCGTTCCCTGTTTCCCCGACTGCGCCGTCCCGGTGAACTTCTCGGAACGGTCGAAGCCGTCGCGGCGGCTCACACCGGGCTGCCACCGGGCACACCGATCATCGCGGGAATGACGGACGGCTGTGCCGCCCAGATCGCAGCAGGTGTCCTCGAACCCGGCCAGTGGAACTTCGTCATCGGCACCACGATTGTCCTCAAGGGTGTATCCGAGCGGCTGTTGCGTGACCCTTCCGGAGCGCTCTACTCGCACCACGCGCCCGATCGGCGCTGGTGGCCCGGTGGGGCCTCGAGCGCCGGAGCCGCCGTGCTGGCCGATGAATACCCGGCGTCCGACTACGACGAGCTCGACCGGATCGCGGCACAGCGGGAGCCGGCAGGCAGCGTGATCTATCCGCTATCCGGCCCCGGCGAACGATTCCCGTTTCGGGACACTGCGGCCACTCGCCTGGAGCTCGGCCACGCGAGTGACCGGGAGGACCGGTATGCCGCGATTCTCCAGGGAGTCGCCTATGTGCAACGGCTGTGCCTGGACCACGTCGGTGCGCTCGGCGCGTCGGTGGGAGAGACGATCACGGTCACCGGTGGTGCCACCCGCAGTCGGTACTGGCCGCAATTGCAGGCCGACATCCTCGGCAGGCGGGTGAGCGTGCCCCGGTTGGCCGAGGGGGCGGTGGGAATGGCGATTCTCGCCGCCGCGGGCATCGAGGCGCCGGGCGCCGACCGGTTGGCGGCGACCGCCGCCCGCCTGACCGGCCCGATGACGACCTATCACCCCCGGCCCGGCGCGGCCGAGCGCTTCGCTCCCGGCTATTTCTCGCTGGTGGCGGCGCTGGAGGACCGAGGCTGGATCTCCGCCGACTTCGCACACACCATCCTGACAGGAGGGTACTGATGCCCGTGACCACCGTGCTGTTGGTCCGTCATGGTGAGACCCCGTTTCACGCCGACAACCGCTACTGCGGGCGCACCGATGTCTCGATCACCGAAACCGGTGTGCGGCAGGCTGAGGCACTAGCTGCCTGGGCCGCCGACGCGGCGTTGACGGCGGTCTACTGCTCGACGATGCGTCGTGCGGTTCAGACGGCGACTCCGGTGGCGAATGCAGCGGGCCTGCCGCTGCGTCGCGATGGACGGTTCGTCGAGCTGGATTTCGGTGACGCCGAGGGTCTGACCTCGGCGCAGATGCGGCAGCGGTGGCCGGCCGAGCGCGACGCGTTCGAGGCCGATCCGGTCGCCAACCCGCTGCCCGGCGGTGAGGACCCCCACGCGGCGATGGATCGCGGCGAACGGGCGTTGTCCGACGTCGTGGCAGCGCATCCGGGCGGCGTCGTCCTGGTGGTCTGCCACAGCACGTTCCTGCGGTTGGTGACCTGCCGTATGGCGGGTGTGGACCCCTCCGGTTACCGCCGCCGCTTTCCCAAGGTGGCCAACACCTCTGGTGCGGTCTTGCGTCACGACGACCCGCAGGGCCCGGGATCGTCGCATGCGGGTTGGTCATTGCTGACCTTCAATCCGTCGCTGCACTCGCAGGGATTTCGGCTGGATAACACTGCGGGGCGGGACTTAACAAAGATCCTCGTTAAGAACTCTTGACGAGCTGTGAATTGCATCGTAGGCTCCTGAACCTACAGGAAACCCGGCTGTAACACATGGCCGTTAGGCAGCGACAACGGCGTCAACCGTCATCGACGACCACCGCGTATCGCGAGGCTGTCCCTCAGTCGTCGCTGATTCCGCGTACCCGTTTCCATGACTGTGCGCTGCGTTCGTGACGAGTCGTGTCGTTGCCTTGACTCCCCCCGGAGGACTTCGCACTCATGAGCAATCGTCAACCAATCAGGAGCAGGCACAGTAGACG
>Ga0233365_1001172_pt1 | contig 11440 bp, 11 predicted proteins | sample ElkDunMinimDraft_27_FD_191535 | JGI IMG/M metagenome (GOLD analysis project Ga0233365, IMG submission 191535) | Fecal eukaryotic communites from dung pellets of Tule Elk in California, USA - Elk Dung C36 | ecosystem: Host-associated > Mammals > Digestive system > Large intestine > Fecal | place... | reverse complement strand
TGGGCGGACGCCGGATTTCGACTATGCCGGGCAAGTAACGCGAATGGTTCAGTCGCCGGGTTACGAAGATACCGGCTTGGTCAAGGATCTGACGCGCTGCGCCGATGAAGCGCAGGAACGCGGCCGGACTCTCAAGGAACTAAGCGAACAGATTCAGGAGCTTGTGCCGCTGATAGAAGCACGGCGCGGGTAATAGCGCGAATGCGCAATTGACGGGGCCAGATAGCAAGATTATCGCCCGTCGTGTCTACCGGCGTTGAACGGCCGTTACAGAGCCGTTCCGGTCCGCTTTCTCCAAGCCCAATGACCGGCCGGCCATCCCAGGCTTTTTCCCGGAACACAAAAGAATGCATCTCAAGGAACTGAAAAAGAAAACCTCCGCCGAGCTGGTCGAAATGGCCGAAGAGCTGGGCGTTGAAGGCGCATCAACCATGCGCCGCCAGGACATCATGTTCGCCATCCTCAAGGAAGTGGCCGAAGATGGTGAGGAAATCATGGGGCTCGGCACTATCGAGGTGCTGACCGATGGTTTCGGATTCCTCCGCAGCCCCGAGGCAAATTACCTCGCCGGGCCGGACGACATCTACGTATCGCCCAATCAGGTCCGCAAATGGGGCCTGAGGACCGGTGACACGGTTGAAGGCGAAATCCGCGCCCCCAAGGACGGTGAGCGCTATTTCGCTATCACACGGCTCTCCAGCGTCAATTTTGACGATCCCGATGCCGTGCGCCACCGCGTCAACTTTGATAACCTGACGCCGCTCTATCCAGACGAGCGTCTCGTGCTCGATACGTCGGACCCGACGGTGAAGGACAAGTCGGCGCGGGTGATCGATCTCATCTCGCCACAGGGCAAGGGCCAGCGCGCGCTGATCGTCGCGCCGCCGCGCACGGGTAAGACCGTGCTGCTGCAGAACATCGCCAAGGCCATCACCGATAACCACCCGGAAGTCTTCCTGCTGGTGCTGCTTGTTGATGAGCGGCCCGAGGAAGTTACCGACATGCAGCGTTCGGTGAAGGGCGAGGTCATTTCCTCCACTTTCGACGAACCCGCGCAGCGCCACGTCCAGGTTGCCGAAATGGTGATCGAGAAGGCCAAGCGCCTGGTCGAGCACAAGCGCGATGTCGTGATCCTTCTGGATTCGATCACGCGCCTTGGCCGTGCCTACAACACGGTCGTGCCCAGCTCGGGCAAGGTCTTGACCGGCGGCGTCGATGCCAACGCCCTGCAGCGTCCGAAGCGCTTTTTCGGTGCAGCGCGTAACATCGAGGAAGGCGGATCGTTGTCGATCATTGCCACCGCGCTAATCGATACCGGCAGCCGCATGGACGAAGTCATCTTCGAAGAGTTCAAGGGCACGGGTAACTCGGAAATCGTTCTGGATCGCAAGGTTGCGGACAAGCGCATCTTCCCGGCACTCGATGTCGGCAAGTCCGGCACGCGTAAGGAAGAACTGCTGGTTCCGAAGGATCAGCTTGCCAAGATGTGGGTGCTTCGCCGTATCCTCATGCAGATGGGCACTGTCGACGCGATGGAGTTCCTGCTGGATAAGCTGAAGGATACGAAGACCAACGAAGATTTCTTCGCGACCATGAACCAGTAATCAGGGACTGATCAGCGTGTTCGATTTTTCCTTACTGGCCGCAGCAGCTGCCGCGGCTCCCTCTATGGGGAGCCCGGCTGAGATCTGGGGCCATATCGTCAACGACTTCTCGAATATTACGACGCCGACGGCATTTGCTGCTTTCCTGCAGGTGCTGATGATCGACATCGTGCTCGCGGGCGACAACGCTATCGTCGTCGGCGCGCTGGCTGCCGGCTTGCCGGATGACCAGCGCAAGAAGGTTATCGCGATCGGCGTGCTGGCAGCACTGGTGCTGCGTATTGCCTTTGCCCTGGCCGTTACATGGCTGATGGGGATCGTCGGTTTGGTTCTTGCCGGTGGTCTGCTGCTGCTGTGGGTCGCCTGGCGCATGTACCGCGACATTCACAGCCACGGCCCTCAGGTATCGCCGGGATCACCTGAAATCGAGGGTGACGAGCATTCGGGCGTCAAACCCGCCAAGAGCTTTGCCGCGGCTGCCTGGGCCGTTGCCGTCGCTGACGTTTCGATGAGCCTGGACAATGTTCTGGCCGTTGCGGGCGCTGCGCGCGACCATCCGGGAATCCTGATTGTCGGCCTGGTTTTCGCTGTTGCGCTTATGGGCGTCGCCGCCAATGTCATCGCCAAATATATCGAGCGTTTCCGCTGGATCGCCTGGTTTGGCCTGGTCGTGATTCTCTATGTCGCGGTCAAGATGATCTGGGACGGCTGGCAGGAAATTCATCCCTTCGTGCTTGGGATGATGTAATAATCGAATGGCCGGGGTTTGATCGCCCCGGCCATTTTCGTTTCAGTTACCCAACATTGGCCGCGAAGAATTCCTCCGTGCGCTTGTCGGCCAGCGTGGCGGCTTCCTCATTGCGCCGGGCCCCGAAGGTATCGGCAAAGCCGTGGTCCAGCCCTTCGTAGTCGTAAAGCGTGACATGGTGGTTGCCATCAAGGCCGTCATGCATGGCTTTCTGGCTGGCGGCAGGAACGAACCCATCGGCCGTGGGAACGTGCAGCAGCAGTGGATTTGCGATGGCGTGCGCCTCATTGAGCATCTGATCGATGCCAACGCCGTAATAGCCGACTGAGGCGTCAACGTCGGTGCGCGCCGCAGCCATGTAGGCGATCCTGCCGCCCATGCAGTAGCCGACGAGCCCAACCTTCGCGACATTTTCGCTGCGGCGGATCCAGTGGATCACGGCTTCGACATCCTGAATGCCAAGGTCGAAATCGTGCTTCATCATGTAGCCGACGCCTTCCTGGAATTCCTCGGCAACATCGGGATTCAGTTCAATGCCGAGCTTCTGGCGCCAGAACACGTCGGGCGCTACGGCAAGATAGCCAAGCGCTGCCCAGTCATCAGCCTTCTGGCGAATGCCGGGGTTCACGCCGAAGATCTCCTGGATGACAATGATGGCACCGCGCGGCGTCCCTTCCGGGCGGGCCACATAGGCCGGGATCGCGCCGGCGCCGTCAAGGGTGGGGACCTGTGTGTTAGTGCTCATACGTCTCTCCTGATGGGTCTGCCTGCAACTATGCCTGCGCGGTGGACTTTGCCAAGGGCGTGTGTCAGCTTTGCCAAGCAGCGCGGTCGGAGGAAGCGATGAAAGTCAGCGTAGAGGTCGATTGCACGCCTGAAGAGGCACGGCGCTTTCTGGGCCTGCCCGATGTCAGCAAGGCAAACGACGTTTATGTAGAGGCGGTCGCCAAGGCCATGCAAGGCGTCGGCAATGTCGATCAGCTGCAGGAAATTGCCAAGCAGATCGCGCCGATGGGCCAGATGGGCCTGAAACTGTTTCAGCAGTTTCTTGAAGGCGGAGCCTCGCTGAATACCAAGCCCAAGAACAAGGGCGATAATTGAGGCTCCCTGTACGGCCGGGTATTCGCTAGGCCGTTTCAATGCACGATACAATCTTTGCCCTGTCCAGCGGTGCGCCGCCGGCTGCCATTGCTGTTATTCGCATAAGCGGGCCGCGGGCGAGCGATGCGCTGCAGGCCTTGGCAGGCCGGCTGCCTGAGCCGCGCCGGACGGCCTATCTTCGGCTCACCGATGCACAGGACGCTACGCTGGATCGGGTTCTGGCACTGTGGATGCCCGGTCCCGGTACCGCTACGGGTGAAGATACGGTGGAACTGCATTGCCACGGGGGCAGGGCGGTTATTGCAGCGGTTGAATCTGCCCTGGCGCTTTTGCCTGAGTTGCGCCGCGCAACTCCCGGTGAATTTACACGGCGCGCTTTTGCCAATGGCCGGATCGATCTGGCCGAGGCGGAAGGACTGGCCGATCTGCTTTCCGCAGAAACTGAACTGCAGCGGCAAAGTGCAATCGCGGTCGCGGGCGGGGCCTTGTCGCGGCAGGTCGAGGATTGGCGAGAACGTCTGCTGGGCGCTTCGGCTGCGGTGGAGGCCGTGCTCGACTTTGCAGATGAAGATGACGTTGCCGTACTGCCTACGGACTTTGCAGTGCGGCTTGATGCGTTAAGGGCGGAAATCGCGGGTTGGCTTGATCGGCCTCGGGCGGAACCGCTGCGAGAAGGCTTCCGCGTCGTGCTCGCTGGTCCACCCAATGCCGGAAAAAGTACTCTTTTCAATGCGTTGGTTGAATCGGAAGCGGCGATAACCGCGCCGATTGCCGGCACGACGCGCGATGTCTTGACGCGTCCAGTCGCAATCGAAGGAATCCCTTTCCTCTTTGCGGACACGGCGGGCATGCGGGACCAGACCGGGGATGCCATTGAGGCTATCGGCGTAGAGCGCGCGCGCGGCGAATTGGAGCGGGCTGATCTGGTTCTGTGGCTTGGCCCCGATGGGGAGGGGCCGTCGGGCGCTTGGGAAGTCGAACCTCAGGTCGACCGTGAATCGCACAAGGGCAAGAAGGCGCCGCGCCATCGGGTTTCGGCTGTGACTGGCACTGGCATTGATGCTCTGCGGCGGGACCTTGTCGATGCTGCGCGCAATGCCATGCCCAAGCCTGGTGAGGCAGCGTTGAATGCGAGACAGCACCGCCTGCTGTCCGACGCCGAACATGCGTTGGCCAGCGCGGTGCAATTGTCTGATCCTCTCCTCGTGGCTGAGAGCCTGCGCTTGGGCCGGGTGGCGTTTGACGCCCTGTTAGGGCGCGCCACGACGGAAGACATGCTCGACGCTCTGTTTGGCAGGTTTTGCATCGGCAAGTGATGTTCCACGTGGAACACTCAGCCGCTTTGACCTGAATCCGCAGCTCCTGTATGGAGCCACCCATGCACCCTTTTGAGATCATCGTCATCGGCGGCGGTCACGCCGGCGTCGAGGCAGCGGCGGTTGCCGCGCGCATGGGCGCGCGTGTGGCACTGGTAAGTTTTGACCTGGATGCGATCGGCGCGATGAGCTGCAATCCCGCGATCGGTGGGCTTGGGAAGGGGCACCTCGTCCGCGAGGTGGATGCCTTCGATGGTATTATAGCCCGAGCCGCCGATGCCGGGGCGATCCATTACCGGATGCTCAACCGATCAAAAGGCAGCGCCGTGCAAGGTCCGCGCGTTCAGGCCGATAGGAAGCGATTCAAGGCTGCGGTGCAGAATCTGGTTCATCAGCAGGACAATCTGACGCTTGTGCAGGGCGAAGCGGCGGCCTTAGAAATCGCAGGTGGACGCGTCACTGGAATTGTACTGGGCGACGGCAAGACCCTGCGCGCTGAGGCCGTTGTGCTCTGCACGGGGACATTCCTGGGCGGCACGTTGTTCCGCGGCGAGGAGCGCATGACCGGTGGACGCGTCGGGGAAGCTTCGGCCCAGCGTCTGGCAGAGCAACTGCGTGAATCGTTGCCAATGGCTAGGCTTAAAACTGGGACCCCGCCGCGACTGGATGGGCGCACCATCGACTGGTCACGCCTGGAGGAACAGCCTTCGGATGGTGAAGCATGGCGCATGTCCGCGATGGGGCAGGGGCGAGTCAATCCTCAGGTATTCTGTGCAATCACCCGCACCAATTTGCGCAGTCACGACGTCATTCGCGCCAATCTTCACCGCTCTCCGTTGTTCTCGGGCGCTATCGGCGCATCCGGACCGCGGTACTGCCCGTCCATCGAAGACAAGATTCACCGGTTCGCCGATCGCGATGGTCACCAGATTTTTTTGGAGCCGGAAGGTCTCGATAGCCCGCTGGTCTATCCCAACGGAATCAGCACGTCGCTGCCGGCGGACGTTCAGTTGGAGATGCTGCGGACAATGGACGGATTGGAGACAGTCGAAATGGCCGTCGCCGGTTATGCAGTTGAATACGATCATATCGATCCCCGCGCCTTGAGGTCCAGCCTCGAGGTTCGCGAACTTCCCGGCTTGTACTGCGCCGGGCAGATCAACGGCACTACCGGATATGAAGAAGCCGCTGCGCAAGGATTGATTGCGGGGATGAATGCCGCCGCCACCGTACTCGGACGGGAGCCCGCCGCGCTAGATCGGGCAAACAGCTATATGGCGGTGATGATCGATGACCTGACGCTTCACGGCGTAAGCGAGCCCTATCGCATGTTGACCGCACGAGCCGAGTATCGGCTGCGCTTGCGGGCAAACAACGCTTCGACGAGGCTCACCCCTCTGGCCATCGATGCCGGCTGCGTCAGTGATGAACGGCGAGGCTGGTTCCAGCGGCGGGAGGAGGCGCGGTCCGGGCTGGAGGCTGAGTTAACCCGCGAAGTTGGCGCGGCGGAACTGGCCGGCGCCGGATTGCCCGTGCGCAGCGATGCCGGCCGTTTGCCGCTGCGGGAGTGGCTTCGCTACGGCGGGGTGGACATCGACGGGCTATCTCCCTGGATTGCCGCGGATAAGCTCAACGATGAGGATCTGGTTGCGGAAGTAGCGGAGGACGCGGCCTATGCGCCCTATCTGGCGCGGCAAGAAGGGGAGCTGCGTGAACTGCGGGCGAGTGAGGCTTTGGCCCTGGGTGATGATTTTCCCTATACGGCTACTCCCGGCCTATCGCGTGAAATGGTCGAGCGTTTGACCAAGGCGCAGCCAGCAACTCTCGCAGCGGCAGGGCGGATACCAGGCATAACCCCGGCTGCCTTGTCCGCTTTGCTCGTTCATGCGCGGCGGGTGGCGGCATGACTATTGATAGCGAGGCCACAGCACGGGCTTGGGTTGAAGATCTTCCAGAAGCTGACGATGCCGCTATTGGGCGACTGGAAAAGCTGATCAGTCTGCTGGCCGCCGAGAATCAGCGCCAGAATCTTGTGTCCGCGGCAAGTCTGGGTGAGGTGTGGCAGCGCCACATCGCTGATAGCGCCCAGCTTTTGAGCTATGTTCCACGTGAAACATCTGCGCCTTGGCTTGACCTGGGTACGGGTGCAGGTTTTCCCGGCCTTGTGGTTGCAGCGCTAAGGCCAGAGCGTGAAGTGGTAATGGTCGAATCACGCGGGCGACGGGTCGACTGGCTGAATCAGGCCATCGATGATCTCGATCTTAAGATGGCGAAGGTGATCGGCAACCGTCTTGAGAAAGTTGAATCATTTTCCGCCGGCGTCATTTCGGCGCGCGCGTTTGCACCACTCGACCGGTTGTTAGAACTTTCCGTCAGATTCTCCACAGAACGTACAGTCTGGCTGTTGCCCAAAGGGCGGTCAGCACGGCAAGAATTGGAAGCGCTTCAAGGATGGAAGCACATGTTCCACGTGGAACAATCGCTGACGGACCGCGAAGCGGGTGTGATCGTCGGGCAGATCAAAGGCAGCAGGAAGGGACGTAAAACGTGATCCGTGTCGCCATTGCCAACCAGAAGGGCGGGGTAGGGAAGACTACCACCGCCATCAATATCGCCACTGCCATGGCCGCTACCGGCTGGCGCACCCTGCTCATCGACCTCGACCCGCAGGGCAATGCGTCGACGGGCATCGGCATTGCGCCGTCTGACCGCGCAAACTCATCCTACGAGCTGCTCGTTGATGGCGCTTCCCTTGCGGAGAGTGTACTGCCCACCAGAATTCCCGGCCTGGACGTGGTGCCGGCAACTGTGGATCTGTCCGGCGCAGAAATCGAGCTAGTGGCTGTCGAAGGGCGGACGCACCGCCTCAGCACGGCTCTGGCGGCAGATTCAACCTATGACATCTGCTTCATCGACTGCCCGCCTTCGTTGGGTCTGCTGACCCTTAATGCACTGACCGCGGCCGATACTCTGCTGGTGCCGTTGCAGTGCGAATTCTTTGCGCTTGAGGGCCTCAGCCAGCTTCTGCAGACAGTTGAGCGGGTGCAGCAGCGGTTCAATCCGGAACTCAGCATCGTCGGCGTGGCGCTGACGATGTTTGATCGGCGCAACCGTCTTACCGACCAGGTTGCCGACGACGTGCGTTCCTGCCTTGGCCCGTTGGTTTTTGAAGCGGTGATCCCGCGCAACGTGCGCCTGTCCGAGGCGCCCAGCCACGGGCTTCCCGCCCTCGTTTATGATCACAACTGCGCCGGCAGCCGGGCCTATATGGCGCTGGCGAGAGAACTGATTGCCCGCCTGCCCGAGAAGAGGAAAGCTGCATGAGCGACAATCCTGCTACCCGCGTCGCCCCGGCGCCCGCTGCGACCCAACCTTCCGCTCAGGCCGCGAAGCGTAAGCCGCCTGCGCTCGGTCGCGGGCTTGGGGCGCTTCTGGGAGAGACGCGCCGGGAAGAGCCTCTGGTGTCCGATGGTACCAAGCAGAAGGCGGGCGAAGCGCCGGCCACGGGGTCTGGATTGGCGGTCCTGGCCATCGCATCGATCGCTCCGCATCCGAATCAGCCGCGCAGGCATTTCGACGATGCGGCTCTTGAAGAGCTTGCGGCTTCAATTGCCCAGCGGGGCGTGATTCAGCCGGTCATCGTCCGCCCGGTGGGTGAGGGGCGTTACCAGCTGGTTGCCGGCGAACGGCGTTGGCGCGCCGCACAGCGCGCGCAACTGCATGAAATTCCAGCGCTAATTCGGAATCTTGACGAACGCGAAGTCATGGCGCTTGCGCTGATCGAGAATCTCCAGCGCGAAGATCTCAATCCGGTTGAAGAAGCGCGGGCCTACCACCGGCTTGCGGAGGACGAAGGCCTCACGCAGGCCGAGATCGCGCAGATGGTCGATAAGTCGCGCAGCCATGTGGCGAACATCCAGCGCCTGCTCGGCCTGCCCGACAGCGTGTTGGCGCTTGTCGAGGATGGCAGTCTGTCCATGGGGCACGCCCGTGCGCTGGTTGGTGCAGAGGAAGCGGAAACGCTGGCCCGCAATGCCGTCGCGCGGCAGCTGTCGGTGCGCGAAGTTGAACGACTCGTTCGGGCGGCGGCTCGCGAAGTTCCGAATCGGCGCAAGGCACGGGCAGAACGCGGCTCAGCTGACGAAGCGGATATTGCCGCCGTTCAGACTCACCTTGAGGAATTTCTCGGCCTATCCGTTAAGATCAGCGCCGATACTGACCCGCGATCGGGCACGGTAACCATCCGCTATCGCACGCTGGATCAGCTGGATCTCGTGTGTCAGCGGCTCACCGGGGGTGGAATCTGACGGGCGTAGCCTGTTAATGATCCATAATCACTCATTAACCATGACCATCAGGCAAAGCTGAACTCCGGGTTTCTACATAAGCAGCCAGCACGTGGGGGCGTCCCGTCGATTCGGACGGCATCAGCCCGCATGCGCTGCGGGAAAACTTGACTGCTTTTGAAGGGACCTAATCACATGCGCAATTTCATCCGCCTTGCGGCTACAGGCGCAGCTCTTGCTGCCGCGTCGTTTGGCTCAACTGCCTATGCGGCAGACACCGAAGCCGCCACTGCCAGCGCCGAAGTTCTTTCGACGATTACCGTGACGAAAGACCAGGACATGTCGTTCGGCCAGATCGCCGTGAACGCCAATGGCACCTACATTCTCAACCCGGACAGCAGCCACAGCTGCACCTCGGGCCTGATCTGCACCGGCACGCGCCGCGCCGCGGAATTCACCATCAACGGCACCGTCGCCACGGCTGTCAGCGCGGTTGTGATGCAGAGCTCGATCAACCTTGTGCACACCACCGATGCAACCAAGAGCTTCGTGCTCGACAACTTTGCCATCAGCTTTCCGGACGGCAACACGCTGGTTCCCACGGGCGCGCAGTTTAACGTAGGCGGCCGGCTGAATGTCGTCGCCGCGAATGCAGTTGCGGGTGTCTATTCGGGCACCTTCAATGTTAGCGTTGAATACATGTAATCTATTCGAAGCATAGATGCTTCCAAGGCCGCGTTCGGGATGCCGGGCGCGGCCTTTTTGCTTGCCGTTAGCCGCGTGGTTAGTCGAAAATTAACCGTGAGCTTCTAGGGAGGTAGGTGAGTGTTCGGGGTGGGGCTTTGCTTGCGGACATTCTGACTTCTGCTTCTGGGGGGAAGCTTTCATGCCAGCAATTTCGCAATTCTTCCGCGCGGCTGCGCGCCTTGGCTCATGTCTTTCTGCGGGTCTGCTTCTCGCGCTGCCGGGGGCGGCGGCGGCGCAGGGTGACCTGCTGGTCGCGCCAACGCGCATTGTCATCAATGGCGGGGGCGGGGCGGAAGTGGTGCTGAGCAACATCGGCGCCGAAACCGCAACCTATCGCATTGGCTTGGAACTGCGGCGGATGACGCCGGATGGCGATCTGGAAGATATTGATCAAGCCACGGCCACGCCGGAGCAGCAGGCCTTGCTCGCCATGTTCCGCTACGCGCCGCGCCGCATAAGCCTGCCGCCGAATCAACCGCAATCAGTGCGTATCAGCGCCCGGCCGCCGGCTGACCTGCCCGAGGGCGAGTACCGCGTGCATATGTCCTTCCATGCTATTCCGGTGGCGCAATCGGTGGAGGCGCCGGCACCGCCGCCAACTGATGGCGGCTTTTCGATCAAGCTGACGCCGATCTACGGGATCACGATTCCGCTCATCCTGCGCAAGGGCCAGCTTACGGCCGGCGCCGTGCTGAGCAATCCGGCCGTGGTGCGCGAAGGTAGCGCAACCTTCCTGAAGCTCGACCTGACGCGTACCGGCAATCGCTCGCTTTATGGCGAAATTCGCATTGTTGCGCCGGGCGTCAAGGAGCCGGCGTTTCTGGTCCGCGGTGTCGCCATCTATCCGGAAGTCAGCGCACGCACGCTCCGTCTGGCATTGTCGCCAGAACAGGCCGCGGCCCTGCGGGGGCCCGTACAGGTTGAATACCGGGAGATGCCCGAAGCGGGCGGCAGGCTGATCGCGTCGATCCCGGCAACGCTCTGAATCGACGCAGAAGCAGCGGATAATCCGTCCGGACGCGCCAGACAATGACGCGCATCCTACCTTGGCTGAAGCTGTTGGCCGCCGCGATCTTCGCGATGCTGGCAGTGACGGCTCCGGCATCGGCGCAGCCGTGGCAGGTGAACGAGGACGACGCCCTGCTGCTTGAACTGCGTTCAGGCCAGTATCGGCTGGGCGAGGCGCTGCGCGGATACCAGACCCCTGACGGTCTATGCGTCGACATGGCCGATCTGATCCAGGCGATGAATCTGCCGGTACGGCTCGACAAGAAGTCGCGCCGCGCAACTGGCTGGATCTTCGCCGAGCACCAGCAGTTCGTTATCGACCGTGACTCTTCGTCGGTACAAATAGCGAACAAGAGCAACCCGCTGCGCGCCAGTGATCTCTACGACACGCCCGAGGGCTGGTGTGCCAGCCTCACCGCGCTGTCAGGGTGGTTTGGCGTCACATTTCGCGCCGATCTTTCGAATCTTGCGGTGGTTATCCAGTCCGACCGGAAACTCCCCTTCCTTGAGGCTATCGAGCGCAAAAGTCGCGCCGCGCGACTTCGGCCCCAGCAAAGCGCGTTCGACCTGGCGGGGCTTCCGCAGGTGGATACGCCCTACAAATACTGGCGGGCGCCTGCTGTGGACGTG
>Ga0233365_1001171_pt1 | contig 11450 bp, 10 predicted proteins | sample ElkDunMinimDraft_27_FD_191535 | JGI IMG/M metagenome (GOLD analysis project Ga0233365, IMG submission 191535) | Fecal eukaryotic communites from dung pellets of Tule Elk in California, USA - Elk Dung C36 | ecosystem: Host-associated > Mammals > Digestive system > Large intestine > Fecal | place... | reverse complement strand
TCACCAATAAACGCATTCATTAAGGTTGATTTTCCTACATTTGGATTTCCGATAATATTTATAAAACCAGCTTTGTGCGACATAATTTCTATAATAATTTGCAAAGTTACTTAATAATAGTGAAACACACTAATTTTATAATTTTCCAGAAAAAGTTTGGGTATTCCAAAAAGTCGCCTTACATTTGCACCACAATAGCGCGGGATAGAGCAGTAGGTAGCTCGTTGGGCTCATAACCCAAAGGTCACTGGTTCGAGTCCAGTTCCCGCTACTAAGACTAAAAGTCCTTTTAAAAAATGTTTAGAATTTCGTTTTTTGATCGTAGTAAAAATTCAACAAAACGCACAGCGCGGGATAGAGCAGTAGGTAGCTCGTTGGGCTCATAACCCAAAGGTCACTGGTTCGAGTCCGGTTCCCGCTACTAGAAAAGCTTCAGAGAAATCTGAAGCTTTTTTGATTTTAATAATATGGAAGAATTTGTAGTTTATATTCTGTTTTCAAAAAAATACAGTAAAACCTATGTTGGTTTTACGAGCAATTTAATTGAGCGTATGAAATCGCATAATGTTTTGGGAACAAAAGGTTATACCATTAACTACCGACCTTGGATAGTTCTAGAAGTTCAATTTTTTGGATCAAAGAAAGAAGCTATGCAAGTGGAAAAGTTCTATAAAACGGGTAAAGGACGCGAATTGATTAAGCAGTTGATAGTCGAATAGGTTGGGCTCTTATCCGCCGCGGCGGACACTGGTTCAACTCCCGTCTTCGCTACAAAAAAGAGAAATACGAAAGTGTTTCTCTTTTTTTATTTTACACCTGAATGTTTAGCAAATGTTTGAAATATCTGCCTTTTTCCAATATTCTTAAAGTAAGCATAAACGTATTGTCTTTTTCACTACACACCCAGTTAAGTTTCCAAGAACCTATAAAAGCAACATGCGATATTTTGGTTTGGCTATACGCATTAAATTATAGACTATGCCATAGAATACCGTACGTGAATTTAATAGTTTGAACTGCAATCTAAATTACAGCAGTAGAAAACTTAAGACGCTACGGTTACGGTATTATTCCAAATTATAATTTTCTTGGATAAAAAAAAGAAATTGGGTAGTAACTGTTATATTGTACGAATAAAGCGTTATCAGTAATAATTTTTATTTTACTTTCTGTCCTTTTACAATTGTTCATGAAACCTTCAAAAGGTTCGGCTTGATTAGTGGTTTAATCATCATAACGAAAACGACCGTACTTTATTCCGTCCTCTTTAATCAACACAGCATATTGCCAATTAATCCTGCTCTATTACCAGCGTAAAGTTCCATTACTATACCAAAACGGACTTCAACCTTTGTCTTGTACTGAAGAGGTTTACACAAAAGTGTAACTTATGAGGTAGCTCATAAAACTATCTATAAGACGGAGCATCCGGAGATTTCAGCAGATTTTCAGAGGCACGTTTGTGAACATTATCTGAGAAGTGTAAGGTATAAATAGGATTTAATTACAAACTGTAAACATTAGGTTGTGACAACATACCGTTAAAGCTACTAACGTTATAAGGCTATAGTAGGCTTATACTATGAACCGGTCATGACTTTGGTATGCTGTAAAGGCGGCACTGATGTGGCATTGATGTGGCATTAAGGCGGTATTGATGAGGGAAAAAGGGAAAAAGGGAAAAAGGAAAGATAGTACTTTTTTTGGTATTTTAGATAATAGCAAAAAAATATTAAAAAAACACAGATCTATGGTCAAGTCAGACAATATTTTTAGCATTCGGGCACGTGGAGGAAACTTGATCTTTTGTCAGCGCAACGGTAAAACATACGTAAAGCGCTATTCGGGCGGGTTTGCACTTGCAACAACCCAAAAACCACCCCAATATAAAAGCGAGTCACGGACGGTTTGCGTTAGAGATGTTAAAAATTTAAAGCACGAACTGCTACCGTACTTGTGGCGGAAGAAGGACGGCATTCCCGAGGAAGCAATAAGCAGCATTCTGCAAAAATTGGTCAGTTTAACAGGGTGGCTTTTAAAAATTCAGGAGAACAGATTTTTGATGAAATGTTTGGTTTTGACAGATTGTTGAAAGAATCGGTCAGCTATGCACTTACCATGAAAAACGGGAGTGCTGATTAAAAACGTGTAATGAATATATTGGATCAGTTGGAAACGAAGAATTCCGAAACGGGGGGTAAAGTTGATCTCGATATGGTAAAAACTGTTTTTGCAAGCACCACTTCTGAAACTTTGGAGTTAGCGGATCTTATTGATCATTCTGCGGCAGATCTTTTTAGTGTTTTATTTTCTTCAGATCCATCGGTGTATGAGAATGATAAGGATCAGCTTCCACATTTTAAAAAGAAAGGGAAGAAGAGGTGGAGGCATTAGGGATTAAAGTATGATTTTATTCTCTTTCATTAAACTGGATTAATTATAAATTTTACGGGTTTCCTCATTACAATTTCTTTTAATTTTTTTTATTTTGTGTTTTAACATTTAGTATATTAGCGAACTATACTTAAGGTAATTAACATAAACCTTTGGTAAATAAAACATTAAAAACACAAACTTATGAATACTACAAAAATGATCTTTCCAGATTATTAAGATATTACAGTCTATTTTTATATATAATTTAATAGCTAATTATCAAATGCTTATAAATTTTAATCCTAATGCTACTGGCCTATGAAATCAGTATTGAAATGATTTCTAATATTTTGGAAAAATGCTAAAATTAGTAAATTCAAAAAAAAATATTGCTATGTTTTAAGAAGATAATTTAATGATTTAATGAAACTTATTAATATTGAAAAGATACTTATTTACATTAATTGCTAATTCGTTACAATTAAATTAACTAATAAAAAATAACTAGAGAACTTATATTATGAGTAAACAAACAGTAGATGATAATGATTCTTTTTTTTCAGAAAGGACTGGAAAAATTCTTTCAATTTTCGGTATTGCTATAATTGTATTAACTATAATTCTCTATTTGATCAACGGCAATTGGCAATATACCTGGACACTTGATGAAGGTGTTATTGGTCAATTTGGCGATTTTATAGGTGGTTTTATTGGTAGTCTATTTTCTTTAGCGGGTGTAATATTATTTTATGTTGCATTAAAAGAGCAAAGAAAGTCAGTTAGTCAATGCCTTAAATAAAGAAGAACTTATGAAGGAGATATTGCTGAAAAATAACTTTTCATTAAACTACAAAACGGAAAAACAATCCAAATTCAAAAAGATTGAAATTTTTTTAGCTACTGATGCAGAAAAAGAAACATTAATCTGTTTAGATATAAGTATTGATTTAGACACCGTAGAGTATTTCAAAACCAACACACACAAAAAATTCATTTGCTTAGAAAGAGCCTTGGATACTACCAAAAAGTACAACCTGAAGCATTATTTGGGTGATAAATTTAATGCGTTTTAATTATGAATAGATTAAACTTAGATTTAAAAAATTGTTTTGGCATAGATAGGTTGGAACATGAGTTTGATTTTTCAAATAGTAGGGCAATAGCTATTTATGCTCCAAATGGCGTAATGAAAACTTCTTTTGCTAAAACTTTTAAGGCTGTTAGCGAGGGGAAAGACCCTGAAGAACAATTGTTTGGAAATATTTCTGATTGTGAAATTTTATCAGATGGTGTAAATATCGACAAAGGTGAGATAGTTGTAATTAAATCATTTGAAAACAAAATAACGGCTGAAAATAGTGTGACAACTTTACTGGTTGACGAAGAAAGTAAAAGTGATTATGATGTTATTTACACTGATATACTTAAAAAGAAATCAAGTTTAATATCAAAATTGAATAAACTTTCTGGGGAAAAACAAACTGATGTTGAAAATAAGGTTTTAGCTGATTTCAATATTAGAAATAATGACTTTTTTAAATTCCTGTCTGAGATTAAATTTGATGAAGTTGATTATGATCTCTCTCAAATAAAATATAAAGAAATTTTCGAACCTGATGTTATTAATTTTATCAAGAATCCAGAAGTAAAGAAAAATATTGATGAGTACACAGAAAAATATAATAATCTGTTAGAGCATTCAAAGTACTTTAAAAAAGGTATTTTTAATCCTACAAAGGCTGACAATGTTCTTAAAACACTATCAAAGGAAAATTTTTTTAAAGCCAACCATAAAATAAAATTATCAGGAGATGATGATGAGATTTTAGATGAAGAAGTTTTTAAAGTAAGGTTAGAAGAAGAAAGAAAGGAAATACTTCAAAATGCAGAATTGGTAAAAATTGAGAATGAAATTAAGAAGGTTTCCGTTGTTAGATTCAGAGAAATTTTAGAAGAGGCTAATTATATAATTCCAGAACTTGAAAATCTTGAAGAATTTAAAAAAAGATTATGGAATTCATATTTAGCAAAAGAGAGAACTTTTATAGAAGAATTAATCCAAGCTTATTCTGAGGGCAAGGAACGTCTTGAAGAAATTGAAAGGTTAGCTGAAGAACAAAGAACTTCATGGGAAGATATTATTGATAAATTTAAAGCACGTTTTTTTGTTCCTTTTAATGTTGATATAAAAAATAAATCAAATGTTGTTTTAGGTAAATCAGCTCCAAATATTACATTTTCATTTGAAAATCCTACTACTGGTGATTTAAAAGAAATGAAAAAAGAAAAAATTGACGAAATAGATTTATTAAGTCAAGGAGAAAAAAGAGCAATGTATTTATTAAATGTGATGTTTAATATTGAAGCTCGAAAAAAAGAAGGGAAAAAGACTCTTTTTATTATTGATGATATTGCTGATTCATTCGATTATAAAAATAAATATGCCATTATTCAATATCTGAAAGATATATCAAATGAAACGTTGTTCTTTCAAATAATATTAACGCATAATTTTGATTTTTTTAGGTCAATTCAAAGTAGAAATATTTGCAATTACAAAAGCATGTATTTGTCTTTTAAATCTACAGAAGGGATACGTTTAGAGCCGGCAAGAGGGATAAAGAATCCTTTTATTAATGATTGGAAAATAAATCTTAATAATTCTAAAAAGTTAATAGCGTCAATTCCATTTGTTAGAAATATTATCGAATATACAGAGGGAGAAATACATCAGGATTATAATGATTTAACATCAATATTGCATTGGAAGAATGACACCGAAACAAAACTACTTTCTGACTTGGAAAGGATTTTTACAAATCATTTTAATGGTATTAATTTCAACTCACCAATTCAAAGAAATAAAAAAGTTGTCGAGATTATTTTAGAAGAAGCTGAAAATTGCCTATTAGCTGATGAGGGTATAAATTTAGAAAATAAATTAGTGTTATCTATAAGTATTCGCCTCAAAGCGGAGCAATATATGTGGTCTAAAGTAACAGATAAATCTGCAATTAACGGTTCTCAAACCGGGAAGTTATTTGGTAGATTTAAAAACGAATTTACTGGAACTCTGGACAATGAAATTAAAATTATGGATGAAGTAAATTTGATTACTCCTGAGAATATTCATTTGAATTCATTCATGTTCGAACCTATTTTAGATTTATCTGATATCCATCTAAAGGATTTATACAATAGAATAAAAGCATTGTAAATATTAGAATTCCATTTTTTTGAGTTTAATTAAGACAGTTTGTTTTAATTTTTACAATAATCTAAATTTTTTTAATGTGAGTTTTTAATTAAATCATATTTTAAAATTGTGTAGTTTAAAAAGTATCTCCAAATAAATTATAGTAAATGAATTCAATTTCTCTTGAAAATATTAAAAGTTTAAAAGCTGACCAATTAACTGAACTCTTGTTGAAATTACTTCATTTGGAATATGGTAAATATAAATTTCCAGATTGCCAAATATATGTTCCTCAAAATATAACTACTGCTGATGGTGGGGAAGATGGTAGAATAAAAACAACAAATTTCAAAGATTCTAAATGGATAATAGATATTTTCTGTCTTTTTCAATCAAAGGCTACTTCTATGTCTAGAGGAGATTGTAAAAATGAAATTTTAAACACAAAGAATACTGCTTTAAAGAAACAAATTGAAGAATTATTTGAGGCAAACGGGACTTATGTTTTATTTACAACAGATGATTATGTTCAACAGAATTTACAGGATAGGATAGATGGTTTTATAGAAGCTATTGAGTCAGTTAAAGGTAAAGTATATGCAGAAAGAACAAAAATAGAAATTTATGATGCCAATAAAATAAGAGATTGGGCGAATGAATATATTTCCGCTATTTCTTATGTTCAATTGTGCTGTGGCATTGTAAAACCACTTGGACTACAGATATGGACTGAATTAAAATCTCACCCCAGTAACTCATCTAATTTTAAAACTAATACTGTAATAAATAGCTTAATTGAAAAAATCAGATTAGATATTTTTAATAAAAAGAATATCAGAATAGAAGGTGTTTCGGGTATTGGTAAAACCAGATTGATTTGTGAAACCTTTTCTCTTGGGGAACCTGATACTGATGGTAATTTTGATGTAAACAGAAAGTCTTTATCTGACAATATAATCTATTTTGACATCGGTAAAGGAAATATTCAAAATATCTTTGATTTTATAAGAAGTATAGTTACTACCTATCCGGCAATATTGGTTTTAGATAATTGTGACCCTAAAAATCATAAAAGGTTTCTTGAAGAAGTATCGAGAACAGGGAGTTTACAAACTTTGATCACTATAGATTATGAGAAGTCCAATGATATAAATAATGAGTTTTATAACATAATACAGCTCAAAGGAGAAATATTTAATTCCGTTGTTGAAGAAATATTGAAAAGTGAGTATAGTAATAGTACTTTAAGTGATAGAGATATTAAATATCTAATCGACTTCTCTGAAGGTAATCCTAAAATGGCAATAAATTTTGTTAAAGCTGCAATCAATAAAAGCGATTTAAACCACGGTTTTGATAAAGAATTGCTTGAAAAATTGATTTTTGGAAGAGAAAATATAAGTGAGACGGATTTTAAAATTTTAAAATTATGTTCAATTTTTAAATATTTTGAATATCCATCAGAAGAATTTTATTTTATTGATAAAAATGAATATAATTTGCTGTTAGAACATACTCACTTTTTTTCAATATTCTTAAAAATAGATATTGAAATTGTTGAGAAAATAATTAAAAAGTACTTAGAAAAAGGAGTTCTTGAAAGAAGAGGTAACAAACTTGTAATTAGACCAAACCCTCTTTCATTAAAATTGTCAATTTTATTTTGGGATGAATTAAGTATTGTTAATTATGAGTCATTTATTGAAAGTATTCCTAAAAATTTAATAACTCCACTTGCTGATCAACTTAATCAACTTGGAGGAGTAGGCAAAGCTAAAGAGCTTGTTGAAACCATATGGGGTATTGATGGGAATTTTTCTACAGCGAAAATTTTAAATTCTAATATGGGTTCACGCCTTTTTCGCTCAATTGTTACTGTGAATCCAAAGGCAACTGTAAAAGTATTAACTAAAAATTATTTAAATAAACCTAAAGAATATCTTGCTTCAATAGATGAAGGCAGACAAAACCTTGTTTGGGCACTTGAAAAATTATGTTTCAGAGAAGAAACTTTTGTTGAAGCAACAAAAATTTTAATGTGTTTTGCTGTTGCAGAAATTGAAACTTACTATTCCAACAATTCAACGGATTATTTCACACAGCTTTTTAGGATATATTTAGCTGGAACTCAGGTCGGTTATGCTCCAAGGATAGAGGTCTTAGAATGGGCTTTGGAAAAAAAGAACCCAGATTTTGATGCTTTAGTAATTAAGGCTTGCGCACGATCTTTTACTCCTACTTATAATTTAAGTAAGATTGGGGGTGCAGAAAATCAAGGTGGTTTATTGCCATTAGAAGATTATAAACCGGAAACAGCCACTGAAATTAATGATTATAGACTTAGAATAATTGAATTGCTATCGGTGTTTATTTCTCATAAGAATGAATATCAGCTATCTTCTCAAAGAGTTATTTATACTAACATTTCTAATTTATTTGAATTTAATTTTGAGATTGAAAGCTTGAGAGTCTTTATTAATATGATATATGAGAATATAGTTGATAGAGATGATTTAATTAAAAGTTTATATTCTCAAGTAAGCTTTATAAGATTGAGAGAAGTAGAGAGAGAGTTTATTACTAGTTATATAGAGCAATTAAAAACAAACTCAATAGAAGAAAGAATATTGTATAATGTTTCTGAACCTAAGATAATAATTAAAACAATTAAGGATGAGGAGAGATATGAAGATAAAGAAAAAAAACTAGCTGAAAAGTTTGCGGAGGAAGTTGTCGCTGAAAACTTAGACATCCGTCCGTATTTCAAGAATCTTTTAACCGGAAATCAATACTACTCTTTTGATTTTGGGAAAAAACTTGCAGAATTAAATGGTTATGATCAAGGTTTTGTTGATACTCTTATTTCTGAAGTTTTAAAACTCGAAAATGAACAATATAACATATCATTTTTGTTTGGATATGTATCGGCTTTAGAATTTGATAAAAAAAATGAAATCTTCAACTTATTTGTTGCCAATAAATCATCTTTTGCGTTTAATCTTTTGCGATTTACAGAATTCAGTTTTGAAAATGTTTTGAAACTTATTGATCTAATTAAAAAGCATGATATCCCATCAAATAGATTAGAAATAATAAAATATGATGTAATTAAATTAGAGCCTGTTGATTTAATAAAATATTTTGAATTAATTAAAAATACAGAAAATGGTTATATCTTAATAATTGATACTTTCAATCTACTAATATGGAGGGCTAAAAATGATAACTTTGAAATAGAAAGGAATGTGTTAAATTATATAAAGTCAATTGTTGAAGAAGAAAATCTATTAGTTAATATTAATAAAGCAAGAACGATTGATTTATACTCTTGGCAAGAAATAATGGTATTATTGATTAAAAAATTTCAAGGTCAAATTTGTGCAACTCTCTCAAATCAAATAGTTCAGTATTACGAGTCATTATCAGTATTCTCAAGTGGTGATCAACACATTGCAAGCATTGCTAATTTAACTTTAGATATTGACTTTGAAAATTGTTGGGATATTTATGCAAAATTATTTATTGATAAGAATGCAATTTTGTTTTGGAAGATTTTCGATATGAGTTTTATTAGTGGAGTTACTTTTAATCATCCGTTTTTTTCTAATGATGATAGGAATAATAAATTGTTAAGTTGGCTTTTGAAAAATGAAGAAATTGCTCCTTGGATAATTAGAGTTGCTCCTCTTTTTGATGAAAATGGAGTTGATTGGTTTTCATTTACTGAAGCATTAATTAATATTTTTGGAAAGAGTAAACATTTCATAGATGAATTATCTTGTAATCTGCATTCAATGACTTCATGGGGGTCTAGAGTTCCCTTTTTAACCTCAAGACTTAGGTTAGTTGAAAAACTTAAGGATCATAAATTAAAAGAAATTAGAGAATGGGTTATAGTTGAAATTGAGCAATACGAAAAAAGTATTAAAATTGAAGAGATTAATGACGAAGAAGGTTTTTTGGGACGCTAAGCAAAAACTATACTTTTCTAGATTTGAATTTTCAGTTTGCTTAAGGTAGTATCAAAAAAACTGTGTAAATGAAAAATAAGGTGGGTTTGCAAACCCACCTTATTTTTTTCTTAAATTTAAACAACACAGTTTATTATGAAAACATCCGTAGGAAAATTAATCAAAGATCTTGGATTTTTAGAAGGAGTAAAAACCCAAGAAGATTTAAGTAAATTATTAAAATAATTGCATTCTGATTTGTTAGAAGCTGTTGTTGTACATTTGTCATAAATTATTTAATCTATTTCAAACATTTTCCCTTTTCCTAGAAGAAGTTATATCTGTGGTACCTATATAATCAATAAAATAATTTGAAATGCCTCTCGTATCTTTTATAAATGATAAATATAAATCATCATTATTAAGCCATCTTGTAATATTAAGCGTATTACCTCTAGCTATTTTGTCTATATCTAATGTTTTTAATTTTTCAATACCTAGACTATCATCGTTAACAGTCAATTGATCAGATTTATCAAGCATTACCGTTATTAAAAAAACTTCTTTTTTCTCTATGTAATGTAAGAAACAACATAACCACCAGTTGTTGTTTTTATGTCAATCTCCTTGTTAAGTATGTTCATTGATTTTTGAGTAAAATTTATAAAATCGTTAACAAATTCAATATAATCCTTAATGAATTTTTGGTAAGGATATAAATCTAAGTCTTCTTGAAAACAACCTTGAGTTGGATACTTTACATTGTATGATTTAATGATTTTCTTAGCAAATTCATCAACATCTTCATTTATGGGAATTGTTGTATTTGATAAATTTAAAGTTGGGGTACCTTTAATTTCTTTAATTATTTGGTGGAAAATAATATTTCTATTTTCATAGGTGTTTATTATATTTTTTAGGTTTTATTTGTTTTTTATTTTGTATTCAGTGACAAAGTCTTGAAGTGCTTTTATAAATTCTGGATTATTAACTTCTGTTAATTCTGCAGGATCACTTTATTATTGGTTCATTTTACTTCTTTCAGCAAACTCTTGATAAGTCTCATCTTTAGTGCCTTTCCAAGTAGTCGGTTCAATCAAATCATGGATATTGATTCTCAGCAACTTTGCTATTTCGTACATCTGCTGTATAGATGGTTGCCTCTTATTGTTTCTCCACAGCGATATTGTAGATTCAGATTTCTTAAAGTATTTTGCTAATATTCTATTTGTAACTTTATGTTTTTTAAAAACTTCCTTTAAATTATTTTTAACCATTATAAAAAATTTTACAAAAAAGTTTTTCGTTTAACGTAAAACTTTATATATTTGTGTATATTATTATTGCGACTAATAATGTTAAAGATGGCTTTCCCATTTTTAATATGATGATGTCTCTCATGAAAGAAAACCGCTATATTCCACATGAGATGATATGAGTTCGCCACATATCTATTAGATTTTACTATTTTTGTATAATTCTAATAGGGCGAACCTCATGTAATTCTTTGTGGAACTACGATTTTCGTAGAGGTTCTTAGCGGTACCACTTTCAAAGTTTTGAAGTTCGTCCTTACTTTCCTCACTACTTACTTGAAAGACATCGTTCCATAACCACATAAAATCTTATTTATGAGAACGAAATTTGTACATACCGTCATAACCCATCCGCCTTAATGCGGTGCTATTCCTTTTTATTGCTCCTGCACCAAAAGGTATATACGTCAACAGCCTAACCGTATGGTTGTCCTGTAATAGTCCGCTATACACAAAAGCCACCGCCGTATATACAGTACCGCATTGCTTTGGCACTATATAAATTGGGCATTTTAACTTTTTTACTCGAACTCTAAAAGTATTGCCTTTATTTCTATTTTCCAAATCAAATGTTAAAATAATTAGGTACACCGCAGGAGCTTCAAAAAGGTT
>Ga0233365_1001166_pt1 | contig 11478 bp, 10 predicted proteins | sample ElkDunMinimDraft_27_FD_191535 | JGI IMG/M metagenome (GOLD analysis project Ga0233365, IMG submission 191535) | Fecal eukaryotic communites from dung pellets of Tule Elk in California, USA - Elk Dung C36 | ecosystem: Host-associated > Mammals > Digestive system > Large intestine > Fecal | place... | reverse complement strand
GCGTCCCATCAAGCTGGTGGTGCCGTTCGCCGCGGGCGGTTCGACCGACATCGTTGCCCGCCTGGTCGCGGAATATGCCGGTCGCGACCTCAAGCAAACCATCGTGGTTGAAAACAAGGCGGGCGCGGGCGGCTCGATGGGCATGGAACAGGTGGCGCGATCCACGCCGGACGGCTACACGATCGGCATGGCGACGATGAGCACGCACGGCTCGAACCCGGCCGTGTATCGCAAGATGAATTACGACCCGATCAAGGACTTCGCGCCTGTGGCGAACGTGCTGGCGGTGCCAAGCATCCTTGCCATCAACCCGAATATCCCGGCCAAGAACATGGCGGAATTCGTGGCGCTGGCCAAGAAGGCGCCGGCTGACCGCTACAGCTTCGCCTCGCCCGGCGTGGGATCGCTGGGGCATGTGAACATCGAGAATTTCATGATGCTGTCCGGCATCAAGCTGCTGCACGTGCCTTACCGTGGGGCGGGTCCTGCGTTGAACGACGTGATGGGCGGGCAGGTCGACGCCATCACCGACAACCTGTCGTCCACGCTGCCGCAGGTGCAGGGTGGCAAGCTGCGTGCGTTGGCCGTGCTGGGCGCCGAGCGTTCGCCGCTGCTGCCGGACGTGCCGACCTATATCGAACTGGGTTATCCCGACATGGGCACGGGCGGTTGGTTCGGATTGGTGGCCCCGGCCGGTACGCCGACGGCCGTGATCGAGCGCCTGAACCAGGCGGTGCGCGCGGCGATGCAAGACCCCGAGTTCCGCAAGAAGGCCGAAGACGTGGGTGGTACGCTGATGCCCACGACGCCCCAAGAGTTCCAGGTCCAGATCGAACAGGCCCTGGCCCGCTACGCCAAGGTGGCCAAGGCCGCCAACATTCAGGCTGACTGACGATGACGCTTGCCGATTTCAACGTGGTTTCCGTGCATGAACCTCAGGGGCCGGCCTTGCCGCTGGTCTGTGATTCGCCGCATAGCGGTGAACGCTATCCCGACGATTTCGGGGCGGTGGCAACGCAAGCGCAATTGCGCCAGGGCGAAGACACGCACGTGGACGCGTTGTGGTCGGCGGCGCCCACGCTGGGTGCAACGTTGATTGCCGCGCACTTTCCGCGCGTGTACATCGACCCGAACCGCACCTTGCAGGACCTGGACCCCGACCTGTTGGCTGAACCGTGGCCGCAGCCCTTGTCGCCGGGTGAGAAGACCCGCTTGGGCAAGGGGCTGATCTGGCGCCGCATGGACAAGGCCACGCCCATCTACGATCGCAAGCTGAGCCTGGCCGAGGTGCGGCATCGCATCCAGGCTTACTACGAGCCCTATCACGCGGCGTTGTCGCAGGCCATCAGCAGCGCCGAACAACGCTTTGGCGCGGTGTGGCACCTGAACCTGCATTCCATGCCCAACGACGCGTACGAACGCCTGGGCCGGCAAAGCGAACATCCGCTGGCGGACTTCGTGCTGGGCGACCGGGACGGTACAACGTGCGAGCCGGAATTCATCGCGCTGATCGAAAAAGCGCTGCGCGACCTGGGCTATACCGTCGCGCGCAACGATCCCTACAAGGGCGTGCAACTGATTGCGCAGATCGGCCAGCCGGCGTTGAACCGGCACAGCTTGCAGGTCGAGATTCGGCGCCCCTTGTATATGGACGAAGCCACGCGCGAGCGCAACGCCGGGTTCGACTTGTTGCGCGGGCATTTGACGACGGTGCTTGCCCAGGTGGCCGATTACGTGCGTGTGCGCATGGACGCGGTTGCGGCGACCAAGTAGCGGTCGACAACATAACAGTCGACAAAATAGAGTCGTTTGTGTGGCTGTACCCAGGCAAAAAGCCGGGGTTGATGCAGATCAACGCCGGCTTTTTGCATGCCGCTTAAGTTTCCGTTTGCCGCGCCGTTGTCGCTAGGAACAAGCTGCGCCGACTGTGGCCGCGGCGCAAGGGAACCGTAATGCTAGAGAAGAAGATCAACGGATTTTCGGTGGTGGCGTACGCGACGCAACCCGAAGGGCGCACGCCGCCCCGGGCGTTCTTGGAGACGCGGCGCCTGGTGGCCAAGGTCAAGGAAGGCGAGGCCGGTGCACAGCAGGCGGCGGACCCGGATGGCGCCGAGCCGGCCGCCGCGCCGCCCGAAGGCCAGCCGTTCGAAATTTTTGTCAGCCGCCGCTTTCGCAGCGCCATCGAAGCGATGTCCGCCGCGCGCAATGCGCTGGACCGCGTGACCAGCGTGGACGAAGACGGCGTGCCGGATCCGCTGCCGGAATAAGCGTGAGGCCGGGCGGGCGTGTATTGACGGCCCGCCGCCGCACCCGCACCTCGTGGCCAGGTCAGGTCAAGGTGCTGCGCATCAGGATGTCGGTCAGCGCCCGCGTGGGCTTGTTGGGGGCCGGAGCCGAGATGACGATGAATTCCACTTGCGGTAAAGCGGGCAGTTGCGTCGCGCCACCGGGCGCGGCCAGCCCCGCCGTGGACAGGTGCGAAGGCTGCACGGTAATGCCCAACCCGGCGCGGGCGGCCGCCTGGCAGCCCGCGTAGCTGGTGCTTGTGCAAACGATCTGCCAGCTGCGGCCGGCGCGCGCCAAGGCGTCCAGCGTCAGCGTGCGCGTCACGCTCGGCTCGCGCAGCAATATCAATGGCAGCGGCGCATCCGGCGCAAATCGCAGGCCTTCCTTGGCGCGCCACAGTAGCGCTTCCTTGTGCAGCGTCTGGCCCCGGCGATCGCCGCGCCGCCGCTTGCCGATCATCACGTCCAGCTCGTTGTCGTCCAGCAGTTTGTAGAGCTCGCTGGTGACGCCGATGGTCAGGTCCAGTTCCACTTCGGGATGCGCCAGCCGAAACGCGGCCAGCACATCCGGCAGCGGCCCCATCGCCAGATCGTCCGACGTGCCCAGCCGTACGCGACCGCGCAGGCGCGGCGCATCGAACAGCCGCGCGGCGCGTTCGTGCGCGTCCAGAATGATCTCGGCATGCACCAGCAAACTGCGCCCGTCGCTGGTCAGCGCCAGCGAATGCGTGTCGCGCAGGAACAGGCGCCGGTTCACGGACTGTTCCAGTTGTCGGATGTGTTCGCTGACAGTGGGCTGGGTCAGACCCAGGCGGCGGGCGGCTTCGGTAAAGCTGGGGGCGCTGGCGGCCACCGTGAAGGTCTTGAGCCACAAGGGGTTAAGCATGGCAAGCCGATAGGGTCATAGGACTTTTCGATGACAGTCAAAGTAATCAATGGCCTTCACGATGGCAAGGGGCGCGCCTATAGTTTTCCGTAATTTCCTGGAAACCTAGCCATGCGCCGCTTTTTACCTGACCAATTCACGCTGATCCTGATCGCCACCGTGGCGTTTGCCAGCTTTTTCCCCGCCGTGGGCAAGGGCGCCACGTTCATGATGGTGGCCAGCAACGTGGCGATATCGTTGCTGTTCTTTCTGCACGGCGCGCGCCTTTCCACCGATGCCATCGTGGCCGGCGTGAAAGACGTGCGCCTGCATGCGTTGATCCTGGCCTGCACCTTCATTCTGTTTCCCGCGTTGGGGCTGGGCTTGCGGGCCCTGTTCCCCGGTCTGCTGACGCCTTCACTGTGGCTGGGCGTGCTGTTCGTATGCACGCTGTCTTCAACCGTGCAGTCGTCCATTGCCTTTACGTCGATGGCGCGGGGCAACGTGCCGGGCGCCATTTGCGCGGCGACCGCGTCCAACTTGCTGGGCACCGTGTTGACGCCGTTGCTGGTGGCGGTGTTGCTGCATCGGCAGGGCGGCGGACACGGGCTGGCCGACGCGGGCCGCATCCTGGCGCAGCTGCTGTTGCCGTTTGCGGTGGGCAGCCTGTTGCGGCCGTGGATTGGCGCCTGGGCGCAGCGCAACAGCCGCACGTTGTCCAAGGTGGATCGCAGTTCGATTTTGCTGGCGGTCTACACGGCCTTCAGTGAAGCCGTGGCGCAGGGCATCTGGCACGCGTTTCCGGCAATCGACCTGGCCACGATGGTGCTGGTGAATGCGTTGCTGCTGGGCTCGGTGCTGGTGATTACAACCTGGGGCAGCCGCAAGCTGGGCTTGTCCAAAGAGAACGAAATCACGCTGGTGTTCTGCGGGTCGAAGAAGTCGCTGGCGTCCGGCATTCCGCTGGCCACCGTGCTGTTCGGCACGTCGCAGATGGGCGTGGTGGTGCTGCCCTTGATGATCTTTCACCAGATGCAGCTGATGGTGTGCGCCGTGTTGGCGCGGCGCTACGCGGAACGGCAGCCGCCGGCGCAGGCAGCCGTGGCGGGGGCCTAGCGTCAGCGACGATGGTTACGGCAAGTCGGAAACGCCAAACGCCAACGTCGGCCAGCTTTCAGCCGCCGTCGCGCGGAACGATCTTGCCGGTGGGGTGCCAGTACACGGCGCCATCACGTTCCGACACCGTCAGCGCGGTCAGGCGCCCGTTCTTGCAAGGCCCGCCGACGCACAAGCCGGTGTCCGGCTGATAGGTCGCGCCGTGGCGCGCGCACATGATGAGGTCGCCCGCGCGGGTGAAGAAGCTGCCTTCCCAATCCAGTTCCACGCCCACGTGGGCGCAGCGGTTCAGGTATCCATGCACGCGGTCCTGGTAGCGGACGAAAAAGGCAGTGGTCTGACCCGAGCCGTCGGACACCGGCACTTTGACGCCCAGGCCGCCGTTGGCCAGGTCGGATGCCGCGCAGACGCGGACTTCGGGGGCAAGCGAGGGTTCCTGCATGGCGGGCCTTTTTACGAAAGGGTGCGATGTTCGGTCAGGGCGATGGGGCTTGTCAATCCGCTGGGCTGTTGGCTGGGTTGTTCACCGGATTGCTGGCCGGGGCGTCGCTAACATCGGCGTCTTCGTTGGACGCCGCGCCGTCCTGCTGGCGCGCCCACATTCCGGCGTAGACGCCGCGTTGCGCCAGCAGCTGCGGATGGCGGCCGCGTTCGATGATGCGGCCTTCGGACAGCACGATGATCTCGTCGGCGTCGGCCACAGTGGATAGGCGGTGCGCGATGATCAGCGTGCTGCGGCCCTGGCTGACTTCGCGCAGGTTCGCCTGGATCTCGCGTTCGGTGTGGGTGTCCAGCGCGCTGGTGGCTTCGTCGAACAGGAAAATGGCGGGGTTCTTCAGGATGGTGCGGGCGATGGCTACGCGCTGCTTTTCGCCGCCAGATAGTTTCAGGCCGCGCTCGCCCACCATGGTCTGGTAGCCGTCCGGCATGGTCATGATCAGGTCGTGGATGTGCGCCAAGCGCGCGGCAGCCTGGATCTCGGCCTCGGTCGCGCCGGGCCGGCCGTAGCCGATGTTGTAGTGAATGGTGTCGTTGAACAGCACGGTGTCTTGCGGCACCACGCCGATCGCGGCGCGCAGGCTGGCCTGGGTGACGTTGCGCACGTCCTGGCCGTCGACCAGGATGGCGCCGCTGTCCGCGTCGTAGAAGCGGAACAGCAGGCGGGCGATGGTGGATTTGCCCGCGCCCGACGTGCCGACCACCGCAACGGTCTTGCCCGCCGCAATGGTGAAACTCACGCCCTTCAAGATGGGGCGGCGCGCGTCATAGCCAAAATACACGTCGCGAAATTCCACCTGGCCACCCGCCACGCGCAGCGGCAGGGCGTCGGGGCGGTCGGCCACTTCGCGGTCCTGCCCCAAGAGTTCGAACATGCGTTCCATGTCGATCATGGCCTGCTTGATTTCGCGGTAGATGAAGCCGAAGAAGCTCAGGGGCTGGTACAGCTGCAACAGGTAGGTGTTGACCAGGACAAAGTCGCCCAGCGTGTAGCGGCCCTGGGCGATGCCGGTGGCGGCCATCCACATCACCAGCGTCAGGCCCACCGAAATGATGGCGGCCTGGCCCACGTTCAGGATCGACAAGCTGACCTGGCTGCGCACGGCGGCGCGCTCGTAGCGCGTCAGCGAGGCGTCGTAGCGGCGCGCCTCGTGCTCTTCGTTGCCAAAGTACTTGACCGTCTCGTAGTTCAGCAGGCTTTCGATGGCCTTGGTGTTGGCTTCTGAATCGGTTTCGTTCATCTGGCGCCGGAACTTGGCGCGCCATTCCGTGACGGCAAGGGTATAGGCCATGTACAGGATGACTGTCGCGCCGGTGGCCGCGGCCAGCCAGATGTCGAACATCTTCCACAGCACAATACACACCAGCCCGATTTCAAAGAACGTGGGCAGGATGTTGAACAGCAAAAACGACAGCAGCGTCTGGATGCCCTTGGTGCCGCGTTCGATGGCCCGTGTCAGCCCGCCGGTCTGGCGCGACAGGTGAAAACGCAGTGCCAACGCGTGCAGGTGGCGAAAGATCTGCAAGCCCACCGCGCGGATGGCGTGCTGGCCGACGCGGGCAAAGATGGCGTCGCGCAATTCCGAGAACAGCAGCGACAGCACGCGCGCGGTGCCATAGGCCAGGATCAGGCCCAGCGGCACCGTCACCGCGCCGGGCGCACCTTTGCCCAGTTCGTCGATGGCGTGCTTGTAGATCAGTGGCACATAAACGGTGGCCGCCTTGGCCGCGAACAGGCACAGCAATGCGGCCACGACGCGCACCTTGAGCCCGGTCTTGCCGGGCGGCCACAAGTACGGGAACAGGGTGCGCAAGGTAGAAAAACCGCCGCGATTCTTCGGGGGCGCGTCAGGGGAATTCATGGCTGGCCTTGGGGGGCGAAAGCGGGGGGTGGAGCGGTGTGAAGGGCATTATCCGGCACGGGCGCTATTATTTGGGTGATAACCCCTGGTATTTGCGGACCATTGCCTGGGGATGTCGGACCGGTATCGGAATGTGGGCGCAGCTCGGCAAGCCCGCTTTTTTATCTCTTCAATCCGGGGTTGGCCGGGCTGTGCCCCTGGATTGCGCGACCTGGCGCGTATTCGCCGTGCGAGCGTTGCGTTGCATGTTTCGGAGGGCTTATGGCGAAGGTACCCGCAGTGAAATTGAACGACGGCAGCAACATCCCGCAATTGGGGCTGGGCGTTTGGCAGGTGCCCGATGACCAGGCGGCCGCCAGCGTCAAGGAAGCCTTGGCGGCCGGCTACCGGTCGGTGGACACGGCGGCCATCTACGGCAACGAGGCAGGCGTGGGCGCGGGCTTGCGCGCATCGGGCGTGGCGCGCAAGGACCTGTTCATCACCACCAAGCTGTGGAACGACAAGCACGGCTATGACGACGCCCACAAGGCCATGGATGAAAGCCTGGAAAAGCTGGGCCTGGCCTATGTGGACCTGTACCTGATCCACTGGCCGGTGGCGGGCAGCAGCCAGTTCCTGGATGCCTGGCGCGCGATGGTCGAAATGAAGGAAGACGGTCGCGCGCGTTCGATCGGGGTGTCCAACTTCACGCAGGCCAACCTGCAACAGTTGATCGAGACGTCTGGCGTCCCGCCAGCGGTCAATCAGATCGAGCTGCATCCGGGCTTCGCCCAGCAGGAGCTACGGGCCTTCCACGCCAAGCACGGCATCGCCACCGAATCCTGGAGCCCCTTGGCACAGGGCGGCGTGACGAAAGAAAAAGTCATCGTGGACCTGGCCGCCAAGCACGGCAAGTCTCCGGCGCAGGTCACGCTGCGCTGGCACGTGCAAAGCGGCCTTATCGTGATCCCGAAGTCGGTCACGCCCGCCCGCATCCGCGAGAACATCGACATTTTTGATTTTGAACTGTCGGCGGATGAGATGGCCGCGATTGACGGCATCAAGAGCGGCGCGCGGCTGGGGCCGGACCCGGAACAATTCGGCCGATAGCCGGCCTGGGGAAGGCGGGTTCAATGGCCGGGCTCAATGGCCGGACTCAAGGGCCGGGCTCAAGGTCTGGCTCAAGGGCGGGGACAACGCCCCGGGATCGGGTCCAGGACCGGCCCAGGACAGGGCGCGGGACCGGGGCGCGGGACTAGGGCGTCGGATGGGGCAGCGGGGCCCCATGAACCGCCTAGTGTTTCAGCGGGAACACCCAGTACCGGACGATGACCCCCAGCAGGATGGTCAACGTGATCCACGACGCCCAGTGCCAGGCGCCCGTGCCCAACAGCGCGGCCAACAGGCCAAAGACGCTGAGCACGCCCAGCAGGATGGGCGCGCCCCATACGAACATGAAGCCGCGACCTGTGCGGCCTTTGGTGTGGCGGGCGCTCATGCCGGATTCCTTTGCGGGGCGGCGGCGGCCTGGTGCTTTTTCACCAGCTCGTTGATGCGCGCCTCGGTGGCGCGGCGCCGCGCAATCCACAGGTACAGGCCGCTGACCAGCACCACGATGGTGATGAGATCAAGCAAGGCCCAGATGATCTTCAGCGGCAGGCCCGCGTAATCGCCAAAGTGCAGCGGGCGCGACACTTCCAGCGCGGTCAGGTACCACGGCATTTTGGCCACGGTAGTCAGTTCGCCGGTTCTGCCGTCGACCAGCACGGGCGTGTTCAGCTTCGAGGTCAGCGGCGTGTCGCCACGCATCCAGGCGATGTAGTGGTGCGGGCTGCCGAAAGCGTTGCCCGGAAATGCGATGAATGACACTTCGTTGCCCGGCATGGCTTTCTTGGCCGTGTCGGCCGCCAGTTGCGCCGAGGCCAACTGCGTGGGCACGGTCTGGCCCTTGTAGGGTTCCAGAATGCGGACCAATTCAGTGGACTGCCACAGGCGGAACAATGGGGTCGACAGCTCGTTGATGACGCCCGTGAAGCCCACCACGAAGGCCCACACCAGGGTCACGATGCCCAGCAGGTTGTGCAGGTCCAGCCATTTCAGGCGCGTGGACCGGGCGGCGCGGACGGTGCCGAATTCCAGCTTTTTCATGAACGGGCCGTACAACACCACGCCCGATACGATAGCCACGCAGAACAGCAGCCCCATGAAGCCCAGGAACAACTCACCCGGCAAGCCGGCAAACAAATCCACATGCAGGGCCAGCATGATGCCCATGAACGAGAACTTGTCTTCGGTATACAGCGGGCCTTCCAGCAGCACGTCGCCGGTGCGGCCGTCCATGCGGACCGCGTGCCCGGACGCCTGGCCATCACCTGGCTTCTTGGCCATGCCGACATACACCTGGGGCTCGTCGGGGTCGAAGAACAGGTAATCAACCACTTCGCCCGGATACATGGTCAGGGCGCTGGCGACCAGCTTGTCCAGATTGGCGGGCGGCGTGTTGGCCGGCACGTTGGACAGCGGCTTGGCGTCATCCAGCCAGTGCTCGATTTCATGGTGAAAAACCAGCGGCAAGCCCGTCAGGCAGATGATGAGCAGGAAGATGGTGCAAACCAGGCTGGTCCACTTGTGGATCCAGTACCAGGTTTTGATGGTGGACGCGGCTGTCATGGCGGCGGAAGGGGGCGGCGGCGCGCGCGGCCCTCTTTAAGCTGTTTGTGAGGAAGGCGGAACATTATCACGAATAATAGCGATTCTCGTAACGGAATATTTGACCCCCGGATGGTCAGGGGTGCAAGGCCGGCGTCAACTAAAGCGGGTTAAAAAGACAGGTCGGGAGATACCGGGCGCGAGCCGCCACGGTTTGTTTCAAGGGACGGGTCGTGCTCGCCCCGCAACCGGCAGTCGAGAAGCATCATGGAGCATCGATTTTTAAAAGTCCCGCGTAACGAGCATGGCCGCGATTTCGCGGTCGGCGACGTGCACGGTCATTTTTCGCGTTTGCAGGAAAGCCTGGACCGGCTGGGTTTCGACCCGGCCCGCGACCGGCTCTTTTCCGTGGGCGATCTGGTTGATCGCGGACCTGAAAGCGAAGCCGCGCTGCAATGGCTGGCCCAGCCCTGGTTTTACGCGGTCCAGGGCAACCACGAAGACTATGCAATTCGTCATGTGCGCACCGGCAAGGTGGACGTGACCAATTGGCGCGGTTACGGCGGCGGCTGGTTCCTGGACCTGCCCGTCGACCAGCAGCAAGTGTTTGCCGACGCGTTTGCCCAGCTTCCCATCGCGATCGAAGTCGAAACCCGCGAGGGCGCGGTGGGCCTGCTGCATGCGGATTGCCCGGTGCTGTTCTGGCCGCGCCTGGAGTTCGCGCTGCAAGATCGCTACAAGCGCACCAGCGCGACGTGCCAGTGGTCGCGCGACCGCTTGCGGCAGATGAACCGCACCGGCATCCAGGGCGTGCGGGCGGTGGTGGCCGGGCACACGCCCGTGGCCGCGCCGCTGGTCCTGGGCAACGTCTATCACATTGATACCGAAGGCTGGCGATCCGGCTACTTCACGTTCCTGGACCTGGAATCGCTGACGGCCTGGCCGCGCGAGGTCGTGACCGAGCTGGCGGTAGAGGAATAGGCCGTCGGGCGCGGGGGACGAGGGAGGGGGCCGTTTAACGGTCACCGTGGAACGAGAAAGCAGGGAAACGACACGGGCGCCGCAAAGGGCGCCCGTGTCGTTTTTCAGCGTTGGTCGGTTACAGCGTTGGTCGGTTACAGCGTTGGTCGGTTACAGCGGCCGGGCGATGACCGAGCTGGACGTAGTTACCGCGCTGGCGCGCGCAGCGGCATCTTCCGCGCTGCCGGCAGCAGGCAGGGTGGCCGCCGGCATGCCCGCCGCCGGTACGCCCGTAGCCCGTACGCCCGAAGCCGGTACGCCCGAAGCCGGTACGCCCGCCGCCGGTACACCCGAAGCCGGTATGCCCGCCGCCGGTAGTCCAGACGTCGCGACGCCCGCCATGACCCCCGGCGCAACATTCGCGGCGCTGGGTACCGGAATGGGCTGCAACGGCGGCTGCACGGCGCTGTTGTTCGAATTTTGCGGCAGCGCGGCGCCACCCGGGCTCGGCAGCGGCTTGACGGACGTGTCCACGCCATCCGTGCTGCGGTTGTTGTTCAGGAAATCGGTCAGCGCATCCCCAGACGACAAATCCAGCGACGCCACCGCCTGCCCGGGCGGGAATTCCGCGAAATAGTATTCGCCGTTTTCCACCAGCAGCCCGTCCGGACGCGGCGACTGCTTGGCTTCGGGCATGCCCTTCAAGACCGGCTGCATGTAGTCCAGCCACGTGGACAACGCCAGGCCGCTGCCGAATTCGTTGGTGCCCAGCGACTTGGGCTGGTCAAAGCCCATCCAGACGGTCGTGGCCAGATCGGGCGTGAAGCCCGAGAACCAGACGTCCACCGCGTCGTTGGTGGTGCCCGTCTTGCCGCCGACGTCGTTGCGCTTCAGCACCTGGTGCGCGCGCGCGGCCGTGCCGCTGGTAGTGACCCCGCGCAGGATGTCGTCCATGACCCAGGCGGTGCGCGGGTCGATGGCGCGCGCCGCTTCGTCGCCCGCCTTGACGGGCTGCGCCTGCATCAACACTTTGCCCGAACGGTCGGTGACGTGGTCCACCAGGTACGGCGTCACGCGATAGCCGCCGTTGGCGAAGACGCCATAGCCATTGACCACTTGCAACGGCGTGGCGCCGCCTGCGCCCAGCGCCAGCGGCAGCACCGCCGGCCAGCGCGATTTGTCAAAGCCGAAACGGGTCAGGTAGTCCTGGGCGTACTGCGGCGAAATCGCTTGCAGGATGCGGATCGACACCATGTTCTTGGAC